>ERZ857629.385-NODE-385-length-64170-cov-22.811620_pt1 | contig 64170 bp, 90 predicted proteins | sample MGYA00519700_ERZ857629 | MGnify/ENA primary metagenome ERZ857629 (study PRJEB31778, sample SAMEA3449351) | human gut metagenome | biome: human gut; feature: human-associated habitat; material: faeces | place: United Kingdom | collected 2010/2012 ... | reverse complement strand
GTTTGGTGGTATCTTGTGATAAATCCACGAACACCATCTACTTAACGCCTTCCTATTTCTATGTGCTGGCGAGATTATAAAAGCCTGCCTCGCACCATGATAGGGATTGAGACAGGCATTGATGTTGGCACTTCGCAGGGGGATTTTCAGTAATTGTTTAATTTACAGTTCGACGCGCTGCAAAAATAAAAACCTAAGAAAATCAGTCATATATGTAAATAAATAAAATAAGAAACGTGTTGTTTGGCACAAGAGGTTCGCTTATTTCCCTGCGAAGCGCGTTAGGTTGTAGTGCGGCATTCAGTCCTGATTGACGGCAGTCTCTCAAAACAAGCCGCTGGTGGTCAAGGATAGAGTTGAACTATCGTTAGACGCTTATAAGGCGTCCGTTCTAACCATTGAACTACTCGACCAGAAAGAAGGCGGGTGGAGAGATCGTTGAGAGCGAAGGGATACTCTCTCCACCCATGCATAGGCAAGGAAGCATCGAGACTTTCACCTTGGTGCTTCCACATGCGGCGGTTTCCCGCCTAGATCGCTTTCAATATCGTCAAGCAATCCTACGAATCCGCTTACTTCCCATTGCTCGGGCATTTCACGCCTGTTAGCAAACAATGTCCGTTGTAAGTACGTCCCTACTTTCGTATCGGGATACGCCTGCCGTCTCGTATACGATAATGCAGGACCTTGGTGGGTGTCATTTAATCTCGCGCCCAGAGAGATTGTAAACCATTTTCGTGAAATCAAGGAAATGGTGGCAAGGGGTGATGGAATCGAACCATCGTAAGCGAAGTCAAAGTCCGCTGCACTTTCCACTGTGCTAACCCCTTCTATGGTGGGAGTCAGTTTACCTCTGCTCCCAGTGAGGCACAAGATTTAAGGAGGGTCTTATGATGAATCGTAACGATCCGCTATGCTCCGTATGCCGAGACGAAGCAATGGTGGGAGTCATTTTGCCTCTGCTCCCAGTGAGGGGTCTGCGTTGGTCGTGACCATCATTTTTAGTTGGGGCAATGATGGTTCAGAAAGGAGTAAGAGGGAAAGGATGAAAATTTGAGACAGATAAAAGAAACTTTCCCCCTTCACAATTATTATACGACAGGTGCTTAACACGCGGCAACCAACACGGCAATGGAGGCGGCGATGGCGATGCCGTCACGTTGACGCTTCGCCACTCTTGTCTCGTGCTTGTAGGTTTCTATTTCTTTCTTCAATACTTCTAAATCTTTCTTGCATGTCTCTATCTCTTGCTTCGCTTGATTCAATGAGCTTTGCGCTTTCGTCAATGAGAGCTTGGTCTTGCTGAGTTTTGTTTCTAAGGTCTGACAGTCCGCTTGCAATGTCAGAAGCAGCTGCTCCTGCTCCGTCGAGTTCGCCTTGAGCATTGTTAAGTTGGCTTTGAGCGTCTGACATTCCATCATCTGCTCGTTCCAATCCTTCTTGAAGTCGTTCCATTCCTGGCTCGTCATTGTGATGTATCCCGTAGTCTCCTCTGCATAAGATGTAGATGGTACACAAAAGCACAACGCCAATGCAAATAAAGACAGGGTAATAGCACCGCAAGCACGTTTTAATTTTTTCCACATTTATACCTCCAATAATAAAAATGAGGGGCGATACGGATACCGCCCCTCTAAAATTATTCCCTATACAGGTAAATATAGACTACTGAACATAATCAAATACTGGTTTCAGCTTCTTCTTATCCTCTTTGGAAAGCCCTACCTGCGAACGCTCCACTCTGGTGGACTTCTTGTCATCCTTGAGAGCTTTAATCTCTTTGTCGGAGTAGCCCATCTCTTTGAGCTTCTGACGGTTGCCGCTCGACGGGTCCTTGAGGTATTCAGACTTTGCTTTCGCTCTGTCGTTCTTTTTCTGCTCCTTGTAGTTATAGACGATGCTCTGTGCATCGGTAGCATTGGCTTCTTTGATTGTTCTGAAACCAAGTCCACGGACGATTCTGTCGCGGGTATCGTAGTCAACCGTCTTTCTGCCCTTGCTATCGGTGTTATATCCGGCTACTGCGCCATAAATATTGCCTGCCGCAGGGGAAATAGCCTTCATTGCACCGTTGGTATCTCCGTTGAGTACCGCCTTCGCGAGCTGAACGGTGGTAGAGCCGAGCGGACCGCCCGTCACGATGTTAGACGTTTCCGGCACCACGCCCTTCAGTCCGACACGTTGGGAAATATCAACACCAACGATTGCGCCTGCGCCATAGTTTGCTACGTTTACAAGAGCCTTTCTGTCAGCGTTGTTTCCTGCCCATTCCATCATGGCGCGTTTCGCCTCTTTTTCTGGATCATCGAACCCGAGGAGTTTCAGCAGGGAAAGAAGTGCATCTTCAAATGGGAAAGCGTTCCAGATGCCGGATACCAAAAGGTATGGAATGAAGAACTCGAGCTTCTGCTTCGTGGTGGTATTCCCCAGTATCGGCAGGAAGTCGGAAATGACTTCCATTTCTTTTACGCCGTACTTCTGGAATTGGAGAGCCATGTCTCCGATGACAGTGCCTTGAAGTGCGCGGAAGATGCGGGGTGCATCTGCTACGGAGTAGTCGAAGTTTACCTTTCGGTTTATGTCTCTGGCGTACTGGATAGCCTCGCCCTTAGAAAGTCCGTCTCCTATTGCCTTGTAGTAGGCGGCAAGAATAGTGGCTTTTCGGATGGTCTTTTCGGAGAGGGTGAACGGTTTCATAAGGAAGTTGTTCACGGAGTTTATGACATTCCCTACTTTAGAGAGTGCCGTTCCTTCTGCGGTTATATGCCCGATGCTGTCGAGAGCAAGCCCAGATTCTTCGGATACGCCGGACGCGACAAGTATTTTCTTGTCTGCTGCGTTCGGATGGAGCGCACGTTTCAACCCTACCGCGGTTTTCCTTGCGCCAACATATCCCACGCAGTTGAAGAGCTGCAAGGTGTTGACGAACCCCGATGACAAGGATGCTCCGAGCTTCAGTACGCCTGTCAGTCCGGTGAGGTTGCCCGCCATACGTCTTGCCGGTATTGCTTCGTTCTTGAACCATGGGAACAGGCGGAGGAAGTCGTTGGCAAGGGTTTCAAGTCTGCTTGGCTTTCCAAGAACAGAATCGATATATCCCTTGCAGAAGGCGGCTTCACCCGTCCAGTCCTTGTTGTAATCGCCGAAGGCACGCTCGAAGAAGCTGATAGCCTTCTGCTTGAATGGGTCAAGGGCAACATACCGAGAGGAAGAATCAATGTGATGCTGAATAGCCCATATTGCGTTCTTCTCAAACCCTTCTGCGCCTTTACGGTGTTTCTTCGCTCCGTAGTAAACGTGCCGCCCCTTCATGGTCGCATGGGTCATTTCCCGAGCTTCATCAAGAGTGAGGGATGCACCTTTACTAAGGCTTTCCATGAGCTTGAAATAGTCCATGTCGCCTAAGAGGAGCGGGTTCTCTACCTCGCCCTCGGAGGAAAATTCTTTAGGAGCAATGATAAATTCCCCGCCCTCTTCTTTCTGCATGGCATCTGCTTTCACTACCGCTTTTTCGATGGTGTCTGCGCTACCGACAACCTTGCTCTTAACGTTTCCGTCTGCATCAGTGTACTTCTTCATGATGAGTACGCCGTGGAAGATGTGCGGCATGTAGCCTTCCATGTTGGTAAGCGGTTTGTTGTAGGCGAGGTAAGAAACCTTGAAAGAGCCATCATCCATTTGCTTGCGTGCTTTGATATATACATCCTTGTCTTTTGACAGTGCTGAAAGCTCTTCACCGGTCATGACGCTATGGATTTCTTTATATCCGCGCGTTTTAATGGATACTTGGAACACGGGCTCGCCGTCTTTCGTCGTTTCTCTAATGTCGTGCATCACGAACGTGTGCGGACGTTTAGCGAGCTCTTTCTGTGCTTTCTCCGCCCCTTTGCGCGTCTTGTACGTGAAGTTCTCTACTCGTTCACTGGTATAGACCGCATTGACCGCATTGTAGATCTTGCCGAGAAGGTTACGTGTCTTTTGATGTGCCTTGATCACATTTTCAGATACGCCTGCGTCACGGAGTTCTTCGTCAGAGAATACATATTGTTTCATGTCCTCTTCCCAGAGAATATCCGTATAGCGGGCTTTCTCTTCTTTGTTAAGGTTCTTGATGGCACCGGCGAAGTTATGCGTCCACCTGCCGCGGAGTTCCTGCAATTCACGTTGTGCCGTATCTGCCAGCCCCCAAATGTAATTTGTTTTCGGAGACTTGATGCGAGACGGAGAACGGACGGTGTTATTGAGTGCGGTATTGGCGACGCCCCATCCTTTCTTCTTCGCCGTCTTGTTCACGCTGATGTTCGGATTGGCTTTCGCCTTTGCTAAATCAGGGCGGAAAGTTCGGTCGATATAGACGCCCGCTTTTTCGCCTAAATCCTTGTGAGATTTAAGGTACTTCTCTGCTTCATTAAGCGGATTCATCTTGTACTTGACGTTCCTTGCGGCGGTGTTGTTTTCGTTGCTGCGTTCCCACATCTCGCCGCTCTCGAGCTTCTGGAAAACATGTTGGTCGTTCTCATGGAATAAGGAGAGGAGCTTGTGCGCCATGTCGGAAATCTTCTGCATGATTTTCCCCGCGATTGTCCCCTGCTTCATCTTACGGCGGATCTTCCACTCTCTCATGCCCTCTGCCGCTCCTTCTTCGCTTCCGTAGGTTCTAAGAAGTGCGTTTCGCTCTCTGTCGGTCAGCAAGTTCCACGCAAGGTGCATGGCTTCGTGGGATATGGTTTCGTCAGGGCTGTCCATGGTAAGGGTGATAAGTGCATCTTTATCCACCATCTCAATCTTGCCGGACGCCTTTTCATTGCCTTTCAGGGTGCCGCCGTAGTCTTTTTGCGCTTTCGCACGGTCTACGGAGATGGTGCCATCTGTGAAGTTGACTTCCACGTGACTGCCGTTGGGGAGGTCAAAGGATACGCCATTATCATGGGTTTCGATGTTCTGCGCGTTAGGGAATACGGAGAGGGTCTGCTTTGTCATCTCTTCCGGGGAAATGCGCTTGCCGCCTTGGGAAAGGGAATACTTCGTTTCCTCCTGGCTCTCGATTGCTTCATAAAGGTCGTTCAAATCCTTCTTGCTTGCAGTTATCTCAATGGTGTTTTCGTTGGAATATACTGCCCAGTTTGTCTTGTCGATGAACTTCTTCTTGAATTTGTCCCAGCTGCCCGGCTTGTCGAAGGATACTGTTCCAGTGTCGGTATTGTTTTCCCTCATGCTCAGCGCGAGCCCGTCTCGAATGTTGTTTTCTATATCATAGACATCCGGGTCATCCACATCTAAATCATAAGAGCCAAAGGATGTGCTTTCGTATAGTGTGATTGGAGTAGGCTCGATGCTGTCTAACTCTCTCTGCCGTTTGGCTTTCTCTTCAATCTTTTTCCGAAGCTCCTCCTGTTCCTCTCGGAGGGATTTAATCTTTTCGTCGTCTTTGAACGTATCGCCCTGTGATTCTTTAGCTTCAGCGAGTTCGGATTCGTTCTTCTTGAGTTCCGTCTCATAGCCTTTCAGCTTCGCAGCTGGCTGTGTTTGCATGGCATTCCAAACGCCGATTGCGGTCGGAGTAGCCGCCCCGTAAGAATCTTTGCCCTTTGCGTAAACGGTGAGAGCTTCCGATGCAAATCCAGCCTTAAAAGACGGATTGTTGCCGCTGACGTAAATATCAAGCCCTCTAGCACTGGCTATTTTGACGTCCTTGAACTTGGCGTTATCCACTCCATACTTATGGGCTATCTTTGCAAACTCTTTGGCGACATGCTCTTTCTCTTTGCTGAACGCCTTGTTAGCTTCGATTTTGTTCTCGTAAACCGCCTGACCAATTTTCATACTAAACTTTGCCGAGCTTGTCTTTTCCAGCGTTGCCATGTCATCTTTGACGGATTCAATGGCGGTCTTGAACTTGTCTATCAGTTCCGGCGCTGTGACGAGTACGCGCTTAGAGAGTTCCTGCGACTTCTCAAAGGTGGTTTTTGCCGATTCAAGCCCCGTAAGCTGCGACATGACTTGGCGGTATCTCTTCGTGTCAGGGTCGGCGTTGGCGAGTTCTATGAGGGCTTCAAAGTTATCTCCATCCACGTCGCTGGTGTCGGCGTTTCTTGTACTCTTGTCACCTATCATGAGCTGATTGATAACATTCTTCTTGGTGTTTACTGTGTCCCAAAGGTTTTCGTCATACGTCCCTTTGGTTACATAGTTATAGATGCGGACTTCTTTGTTTTCGTTCCCTTGGCGAAGTATACGCCCTTCTCGCTGCTCTATATCTCTAGGACGCCACGGGCAATCAAGGTGATGAAGTGCCACAAGTTTGTGCTGCATGTTCGTGCCTGCGCCCATCTTCTGCGTAGATCCAATGAGAACACGAACCCTGCCTTCGTTCACCGCTTCAAACAGTGCAGCCTGCGCCTTATCTGTTTTGGCGTCTTGAACAAATGCTATGTCACTTTCAGGGATGCCAAGCTCTATAAGGCGGGACTTCAATGCATCGTATACGTTCGGATCGTTGCTGCTTCTATCAGGAATAGACTGGTCGCAGAAAACAAGCTGCGCTCCATGGCGGTCGGAAGAATCTTTCCATTCTTCGTAGATTTTATCAGCACATGCCCAAATCTTACCGTAACCCTCAACGCCAGTGAGGGAATCGTCAACCGTAAACGGAGCAAGAGATGCCTTTTTGAGATCATTAGCGACAAGAAGCGGAGAATCTGCGACCTGTAGGTATTCCCCAGTCTTGGCGAAATGGGCTTTTGATTCCTTGCTCTTGCTGTTAATCATCGGGGGATCTTTTCTGCCACTGCTCTTTATTGCAGCAACTCTGGCACGGATGTCTTTCTTAAACCGCTTATTCCACGCAGATTCTTCTATCGCTACTGCAACACGTTTCGCCTTTGGTCTTGCAGCCGCTATATACGGCAGATCCTCCACCATTTTTACATCAGCAAACTCTTTGAAAAGGTTGATGCATTCAGGAGCGTTTCTAAGCCCACGAACCGCCGTCTTGTATTCATATCCCGATCCATCTTGGGCTGGCACTTCGGTTTGCCCTATATCGATAAACATTTTGGCGAATTGATCGAATGAATCCACGCCAAGACGTTTGAGGGAATCATCATTGAGGTATCGGCACATCGTATAAAGCTCTACAACGGAGTTAGAGATTGGCGTGCCGGTGGCAAATACGACGCCGTGCGCGTTGGGCGAGTGCAGCAGATACCGCGTTTTCATCAGCATATCAAAGGAACGGTCAGCCGCAGATTCAGAAATCCCTTTGACTTGCCCGTACTTTGTCATGACTTCCAGATTCTTGAAGGTGTCAGCCTCATCGACAAAAAGCTGATCTATCCCCAGATCCTCTAAAGAAGGCGACTCAAAGTCTTTCGCCTGCTTTTTTGCAATGAGGGCGTTAAGTTTCCCTTCTAACTTGGCAATCTTTTCCTGAATGTTTTTGAGTGATTTGCTCTTCTTCCCGGCTTGGCGTTCCTCTGCCTGTTCTTCTGCAAGGGCTCTCTTGTATTTTTCAAGCTCTTCAGTTCGGAATTGCATCATGTATTCATCGGACATGGGAAGTCTTTGGAATGTTTCGTGAGACATGATTATGGCGTCCCAGTCGTGCGTGAGGATCTGGTTGAGCGCGGCGTTTCTCTTGGAAAGCCTAACTTCTCTTTTCTTTGCTTCCTCGTCAGAAACATTTACTTTCTCGAAGATAGGCACACCGTCGGCGTCTTTAACCGCGACAAGTTTCTTCTTCCCGTTTCGATCTTCTCGAAGCTCCATTTTGGGCTTCACGTCATAGTGTATAGACGTGATGTTATCAGGGAGCGTGGAGCTATCAAGAACAAGAATCTTTGCACTTGGGCATACTTGATAGAACTCACGTTCAAACTGTCTGACTACGTTTTTCGGTACGCAGTAGACAATTTTGTTGGCAAGTCCCATTCTGCGAAGCTCCAACCCTGCCGCTTGCATTGTCAACGTTTTGCCAGAGCCTACACAGTGTGCATAAAGAACCGACTTCTCGTTGATAGTTCTCCATACTGCGTCAGCCTGATGCACTCGCGGCATCATGTTGGCAGCGGCATTAAGCCACGGGAATGTGAGAAGCGATCCGTCATAGTGACGCGGCACAACGGCATTGAACTTGTTGTTGTACGACTGCCCTACGCGCTGCTTAACTTCCGGCGTTTTCAGAATCCATTCTTTAAGTTTTTCGTTGATGTCCTTTACTATGGTCTGCGCTTTAACTTCTGCCGCCGCTCTAGCTTTTCTGACCGTTTCGGAATCATCATCCTTGACCTTGAAGTTAGAACTTTCAATCTTGCCCGTGTTCAATATCTTACTAATAACAGTATTGATACCTACGTTGTCTCTGTCATCATAGGATACTCTTGCTATTTCGTATTTCTCGTGCGCTTGGGCTGAAATGCGTCCATATCTAGGCGTAGTTGTTACTTCCCAGTACGTGGTAACGGGATTGTAGCGAACAACAACGGCGTTTGGCTCGCCCAAGAGGTCATCGATGAATGCTTGCGTATCTTCCACGGAAAGGATCGGAGAACCGAGCGGGATTTCAATGTCCTCTACCTCTATGTCGGCAGGGATGACGGCTTTCAGTGCTTCTACGTTTCTCGCATATTCTGGCTCAGAACGTGCGGCATCTTCTGCAAATACGAGCTTTTGACGCACATTGCCAGAAAGATATTCGTCACGTGGGACGTACTGCTCGCTTACAGGGTCTTTGAAGAGACGGTCTCCCAGTTCTTTTATGATAGCATCCTCGCTCTTACCAAGTACGCTCGCCATGTATTTTATGTCAGCGAAGCCAAACTTGCGGAGAGAGGACGCAAGTGCATCACTCGTCGTGGATATGTTTAAGTCGTCAGTCGCAGGGTACGCCGTTCTTTCTGTCAGAATGGGGGCTTTCTCTGCGGTGCTTTCCTTGCCCTTCGTCCCAGCCTTGTATTTTTGTTCAAGGGCGAGAAGTCTGCCGGCAATAGGAGAACCTGAAATCTGACGCACATTGGTCTTGTCGTTGATATATCCGTATTTTCTTACGAACGAATCATATTGCTTGTTAAGCTTCTCACGTGCTTTAGAGAGAGCTGCTTCAGAAACGTCTGGATCAACCTGTTTCGCAAGTACATCGTTCAGCGAATTGCTCAGCTCTTTGAGTGTGCCGACCTTAGCTTGCGCGCTCTTCGCAAACGGTTTCAGTTTCTTCTCGCCGTTATCGTCTATAACAACCTGTCCCCACTGTCCATCTTTCCCCTTGATGATGTCACCGACGTTTTGCCCATCCTCTGCGTCGGCAAGCTCTTTTACATGGGAAGGTGTGTTAATCTTAACGGGTTCACGTGGGACGTATACGTTTTCTGGCATTCGTGCGATAGCTTCTCCGAGCTTCTTATCCGTTTCCGCATTGCTTGATGTATGGAACTCAACGTTTCTGTTGCCATATCTATCGCGTACCCATACGGGGTCGCCAATTACGTTATCGGGATTATCTTCGTAATATCCGTTTATGGATTTCCAGATGTTCCGCCCTTCCTCATCTTTCATCTCTATAAATCTAAGGTTATCTGTCCAACCATTCGTAGCGTCAACGGTATCCGGGTTCTCGCCTTCGTTAAGTTTTCTGAAAACAACTATATCCGTTCCGACATTTGCCGATGGGGCAAAAAGCGTGTTAGGAAGTCTGACCATACCAACCAGCTTGGCTCTACTGGAAAGATAGCGAAGAAGTGCATTGTCATAGCCGGTCTTTCTGTCCATCGTCCCGCTGGAAGTCATGAATACGATGAGCCCACCCGGTCTTACCTTGTCTAATGTTTGCGCGAAATAGTAGTCGTGAATAAGAAGCGACTTATGAACGTGACCATCGGGATCTCTCATCGCAGGGACGGGTGCCCATACGCTATTTGAGAATGGAACATTAGTGATAGCTAAATCATAAAAACCATTGCCGCGATCGAACTTGGTGTAATCTTGGTTATCTATCTTGAACTTCTTGCTCTGATAAAGCTGTTTCGCAATTCTCGCAGGGATGGGGGAAAGTTCAACGCCTTGAAGTGCGGTGCTTCTTTCTCTAAGAGATGCAGGCATCAAACTGAAGAAACTGCCAACACCGCAAGATGGGTCAAGCACGCGGCCGCCCTTGAAGCCGAGATGTTCTGCGAGTTCCCACATTCTGCTAATAACAAAGGGCGGAGTGTAGAAAGCCGTTAATAGCTCTCGCTCCGCCGCGTTATATTCCTCTTCCGTGAGAAGTTCTTTAAGCTGCGCCATTCTCTTGGCGTCGCTCTTCATCTCACTGCCCAGTCCGCCCCAGCCAGAATATCCTGCAAGGATTTCCTGCTCTGCCGGGGTTGCCATTCTGTTTTCGCTTTCAATCTTTTTAAGAAGTTTGATTGCTGCGATATTTTTGTCCACCCTCTGCGTCTTAGACGCACCTTTGGCGTCGGGAGAGACTGGTTTAGCGATGTAGTCATTGCCGGGAACGTCCCTTGCATCTTTGACTTTCCCTTTGGCAATATCCGTCTCAACCTTGTCTGCTTTAGGGGAAATTACAGGCTTCTTAATTCCTCCTGCCGAAGTTCCCTCGCCGTTTGCTCGTTCCATGCGAGTTCCATCTTCAGCCTGTCCTCGTCCCAGTTCTCTGCTTTCGCCTGTTCCCTTGTTCTTTGGTTCAGCACTTTCAGCGTCTGGTCCTCGTTCTCGTCCGCCATCTCTATCCGGCGTCTCGCTATTTTCTCTAGTGGTTCGTTGTTCTCCTTTTCCACCTGTGCCGCTCTTTCCGGGTCCTCCCACTTCCACTGGTCTGCCAGATCCTGATTTTCGTCCTCGTACATCTTTGTCCTCCTTTGTAGACACAACATTGGAATTGCTTTCCTCTATTGTATCATTTTCTTGAGGGCTGTCCACGGATTTATCACCGCCGTCAAATATTTTGGAAACTGTATCCACATCTTCTGGCGACATGTTTTGAATTACATCTTTTCTGATGATACCGCCTTGATTAAATGCGTAGTCTATGAGATCTGTTCCTGATCTATCGGCGACGTTAGAGGGCTCGCTCTTTTTAGCTGGCTCGGTGTTCTTCCCTTTGTTGAAGTATGCCTGCACACCACGAAAAGCCGCGTCAATGTAATCATTAAGGGTGGATACTGCCTTATCCCCGTACTTGCTTCTAATGTCATCTTTGACGGCATCCGCCGTTTCCAATCCGCTTTCATAACGTGCGCCGACTGCCTTCAATGCGACTACAAGTTTTTTTGCATCGAACTTTTTGCCCGTGTCTGGGAAAGACTTGACTGCCTCCCACGCGGGTGCGAGCCACGGTTCTATATCCTTTTGCTTCACGCCCTTGGCTTTGAATGCGGCAATGGTCTTGCTCGCGAAGTCGGCAAATTTGGCAACGCCGCGTTGTGTGTACGCGGCACAAATCTTAAACACAGGTACAAGAATAGTCGGGTCGAACCCTGCGTTTAGGTTGCGAGTTTTTCTAATGAACTCGTCGATGTATCCTTGGATGGCTTCATCGCTGTCATCGACTAGCTTATGCTTCTTGTGAATCTCATCTTTCGAGGGCTTTGCTCCCGTTGCTCCCTGCGCCGCTTTCTTTACCGTCTGTTCTGTATTCGCAACCGGCTTTAGCCCGAATGCCTTCTCCAAATCTTTGTCGGCATCTTCTACACTGCCGAATACTGTTTCTTTAGGCGTGGAAGGCTCTTCCCCCTTCGACGCTTCAACCGATTTACCAGTGGTAAGGTCTAAATCGGGCTTGTTATTGACATTTTTCGATATTTCGTCTATATTATTGGTAGAAGCAGGCAAGTTAGATTTTTCGGTTGCGCTCTGTGGAATAGATCCGGCGTTTTTTCTATTACCACCATCTTGAACCGCTCCATTGCCGGTAGTGGAGGATGGGGATGCGCTCCTATCAAAAATCTTCTTGCCTGCTTCTTTTTGCATGCGTTTTGTGTTTTTGGGGATAGCCGTCACAACTGTATAATAACCGTTCCCATCCCCCTGTAATTCAAGGTCTAACGGCATTACATTAAATTTGCTTCCAACTGACGCGAGCTTAATTCTTCCGCCGCCCAAATCGTATATTATGGAGAAATTATTGATTATATCCAGAATATATTCTTCGGCATTATTATAGCCTAGTTTCTTGAGCTGGCTTTCACGCTTTTTGATGTGTATAATTCCAAATCCGGTTTCTTTCCCATTGGCAACTCGAGAAAAGCCAACCTGCAACCGAATCCCTTTTGCTAAAACCTTACCTCCGGTCGCGTCTTCAATTTCTTTTCCAAAATGTCCAAATTCTTTACTTCCATCTGGCTTCACAATAAAATCTCTCGCATCTGATTCCGAAAGAAGTCTGCCTGATTCTGTGGTATACCCATTTGCAAGGGTGGGCTGCTGTTCTGAGCCTTTTTCGTTATGTGGTTCTTCTTTCTTGCCGCTAGATGGGGTTTCTTTCGGTGGAGCTTTCTTTACAGGGTTCTTGCCTTCGGGCGTCTTACGGTCTTTGCTTTCTGACGGCTTACTTTGTTCAGGTTTGGCGTTGTCATTTTTATTTTCTTCGGAACGATGTACTTGCTGGTTCTCTTTATAGTTCTCATTGGTGTTCTCCTTTGCGAAAATGGTTAGCTTCTCAAGCCTGCTCTTGGTATCGGGTTCGTAGGCATTGCGGTTCTGTTGTCTGTTCCGCATATCCTCTCCAATTCCTTGACGATCTCTGGATGGCATAGAGACGCTTAACCTATTTTGGTTTTTGTATGCACTCATATCACGGCTTCCGGCACGGTTCTGATTAGATGCATCTCCGTTGTTGCCGCTAGAGGTAATGCCTGTAACTCTATCCTTGCGTGCTTCATTGCCGCTCATGTTCTCGTTAATATTGCGGAAACCCTGCATGACTTTGTCCCGATTGGCATAGCGGGTAGCATATGGCGCAGGTTCGTACTTGTTGAAGTTGGTGTTTTTGGCATCACGCTTCTCTTGCCTTGCCCGTGCAATAGCCGCCTTTTCCTGCTCCTTTGGGCTCGGAGCTTCGCCAATGTCATATGCCCTGTTCTCGTTAGTTTCTCTGTTCTTCCGTGCTTTGTTATCAAGGCGAACGGCTTCTCTCGGTGTGCTTGCACGTTGTGAAGAAATAACCCCATCACCGCCGCCAATGGCAATGTCGCCGCGCGTATTTTCATTGTTTCTTTCATACGGAAGGCGCATTGCTTCATCACGGCTCCCGTAGCGTGGAGTGTATGGCTCTTGTGCCGGGATGACCTTTGGCGGAACTACAGGCTCTGTCTTATGATATTCGTTCAGTACGTCATTTTTAACCGCTTGCAAAACGTCTTGGTTAATCTGCATTGCACCTAAACGGTTCAGTGCATCCTTGTCTCCATCCACGAACGCTTGCTTGACCACTTGTCTAAGGCGGCTGTTTTTAAGTGCCTTGTTGATTCTGTCTTGCGTGGCAGCAGACACCGTGTTTCCTCTGGCCTGTCTGTCACGACGTTGACGGTCTGCGATGCCGTTCACCTTGCGAGGTGTATAGATTTGCGGCTCAGCGGACGGAAGAGAGGTAGAAGCGTTGCTTGCAGGCTCTTTGATGGAGCTTGGAGCAGGGATAACGGGGGCGACGTTCGGCTGCACTGCTGTCATGCCGCCTTCGTTGCTTCCTGCCTGCACGTTGCCTTGGGGAGTGTATTGCATGCCCTTTGGCTTCTTTGGCGTGTATACAGATTTGTTGTCGCCTTCCACACGACCGGACGGCTGATACATTCCGCCGCCGGATTTAATCGACTTGGTGCTGCTAATGGAGTTCCCACGCCCTTGCGGTATAGCCATCGGGTACGTAACGGATTGCGTCATTTGCCCAGTAGCGGCGTTGTCTGCTGCCGATAGAGTATTTCCTTGGACGGCAGGTTCCGATGCGCCCTGTGCCGTTTCAGGAGAGTTTGCGCTCCATCCATACTGCGCGGCTAATTCTTCCTGTGCTTTCTTGTTCTTGTCCTGAATCGCCTTACGAACGGCGTTCAGTTTTTCTACATCTTCATCGGTGTCGGCTGGCAGCGTTTCTTCGAGGTCTTTCAGAAAATCTTCTGCGCTCTTCGGGTTTGGAACGGAAGAACCGCCCCTTTTGCCTCCACTGTATACTACGTTCGGGTCTGCACCGCCATTCATGAATATATCGTATATCTTTTGGGCGTTGGCTGCCTTCTGATTTCTTATTTCATCCGTTCCTTCGGAGCGTTCATAGAACTTATCTGCAAGGCGTCCTGCTTCATCGGGGGATTGTGCCTTGATTATTTCCTGCAATGCACCGCTCTCGCTTCCTTTCAGCTCGTGAATAAGGAAGGAAATCTGTGTATCAAGATCGTTCGGGTCACCGCCTGTTTCTTCTGCAAACGCCATGAGTTCGTCTTGGCGTGGACCGAGCCACTGCCCGATGCCATAGGAGCCGCTTTTCGGGTTCTTTGCGGTTGGCGAAATGTCGGTCGTGTTCCCACCGCTTTCAAGCATAAGCCCGCCGACAATGCCGGATGCAGCTTTGGGATCTATGCCGAGTTCGTTCACAAGGCGGTTCATGGCGTGTATGGCAGGGCTAGGAGATGGTGTGTCCCCATTGTCCGCTTGCGCTTCGTCGAGTTGCGCCTTGCCGTTAATGGCTCTGCCGATTCCTGCAAAGCCGCCGCCGTAAATGCCGCCGACAACACCGGCGTCAACTGCGTTGGATGCGAGCTGTCCCCAGTCAAACCCATCAAGGCTTCCATGCTCTGCAATGTAAGGGATGGTCTCATCAGGAAATTCCTGCACAGCTTCCGTCAATCCTTCTTTGACAAACGCCTTCCCCATGAGCTTAGCCGCCCCTTCCGTGCCAAGTTCGCGGAACGCCTTCAGCCATCCCATTTCGCCGACGCCTTCAAGCGGAGCTTGTGCGGCTGCGTCAAGCCACCCTGCCTGACCTGCGGTAAGCGGGTCTACGCCTTTCTCCGTAAGGTCGTTGTATGCGTCCCCTGCAATGCTCCCTGCCATAAGTGCGACACCCAGTGCAGGGTTTATGATACTTGCTCCGAGCTGTGCCGCCATCAGTGGGGCGTTCTCAAGAATCATGCCGCCGATTTTCTTTGGATACGAAAGTTGGCTTTCATCGACGTTAGATTCCCAGTTTGCGTCAGGAAGTGCGTCTTTAGCTGCCTTAACACCAAGGCGTGCGCCTTCCCAGATGGGGGCGGTAGTCCCCTTTATCTGGTTTTCTACATCACTAAGTGCTTCCTTGTCGGCGTTGCTGTCCATAAGCCCCGTTCCGTCAAGGTCGTTTTCCAGTTCCTGCATGACAACGGGTCTTGTCCTAGCTGCCATCGCCGGTATACTTTCTACCGCACCCAAAAGGCTCTTGGGGACGTTAGCAAGCCCATTGTGAAGTTTAGTCGTCCAGTAGTCGTGATATTCCTTGCCATCAAGAATCCCTCTTGCGTCAATGGGCTTAAATTTGTTTGGCTCATCGTTGTTATCCTTCAACCAATCCCATGCCATAAATGTTTGTCTCCTTATTAAGTAATAATGTTATATTCCTGTCTGGTCTCTGGCGTAAGTGCCTTGAGATATTCAATTGCGTTTTCCATCTTTCCGTTGCCTGCGAGGTTTTCTCTGATATAGTTTGCGGCATACAGCTGTTGCTGAAGCCCATCCCATATGCTGGTTGGTATCAGCGCGCGGTCTTTATCATCAAGCCCTGATACGTAGGCGTTTAATGCGTCTATAGATTTCGCGAGATTGTCTCCCCCGTCCCCGTTCTTAATGTCATCGGCAGTGGAATTTGCCATATAGCCTTTAAGCTCATCGCTCATTCTCCGAAGATTTGCGTCAAGCTCATTGGACCGCGCTGTCTGCGTCTTGCTAAGCTCGTTGCCGTTGATAACTAGCGTTCCTTTGCTAGTTTTCTGCACATCTCCACTTGCAACTCCGTTCACTTTGCCGCCAAGTCCAAGTAACATGCCCATGGCTTGGTCTGGCGTTATCTGCCCGTTACTGTACTTGGAAATAAGGTTGGCTCTGTCAGCGAGGTCTTGATTTCTCCATGCTACGCTCATGGCATGCTTCCATTTCGCCATGTCCTTTGTCCGCTCGTCATCAAACTGTCCAAGCCTTTCATGCTGCTTGATGTTGTTTTCCATTGAGTGGTCAGAGAGCTTCATGGAATATCCCACATCGCGCGCCTTATTGAAGTTGTTTATGTTCTCTTTGAGGAAGGTGTTGTAGGATGGAAGAATCGCACGGATCTGTGTGCCGCGTTCAGGGTCGATAGAATCAATCTCATTCAGCGTCCGCATGAGTTTAGGAACGGTAGTGTTGGCGTTCTCCATTGTCGGGAGAAGGTTCTTGCCGCCTGTTGTTTCGTCTCCGTTGTAGATACGGTTCAGAAGTCCATCAACTGCTTGCTTCTTATAGTTATCCTCTGCGGCTTGCGCAGCAGGAAGTCCGCGGGAAATAACCGCCTGTATCTGATTCATCGGTCTGCCCTGTGCGATGCCTGCCTGCGTTACCTGCGCTATCCAGTCTTTCACGGAAAACGGTTTCAGCGGCGTCGGTTGCACGTTATTTTGAAGCGCGTACTGAACAGTTTTATCATTTGGGGAATTTTGTTCAGTAGCAGCTGTTTCCGATTTGGAAACAGCTGGTTCTTCTTGCGATGCCTGCTCCTGCTGAACAGGTTCATCGCTCTTTTTATCCTGTTCAGCGTCGGTAAAATTTGCGGTCTTTGCCTGCGGCGGTATAACATTCTGCGTATTGTCAGCGGCTGCCTGTTGCGCCTGTGCCGCTTGGACGGCATCAAGGACCGGCGCAGTCTGCGGTGTTTCCCCATTGAGATATGCCCTAAACTGTGCGTTCATATCAGGGGACTGGATGCCCTGATTGGCGTTGCCTTGAATGGCGTACATGCTTGCCCCTTGGAGCGGATTGTTTGCTACGTATCCCGGTGCCGGGTTCTGCGTTACCGTCCCATCGGCGTTCATGACTGTCTGCGGCGTCCACTTGTTTGCAAAGGACTGTGCGAGGGCTTGCTGTGAAAAGTTCTTGGACGGGTCGATATAGTTGCCCATGGCGTATGGGTTTCCGCCGCCCGGATCGCCCATCTCTTTCAGCTTATTGTAGATTGCTCCTCTTGCCGCTGACTGCGCCCATTGGTTGTTCGGGTCGTAGAGAATGTTCCTTACACGTGCCATGAGTGCATCCTTGTAGCCTGCATCCCCTGCCTGCGGTGCAGAAGCGTTGGCTATTGTGTTCTCCATGACCGCCTTTTGCACGTCGGACGGTTGCACCGCCATAGGGGTAATCTTGTACGGGTCTACCTGCGCCATGACAGGGTTCTGGTTTGCCGAGAATATCTGCGGTGTGGGTTTCGCGTTGTCAGCAGACGCACTAGCCGTCGTCGCATTGGCGGTGTCGGCAGACGAACTAGCAGCCCCTGTGTTAATGGCAGGCGTACCACCCGCCGCGTTTGTTACCGCCGCATTAGCGTTAGCATCAGCAGGGGTCAGTCCATCCTTCCCTTTGAGAGAATCCTGCAATTTGCGGATTCCTCGCTCGTTGTAATTCTCTACCCATCCGCGACCGAGCAAAAGCCCCAACGCGAACCCTGGATCTCTCGCTGCATATCCCGCAATGGTCGGGTCAATAGTCGCTGTCTGATAACTTAATTGATTGTTGTTCGCCATTTGCTACCACTCCGTTGTTCCTGCCTTGGCTATAAAGTCGTTAGCATAATACATGCCGCTTGGCACTTTAATGTCGTATACAAGTCTGTCGCCGCTTTCGACAAGCAATACAATCTTGCCGCGGTCTTTGAAACGCTCTCCGATACGCATTTCTTCCAACGTTTTCCAATTGCCGTCCTCCATGAGCATTGGCTGTGTGGAGGTAAGGTTGATGCACTTGTTTTCGCTCTCATCCGTGCAGATGGCATAAACCCTTGCATAATGCGGCGTCATTACGTCCGTTACTTTTTCGTCACCATTCGGTGTTGTTATAATGTCGCCCTTACGGATTCGTTTCAATGGTTTGTCTCCGTTCGGCGTCTTGATTAGTGTGTCACCTGTGAAGCAGAACAATCCGCTGTTTGAAGCAAGCCCACCTAAGATGCCGCCCCAAAGTCCGCTTCCGCCGCTTGTCCTCTGCGTAGAGGTGGAAGTCCCTTTGCCGCCCATGGCAGAAATAGCGCCGAGGTTCGTACCGTCAAGCCCGATGGATGTATTCCAAAGGTTGATTGCCGGTTGCTGCGCCGCTTCCTGTGCCGCCGCTCCGAGTGAGATGTTCGCACCTGCCATGTTTGACATGTTTCCGTAAATGTCTGCGAGCTGAGAAATATCCTGATTGTACATGTCTGCCGCCGTGTTCGCCGCAGCTTGGTTGATACCTTGTATTCCCTGCGAGGTGACGGAGCTGTTCAAAACGCCGTTTGAGCCGAGGTTCTGCAATAGGTTTCCCATAGAGCCGTTGACCTGCCGCGTTACGGCTTGATTGATGTTGTCCTGATACGACTGCGGAAGCTGACCGTTTGCGAGTGCCTGATACCCTGCATTCGCTGTATTCTGTATGCCCTGTGCCTGATTGAGAAGGTTCTTGTAATCGACCTGTGTTTCGCCTATAGAGTTTTCGAGGAGCTTCTTTGCCTTCGCATTCAGCTCCAATGCATTAGGCATGACAGATTCTTCGTAATCGCCTTGCAGTTTCCAAAGCCTTTTCTCTTCTGCGGTCGGCTGATAGGACTGCACCGTGGTGGTAGAACCACCGCCTTTTTTACCCATCGTTTTCCTCCTTGTAGAGTTCTTTAACGTATACCGTCACATAATAACTGTCGTTCCCCTCTTCGTCCGTCCCTTTGTAGGTGGCTATGACCTTACGACCTGCTTCATCCTTGCACCAAAAGCGGAAATGACCGTCTCGCTCTTCCTTCTTTACAATCTTGAATTTCAGAAGCCGCAGATACGGAAGAATGGGAAGGATACAGACGGTGGAAACCGCATGACCGCCCTTTGCGAGACAAATCAGCTTCGCTAAGTCAAACCAAAAGTGAATGTCTCCACAAAGCTGATACACGACAAGTATCCCCTTCCCATCAAAGAAGTATTCAGAGAATCCTCTTTCAGGCAGCCAGTAAAAGTCAAACCCCTTCGGGATAACGAAGGGGTCGTTTCGTTCTTTTTCGTATTTGTCTATCCATTCTTTTAGAGATTTCATAGATCTGCTACCTCCAAAATAATATGGTCAAATGTGAATGGGTCAGTCCCTTTCACTTCAAGGGCGATGCAGTCGGTCGAGTGGTTGCACAAAACTTTCCTTCTTGAGTTGGTCGGCATGTCTACCTTTAGCTTGCTCGTGCTTACATTTACCGTCCCTGCTTCATCGTTGGTAAACTTGGTATCTACAGCCTTTACAAGCATTTCATCCGAAGAAATGATTTCATGCGGCTTAATTTCGTATTCTATCGGCGTCCCATTGTCGCTCATAATGTCTTTATCCCACAGGTATAACTGCGTATCGCTTGCAATATAGATTTCATCTACCGTTTCCATAATATCGGTTACGGGTACGGCAAACTTTATGGTTGTTGCAACGCCCATAAGGTAGTTGTAGCAGACCCATTCTTTACGATTGCTTGTCACACGGAGCATGAGACAGCCATGCCGTTTAAGGTGGATAAGCTGCGGATTCCATAAGTCCTGCGTTAGAAGGCTTCTGAATTTATCCCCTATGTCCTGCGGCTTTACATTCCCATAATCCATAACGGTGGAGAGAGATTTCAGCCCTCTGCGGGAAAAGAACACAACGTCTGCTCCTACATTGACCGCCGTCATCGTCCCCATGCTGTCTGAATTGGTCACAATGGCGGGCGGCACCACCCATGAGGAAGGGGTTCTGTCGCCTTGAAGCTGATAGATGTTGCCGTTTGATTTAATGAAAACAAGGTCGTTGGCAAGCGGCACGACGCTTTCTATATCTCCGCTGTCCCCATAGCCTATATCAATCCATTGTGCGGAACTATCTACCGTTCCCTGCGAGCTGTCAGTGATGTTGTCCCAGCTTGTCGGGTCTCCGATTGCCGAGAAATATACACGATCAGAGCCGCTTAGCGTAATCATGAGCCTAGAAAGGCGTTGAAATACAATGTCGCATGATGGGCTTGACATGACGGTATTCAGCGTCAGGAAGTCGTAGTATTGGAGCTTATCTCCGCTCGCTATCCAAACCTTGTTCATGTACTTCGCACATGATGGTTTTTTCTTCCCTGTAAGACTTCCTAACAATATTGGCAATTGACCGACCATCCACGAATATATAGAACCGTCATCGAGGAAAATGAGGGAAGTGTTTGTGTCTACGTCATAGTAAAGTGCCTTGATATTGCTTGGCATAGCAAAGTCCGTAGGGGAAATTCCACCTCTGCTTCTAAGCCGCAGATTGTCGTAGACGAAATTCTGACACCGCACCATGTCCGTTTCGGGGATGCGTTCGGGTGCATCCGATGTATTGATGCCACCCGTGAGATTGTTCAAGACAATCTGCTGTATCTGATGCTTGTTTGATCGCTTCATGTTTTCTCCAAAAGGCTAAGTGTTGCTATGATCAGCCATGCGGCAGTTCCTTGTACACGTACCGGCGCAGGTCTTTCCGCAGCTGCTGCACCTCTTTGTGCAGGTGTCATTACATCCATTATCGCACGTATCAGTACAGGAGTTCCCACACGTGCTGCTGCATGCACTGGAACATCCGAGGGCGCACCCGTTCATGCAGTTAATGACGGTAGGTTGCTTGGAGAGCGTGCCTTGAATGTCGGTATCAAGCCCATTGTCGTTAGCAAGGAGTTTGGCTAAATCGTCATAAATAGAAGTGGTTATTTTATCTCCCCGCGCTTTCGATGCTGCCGAAAGCGCGCTGTTTTTAAGTGCCATTGCCCGTCACCTTCTTGTACGCCGCATCGGTAATGTTCTTGCTGGTCTGCGTGCGATTGTCTAACTCTTTATCATTTGAAAGCATTTTGTTAAGACTGTCATATAGCGTGGCTTTTACCGTATCGCCCTTGTTCTCAATCGTTGGTTTGTCCATATTCCCTCCTACGGTGCGCCTGCACAACCACCGTCGCAGCCGCCGCCGCAGCCATTAGCGCAATTCCTGCCGCATCCAGTGCAACCGTTACGGCATGTGTTTTGACAGTTGGTGGTACATCCACCTGTACAATTTCCTCCGCAGCTGCTTGAACACCCAGCGCATACATTCTTGCAATTCCCGCCGCAGGAAAGGCTACAGCTGTTCATGCACGCCTGTATGGTGGCGGCGTTCGCCTCTACCTGCTTTAGCGTGGCGTCCAGTGCTTCGTCGTTTTCTAAAAGGTTCTGCAAGTCGGTAAAGATGGTGGCGGATATATAGCCCGTTCTTGCAGAAACAATACTGTTGTGTTTGACTGCCATTACGTCACCTCCGCGTTATGATCTAACGCATAATGGACTTTTATTAGTCCGCAAAGGTTATCTCCATAAAGGGCTTTCCTTACCACGCACTGACGGCAATAATCTTTCAGCTCGCACGTCTTACAGTGGGTACAGGCGAAGTCCTCGCCTTTAGAAATGTCAGGTTCGCCGAATGATGCTTGATAGCATGGATAGAAACGCCCCCATGGACTTATCCCTATCCATGCACAGTCTTGAATGTTACCGCTGAACATGGATGCGCCTTTTGCTCGGTTCTTTGTGCCGCGAAGAAGGTTCAGATAGGCGCGCCTTGCGGCAATGTCTTTCAGCTCTCCATAAGCAAAGAAGTTCCAGAGAACCATCGGGGTAATGCCCTTCTCGTTCAGGAAGTCGATATTCTGCTTCGCCCTCCGCAGATAGTGCTTGCCCGCCACTACATAAGTGGCGTAAACCAGTTTTGCTCCGCAGCTGTCCATGTATTCATATGTGTCGGGACGAATGATTCTTGGGTTCTTCTGGTCGTGGTCAAAAGAAACGGCTATTTGGAAGTCATACCCGCCGTCTCTTAACCAGTCGATGATTTCCCTTCCCCTGCCGTTCAGAAGTTGGCAGTTCGATACGATGTTGTAGCGCACACTCAATCTCTCGTTCTTGACCTGCTCGCAAAGTCTGACCGTATCCTTAATGACTTCGGGATGGAGCAGCGGCTCGCCGCCCTCAAGTTCAACGGAAAGCTCACCCTCTTTGATGACATGGGGCTGCTTCAATAGCGCATAGAGGGCTTCTATCTGCGTACCGCCGCCCTTGTGTCTTTCGGATATTTCCGTATTCCTCTGTGAACAATACTTACAAGCGCAGTTGCAGTCATATCCGGTGGTCACGCGAATGTTTTTGATTTTCGTGAGCTTGGTATTCATTCAGGGTCGCTCCTGCGAAGAAGGTAATAGCCAAGATTTCGTTCCATGTTGGAGCGGTATCTCTTTTGCGCTTGGGAAAGATCCAGTTTGTCACTGTAGTTGCAAAGTTTAGTAAACAGGAACGCCATGTTTTCAAGAAATACCATATATTCATCGGCGTTTGTGATTCCTTCGATTTCCTTCTTGTCGAGCTTTATATCATGGAGCTTTGTGATGCTGATGTTCATACTTCCTCCTCATGCCTGTCTCTGATAGTCTTTGCGATTTCACGGACGCGCTTTTCTTGAAAGCAGTAGTCCTTGATAGCGGAGGTATCTCCACGCTTTTCCCATGCAGCAGAAATGGCTTCCTCTTCTGCCTTTGTAAGTTTCCCTGTTATGTAGTCCATAAGCACGGATATGGTATTTCGCATATCCATGAGCTCGTAGCGGAGCGGAACATAGTCGCTGATTGCTTCGTTAATTCCCCATTGCATGCGAATAGCCGCTTTATTAAGCGGACTGTAGTAATAGCAAAGATTTTCCCAGTTGGCGTGAAAGTCGTGGAAATGGTCGATTATCCAGTCCATCGTATACTCTTCACATCCATCGGGCATAACCTTCATGAATTGAACCGGTTTCAAATTTGCCTCATCAGGCCATGGAGTGTTCCCTGTTGTTTTGAGGTATTCGTTAAATCCGTCATGCGTGTAGAAGAAGTGTGCGCCGTCTTTAGGGTAGAAAACACTATCATCGCGCGTGAAGTCATCAAAGAAATGCTCGTCGTCAGTCTCATAGAAGAAATCGAAGATGGTTCCTGGAAGCTTCATTTCTCCCCGTGCTTCCTTCTCCAACGCCCATTTTGCGATAGCCGAAACGTAGATCATAAACTCATCTCACGCATCCTTTCCATCCAGTAGTCATAAATCCTGTATTCCTGCTCTGTCATAATTTCTTCGTTGCTGTGATAATCGAACGTGCCGTTAATGTCGTAGTTAGCAGAATAGCAAAGTGGCAGTTTCGTGCTTCCTATCTGCTCGTTGATTCTGTCTTGCCCATCTCTAAACCGCTTGAATTTCTCTTTATCAAAGCCGTGCCATATGTCGCCAATGTCGTAACGGTGCCGCCCTGTTGCGAAGCGGTGGCAGGGATACAGTTTCCCATCCATGCCGAGCGTTACCATGTATACGCCGCTCCCGCAATAGTTACTCTTCTCGTTATCTTCTTTGATGACGCGCCGCCTTCCGATTGGCTTCAGTTTGAATTGGAGCTTTCGATGAAAGATGAAGTCAACCACCTTGCGGAGTTGTCGGTAATACTCTTCGGCATCTTCCTTCGTCCACTTCTGTTCATAGATGGGGTTCGCCCATGGTTCAAACCCGAGCTGAATTTGGTTAATAAGCATGTCTGCGAGCATAGGAAGCGTGTCATGGTTCATCGTGCCTTTAACCATAGGCTCGTGGTCACGGTGCTTCCACCACTCCATGTTCTCCATAATCTTGTCGTATGACCCTTTGCCGTTCAGGTATACGCGGTTCATATCGTGCGCCTTTTTGCACCCATCGAGGGACACACCAACCCTAAGGCACTTCCACCTATTTAAGAAGTCCCGTATCGCGGGTTCTCCAAAGAGCGTGCCGTTAGTCGTGTTGAAGAACGTGAAGCGACGTTGCGTCACCCACGGATGATGAAGCTCTCGCCCTTTCTCTAAAAACCTTGTCATGGCGTATTCCATAAGTGGCCACTCAAGAAGTGCTTCGCCGCCGATAAAATCAAGGACGATGTACTTCCTTTTGCTATACTGCGGTTCTGTATAGATAAGGTCTATGAATTTATCGATGTATTCTTTCTTGATTGTCTGATACTGCTTGTTTTCTTCGTAGCAATACTTACAGGCGAGATTGCACTTGTCTGTGATGAAGATAGTCGCAGTCAAAGAAATGTTTTCGTTCATCTAGTCACCAGCATCTTTACTTTTTTAATTCCGCCGTCAAGGCTCTGCTCTAGGGCAACCCCGACTGTATCGGGCGTTCTCTCTGCTGACGTCTTGCCAACCCCAGGAATAGCGGACGGTACAATGAAATCACCGCGCCAAACCTTGCCTTTCACCTTGACGTCAACACGCCCCGCAAGGGCTACAGGGATATATTTCTTAATGTTATGCGTCTCAAAGTCTTCGTCATTGACCGCATCGCCGCCAATGATTTGTGCGTAGCAGTCAGACTGAACGCCGACAACAACAAGGCTCTTGTCTGTTGCACGGACGTATTTCTCACCTTCTGATTTCATGTCAAGGGCGATGATTTCCCCTGCTTCTGTTTCTCCGCCGCGGTCGAAGTATTCGGCGTAGTCGTTGTATACGGCGTTGAAAACTTTTGTTGCCGTCATTGTTCCGTTTGCCGTTACGTTTCCGGCGATGGTTGCACCGGAGCTTACGTTAACGTTCCCCGTGACTGTCAGATCACCGCCAACGCTAACGCTCTTTCCTACAGACATTGTGCCGGTTACAGCACACGATTCTTTGGCGTGTATGCGCTTGCCGTATATGTCGCCCCACGCCTTATTATCACGGCCGAGGTTGTCTAATCCATCCTCTCGTGGCGATATGTTTTTTGATTCTGCCATATTTCCTCACGCAAAAAGCACCCACATAAGTGAGTGCTTTTTTGAAATACCGTCAGGTAGTAGTGGTCGCTCCGCCAGTCGAGGACTGGTAAGGCGAGTTTACGATGTACGCCGGTGTCGGGTACGGTTTAAGCTGCCCTACGATGGTTGCGTTCTGTACCACCTGAGAAAGATTGAAGTTTGCGGATTGGAGTGCTCTGTCGCGGTCTGCCAGTTTGTCGCGGAGTTCCTGCAGCTGATTTGCCATCATCAGACCACGGGTTCTTTCCGCTTCTTCGTGGATAGCCGTCTTGATTTCGCAAGCGTTCTTGTAGTTTTCCGCTCTCACCGCATCAATGTTGCGGTTGGTTTCGCAGCAACACTGTTGTTGTGCGAAGCGGTTCTCTGCAAGTTGACTGCCGAGCGAATAGTTGCCCTGCATGACCGTTTTCTCAAGCCCTGCCTGCCCTTGGAGCATGGTAGTGTTGAGAGCAAAGGTCGAATCAGCAAGTCCGTAGGTAACTCCGCGAATCTGCGACATCTCGTCTTGGTGGTTGAACCCTGCCTGCATTTCTGCCTGCGTGAGCCCGGCGCGATTTCCAAAGCCGAAGCCGCCGCCACCCATGAGTGCGAAGATAACGACAAGCCACATGAACCACATGCCGCCACCACACCCGAATCCGTCACCATAACCGCCCGTAATCGGCATTACAGGCTGAATACCATTTCCCTCCATCGTTCTTGTACCTCCTGTAGAGAATATATAAAGCTCTGCGCGCTAGAGCCGTAAACCGAACCCTGAAAGAAATTGTCCGAGCTGCTTTTCGTTCATGCCACGTTGCCTTGCGAGGTTCTGGGCGATGACTTTCAATTCGTCAACGGACTTGCCCTTCCCCATTTGTAAAGCTCTCCCCATAAGTGGGTTTTGCCCTGCCATGTTCTGAATGAGTTCCAAGGGGTTATTCGACTGGTTCAGCAGTCCCATGAGTTGCATTGGGTTCATGTCCGTTTCCTCCTTTAAGCATAGACACCGCTTTCTCCAATTCGGAGATTCTGCTTTCAAGAGTATTCTGTGTTGCTCCCTTTGAGAGTACATACACCTTGAAAACAGGCATGCCGTTTAGATCTATCGCCTTCTCGTACACCTTTCCTTCAGACGGAGAAGGAAAGAATGACGGCGTTCCGTCAAGTCCAATCTGTGCGGCACGCGCTTCTTCCACGCTTGTAACCACACGCCCTCTGATGGGCGGCACGCAGGCTTGCTCCATGCGGTTAAGCCTATCCTGCATTTGCGGTATCGCGCCGTACATTCCAGTTTGGTAGTCTGGGTATCCATACATTCCTACCACCTCCTATAAGTATTATCCTACTTTGCGAGGGATGAATGGTGTCACGAAAGCCCTAAAAATATCCCAGTTTTCTGCCGGATTTGTACATCTTTTTAGAGATTCGCCGTGCAATCCTAGCCACACTCTTCCTTGTAAGTGACTGGTCGATAGCTATCTCCTTGAACGTCATTCCTTCTATAAGTCTCATGTGAATATATCTTTGCTCGTCGGGCGTAAAGATGGCGGCTTGAAGCATCGCATCAAGCTCTTCATGGTCAACCGTCCTTAGCCATTCTTTAACTACCCTTCGTTCAGGGCTCATGATAATCATCTCCTTTAACATTTTTGTCGTTCCTTTCTTATATCCTCTCTATTGATATAAGAAATAGAGCTTACAATTTTACCCCTTCGATTTCTGCACGCACTTCTAACGTGTACAAGTACCTACCCATATACGATGCCTGTTCTTTTAGTAACTCTAACGAGCAAGTGGGTTCAAAATCAAGAGTACCAGCTTCATACTTAATAATTGTTCTATGAAGTTTATCATAACGAATCTTAGTTTGATAATATTCTGCTTTAAATCTATCTTTATAGTCAGAGCTATTCATTAAAGCAATAGTGTCTTTAAGTTCCATGTGCCCTCCATTTATACAGAATTAGATTGTTGCTACATACTGTTTGTACAGTTTACCTTCTGGCATGTCGGGGTCATCCCAATAAAGAGCTTTAGCTACCTCAATATACTTATCTGGGTCTTTACCAAGAATATTAGAAAGGTCACTGTATAACATATTGATGGCATAGTATAAGTCAGCTGGTCTATCAATGTGACGCTTCTTAGCTTCTTCTTCCACCTCTGCGAATTTCCAGTGCGCCCCAGTCGTACCATCCACGTTTTCCATATGGGCTACGGCGTCTACAGCAATATCGGTATCGAAGAACGGACCGAAGTCTAACTCATGAAGTTTAAGCAACATACGCTTTGCTTTAGGGTCTTTCGTGTCCAAAGTCAAACAATCTAAGTATTCATAGATAACATTATGCAACTCACATGTTTTTAAGCTGTCGTTAGTTCTTTTAAGGTATTCTCTTGCGGTAAGCATATTATTCTCCTCCGTTAATATTTTCGCCATCAGAAACTTTCTCTATAGATTCTAAAATCTCTCTGAATTTCTCTTCTCCAATAAACTCATAACATAAGAGTAATAGCCAAAAGTCAGGTGTGCTTAGAATATCAGTCTGCGATGGTAAAGCATTCATAATGACCAGCTCCTTTAATCCAATAACCGATTTCTACATTCCAACAAGCACCTTTATCAGCTTTATTCCTTATTCACCCCTCATTATCATTTCAGTACGACATCTCCGTCCGAATCTAATGTGAGTAACCCGCCTGCGTCAACCGCCTTTTTTATCCCATCACTGGTGACAGGGTTTCCACTTCCGTATTCTGGAGTTGTATCAAATGTCAATAAATTCTGTTTCGTGTCTATACTATCTTGCAGTTTCTTATACTCTATCTGCGCGTCTGTCTTGCTTTCCTTCTCACCTATCTTATTCAAGATGGTGGTGGAGAAGTTAGGATCATTCCCTAACGCAGTCGCAAGCTCTTGTAATGTGTCTAATGCGGTCGGTGCGCCGTTGACTAAATCACTTACCACGCCATGTACAAATTCAGTATTAGCTATCGTCTTAGAATTGTTTGTTGTTGCCGGTGTCGGTACACTGGTTTCCCCTGATACAGTAAGTGAAGAGGTGGATACTGAATCCGTCCACGCCTTCCCGTTATACGTATATGTTTTCCCAAGGTCGGTACGGTAACACTTCATGCCCGCTACAAGGTTTTCCGTAGGGAAAGCGGTGCCGCTATATGTAGATCTGAGCGCGTTGATGTTCTTCTCGTGGTTCAGTATGCCGTCTTTCACCGTAGTGGTGGCAGTGCTTCCAAGTGGTGTGTAGTCTTGCATGGTTTCACCTCAATACTATATCGCCGTCTGAATCAACGGAAAAAAGTCTGTCTTTCAGCTTTAAGTAGGTTTTTGTTATTTCATCACCATTTCCGTCAAAATATCCGTTATTGAAGGGAATGTTGGAATCTTCGCAAAGCGTCCATGTCGGTTCTCCATTGGTCAACGAAGAAAGTCGGTATCCTTGCTTCAAATCCGTTCTATAGCAGGTCATGCCGACTTGCAGGTTGGTAGTCGGGAACGCGTTACCGCTAGAGTTGCTAAGTGCCGTGAGAATATCGTCATACATCTTTGGTATGCCGACGTTGAGATGCTCATTTTCAGAAAAGTCAGAAAATTTCTGCATTATTCGTCCCACCACACATTCTTATCAGCAACACCGCCGTATTCGGTATTATCAAACTCATACTGCCATGCCTTCACAGTAAGTTCAGGATGCTCTTCCTTGAAGTCGCATTGCGCGCTTCCCGGCTCTGCCGACCAATAGGGGATATAGTCTCCCATCAAGTCTGTTCGGAGCTTGTTCAGTGAGGAATAGTTTCCATAGATGCCGCACTCGTAGTCATTGGCGTTGCACTCACTGACAAACGCACTCGCGATAGCGGTCAGGTCGTCAGCATCAACACGGTCTGACATGAACGGCTCAATATCAAACCATATGTGAAGAGGCGGCACGCCTACTTCGTCCAACAATTCTACAACCTTACGAGCTTCTTCTTCTGCTCGTTCTGTCGTTTCAGCGTGAGACAAGCAATACACGCCCCATTCCATCTCTGCGGAAATTGCGTCTCGCACATGCTCTAAAAACTTCTCTGCGATAGTTCGCCCTTCTGAAATCTTTATGATAACGCCATCCTCTTTTTGCGAGATGGCGTTCCAGTTGAGGTTTTCCGAGTAGTCAGAAATGTCGATTATGCTTTTCATCCTGCGGTGGTCCTTTCTTTGGCTGCTCAAACTGGTCAGGGATTCCATTGTGGTTCTTATCAACAAAGCACGCCATAATGAACCCGAAGAACCCCGTAGCACCCAAAACAATAACTATGAATTTTGACAAGGCATCCAAATCGGATGCGCCTGTCTTATAGAAGGCATACATCCACGCCCCGTACCATGTGAACAGAAGCAGGACAACGAAAAGCAAGTAGAATATGACAACCTTCATGACAGGTTTATCAAATTGCTTGCTTTTCAGACTGTTCATGGTTTTCTTTAGTAATTCAGTTATAGCGTTCATGTTCAAGTTTCTCCACGCGGTGATTTATGTCCTCAATAACCACGCCGTGCTTTTGAACCGCCGTATCGAGGTAGTGGACTTTGTCTGTCGTGTCGGCTATGGTGTCGGCAAGATTATCTATGGACTTTTGCAGGGATTCAATGACAAACGCCTTGAATAGCCACGTCCATATCCCCAGTATCCCCGATATGATAAAAATAGTTTCGTTGTCTATCACTTTAGTACCCATTGCTATTCCAAGAAATTCTGCCCGCGACAACCTTCCCCGCCGCGTTCCGTAAAATGATTTTGAAGTATTTCCCTCTATCGTCCTCGCCCTGCTCGGTGATATATGGAATGACCGGCTCCCCTTCCGTCCCGCCGCACACATTGACTACTACGTCAGGCGTTGTGTAGTAGGTTCGGTTGAAATATACCTTCGTCTCTTCCGCGGGTATGTCTGCCGCGCCTCTGTCCTTTACGTCATCTATATCCACATGAATTGCATAATCATACACAAGCGGGTTGGATGCGGCGTTCTTCTTTCTAATCGCAAGTCTGTATATCGCATCTTTGTATTCGTATTCGCCAACCTTAAACTCGCTGAAGGTGTTATACCCCGACGCTTTATTGGCAAGGCGGTTAAATTCATCAAGAGTTATGCCGTGGTTGTTCACAACAATATCTGAAAGCACTCCGCAAGGCGTCTGCTTGATTCTAATATCTCTGATGCTGATTTGATTTTCTTTCTTGAAAATCTCAAAGAGACGCCGATAGTCATCCGTTGCGCTCAATCGCTCACCAAACATCCGCACAAACGCAGCTTTCCTGTCGAGGTGTTCCCTCGGAGAGAGCGTCTCATAACTATTCTTGATTGTATTTGTCTTTTTAGCATCTCTTAAAGCCGCGTTTTCAGCGAATGGCTTATAAACGCGTTTAAACGGCATTTCTATCGCTTGCATGTGTTCTTTGATAAATCTATCAAAAGATTTCTGCGAACGCATGAGAAGGGTATTTAAGAGCGTCTCTTTTTTGAGCACCTTCACGTTTTTCCAAACAAATTCAGCTGCTTGTATGCTTTCTTGTCTTTGAAGGTTTGCTTGCCTTGCGTCGTTTATGGATACCGTGAGAGCATCATATTTTTTGGTCTTAATACTCTTTCTTGCAAGCTCGCGGATTGGAAGTCTCTCAAAGTGGGATGCTCTGATGGAAATCCTCTTGGTGTCGTTGGCTTTCATGGCTTCATAGAAACGTCTTTGAAGGTTTGCTTGCCTTGCGTCGTTTATGGATACCGTGAGAGCAAACCTTCTATAGTATCGCGTCGTTTCTCTGCTTGCATCCGAAAGGGAAAGTTCGTCACTATCTTTGACGTATATGTCATCGAACCCGAAGTGATCTATCGTGTCGGTCACGTTGTCTATGAATATTTTGTCTGCATCATCAATAAAGAACGAATGTCGGTAAGTTTTTATATCAAGCACGGGTCAGCGTTATTTCAAAAGTAACGGTGAGAACGTCGCTTGCTCCTTTGTTAATCACAGGGAATGTTACGCGGTCAAAGAAAATGCCACCACTAGACGCATTGCAGATGCCTGCTTCTGTGATTGCGCCTGTCGCCTCGCCTGCGTTGAATGTGGTCTGTACTGTAAGTTTGGTCGTGCCTGCGGAGTGAGAATAGGATGCCGCTTTTCTAAGCAGCTCGGTGGCAAGTTTAGTGTCGCCCGCAGCGACCGCAGTCGTTCCGGTGCCAACGGCGATGTAATTCATCACGCCCGGTCTGGACGAACCTGCACCAAAGGCGTTGCATAAGAAATCAATGCCGCTGTTCAATATCATGTTATTGTGACGGGATGCAATGCACGCCCCGTCCTTTCTTTGAAGTACAAGCGTTACTGCGCCATGTACGCTAAAATTTTCTTTCTGCATGTTTACCTCAACTGTTGAAACGAACCGCCGTCATGATTCCGATCGGCGGCGCTTTAATGGTTTTATACTGCGTTGTCCCCTGAAGAACCGCATTGTTGTTAAGCGCATACAGGGTGCGCTCTGTATCAGACTGCGAAACCCCGATAGTGATTATGTCCATGGTGCTTGGCTTTAGCGGGAGTTTTTGGGATAGTCCATCACTTCCGACAAGAACAAGCCCATCATCATAGCGAAGATAAAGAGCCCCATTTTCCCCTCCTATAGACGCTATGGCGCATGATTCAAGCGCGTCATCGATTTTTATATTAAACGTAAGCGAGAACGTGGAAGCTCCTGTATGTAGATTGTACGCAAGGCGTGTCAGCTCGTCCTGCTTTAGTCCCTTGCTCCATCTTGCATAATCAAACACATCACAGTGGATATGCTCTGTCGGCTCTTCTCCTGCCATTGTCTGCAAGTCCTCATCGAGCGGCGCTTCAATGAGTGCCGTCTTGTCGGCGTTCTTGTCTGCGATATAAGTTTTTATCTCAATGCCGTCAAGGTCTGCCGCCACGCCGCCTACCATGTTGATAGTCTTTGCGCGATCGTCAAGGACGGAGAAGCCTAGATCGGAGATTGCAATGTCTGTATTAGAGACGCCCTCTATTTTGTAATCCGACCAGCTTCTCGCCCTTGCCGTATATGGCAGGTGTCCCGTGGAGATATATTCCCCCTTGAATACGCCTTCTGAAAGCCTGAGCCCATGTGCCACCGCATCGTAGTAAGTGCCAACCTTATTGCCTGTGTACAAGGTCTGATGTTCATCAAAATCGACGATGACATTCTTCTGCTGGTCTTGCACGGTTTTCAAAAGAAACCACGATGCCTTTTGAGAGAAGTTTCCGTGTTCATCGTATGCTTTGATTAAGAAATAAATATCCCCTGTGTTCGGGTATTCCATTTTCTTCTTCAATAGCTCTGTCTTGAATATCTCAAGTCCGTTCTCCCATGAGTGCGTGGTTGAAGCGCGGACGGTGTATCCCGCCCCCTGCACGCCAACGCTTCTCCAATAGAAGTCAAGAACTGCGCCGTTTCTTTCTACGATGAAATCTTGAACCTGCGGTATTTTGCAATACAGATAACCCTTTTCGCCTTCTCCGAAACTGTCGTAGTAGGCTACAGCTATCTCGCTGATTTGGTCGGCGTCTTCCGTGTAAAGCATCCAGTTATCCTGCGTTTCATACATGATGCCGTTCACATATATGTGCGCTCCGATGCAGTCAAGGGGGATGAAGGTGTAGTTTATCAGCGTGCCTTGCGCGTTCTTTGACATGTTTATGTCTTGCGGTTTTTCAGGGCGTTTCTTGCTATACTGCAATGCCGAACCGTTAGACGCCGTTCCGTCCTGCAGGACTGCATAAAGATATGCCGTGCCTACGGCAGATGCAGGCATCTTATAAGAGTAGTTATTGGTCGTTCTCTCAAGAAGTCCTGACAAAGTGCCGACTGCGGTATTCGTCCGCACTTCATAGTAGGCGAGCTTGTTGTAGTACGTTGGGTCGCTCCACTTGAACACGCCGCCCTCTACGGAAAATGTAAGCGTAAAGTTTGGTGGTGGGGCAATCCCTGAACTCCCTATTTCCTCATTTGCCTTGAATCCGTTGGCGAGGTTTACCTGTTCGGCGATTGAGGCGAGATACCGCCTTAACTGCGTCATCAGATATCGCCCATCTCCCTGTACTACGTTGGGGAGGTCAGGGGCTTCTATGTAGACTTTCTCTTTTTCACTCATGACATTCCTGCACTGATAGCCTGTTCGAGCGTGCTGATGATGCTGCTATCCTGCGTCACATCATACTCATTTTCGTTCAAGGCAAGGAGTATCGCACTACGAAGTATTACCGCGTTGATTGCTTCGTGGTCAAACGGGAAATCATCATCTTCCCCAACAAGGTCTGGCGTGGCAAAATACCTGAATCTCACACTGTCGCTTCCGTCGGTGATGGTTGCTACATTGCTTGTCATGCGAATTGGGTATGTGCCGCACGCACCCATATAGTTATGAGGGAGCTTATCTCCGTCCCTGATAATGGTTTCCTTGGCAAGCACGGGCCATTTGGCGGCTATTAAAAGACTTGCCACCTGCTGAATGGCTGTGTTTATAAACTCAAGGCAGGCATCGGTAGAGTATTCGTCAGATATGTCGTGGGTGGCAGATTTAAGCCGTGCTATAGCATCTTTTACCTTCATCATACCCTCCATATCGGGAACACTCGCCTGTTGGCGTATCGTCTTACAGGAATAAGCTCTTCAGCGAGTGTCTTGTTGGCTTCTGCCATAATATCTTCCTGCGGATTTTGATTCAGTATCATGCCTGTCAGTTTGACTATAAGGTCTAAGAATATATCGGGAAGCTCCAATACATCGTCTGTCTTGACCGCCTTGACAGAATATCTGTATAGAAGGGCTACGTCCTCAAGCACATATAGTTTCCCATTCAGCACTTTGAACTCGTGGTGACATGGTTTCTTCTGTGCAGGGCATGGGTGAAGAGGGTATCGGAATCTGATAGTGACGATGGAAACAATAGAGAGCAGATCTTCCGGCAAATCGAATCCATCACTGTATTCGACATGAGGTTTCTTCTCCTCTGCCGTCTCATTCTCCTTGTCAATCTTTTCGTTGATTTCATCAAGGCGGTACTCTACCTCTTTTTCAAGGAAATCACTGTTCTTTAGTGCAAAGGTTCTGTTGATATAGCGCACAGCTTCATTGAGAGACTGGATAATGTCGTAATCAGAAAACTTGACCTCATTATTGTCTTTCTGCTTGAAGCGCACGGACTGAATAATGTCTTTGACGTTTATCATACTGTCTCCAAAAGCTGATTCAGCGCATCGGGTTTCCTTTGACTTGCTGAATCCTTTGTAATAAGAGGCACGGCGTACCCATGCCACATGCATTTCTTATGGTTTACGGCAAGTGCCTGATGAACCTTGAAGAATTTCAGCATGTAGGTGGTATACCCTGCCATGTCCCCTTCTCTCTTCCTCGCCATAGCTTCTTTAAGCCATGGGTCAAACTGGTACATTTCTTCTGGAATGACACCTAGCATGTAGCCGTTCTTGCCATTCCCCATGCCCATCTCATCATATTCCTTGGCTTGGGCGATAGCCCCTGACAGATCTACCGTATTTCTAAGGTAGCAAGTCCCATCATCTTCCAGCCGTATTTCCTGCTTGGTAATCATTTCAGTACCCCATAAATAAAAAAGAAGGGAACAACGCTAAGTCATTCCCTTCACTTTAACTAAAACATATTGCTTTTATCTCTTGATTCCGATGATGGACGCCGACGCTTTCGGCTGAGATGCCTGGAGTGTCAGTTTGGTTTCCAGTACGAATTTATCATAGGTGCCGGTCTTGTCCAATCCGCTGACTTCATGCGGCTTTTCAAAGTAACGGAGTTCCCAGTAGTCGAAATCGTAAATATCAATACGATCGGAGTTGTACATACGATGGGAGTGTGCAGTGACTACGCCGCCGTCGGTTTCGTAAGTATCTGCGACTTCCGAACCGTAACGGGTTTTCGGCTGACGCTGCGTGGTTGCCATCGCCGAAACAAGTTTGGAGAAGCGGCGTTTATTTTCCATAGACATGTAGGCATCAGTTGGTTTACCACCGCGGTTCGCTGCCATTGCCATTACATCGTCAATATCATCGAGGGTGTACTGTGCAGCTCCGCCAAGAGACTTGACGTTGGATTTAACAATCTTGACCTCGGCACCTGCGTCGGTCGGCTTTACCTGCGTGGTCACGGAATCACCGCCGCGTACAGCATCCTGAATCTTGTCGTAAATAGTAAATGCGGTTTTCGGGTTGGCTTTATCAAGTCTTACGTAGTAAACGGCACCCGCTTTCATACCGGCAGGCATTTTCTTGCCGATGAAGTAAACAAAATCGCCAGTCTTGAGGTTATGTTCTTTGGTGGTGGTGAATACGCCCGTTTCTGCAGCCACCGTTACATCAAGGGTATCGAGATCCATAAAGTACGGAATACCGCCCATGAGAGGGGCTACGGTTTCGCCTCCTATGCGAGCCTTGTCATTGGTAATAAGTGCGTATTCAATATCAAGTGCCTGCTTGGTAAACGCATCGGTCTTGGCTTCACTCATAGCATCGCCCTGCGGTACATTGTAAATCTTCTTGACTTTACGTTGTACGTCAGAAATGAGACCAGTGTTTTGGAAGAACTGAACGTAGTTTTTCAGCCCTTCGATAGAACCTACCTTGTGGTACTTGTATTCTTCGTATTCAAGGTGGGCGTTTTCACTCGGCGGCTCAAGGCGTTTGGTCATCCACATGGTATCAGTGGCGGTGACTTCCTTGCCTTCCGGCAGTCGGGAAAGAATCTGGGTAGAGGTCGGGTCGATATTATAGAGTATCGGGGAATAATCTTCCGCTTGACCTACCGATTCATAGGTTACGCTCTGGGAACTAGATGGTCCCAGTTTTCTTGTTACGTCCTGTGGCATTATTTTCCTCCTTGGTAGTAATTACAGGAACTGAATATATATAAACACAAAAGTGTGTTTACCGCTTCATGGAACTAAGCCATGCTTCTACAATCTTAGATTTATCTCTTGCAGGCGCAGATCTAAGCTGCTCTGCATAGTCGATTGGCTTAACAACGTCTTGCCCCGTGCCTTTTCTCTCCACGGATGGGGAGCGCGGCGATGGCGTAGTAGATGTGCCGTTCTTCTTTGCGTAAAACTCTTTTCTGCAATCTTCGTAGTAGCTTCTTACCACTTCGGCAGACTGCGGGTCAAGTTTTCCCTGCATGGCTTTCTGAATAGCCGGAGCTATGGTAGCCGCTTTTTCGTAGGGCATCGTTTTGTAATGCTCCTGCATAAAGAACCCGATTTCATCGAAATTCGGCTCTGCGGCTCTCTGCTCGTTAATCCAATCTGCCACGCCCTTCTTAAACTCGTTCTCCTGCTGCGCCTTCATCTGCTCAATGCGAACCTGTTCGCTATATCCGCTGATGATTTGGGAGCGGGCTACGTCAAGCGCGGCTTTGTATCTGGATACTTTGGTTTGAATTTCATCGTTGTCGGAAAATTCGCCCATAGCCAATTCGTCTTCGGTGATGCCGACATCTTTCATAGCTTTGTCATGCGCCGCCTTATTGACCGCATCGAGGAACTCATTACGGAGCTCAGCTTCGCTCTTCTGCGGCGGTGGCTTCGGGGCGTTCTGCTGCTTCATGGCGAGGTACTGCGGCTGATATTCAGGCGGTATCTTGCTCTCGTCCACCTGCCCCATCTGAATAGCAAGGGAAAGCTCGGCAGGCGAATAGAATTGCGGCTTCTGAACCTGCGGTTGATCCTGCGGCTGCTCTGCCTGTGGCTGTTCTGCCGGTGGTTCTTCTGTCGGTTCGACTTTCTCCGGCTCTTTTGTCTCCACGCCGCCAGGAATAGTCTCTACGACCTTCCTGCCTGTTCTTTCGTCAATGCGAAGTCCCATTCGGGGGCTTTCTTCCGCGGGTGTTTCGTGGATTTCTACTGGCGTAGATTCTGCCGGAGTGGATTCTACCGGCGTTTCGTTCTCTGGCATTAGTTATCCTCCAATTTGGACTCCGCAATCTTACCTGTGTTTATGATTGCAATCATGTTGTCTATAAATCTCTTTGCCGCACGCAAATCAGCGCGTATGGCGTTCGGGTCTTTTGATGTGTGAAGAAGCGCATATAATGCGGCGTGTTCCTCTGCTTTTTGGAACTCCGTCAAAAAAGAGGAAAGCGTCTCCGCACTTTTCCCCTTCTTTATCATCTCTTGCAAACGTCTTTCCCGTTCGCGGCTAGTCATCTTATCCATTTGGTCTCCTAAGAGCCATTCCTCTAGGACTTGCAGGAAGGTTCATCTTCTTCAATATCTCGGCTATCGCATCAGGCGGCAGGTCGTTCAGCCCTGCGGATACCTTCGGGATGCCGCTCTTTCTTATATCGGCGGCGGCTTTCGCGTCCACCAATGCTTTCTTCGCAGCGATTTCTGCCTGTTGTTGTGCCTGCATCATCGCGAGCTGCGACTGTTGTTTCTGCGCCTGTGCCTGCTTGAATTGTTCGCTCGTCGGATCTATCAGCGTCTTTTCGGCGTTTGTCAGTCCCATTTCCTCAAGAAGCGTCTTACCTGCTACATACCAGCTGTTTTCATCAACAATTCCCTGTTGTGCGAATACTGGATATATCTGATTGATGAGTACCATCAGGTAGTTGATACGCGCCTCTTTCGTTCCTGCCCCCTGCGCCACATTCAGCACAAGGTCGTAATCCACGTTTATGTCCGCGCTTGAGATAGACACGTTCTTGTCTCCTACCCTAATCATCTGCTCGGAATCGCCAAACTGCTGATTGAGTTGGATTAAGAAGCGGAATATAGGCTTGAAGAAGTTTTCGGCAGACAGACGCGCCATGTTCTTCTGACGTTTCTCTGCCTGTCCCATAATGCTTGTGATGCCCGTTGCGGTCTTGTTCAGGGATTCGGAATCAAGCCCCTGATTGTACCGTGTTGAACCAGTCTGCGCTTCAATCTCGTTCTGCGCGTAGTCTACAAGGCTCATGGTCGCTGAACTCATCGGCGGCGTGGAAATCGGATAGATGAGGTTTCCTGGCATCCCGTTGGTAGGGACTAAATCTTCGTTATCAAGAAGAGCTTCTACGTCTACATTAGCTTGGTCAAACGCCATTTGAGGACTATTGCATCTTGCGATGTTGACTATCATCTGACGAATAACTGCCGTCTTTAAGTCCTGTTGTTGCTCTACAACATCAGCAAACCCCGCCTTTTCGTTGAAGATGACCTGCGGGTCTCTTTCGGAACAGTTTACGAAGAACGGCACTCTCTTGAAGTTGTTCGTCTGTATTTTGAGTGGCACTTCACTGTCGCCCACCGTGTGAACGATGAGTTTTTCATAGATGCCGTCATCGTTATAGTCTACGTCTACATAGCACTCATAAAGCTCTACGTCCTTGGATGCATTGTCCGCATCTGTAAGCTGATAAGCTCTGGAAGAAAGCCCTCTGTTATGCGTGGTGTCGTACTGTGTGTATTTGGTGTCTCCTGCGTTCTTCAACGCTTCATCCACGTTTTCATACACGCCGTCACGTTCTCTGCGTTTCAGGTAGTCCCCTTTTACAATCTTTCTGTGGGCTACAAACTTGCACTCATTGATGGACGATGCATCCGGCGTGAACCGGAACTCCGACGGCGGCACCCTTTCAATCACGGGGTAGTTGTCAGTCACGCGAATCTCGTTGTATTCGACATTGTAATAACCGCCGTTCACCTTCTTGATTTTGGTGACTTCTATGTCACCTGCGGCAGCGGCATTGGAAAGCTGATTCATGATTTCATAGTCCATCGGGCTAATCATGACCTGCATCGGCACATGTTCTTCTTCGTGCTTCCACCAAACCTTGGCGACGCCGTAGTTAAGTTTAAGAGAGTCTGTCCAAACGTCATTGCAAAAGGTGGTGTAGTCGTTCTTCGTGTCGAGCTGATACTGAATCAGCATTTCTGTTTTCTTCGCCGCATCAGTCTTGTCCATGTTGCGAGCCTGCACGCTTACAGGTTTGTCTGAACCTGTAAAAACCTCCATGACCTGCGGAATAATCCAGTCGATGGAGGTTTTAACATCTCTTGATACCCAGTCAGACATTTCAGAAAGCCGTGCAAACTTCTTTCTGTAGTGACCTTTGGTGGCATTATAAATTTCTTCTCTTTCAAGAATTTTCGGCTCAATCGAGGACTTGTAGTAGTCGTTGGCAGCTTGCTTTCCATCAGTGACCGCCCTCATAATTTTGTCGATTTCTTTCTTCTTTAGCGTCTTTAAGCTGACTTCCTCGCCCCTTGGGGCAAGAGCCATGACTGCATTAGCTTCCATTACATCTTCCCCCATTTACGGATACGGCCTTTCTTCCGTGCATCTTGCCATGCTTTTTGCCATGGGTTCTTTGTCTGTGCGTATATCTTCGCACAAACATAAGCAAGGCAGTCGATGATATGCGAGTATTCGTTCTTGTCAGGTTCGTCAAGAAGTCTCTCTCCTACTTTCTTTCTGTGGTAGCCGCCCGTCAAGGCTCTTATGATCCATGTACATGACGGGTCGATCAAAAGCATCGGCTTTCCATCGCTCGTCATATTGGTTAAGAACCACCGCACGGCTTCTGCACGTTCTGTCTGCGACAATGCACCCGGCTGAACATACCATCCAAAATCATCTCTAAGTATCTGATTGGCAGTCTTTTCATCCGCCTGTGAACGCTGATTACCTGCCGGATCACCTACGCAATTCAGCGAGAATCCATAGTAGTATGCCGCTAAATCGGCTTTCAGGGCTTTGGCGTGGTTTCTCATACCAACATCCCATGACTGACACTCTCTAAGAACAAGAATCTGTCCCTTTGCAGTCGTCTGACAGATGATGGTAGCAGGGGTAAGTCCATAGTCGAAGCCTAGCTCTAAGGGTCTCCGCTTGTCGGGTCTCAATGGGCTTCCTGCTACATGGTAGTCGTATCTGAACTCTGGATAGTAGGGCTTTTCGAGCGATACGTCCCAGTTGATTTCGTATTCTCGCTCCCACCCTGCGGCAGTAGAGCCTTCTTTCTGCTCTTTTATCCATTCAGGGTCTCGCTTGTCCGGGTCGGCGGTGTAGTGAACCCTCGCAATGTAAGCCCCGTTTCTCCTGTATTCTGTGAGACCTTTAATCTCTTCGTGTTTCTCTATCGCCTGTTCATCTTCAATCCCGTTAATGTTTTCGTTGACTATCTTCGAGAAGAAGCCGGGGTTCGCTGAACTGTCGATGAGGATACGCCCGCCGCCTTGAATAACAGGTCTAAGAGCCATCCATGTTTCCTCGGCGTTGTCCCAGAAAGCCATTTCTGTGCAGTATACACGCGATGCAGTGTATTGTCGGAGCTGGTCAGCACCTTCTGCCACCGCAAAGATGGTCGTACCATTGCTGAATCGAAGGAAGCTGTAGCCCTTCTCTGAGCTTATCTTCTTCTCTAGCTTAGGGAAGTGGTGGCGGTTATGCGGCAGATTGTTGTACATAAACATGAATCGGCTTTCGCCCATCAAATAGGCTGAATCATCGAATTTCTTTGACTGTATGAATATGGTTTGGTTTTCCCTGTACATCGCTTCCCATAAGCATATGGCAAGACAACACCAAGTCATCATCATACGTCTTGATTTCGGTATACAAAGAATTTTCTCGCTCTCTGCCAGATAGCAGATGCGTTTTAAGTATTCTTTATCAGGAAAGTTCTTTACCTTCCCTTCGTCAGCTTCATCCATCGTAAGACAAGCTCCACGGATAAACGCCCAAGTGTCATTCTTCCATGCCTTCGTCTCCATCAATGTGAGAAGCTCTTCTTTTTCCGCCCTGCTTAGCATATGTTCACCTTATAGCTGAATAAACCAATAGGAAAGCCACCGTCAACCCATACACAAGAAATGCATCTGTCATTCCCTTGCTCTCTTGTCACTTGCAATCACAAGTGCCGTGTACAGGTGTTTTGCGTCTTTCACGTTGCCGCTAAATTCGTCATGGTCGGCTTCTATTTCTACTTGAGGCTTAATCTCTACCGTATAGCCTTGCGATTCGTATTCGCTGACTGCATCATACAGCTGGCTACAGTAATCGTCATGTTCGTATGTTTCGATGAATTTAATTCCTTGTGTCATGTTTGCACCTCCTTAGCTACTCATTTTCTTCCACAAGTCTGCATATTGTTTTTCTTGCGATTCATGTAGTGCTTGTGCATAAGCATCAGCTGAATCGGCATCTTTGAATTTTCCCAGATATTGCCCAGTCTTGCGATAGTAATTGATAATGTCGGGAGCCCACCATAAAGCCCTTCCGTCTTGCGTGATTGTTGGCAATAAGTATTCATAGCCATCAGGCATGGTAAATGAAGCAGATCGTACTGTTGCGTACTCTCCGTTAGGCATCTTCACTACAGGCCTACTATCTAGGTCTATATTCCCCGGCGAAACCATTCCATTCCAATCACCATCTATTACATACCTCGGCATAGCTGCACCTCTTTTTTATTTTTTATTATTTTTCGGGAAATTGCATTTTGCGAAATCTGATGAACTATGCGGCTCTATGGGATCAGAATAGGGACTCCTTTTGATTCTTTAGGGTTCCAGATTGGGGAATACATCTAATAGATTCCTTTGTATGGGGACCCCACTCGCCCCCTCACCCTGCCATAGCCATGGGACTCCTACCACCCCTACAGACGCCCCATGCCCCACGCACACGCCCATAGCCAGCCACCAATAGCACGCATGCCATACTCATAGCCACCCATGCCACGCACGCCATACCCATATGACCCATGACCGCATAGCCTGACTGCCCACGGGCACATACTCATATACCTATCCGCACCGCCGGACGCATACCCATAGCCTATCCGCCGGAGATGCTCTCATCCGCTGGAGATAGTCTGGAATACTACCCATTCTGAATGACTATGCAGAAAGTGAGATAGATCGCCGTGCTTGTATGATACTTTTATGTATGATTCTGCATAAACCTATCATTTTATATCATCTCAACTGCTCCGGCGGAATACCTCAGACTTGTTTATCAACTCTGCGATACGCTTGTCTATATCTTCATCGGATACCGTCTTAGCATTGGTATTTACCGTACTTACTTCGGACTTATCAGCATATCCATGATTATTCTTGAGGTCGAAGATGATGCCTGCTACATTGCCCTTACCGCTTATCATGCGGCGCTCCAGGTCCGATTCTATCGCGAGATTCGCGCGTTTTAGTAAATCGGCAATAGTAAGAGAGTGCAGTTCTCCGTCAATTTCGCTGCGTTCGAGTACGGTGTCTTGCTTGCTTACTTCATGCATGTACTTGTTCATCGTGTCTTTACTTATATTGAGATACAAGCATAGACCGCTTCTAGTCATGACTTCATCCGCTTCCTGCTTCTCTGCTATCCAGCTCTCTATCTTCTGCTTCAGCTCTTGAACGTTATTCAACTTTCTTCGTCCGCCAGCATGATTCAAGTCATGTTTATCTACCTTCGCTCCGTCGTCCATGATTACTAATCTAGTCAATGCCAGCCGTATCTTCGGACGCTTTCTCCGCCAGACGCTGAGTAGCGACTTAGTTATCCCCATCTGCTCCGATATCTTGCTATCTGATAGTCCGTCTTTAACCCATTTTCGTATCTGCTCTAGCTTATCTTCTTCTTCCCAATCTAAGTACTTCGCCCGCGGCATCTGCTCTCACCTCTCCTTCCGTCCCTTCCGTTCCGCTCTACGCTTCTGTTCCCGCGCTCCGCCTTCTGAAGCTCTCTGCTCTCCGTCCTCTGAAACTCTGGAAGCCGTGAAGCCCGAAGCTCTCTGCTCCGCACTCTCTGAAGCTCGAAGCCTGGAACCCGAAAGCGAACATTATAAAACGCCTGCTTACCGGAGATTTACTCTCTCCAGTACGCAGACGTTTTTATATCTCTATATATACAGCGATATATATAGACTATCTTATACACTACTCTACGATACTATTATAGCATAGTTTTACCCGATAAATTCGCATAATTTCGCAAACTTTCCCGACTTTATCGAATAAAATAGCCCCTGACCGTGTGATCGGGGGCTTTCTCTCTATATATGTATTACTTAATCTCTACTCTTTCGCCGTCTTTCTCCGCATAAACGCTGTATCCTAACGCATTTAACAGATTGACTAGCTCCAGCGCGCGAAGCGTTCCCGCTCGAAGTCGTCTATTAAAATTCTGCTGATTGACGTTTATCATCTCAGCGCACTTTGTTTCGCTCGTCTTACTCTCGAGCAGCCTGCACTTTATAAACAGATATAATGCTTTGTCGTCCATATCTCACACCCCCTTTCTTCCGATATTATCGGCATTTTCTCTATATTATCACAACGTTTTCATGTTGTCAAAAGTATAAAGTTTTCATGAACTTCACGATTTACTCTATTCTGTTGTTGACAACACCTTTTTACTGTTGTATCATGTAGTCAACATCAAACAAGCGTTGAAGTACAGCGCAGAGTTCCGCCAGACGGCGGAGAAAGAAGGAACATCATGACTACAGATGAAGAACTCGAATTAACCGCTGAAATCGTAAGACTTAACGAAGTTGCTGAAACTCTCCGCGACATGGCGGCAGACATCGAGAGTGACGCAAAGCACAGCACGAAGCATGGTCCAGAGTTTGACTACATCGCATCAAAAATCGCGTACATCGCGGGCGAGTGCGATGTGCTTCGTGAAACTTTCGAAAAGGAGGAAACAAAATGAAACACTACTACGCAGAATACAACGCCTACGGAATTTATGTATCCTATGAATCTTTCGGTGGTCCAGGGCGAAACGGATATGAGTTCCGATGCTTCGATACCCGCGATGCTCGCGATAAGTGGGTACTCGATAATCAGTACGACCGTGCTGGAAACATCGTTGCAGGCGAATGCACGCGAGCAATCGTGGAAAGAAACCTTGGGAAGAAATTCGCAGTTACGGCAAGCGGTCGCTGCTTCGATCCGCGCTTCATTTGCCGCTGGTGAGGCTTCTAGGGGACTGAGCCTCAATCAGTCCCACCCCATCCTCGAATAATATGCATTCCCCGTCAGGGGAGAAAGAAGGTACAAAATGTTTGAAAAAATCAGCAGGGCGAAATGGATGAACATGCACGACGGAAAGCCTATCACGTTCTTTGGGAACGCACACATGGACGCGGCTAATGTGTCGCGGTTCATGAAAAAATGGGAAGACAAAGCAAAATATGAATGGGCAATGCACCTCGAGCTTCCAGCAAATACCGCAGGGGTACTGCATAAGCGGAGTTCGTATTTCTGCCGAGTATTGCCGGACGGAGACAAAAGTTACTACTACTTCGAATATGGTAGCTACATCATGACGGACGGCGTATTCTCAATGTTATTTTCGCCGAATAGCGATAAATCCGGCTACGACGTCACGATATACCGCAACGCATAACAAATAGCTTCTAGGGGACTGTGCTGAACAGTCCCACCCCACTTATATATTTTCGATTTTCCCCTAACGGGGAAGGAAGGAGTAAGAAAATGAATAATTACAAAGTATCTTTTTTTGACGGCACCGGATACGAAGGCGCCCTCGTTGTCACTGCGGAATCCGCTGACGCTGCGGAAATTCTCGCAAAAGAAGCCGCCGACTTCTACGGTTACTTCTCCTGCCCCGACCTTACCGTGGTCGTACCGTTCGCAGGCGCAGAGGGCATTACTGCCCACTTCCTTGATTATGAGGAAGCATGCCGCGAGCTTGCGTCCGCTTGGGGCTTCGACTGCATGGGTGACGCAGAAGTTATCCTGAGATGAGGGGGACTAAATGACCACTGTATCCGTCCATTATACGTTTCCTGGCTTCCGCTTCATGGACCACTGGGAAACATTTGATACGGCAGACGTTGACCGCGTTATCAGAGACGCGGAAATGGACACATCAATAGATATGTACGTTATCGGTGGAACATTCCACCGGAAGGGAGAATAAAAATGAAACTACTGAAAGAAGATTACCCGGTAAACAGATTTGAGGTAAGCGCGAAAGTAGCAAGCCTGTACGACCTGCTCGCCATCATCATCGGCGGTGACGCTGAAAAGTCACTCACGAAAGCAGGGAACGTGGTTCGTGAATGCGTGGACGCTTACGGCGGCGAATACACCGCGCTTTCGTCCGCGGACTGGCGTGATTTCGTAGTATCTGCCGGACTGACGAAAACGGCGGCGATCAAGGTGGCGGCGGCGATTGAGTTGGGAAAGCGTCTCGATTCCGCATATGACAAGCGCACTCGTGAAAACTTTGGAAACCCTGAAAATGTTTCTCGCTTCTTCATGGAGCGGCTCCGACATGAGACGCAGGAGCATTTCTGTGTCGCCTATACAAATGTTAAAAACCGCCTGATAGGCTGGAAAGAAATCAGCATCGGCGGGCTGAACGCCGCACCCGCTGACGTAAAAGAAGCGATGAAGTGGGCAATTCGATATAAAGCCTACGGCTTAATCCTCGTGCATAATCACCCATCCGGCTATCCTGAACCGTCGAAAGAGGATATAGAACTCACGAAAAACTTCGCGGAAGCCGCAAAATTTGTAGATTGCGAAGTCCTCGACCATGTAATCATCGGTGACGGCATCTACACAAGCCTTCACGACCGGGGCGTCATTTAAGGTTTCTGAGGGGCTGAACCGCATCAGCTCCATCCCACCTGCTATTTATTTGCTATTCCCGTGAAAACGGGGAAAGAGAGAGAACTAAAATAAAAGCGGTTATCATTACAGAACGATAGCCGCTTTTATATTGCTCTAAATACGAATTAGTCCGCGCGCCGCACACTCAATAGCGAATAGTGTCATGAGTTTGTCGCGGCGTCTGTAGTACGTCATTTTGTCCATGTGCAGGGCGTCTACGGACGCTTGCCACGTGTGATGCTCCCAAAATGATACTTCGATAATACGCTGATCGTGCCGCTCCAGCATGTTCATAACTTTGTCAATCGCGGCTATCCACGTTTCCGGTTTCTGAACCTCGCCGCCTGATATCGTTACCATCCTCAAGGGCGTGAGGTTTTTTAATGCTTCCGTCTGCGTCGGGTCCGATACAAATCCCTGCGAGCGTCGTTCAGGTGCGCCGCTTCTCCGTTTCATCTCTAGTCTCTTTTCGTAAACTGCCTTTCTGATGTTGTGATAGTTGGCGATGTGCCACCTAACCGACCTTAGAGCCCCTTCTCCAAGGTCATACACCTGTCGATCCTACGCCTCCACGCCTTTCTCCGCTTGCACTGTCATCATCAGTCTTAAAAAACTTGACGAAAACTCCCTGCGCGATACGATCCCCGCGCTTTATAAAAAATGGTTCATCTCCAGTGTTGCAATAGCAGATAAAGATCTGGTCCTTGTAATCTGCATCGATCACGCCAACGGAATTAACAAGCTCCAGCCCGAATTTAATAGCGTAACTAGAGCGTGGGAAGATGAGTAAAACGTCATCTTCCTCCATCTCTACCGCTATATTAGTCGGTATAACACGCTTCTCGCCTGGCTTGATTTCTACCGGCACGGCGGTATAAAAATCGTACCCTGCGCTATGCTTCGTCGCGCGGATCGGCAATTCCGATTTCATACACTGATCCAATTTGCTAAACTTTCTCATGATTATCCTCCTTCGCGTCCGGGACTATCACAACGAAAGCCCCGGTCTTTTCCAAAATGTCACGCAGTACATAGTAAGATAGCCCGGAAAAGCAGGCAGTTACGAATGCACACGCGGCAACGAACCCGATTGCAATATCATCCGCCATTATCTTCCTCCCTTAATGTACATGTAGTACAAGCCCAAAACTAAAATCACGATCAGGGTAGACACATATTCGATACAGTTATACAGACTTGTTTCCATCTGCTTCTCCTTTCAATTCAATGACAGTTACGGCGTCAGGCGTATCGAAAATGTCATCAATGCAGCGAGTGTAGTCTAAGTCTCCGTAAATCGCGGCGACTTCTCGATCAAGTAAGGCGTCAGGCAGTTCCTGAACGTCTCTGTCATCCCATCTGCGAGCATAAAGCAGCATGCCGCGCTCTTGCCTGACATTCTCAGCGTCGTATATCTCGATTCCTTCATAGTTTTTTGTCATCAAAATCCCGATCAAGTCTCTAAGTTTCATTCTCACTTCTTCTCCTTTTGAGTTCCCCTTTGACAGCTCCCCAGAGGTCAAACCACCGTTTCTTATCGTAGTCCATTCCCCAGACGTCAAAGCCCATGCCAGCAAAATCATCATCGCGCCGTTTGTTTTCAGCTTCTGCGCACCGGAAATCTGTATCTAACACATGCAGCGTGTTAGTGCCTAAGTGCGGCACTAGTGGAAGAATGAAGCCAACTGTGTCGCTCACAATGTATGTCATTCTCCCCAACGCGTACCGCTCCGCGCTGATAATCATCTGCTCCATCAGATCGTCGAGCGGAAGCATTTTTGTTTTACTCATGTTTGTACTCCTCGCATTTATAACTAAAGTCAGAAACCGCATAACGATAGTATTTATACCGCTCCATGTATTCTTGTAGTGCCTCGAAATGCTTGCTTTTCTTGCATCTGTCGCAGGACTTGTTTGTACAATCGGAATTGCAGAAACACATATCGAAGGATCTGCTGTGTTCTTTTTTCCAATTCATATTTCATTCCCCCATGCATCCCACCCCTCGAACCGTTCGCGGGCAAACAATTCAATGAACGGCGGGTAACTTACTTTTTCTATCATTTCTCGCATCTGAACGGGCTTTCTCGAATGCTCCCGCTTCTTCTCAAAGAATCCCGTCTTTCCTTGCTGCCGCTTTCCATCTATGACTTTGTAGGGAAGCTTCCCGCGGATACCAAACAAGCAGTGTTCAGTCAGTCCGCGGAAATATTGTCCCAGCCCTATTCGGTCTTTCATCCACGTGATCGTGGTAACGTATCTGAACCCCCACGCTTTCATGACTGCCAAGGCGTCAGGAAGGAAATTGTTAGTAGCCCAGAGGTACAGGTGGGCATTATCTTCCGCCAGCTCCTTCACCATCGGCGCAAGGGCTATAATCTCCTTCGCTTCCATAAGCGGATAATGGGCATTAGCCCCACGCCCACCTCCCCCATTCTCCGCCCATGGTGGGTCAGCATAAATCGTATGATACTTCATACCTTCCTCCCATAAAGCCGCTCTGTTCTTTCATCAGCTTCCTCGATTTTCTTCTTGATCGCATCTCTATCTAAAAGCAGTGAATAGACCATGCTATCCAGTGCGTTCTGACAATCCGCCACCGCCTGAATGAGGTTCTCTTTCGCTTTCTCTGGCGTGGTATCTGTTTTGTACCCGACGCCGTGTGCTCGTTCCCACTTTGAGATAGCATGGATAAGCTCAGCAGCTTCTTCCTTTGCGATGTTGAGGTTCGCCAGCACTCCGTAAAATTCCAACATATTCTTATTCATTCGTATCCTCCTTATGATTCTTCTATCTCTCGCCATTCTGCTTCAATCGCAATGTCCTCCGAGCTCGGGCGTGCGCGTCCGTAGCGGCTACCGTCACAAAAATATGGCACGTCGCCTAGCCCTTCAAACCTCACTAACACGTGATACCGTCCTGTCGCTTTAGCGACATCGACGCCTAAAACGAACCCCTTCCCAAATTTAGGCGAATAGACGGGCTCTCCTTCGTTGAATACTTTATTCATCTTCTTTCCCTCTCTTCTTTAATACCACGTGGCAATATGGATATGGGTTCGGAAGAATCGCGCCCTTCGTCCACACAAGTACTACCAAGAAGAAGATGCAAGCAAATATCCCTAAAGTGCAAATTCCCATGATTAGCAACCAAGCGTGGTAAAACATCAAATACTCAAACAACCCGGCAATCATAGCCGCCAGCAAACCTGCTTGCACTAGCTGTTTCTTACTCATTCTTTGCCATCCCCTTTCTTATGCAGTTTGCTTAACCTCTTTGCCTTCAAATATTTCTTTGACAGTCGCCTAGTAAATAACTGCTTCATGCCCCACGTGAAAATGCGCCCATATAAGAGTTCATAAGATTCAAGGACATAACGCCTTACTTTTGCGGATGTCGGGGTATTTCGACATTTCACATCTTTTCTCATATTTGCCTCACCTTTTCCTATTCCTGCAGAAGTTCTTCAAGTCTCATTCCTCATCGCCTCTTCCTGCTCTTTCTTTATCGGTGTGACATACACCCTCACTTCGTCGCCGTTTCTATCGCGCTTCCAATACTTAACTTCCCATTCTTTCCCCGCAAGAACATCGTCGTAAAACCAATTACCAAGGAAATCGTAAAAAAGCAGGGCGTGGCCATGACTATCGTAGACGTACACTAACGTTTTGGGATTAGTTTTGATTAAAAGATCATACAGCAACATTGCCCTCATCTGTTCTATATATTTAGCACCTTCCGCCTTCTGCTTTTCCGTGGGTTCTTTTAGTTCTCCCATTTTCTCCTCCTAGTCAAAAATGTATTTAAGCCCTGCAAAAACAGGTATGAAAGATATAAGACATGCGATTAAAAAGACCGCTACCACTACTAAAACGATGGATACCCCGCATCCTAAAGCAAAAAAACTGCCCAGACGCGTCTTGGAAAGTTGCCATGGGTAAAAGCTATAGAGCCCGCCAGAGTCAAACTTGACACCGATGGATCTATCTAACTCCTTGGAAACGTAGCACACTTTCCCTCTTCCCCACATTGGGTAGTAAACAATATCGCCTACTTTAAACCCATTGTTAGAATCATTTGATGTAGCCATTCTTGTTTCTCCTTCCTACTCACTCAACTTCTATTTTTGCGCCCCATGGAGGGTTATCTGATATTGTTATATGCAACCCGATAATATATTCAGGGATCAGCACACCGCATTCAGAATCATATTCGCTGTTATTCGTTCTATTCATGCAGACTTGAATGCCTGTCACCTCTGCGCTCATGGTATCTTCCGAGAGCGAACTATCCCCTGCCATTGCAATATATGCCTGCGTGTCGCAAACAGTCCCACCATTATCCCACTCAACAAATATGTTCGTCATCGCATCCAACGACATGAGTAAATCGACCAGTTTCATCTATTTTCCTCCCTGCGTATCTTCCTCTTCGCACGGTTCTATCTCTATTTCGATTTTATCGCCCCATTCAGACTTATAAGGGCTAATTCTTTTTACTAAACAATCGTCATATTCTTCATTGGTGCAAAGTACAGCTCTTTCAGAATATACTTTTTCTTTTGTGCCGTCACGGTTATCAACGTACACGTCGATACAAGCGTAACTACTGAGACAGTTAAGCAGTTCTCTAAAGCTACCCTTCCTAGAATTTCTTTTTACTTCTATATGCAGTCTGCCGTAACCAGGGAAAAACGTTCCGACTTCCATGCGAAGCAAATTCTCTGGAATAACATCAGAAGCGTTCTCCCTTTTGAATAGAACGTTAGCGTCCGGACCTCTAACTATCCATAAAACTATATCGTTATCAATTTTGTTCACTAATTCTTTAAGTTTCATATGATTCAACCTCTCTCCTTTAATGCTTCCACTAACTTCTCTATCACAAAATCTGCGCACGGCTGCGCCATGCCGTTACCAATCGCTTTATAGCGTTTCGAATCGCTTCCGCCTTCCGTCCAATTATCCGGAAGCCCCTGCAATCTCTCGCATTCGAGCGGTGTAAGCCTTCGAACAAACGCTTCGCCCCGCTTCAAAACAGCTTGCTGTGCCTTGTAATCGTAGGCGGTTAGCGTGTGCGCCACATCAATTGCGGTTAAGTGAGAGCTGTCCTTGCCGATTGCAACCGTGCAGTACCTATCTACACTCGTTAATGTAAAAGCCGTTTTCTCTTTGCAGATCGGACCATTTCTTGACATTCCGGTTCCCTGGCACAAACACACGCCTTTCTCGATTTTTAGCGGCACATTCCCTCCGCCGGTTCCCATTTGCGCTGTCAATGTTGGAGCGGTTTCCGTTTCCCCATACCTCGCGTCTCTGCGATGATTCTCGTAAATCTTTGTTTCCACAATGTAGTTCTCACTTCCTCCTCCATATGATCCACCTACCGCTTTCAGCGTACTTGCTGGAAGTCCCTGCTTTATCTCGCTATAGCTTTTAGTTGAGAAAAGTTCAGCTTCCATCATGCGCCTGCCTTCTCAGAACGGCTTCCAGCAATTCGGGAAGTTTTTTCCCTTTTGCCTTAACTCGTCTAAGTATTCCCGCGCACGCTTTCGGGGTCAAAGAGTACCTGGACGTACCCCCCCATCCTCTAAAACCTGCGACAAGGAAGATTCTCTCGCGATGTTGGGGGACGCCCCAAAATTGAGCATCGAGCGTTCTCCATGCGATTCCGCATTCTTTACTTCTAACCATTCCGGCTCTAGACCATTGTCCAGAAGCAGGCATTGGAATATCGGTCTGTCCGATTTCTTCAAGCACAGACTGAAAGTCACGCCCTCTATTACTTGAGAATGCACCTGTGACATTCTCCCAAACAAAGAACTTTGGATATACTCCATTCGTTTTCTCCCTCATTTCTCGCACAATCCGCATTGCCTGATAGAAAAGATTTGACCTTTCCCCTTCAAGTCCTGCCCGTCTTCCGGCAATAGATAAATCCTGGCAGGGACTTCCTGCACAGATGATGTCTACCGGCGCAATTTCCGCGCCGTCGATTTTGGTTACATCACCCAACTGAATCGTGTCTGGGAAATGCTTTCCCGTAATGCTTGCCGGAAATGGATCGATCTCACTGCTCCAAAGCGGCTTTGCGCCGTTTCTCACAGCCGCAAGCTGCCATCCGCCGATACCGTCAAATAAACTCCCAAGCGTTATCACTTTTGTTCCCCTTCCGGTTCTATCACTATGTCAATAATAGGGTAGCTCCATTTAGACTTATACGTGCTTATTTGCTTTACCGAATAATTATCATATTCTTTATCAAGGAGACATACAGGCCAGTCGGAATATACCTGTTCTTTCGTACCATCGCGGTGAATGATCCATACATCGACACGTTCATTCATCGCGATATGACTAAGCAGTTCCCCTAAACTGCCCCTCTTAAAGGCAATTCTCATAAATATGTACATTGCTTCTTTGCGGCAAGTAACAATAGTTGCAATTTCTGCCTCCAGCAAAGACTCTGGGATAACGTCAGAAGCGTGTTTCCTTCTGAATACAACTTTTTCGCTATCAGCCGGGCCTATATAAAGTGGCGTATTCACATCAAGATTTTCCGTCAATTCTCTAAGTTTCATATGCTTCACCTCAAATCCAACAATCCTAAGCAAGATACTTGCCGTCTTTTTTCGCTTTCTCCCATTCCTCTTTTGAGAAAAATACCTTTTCACCTTTCCGTTTGCATCCCCAGCAATCAGTATCAAGGATTGCGATTACATAGTTATCGTATGTTCTGACTTCGATAATCTTCTCTATATAAACATCGCACAAATTCATTTTTTGCTGACCTCTTTCACAAATCTATACTTTTGTTTGACCTCTGGATATTTTTCATGGTCCACTTCACTCATAAACATATGCAACGGGCGAGCGTAAATCCCGTATTTCCCATATAGGGCTTGGTAAATCACTAATTTTTCGCCTGTTTCTGTGTGTTCAGCAATAGCAATGATCTTATATTCCTTACCCTTAAAATGACGATATACTTCATTTGGTGAAGGATTTGTCCGTTCTTTCATTTTCTTCCTCCTTGTAAACTTCCCAGTCCTTTATTTATCACTCGCTAAGGTAATAACCAATTCCCCGTCATCATTAAAGTACATACGGTCTACGTGTGCATTCTTGAATTTTTCGGGGATACCCGCACTTCTGTCTCCGTAGTACAGGATCAACCCATCTTTGTTCTGGATGGCGATCTTGTCGAAGCCTGCATCTTTGACTTCGGCTGTTCCCAAAATTTCTTCTACTGTCAGCATGTTATCGCGTTCAACAAGCATCATGCCATGGAGAAATCTATCCTCAATTTCTCCCATCATTTTGTCTCCTCTTTCAATCCCTTTCTCGACGGAATACTGGAGAAGGCGACCTGCAATGATGTTGACTATGATCGGCATGTCGTTCTCATCAACAATTCGTGCGAGCTGCATCCCTCTCAACTTGATTTCATTGATGATGCGCATGATCTTTTTGCCATCTTCCTTTTTGTATTTCCCGTGAATTTTCAGTTCTTCCATTTTCTTCTCCTTACATGTAATCTTTAACATCGCTTTTCTCGATCTCAATCGTAATGTACGGCACTTTCTTCCCATCGACAAACAACTTGCTCTGAAACCGCTCGGCTTTCAGATGCAGGTACTTCGGACTATCGTCTTTGATGATGCCTGCGGTAACTAGCCCGTCCAAAAGATACTTGCACCCGCTAATGACGTTATCGTCATCGCGGCGCATTGTATCTTCATAAAACGTTACGATACATGTGACATGTTCGGTAAATCTCTCGCATGTCTGCGCGCGGAACGTCTCGGCAAGCTCCCTAGTATACGTCTTTTTCATTGACGCTCCTGCAAACCTGTTCGTCCGGTTCAACTGAATAAGGTCATTCGTGGACGGGAGCCTGCCTCGATATGTCAGCTTAATCATCCGTGGTGACATACGCCACGCCGCCATATTCGCAGGCATGCATCACATCATCCTGTTCGTTGTCTGTCAGCTTCGCTTTAACGACCTCGCCGTTGACCGTAAGTTTACCGCCAGCCGTGTCCACTACAGATGGATTGATGTATGCCTTTACTCCATTAACGATGATTGTCATTTTTCTTGTTCCTCCACTTTCTAGCTAATTCGATTTTTTTCTCTGTCATGCTGACGCCATTGATCTGCATCGGAACGATAATCCCTACGGGGACTTCCATGATCCAGATTTCCGCTTTTGTTTTCCCGTCCTTGATTTTCAAGTCGAAGTCCTCGATGTAGTTTATGCTCTTGCCGCGCTCGACTTTGATTTTTACGACTTCGTTCGTTTTTGTGCGACTGCGTTTCTTTGTGTCGTTCTGCCATTCGGCTACATCGACACAATCTTCGAATGCTCTAATCGCATCTTCCAACGTATCGAAAAATCCCATCTCGTCTCTACAAAGAAGTTCGTCCTTTCGATACGTCGCTTTCATTAGAATGTATGCGAATTTCAAATCCATTTCTCTCGCTGCACTTTCTGTTTCTTTAAACTTTTTTGATTTTCCTACGCAAGACGTTGAACAAAACTTAGCACGCTTTTTATGTGTACTGAAGTCTTTTCTGCACCACTCACACGTCTTTTCAATACCTCTGACAGCGTTACTTGCCGCATTGTAGTCAGAATGTCTGCGCGGAAGAAGGCAATGATGCCTTTCGCCTTCCACTACCGCTTGCCCGCATTTCTCGCATTTGTCGATTACAGTATCATCCACAACGGTTTTTCCCGTTGCTCCAAGCTCTTCCATGTGCCTGCTAAATTCGCTGTACTGCATGTGCGCCAGGTACGCCGCTCGCATCAAATTCAGCCTTCCTAAGTTTGCGGCGCATCCGCAAAACCTCATTGCCCTATTCATCACGTCACGCTTTCTTAAACGTCGGAGACGGTTTAGCAGTCACTCTCTGGTGCGCCGGTATTGCATGTTCACGACCATCAAAGCTGGAGCGGAAGGTTCGCGCTTCAATGTCGATCGTCTTGAACCGCACAAGATTTCGAATAACAACTTCATCGCCATTCTTAACGTGTTCAATCAGCTTACTAATGAACATATTCACAACATTATTCACACATACATGTGAATAACCGTATTCATTTCCTTTCAACTCTTCGATAACATCTGATGTATGTACTCTCATGATGCCTCCTTAAAACGGAATACTTTCCTGCGCGACTTCCTCGCCAAACTGCCCGAAGTTTCCTTTTGGCGGCTGCGAACCGAACCCGCCCCACGGACTGTCAGCTTCCTGCGGCTGTTGCGCCATCGCCCCGACTTCTGCGTGGTCTACGTTGACTTCTGTTACCCATTTCTTCTCGCCGTTCTGTTCATAGCTCCTGACGTTGATTTTGCCCTCGACGAAAATGTCCGATCCGGCTTTGCAGCTGTTCCCGATAAGTTCTGCGGTCTTGCCGAAAGCTACGCACGGGATAAATGCGCTTCTTTCATGCCATTCGCCCTGCCACTGGTATTTCTCGACACACTGCACCGAGAAGTTCGCCATCGCTGAACCCTTCTTCGTCATAATCATTTTCGGGTCTCGCCCAACTTTGCCGAGCAACATCACACGGTTGATACAAAGTTCCATCTTTTTGCTTCCTTTCGTAAATACTCTATAACGCCATTTCAGGGCTTCACCCTATCTCCAATATTTAAAATTACTCATAGCTTGCTCCGCTAACTAATCCAGCTTCTACAAGCTTTTTAACCGCATCAATCTGTGACTTCGACATTTTTGTTGACATATCGTCACGGCAGATACCCTCATACCAAACCATTACTAATCCTTGATAACCATGCTTTTTTAGCCGTTCCATCTCAATGTCATGTGACGGGGAAGCAAGAAAAACCAGTCCATTTTGCGTTATTACGCATTCGCAATAGCACGTAAAGCACTTGGGATACTGCTTCGTCATTTTAATAAACTCATCCGGCGTGAATCCAATACCTCGATACTGTGTGTACGGAGAATCAGGTGGATTCATAAATTGTTCAAGTATCAGCATTAACGCACCCCCTTTCTTGATAATGTGTTCCCAGTATCAACCCTTATAACAATGCCATCCGGGTTTCCAGTCCCAACCCCGCGTACAGTCAACTGTTTCTCAGATGATTTGCACCGCAATGCGCATGTAGATTGATTTCAGAATTGATTTATTGGCTTCGCTAACTGCTCCGTTTCGGAAGTCAAGTATGAGTTGATTAAGAAGCACCATCGCTTCGTCACCGCTGATATTGATGACTGCTTTATCGTCCGGCAGTGTTTCCTCCTGCTTCACTGTTATCTGCGCCATTCGCTCTTCCGCCTTCTTTCTCGCTTCCAGTTCCGTCTTTCCGTAAGCACTATGGAGCTTTCCGTCTATTCCAGTGAACTGCGCTTCATAGCCGTTTGAAATACGCTTGACCTCGATTGCAGTCGGAGTAACGCTTTTCGCAGTGACGTGATCTCCGTATCTATACGACTGCTTGAACCAAGCCTCCCGGATTTCAGGAAAGGTGTATAAAAGCGTTTCAAGTTCTCGCTCGCTGAATGATGAGTTGACGCCGCGAATTTTGTTGCACAACCCGCTCGGTGAAATACCCAAATGCTCCGCTACTTCCTTTTTCTGAATCCCCTCCTTTTCAAAAATCTTGCCAATCTGCTCTTTCTCTCCGTCAACCAACACAAACCTTTTCATAACTAAGCCCCTCTCAACCGTCGATTTTCGCCTCGAACCGTGTACACATACGGTTCGAGCATTTCTTTTAACCTACTCCCGATCCCTTCGTCTGCTCTTGTTATCTCATCGAGCGGAAACTCGCTTGAGACGATGGTTGGCATCCGATTGACGTATCTCGAATTGATGATGTCAAACATGATTTGCTGGTCTTGACTTTGCATCTCGCTGCCTTTGATTGCCCCCTTGAACAGGTCATCGATATAAAGCCATGGTAACTGCGATACCCTCGTTATCATCTCGTCGTATCGGTCTAGGTTTTTGTACATGACCGCTTTGATTCGCTGTATCTCTCTGCGATACTGCCAGTAATGGTGTTCTCGCTTCATTGCTTGACAGGTGGCTATGCAGATGTGCGTCTTACCCGTCCCTGGTCTCCCGAAGAATCCAAGCCCTTTCGCGTTCGGGTCTTTCAAAAAGCCCTGTGCGAGCTTCTTCATCTCGTATGCCATGATGTTGTCGGTTTTGAACCGCTCCATGGTGAACACTTCGTAATTCTCAGGCTTGATCCCGCTTGACCTCAAGTAGAAATGCATGTCTCGTACTTCTCTGCACTCAGGACAACGGCACGCTTTGTCTACGCCTTCCATGCGATAGAATATCCATCCTGTACCACCGCAGCGTTTACAGGGGAATCGGGTTGGTTTCTCATCCAGCTCTTCCTTCGGGCTAAAATGGGAGATCTCCTTCAACTCCGCTATAAGTTCCTTCGCTCGTTCGTCCATTTCCGCTCCTTTCTGCCTGCCTTCGCCTTGCAGCTTCTCTTTCCTCCTCCGTCATCTCAAAGTAGCCTTTGATGTGTGGGATTTCAGGTTTGGCTTCAGGTCTTTCTCTTGCTTGCCAGCTTCTGCAAAGGGATTGCCAGTCTGTAATCGGCATCCCTCTGACTTTCCAGCCAACGGCGTTGTAGTAGTCGTAGAATTTTTCTGACGAGAAAGTGAAGTTATTTTTTTTCACGAACGCTTGAATTTTTTCTAGCGTTGGTGGCACTACAGAAGTACCAAAATAGCTTTGAGTTGGAATTGGAGTTGTTTTTCCGACTGGACCATTAACTGCTATGTTAGATAATCTACTTCTACTACTCTCTGTATCACTCATGTTAGTATCACTCTTGTTAGTCTCACTCTTAGTAGGAGGTGACAAATTTGGCGTGTCTTGAGGTGACACTGGTGTCACTTCTTGTGGTGACAATTTGGCATTTCTCGTAGTGCCATTTTGGCACTTCTCATGGTGACAGCTTGTCACTTCTCGTAGTGCCATTTTGTCACTTCTCGTAGTGCCATTTTGGCACGACTTTTTGAAACTCGTTTCAGAACCTGCTTCGGAAAGTTCGGATAATTTTCGCAAGTAAATCTTCTGCGACTTTCCGAAGCCCTGCTTCCTTGTTTCAATGAGACCACTCTCTTCCAGCTCTTTAAAGATGCGGATGACGGTTCTCTTACTTGCACCGATCAGCCCTGCGACCTCGTCCTGATTAAACAAGAGATACATGCCATTCTTGTCGTGGAAGCGTTCAGTGTTTTTTCTGCTAACCATCATTCGATCGAGGAGAAGACTATACGTCCATTTAGCGTTGATGGAAACGCTTTTGAACCCCATCGCTAATGCTTTCGGAACTGGTATGAAGTTGTAATTCAGCTGGTCGCAAACGTCCCAATTCTTACTCACTTGCTGAACCTCCTGTAAATCTTCTCCGCTTCCTCTTTATGGGCTTCGTTCCATGCTTTCATCTGCCCTGCATCCATCCGGCAGTCCGTGAAGAGGATGCGGTATTTTCGCTCGTTGTGGCCATGAGCGTAGATTTCATGGCAGTTTTCGCACAAGAGAATTAAATTCTCTAACGTGTCCGAACCGCCCGCGCTGCGAAAGCGGATATGGTGATGGTGAAAGCGTCCTACAGACTTACCGCACCACTCGCAACGGCGATAGCCTTCGGGAGACGCTCTCTCATCTACCATCTGACAGACTTTCCTGTATCCCAAAGGGGAAAGCCTGATTTTACTTTCCTTCTTGATTTCCATTTTTTCCCCCCCATTCGTCAATCAGCCGCGCTCGCTCGCTTGGCGTCATCGTGTCGATGCCTTGGAGTTTTGCTTCTTCTACAATCCAATCGATGAGCCGCGCCATCTCACGCGAGTTGTAAACGGATGAGCCGTAGTAAACATTACATTGAACATTCACTCCGTCATCGCCAATGCGTTCTAGTTGGTATCCCAATCCTTTCCCTTCCCAAACGCTCTTAAAGCGCTCGTAGGCAGTGATACGGATACTCATAGGCTCAAATGTACCCACCTGCTTGATAGCCCTTGTATAGACCTCTTCCTTCGAGATCCCTAATGCCTTCGCCACCTTGTCCATGAGAAACCACGCATACGCATTAGCGTTCAAGCTCCGCGGCTTCTCGTACCGTTTCAGCACAAGATTGAACTTGCCTTTCAGCAGCTTGATAATGCCGTCGAGTTTGTCCTGCGGCGTCATCAGGTGCAGGGTGAGGATGCTCCAACCCTGCTTTTCACAGGGGTGGAGCGAGTACCCCATGGCATTTACCCACTTCATTTAAGCCCCTTGTGGGCGTGCCTGGTCGAGTGCCATGTACTTATTGACGGCACGCTCCGTGTCCATCACGATGGCGTCTGTCACCTTTGGTGAGACGGCTGCGATGCTTGGCGCGTTGCAGACCAATCGAGCGAAGTCTCCGGCGTCAATGTTGTGACGGGCAAGGACTTCCACGACCTTCTCGATCGGGAACTTCCTTGTCTCTGTAGGCGTTCTCTCTTCCTTCGCCGGTTCAAGTTCGTCTGGGTCTGCGGCAGGGGAGAGATTGAACATCCCTGCAAGCGCATACTTGCGGGCGTAGGACGAAGCTGAACCTGTAATCTGCGCTTCGTCCATGCCCTTCTTCATAGCCGCTTCGCGAGCATATGCTGAGTTCTCTGCGAGAAGAGAGCCGTCCTCAGTGTCGTATACCTTGACCGTCGCTTTGACGTAGTACCGATCACCCACCATTTCGATGTTGTCGCTGATAAGGACCAAAACGCCGTACTCAACCATCAGGGGTTTCAGCCCCGCTAAAATGTCCTCGGCGTTTCTGTAGCTGTATCCGCCGAACTGATTCTTGTGATCCTTCCCCACTTGTAACTTGGCAATCACGTTAATTAACTTCTGTACGTTCATTTTTTCGCCTCATTTCACGGATACCGACGGATTTCTCACCAGTCGGCACCCTTCAATTTCCTGCCCTGCTTTCAGGGCTTTCGCGATTTCCGCCTTATTCGGCGTCCATGTGTATTTCTTGAACGGTGCCGGAAGATCGACGCCCTTTTCTACTTCTACGGATTCGCGCCCTTTAGAAAAGCGGATAGTCACCGCTACGTCCTTAACGGGGCATCCGTAAGTGAGAATGTAGGACTTGAGACTTTCGATTTTCGACTGCGTGGACTTCTTCATCGCAGTCAGTCTCTTGATTTCTTTGTCAATCAAGTCAATGTCATTCGACATGTTCTTGATGACGAGCCCCACGTTGCGGCTCTTTTCTTCCTGCTCCATCGGCAGGTTGTCGAGATATTCTTTGTCGAATACCTCGCCCGTCTCGGTATCCACCGAGGCGTCATCACTGACTTTGAACAATCGGTCAGTATTCATCAGCTTTGAGATTTCCCAAAGTTTCATCTATCCCACTCCTTTCAAAATCCGTACACGAACCGACCTTTGCTATCGTAGAGATTTCCATCGTCGTGCCTCGTGATGACGGTAACGTCAGGGTGGTTTTTGAACCAATCCTCGACCGCTTCCTCTTCCGACATTGTGGTTTTGGGCTCTGGTTCATAGTTAGGGTCATCGTAGAGACAATGCCATTCATAATCGTTCTCTACCTCATCGTAGAGACCGTCGTCAAACCTGTCCCAGCTCATTTAGCCCACCGCCTCTTCTTCACTGGCTGCGAGCCAACGGATATTCTCTACGACTTCTCCGAACGTGCCGCAGGAGAACTCAAGACTTCCTGGTGCTTTGACCACCAACTGAAGCCCGTAATGTTCTACCGTCTTGAAGTACATATACACCAGGTGCGTGTCCACGACGAAGGTGTACTCACAGGGAATCGGGTCCTTGATCCCGATGTTCTTAACGAGAATATTTGAATCAGCGATTTTCAGCTCATCAGCTACGTATTCGGCGATGAACGGGAGGCTTTCGCCACAAAGCATTCTGCCCTTTTCAATTTTCATTTTGTGTTCCTCCTTACTGTTGCCGTGCGCGTTCTACGTTCACGGTAATCACTGTTCCCGGCCGCAAGGCTCCGCAGTCGGAAATGTTATTATCTTTCATTGCTTGCCAGACAAGAAGTCTTACATCGACTTCGTCTTTGCCGATTTCTCGGCAAATGTCCCAGAGGGTATCCCCCTCCTCGACTTCCTTCTGGTAACTGATGATTTCCGTTGTCGGCTGGTTCAGGTACGCCCCTGTACCTAAGACCGCTGCGACAACCAACGCAGTGAGGGCTTTCATTTTTCTTCCTGCTCCTTCTTCCATTCTTCGTATTCCGCTTCATGCTCACGGACGTATTCAGCAATGAATCTGATTAAGGTTTCCATCGCCTGCTCCTTTCTTTAACTTGAGTGCATTCAAGTTAATTCCGCAAAAAAAATTGGCATAACGTCGGATTTTCTGATGTTCAGCAACTTGACCATCTGCTTTATTTCTGCGGTATTGAAACTGGTTCCCTTCTCACGGCACTTCTTATAGAATGTAGCTTCATTCATGCCGAGTAGAGCAGAAAATTCGGCGATTGTGAGCCCTTTCCTCTTGATGTAAGAATAGAGGATATTTCTATTTATGGTTCTCACCGCCTTTCGTTGTGTTCTGAAATGATTATAGCACTTGAATGTGCTCAAGTCAATGATTTAATTCAAGGAATTTATTGTTTATAAGCATGTTTTTCTTGCGTATAAGCATGTTTACCTATATAATAACCATAGAGCGTTGCGTTGATACAGAAAGGAAGATATTCATGGAAATTGCTAAACTCATAAGAGAGCGACGGCTTGAATTAGGATTAACAATGAAGCAGTTGGGGCAAAAGGCTGGCGCGTCCGAGAGCGCAGTTTCTCGCTGGGAGGCAGGGGAAACTGACAACATGAAAAGAACAAATATAGTGAAAGTTGCTGACGCCTTACACATTTCACCACTGACGTTTTTAGGCTATGACATTTCTGACAAGAAAACCGTCAAGATTCCGATCGTCAGACATGTTGTTGCAGGGACGTCAATTTTTGCACAGGAGAATATCGAAGGAATGGTAGAAATTAACGAGCGCGATTCCAAAGGTGTGATGTTTGCCCTAAAGGCAATCGGACGCTCAATGGAACCGCGCATACAGGAAGGCGACCTGCTTATCATTCACAAGCAGGATGATGTAGAAAGCGGGGATATGGCTGTTATCTTAATCAATGGAGAAGCTACCGTGAAGCAGGTAAAGAAACAGGCTGACGGGATTATGCTGATTGGGTTTAATCAAGATGTATATGAGCCGCATTTTTATTCTAATAAGCAGATCGAGCAGCTGCCGATCCGCATTATGGGTAAAGTAGTAGAAAGCAGACATATATGGTAAAACTGGATAGGCGTTAGTTTCAGAAGAAAGTCCGTCTCACGGCGGGCTTTCTGAGCCGATAGATGTTACATAGCGCGCTACACTTTAAGAGGAGGCGGCTTCATGAGTTTAATTGGTTTTTTCAAATATATTCGATATACATTGATGGCAAAAATAGGGGTATTGCTTATTCCTTTCTGCCTATTTTATCTGCCATCGGAAGTTTCCCCAGGGACGTTTTCGTTTATGCGGTTTATTGCCTTTCTGTATTGCGTGCTATTTGCCGTTAGACTTTTTGCCATTGGGGTAAAAGACTTGATTATCCCCACCGGCTACCTCGCTTTGGCGGTATACGTCCAGCCGTTCTATAAGTTTTGGGACATTTACAAGGTAGGAAGAGATCATGCGCTTTATTTCGCGTCATGGGGGCATGCATATACGCTACAGTATTGCGGAGAAGCCATGATTGTGTTACTTATCCTGTCATATATTGAAGAGGTCGGCAGAAGAAGATAAATCATGGGTCCTCTTCTATGCACATTTTTCTACAATAAAATTGCAGTTTCGGCACAAAATGTTACGAATCGGTGGTTTTAATGCCGAAAAATTGAGTTAAATTTAAAAAACGCCGCCGAGGTGCGGCGTTTTTTAGTGAGGTGATACACAGTGAAAAACGCGGTTATTTATGCCAGGTATTCGTCGGACCGGCAACGAGAGGAATCTATCGAGGGGCAGATCAGGGTATGCGAGGACTTCGCAAAGAGAAACGACTTGCGGGTTATCAAGGTATATTCTGACAGGGCATTGACAGGGCGTACGGATAAACGCCCTGAATTTCAGCTTATGATAAAAGAAGCGGCATCACAAGCATTTGAAGCTGTCATTGTGTACAAGCTGAACCGCTTTGCTCGCAATCGCTATGACAGTGCGTCATACAAACACAAGTTAAAGAAGTATGGCGTGAAGGTCGTGTCAGCGATGGAGAACATAGCCGATGATCCATCAGGTATTCTTCTTGAATCTGTCATCGAGGGCATGGCTGAATACTATTCTGCGGAGCTTTCAGAAAACGTCATACGCGGGCAGACAGAAAACATACTGGAGGGCAAATGGGCAGGCGGCACCGTTCCCCTTGGGTACAAACTGGATGCAGAAAAACATCTGGTGCTTGATGAAGAGAAAGTGCCTATTGTAAAACTCGTGTTTTCAATGACATTGGATGGGATCGGCACAACTACCATCGCAAGGGAGCTTAACAGACGTGGATACCGCAACGCACGCGGCAAGCCGTTCCGCATGTCTAATATCTACGTCATCTTAAAGAACAAACACTATCTAGGGAAGTTTTCGTGGCGTGGGATAGAAAGCCCCCGTGCCGTTCCTGCTATTGTTTCTGAAAGTGATTTTAATGAGGTGCAGAAAATTATGAACGCAAGGCGTGTAAATCGTGTTAAAGCAGGTGAGAGGTATATGTTATCCGGGAAGTTGTTCTGCGGAGAGTGCGGCGAGCGCATGGTAGGCACTAGCGGGACGTCCAGAAGCGGCGAAATTTACTACTACTATGCTTGCCCGAACCATCAACGCAGAAATACCCGTACCTGCGAGAGGACGCAGATACGGGCGGATATAATCGATTCTACGGTGTGTGACGTAACAACAAGGCTATTGGAAAGCGACGCGGCAGTAGAAGCTATCGCAAGGCAGGCGGTAGAAGTTCAAACGCATACGGATGTGAACGCAGCTATCGCAGCAACAAAGAAACGCATGGCAGACGTAAAGAAGAAAATAGACAACTGTGTGAAGGCAGTAGAGAGCGGCATCATATCGGATGCTATAGCAAAGACACTGCACGACAATGAGGAAACGTTGCGTGACCTGGAGTGCGAGCTTGCGAAGCAGGAGATCGCCAGAAAGTCGAGCGAGCTTACAGTAGACAAGATACGTTTCTTCTTCAAGTCTATTTGCAGGGACGCTAAAAAAGCGGACAAGTATAGGAGAATACTTCTCTCTACACTCGTCCGCATGGTGATCGTGCGTGGTGATGCGCTTGAAATCAGATATAACTATGCAAACGAATACCCCGCTTTGCAGAACCCTGTTAAAGCGGAGTGTTCGTATAACAATCGTTTGGTGGTATCTTGTGATAAATCCACGAACACCATCTACTTAACGCCTTCCTA
>ERZ857629.384-NODE-384-length-64204-cov-4.660338_pt1 | contig 64204 bp, 69 predicted proteins | sample MGYA00519700_ERZ857629 | MGnify/ENA primary metagenome ERZ857629 (study PRJEB31778, sample SAMEA3449351) | human gut metagenome | biome: human gut; feature: human-associated habitat; material: faeces | place: United Kingdom | collected 2010/2012 ... | reverse complement strand
CCGGTAGGGAATTACACCCTGCCCCGAAGAACTCTTTGAATTTATGTTCGTGAATAATATAGCACAATGAAATGGCATGTGCAATACATTTGTTTATTTTTTCACAATGTCAAATTCTTCTGGCATAAAACAAGGACATACATTTTCAAGTGAAGCTATTACACAACTAGCTAAATAGCTACCGAGCTCCATAGCCTCTAACATACTTTTGCCATAGGTAAGTCCTGCACTTGCGCCAGCACAAAATGCATCTCCTGCACCTGTTGTATCTTTTACTTCTATTTTACGAGCTTGACAAAAACCACATTCCCCATTGTTTTTCACATATAAAGAACCCGCTTCTCCAAGCGTCACAATCAATGAGTTAAATTCCGCTTTTTGTAGTTCTTCAAGTAATGTATAACTTAATTCTTCTACAGATATTTCACCATAATCCCTTGAAAAAAGAATACTCGATTCCAATTGATTACAGATCAAACAATCAAATTGCTTCAAAAGATCTTTTCTTTCAATCGCAATATTCATATTGCTGACTACACCAAATAATTTTTTATTATATTTTCTACATAAATCTACAATCTTATCAACGATTTTCTCATCCATATCTATTTCAGCCACTACAGAATCACAGTTTTCAATAATCGTATCTCCAGATTCTTCTAAAATCGAATAAATAGGCATCAAATCAGGACGTTGAGATACGGATCCAGCCAATTCACCATTATGATCAAAAACAGCTAGCCATGTACCCATGCCATTTTCAATAGATTTCATATAATCTGTATTTACATTTCGATTCCGCAAATGTTGTTTAACATCTTTTCCTAATGCCGTATTATCAACAATACCAACAAAAGTAGAATTTAACCCTAAATTCGCAATATCTTCTACAACATTTCGTGCTACACCACCATGAATATATTCAATATATCCCGCATTTCTGCCATCCGGAATATATGTATTTTGCGGAAACCCTTTTATATCCACAAAAATTGCTCCTACTACAACAATTCCATTCTTTCTTTGAATCACGTTATTTCTCACCCTTCATTTCAAATAAAATATCTCGCAATTGAGCCGCTCTTTCGAAATCCAATGTACGAGCTGCCTCTTTCATTTCCTGCTCGAGTTCTTTAATCATCTTTTCCTTCTGTTTTACCGGCAACTTTTTCTTCTTTAAATATTTAGCTGCCATTTCCTTTGTTTCTTTTGAACGAACCACATCATGAATTGGCTTAATAATTGTTTTTGGTACAATACCATGCTTCTCATTATATTCCATCTGAATAGCTCTACGCCTTGCGGTTTCATCCATTGCTTCCTGCATACTTTCGGTAATCTTATCTGCATACATAATAACTTTACCTTGTGCATTACGAGCAGCACGCCCAATAATCTGAATTAAAGATCGACGTGATCTTAAGAAACCTTCTTTATCGGCATCTAATATCGCAATCAAGCTGACTTCCGGAATATCTAATCCTTCTCTTAATAAGTTGATACCCACAAGAACATCATATTTTCCTTGACGCAAATCATGAATAATTTCTGTACGCTCGATTGTTGTAACTTCATGGTGAAGCCAAGCTACCTTTAAATCCATATTCTTCAAATACGAAGTTAAATCCTCTGCCATACGCACAGTCAGAGTCGTAATCAATGTTCTTTCATGTTTTTCAATTCGCTCTTTAATTTCGTCCACCAAATCATCAATCTGACCTTCAATCGGACGTACTTCCACTTCCGGATCTAAAAGACCCGTTGGACGTATGATCTGTTCTACAATTTCACCATGAGTCTTATCCAGTTCATAATCACCTGGTGTTGCGGATACAAAAATGGCATTTTTTATCAAACCTTCAAATTCATTAAATCGCAAAGGACGATTATCTAAGGCGCTTGGTAATCTAAAGCCATAATCAACCAGAACTTGTTTTCTAGCACGGTCTCCATTATACATACCTCGAATCTGTGGTAAGGATACATGGCTTTCATCCACCACTAACAAGAAATCATCTGGAAAATAATCAAATAATGTGTATGGTCTTTCACCTGGCTTTCTTCCATCAATATGTCTTGAATAGTTTTCAATGCCTGGACATACACCAAATTCTCTTAGTGCCTCAATATCATAACGACATCTTTGCTCCAAACGCTCTTTTTCTAGAGGTTTACCTTGTTCATCAAAATAAGCTAATCTTTCATCCAACTCTTCCTGAATGGTATCAGCCGCATGATTAATTATATCCATACTCGTGGCATAACCATTAGCTGGATAAATAATATATAGCTGGTAGGATTGATTGACATGGCCTGTTACAGGATCTACTTCACATATTCTTTCAACTTCATCATCAAACATTTCAATACGAATCAAATAACGATCTGTATGACCTGGCGTAATCTCAATCACATCTCCACGCACTCTAAAAGTTCCTCTTAATGGATCTGTATCATTACGCTTATATTGTTGATGGACTAAGGCAAGCATCAATTCATTGCGTTCAATTATTTGACCTGTTCTTAAAGTAAAAATCATATGGCGATATTGTTCTGGATTACTTGCTCCATAAATAGAGGCAACACTCGCCACAATAATTGTATCTCTTCGTTCGAGCACACTATTTACAGCTGCCATTCGAAGCATATCCAATTCTTCATTTGTTTTCGTATTTTTATCAATATATGTATCGGTTTTAGGTAAATACGCTTCTGGCTGATAATAGTCAAAATAAGACACAAAATACTCCACACGATTATGTGGAAAAAATTCTTTAAATTCAGAATATAATTGTCCTGCCAACGTTTTATTATGCGCAAACACTAACGTGGGCCGATTCACTTGGGCAATCACATTCGATATCGTAAATGTCTTTCCGGTTCCAGTAGCCCCAAGTAAAACTTGAAACTTTTTATCTTCCTCTAAACCAGAAACCAATTCTTTGATAGCTTCTGGCTGATCTCCACTTGGCTTATATTCGGATACTAATTCAAACTGATCTTTCATAAGTTCACATCCTTCTACTTAATTATACACAAGAAAAGTAGGTTTAAACCTACTTTTCTACCTCTTCAATTGCACTTTGTCTTTGCGTATCATCACTTGGTGTTTCATTCATCTTTAATAATACTTTTTCAACCAATAGATCCCATGTTTTTTTATTACAATCTCCCGTTGCATCTAAACCATTTTCCTGTTGGAAATTAGCCAAGCCTTCTGAGCTTGTATTTGAAAAATATGAATCTGTTCGATCTACACTATACCCTAAATACTTCAAATATATTTGTAGAGGTTTGGCATTCGTATCCACACTATCTTTTTTGATGACATCTTTTTTATTGAACTTATAATATGATGTTGTCTTTGCTTCAGGTAACTCTACTTCAACATCTGGTTTAAAGCCCTTCTTGTTGATGCTTGTACCATTTGGTGTATACCACTGGGCCACTGTATATTTAAAACTTGTTCCATCTGAAAAAGGCACTGTGACCTGCTCCGTTCCTTTACCATACGATGTTGTTCCAACGGTTGTCACCTTTTTACCTAAATTATCTTTTAATGCACCAATCAAAACTTCAGATGCACTTGCCGTATTTTCATTTTGTAGAACAACAATTTTATCCATCTTGACCTGATTGAATTCATTCTTTGTCATTTGTTTTGTGAACTTACCAGATTTATCTTTTTCCTTGAACACAACTGATTTTTCAGGAATCAAAGAACTTGAAATCTCTAATGCCGCATTCAAATATCCACCGCCATTATTACGTAAATCCAACACTAGCTTTTTGATGCCGGATTCCTGTAATCGAGTCATTGCTTTTGAAAAATCTTTTCCACTATTCTCTGAGAAGCTAGATAAAATAATTTCACCATAACCATCATATATATTACAGATTACAGTTGTATCAAAAACGCCCGGAATCAAGTTTGTCGTATATTCCTTACCCTCACGCAAATATTTTATCTTTATACTCTTGCCTTCATGAGCCTTAATATATTTAATAATGATATCCGAATCATTTTTACTACATTCTAAATCATCCAATGATACAATCTCATCATTTGGTTTTAATCCTTTTTTATCAGCCGTTGAATTCACATATACATTTGATACTACAAAATGATTCTTCTCATTTAAATAAAAGGAAATACCCAATCCTACATTACTTCCTTCTAGACTACTTGAAAAGGCTTTTGCTTGTTCTAAGTCAAAATAGTTTGTATGTGCATCTTTATCTAAGGTTGTCATACCATCAATCGCTTGTTCCATAAGCTTAGAATCTAAGTTTTTGATTTTATTTGAATAATACCAATCTGAATTTAGAATCGAATAAATGGTATCAAACTTTTCTTTTTCTTTCCCATCTGCTGCTGTCGTTTTATTTAAAATAACAGGTACACTTACGCCTGCACCAAAGCATGCTACACATAATAATATGATTAGTAATTTTTGACTCTTTTTACTCATAAGCTCATCCTTTTCTAAAACAAAATGGGACGAATCATTCGTCCCAATAATTCTATACTGAAAGTATACGAAACAATCCTTTATTCTGCAATAATTTTATCGTTTCATCTTCAAATATTTTCTTGCCGCAAACAACGATGCAAAGCCACCAATCAAAATACCCGCAAAAATTATAGATAATCCAACTTCAAAGCGAATTACGCTTGGTTTAAACAAAGAAAACATAGGAGTAAACAACTTTCCATCCAAGCTTTCATAGAGCTTTTCATAACCAAAATGCACCAACAAGTATGGAACAACAGACCCTAGCAAACCTATAAATATTCCTTCTACAATAAAAGGATTACTGATAAATCCATTGGTTGCTCCTACAGTACGCATAATCATGATTTCATCACTTCTTGAATCAATCGTTGTTTTGATTGTGTTATAAATCAAATATAAAGATAATAAAATCAATAAGGCCACAATTCCAAGACCTATTTTTTGAATCATATTCAACATTTCAACTAGAGATGTTACACTATCTCCGCCAAATGCCGTACTAGATACCCCTTCTATTTTTCTAATTTGGGCACTTGTTTTACGTATAGAAGAAGCATTCTTTACATAGACAAAGAACGCATTCGATAAAGGATTCGCATCGCCTCTGTAAGCTTTAAAGGCCTCACCCTTTTCTTTGATCATCAATTCCAATTCATTATCTTTGTCAGACACTTCCACTTTGGAAACATTCTTTATTTTGGATATATCGGCTTTTACTTTTTCAATAGAAGCTTCATCATCTATATCTTCATTTAGAACAACGTGGATACTTAAATCTTTTTGAACATCATTTGAAAAGTAATTCACATGAAGGCCAATAATCAATACAGAACCAATCAACAATAAAGTTATTCCAATAGCACTAATAGCTGAGAAGCACAACATGATATGGCGCTTCATGCCGACAAAGGCATACTTCAATTCATATAAAAAAGTTCGTAACCCTTTTATCATAGACTCTTGTACCCACCTTTATTTGAATCATGAATCACATAACCTTTATCTAGCATAATTGTACGTTTCTTAAATCGATCCACTAACACCTTATCATGTGTAACCATCATAATTGTAGTATCCAGTTTCTTATTGATTTTCTCAAGTAAAGAAATGATTTCCAAACTCTTTTCAGGATCTAAATTTCCCGTTGGTTCATCCGCAATCAATACCATTGGCTTATTGGCAATCGCACGACCAATCGTAACACGCTGCTGCTGACCACCCGATAATTCATCTGGATAGCTTCTTGCCTTTTCTTTTAAGTCTACCAAATCTAACACTTCTAAAACTCGTTTACGAATTTGTTTACGAGGCGTTCCTACAACTTCTAAGGCAAAAGCAATATTTTCATAAACAGTAAGCTTAGGTAATAAACGATAATCTTGGAAAACACAGCCAATATTTCGTCTATAGTAGGGAACCTTTCTATGTTTTAACCCACCTACATTGACACCACCTACAATAACGGTTCCTTCATCAGGAACTTCTTCGCCATTCAGTACTTTAATCAATGTAGATTTACCAGAACCTGTTGCTCCAATTACATAGACAAATTCACCTTTATCAATATGTAAATTGACGTGATTTAAAGCATGAACTCCATTGGGATATGCTTTTGAAACATCTTTTAAATCAATCATAACGTCCTCCTAACTAAAGAACTTTTCGGGTCTTTCCCTGCAAGGTGCTGCCTTACCCGCTTCACAAGAAGTACTTGTTCCATACCACCCAGTTCCCCAGGCAAAATCAGCGCCTGAACGAAAACGTGCAATCGCATCATTGACCGACATTGAGCCTAGATTATAAACTTCTACATGTGTATGAGGTCCACTTGAATTCCCCGAATTACCAGACAATGCGATTGTTTGTCCTTGTGAAACACTCTGTCCAGCACTCACATAAATTGTTTGCGATAAATGAGCAAAGCTAACAGCATATAATGTTCCATTGACATTGCATAACATTTCAATTGTATTTCCTCCACCAAGTGGATGTCCTACCCAGTTTCCTAAATATCCAGAATTACTTCCAGCAGGTGCAGCTGCATATAAAATCACACCGCTAGCTGGAGCAACAACAGTTGTTCCAATTGGAGCTGCCCAGTCTAGTCCTAAGTGCATTCCTCCGCCTGGATAAGCCCATGTACCTGCACTTTTACGTCCGCCTTGTACAGGGAACACAAATCCAGAAACGGATTCAATCGTTCCTGAATAGTCTGTCGAAATCACAAAATCTTTAATACTATCCATATCTACTTGAGCCGATCTTTTCTGTGCTTCAAGCTGAGTAATCTGCTTTTGGTATTCCTCTACCAATTTATTATAGGATTCCTCTAATTCACTTGCCTGCTTTTTCTGCGTTTCTAACTCTGCCTTTTGCGTTTTAGCCACTTCGTCCAAACGCTTTTGTTCATTCTGTTGTAAAACAAGCTGTTGTTTTAACTCATTTAACTTTTTAATTTGCGACTGATCATCTTCAGTAATTCTTTCTACCCCTGAAATACGACGCAGCATATCGCTTAAGCTATCGGATCCCATAATCAAATCAATGACCATGTTGGTTCCAATCGATGTTTGTTCGTTCTTCATACGAGTTTCGATTTGTTCGTTCCAAGCATCAATTTCAGCTTGTTTTGCCTGAATCTTTTCTTCAAGCTCCTTAATATTGGCTTCAATCATTTTAATCGATTCCTCTTTTTCACTAATTTGTGCTTGTAAAGAAGACACCAATTCTTTTTGTTCTTTAGCCAACTTCTCCATTTTAGAAGTATCATCCTGTAAAGAAGCTATATTCGCATTATATGATTCAATATTTTTTTGAAGATTCTGCTTTCGATTTTTTTGATATTCTTGAAATCCCTGACATGCCTTGACACCAGATTGTGAAGTTTGAGGCTGGCTACACTTAGTATACCAGGCTTCTGTATCTGAATAATCTTCAGCGGAAACAGGCATAATCAAAGAGCTAGCAAGTGCAAAACTTAATAACCCTGCACCCAATTTATATTTTCTCATCGTGTCCACCTCAAATACTTTCTAACAGCTAAATAACTTCCAAGCATTCCTACAATCATTCCCATCAGCAAAATACCTAACGCAGTATATAAAATAAACGGATATGGATTAAGCATGCTCATCATATCGCTGAAAAACATACCGTTCATCATATGATATAAGCCTGTATATCCAAATACACAAATCAAAACCGGTCCAAGCGCTCCCCAGAAGCCGATAAAAATTCCTTCTAGCACAAATGGAAAAGAAATATACCAGTTATAAGCACCTACCGTTCGCATAATCGCAATTTCGTCCTTTCGAACTAAAATTGTCATTTTGATCGTATTTCGAATCAAGAATATTGCGATGAACACCATCAATCCGACAAATACACTTCCCCATATACGAATATTTTTAAACAAGCGAATCATCGTACTAATCGCACTTCCACCATAGGTTGCTTCTACTACTCCATCCATTTTTGAAATTTTCTTGGTTACACTCGAAATTTTTGAATTATTCTTTAGTTCTACATTTAGAACATTATATAAAGGATTTTTGTCTTCACCTTTATATTGTTTAAACATAGCTCCATTTTCTTTAATCAACGCATCTAGCTCTTCTTCTTTACTTGAATACGTTACTTTTTTTACTGAAGCAAGAGATGAAATGGAATCTGATAATTCACTCATTTCTTCATCTTCTAGCGTTGGATTTAAAGAGACTTGAATCATAAATTCACTTTCAATCTGATCTGTAAATCCACCCACATTCATATATATAACAAATATAAACAGAGCCATCAACAATGCGATTCCAATGGATACAATGGAAGAAAATGTCATTGAGAAATGACGATGCATATCTTTATTAGCGCTGCGAATAAGTCTTGGTAAACTCTTAAAAAACAGTAACATTTTTATCACCTACATCACTAATTATAACATACCTATCAAATCGGCTTTTAAATCACAAAATTTCACACACACCTTAATTCTAATCCTTCTATGTGAAAACAACATTAAAACAGAAAAAAAAGACCGATTTCTCGATCTCTTATAAGCTTTGACCTACTGCATCAGCTTTTTTGATAGCAGCAATAAACTCTTCTTTTGTAAATGGGAAAGGTGCATTTTTCCACTCATTTGTTTTTGTAGCTGCTTCAGTCAAAGCTTCTAAATGGCTTTCATCCAAGTCCATATCAGCTAAAGTCACTGGTAAGCCAATTGATTTATTGAATTTTGCCATTTTCATTAAATTTTCTTCATCTTTGGCATATGCATACAATACTAATACACCAAAGGATACAACTTCACCATGTAAATGGTGTCCATCGCGTGCAATTGAACAGCTTCCATTATAGAAAGCATGTGCAATGCTTGAATTATAATAATATTCTGGTTGATTTGTTAAGTTTGAAACATATCCAGTCGATACAACAATATCTAAGGCAATGGCTTCGATTGCAGCTGAATTTGTATCATTTTTACAATCTTCCATACCTTGTTTACCATATTTCAACAATGGTTCTGTACAAGTTTTAGCTAATGCCAAGCCCATTGTAGCTGTATGATCTAAAGTTTTACCCTGTGTTGCAAATTCTACTTCACATTGTTTAGACAACGCATCTCCAATTCCTGCCCAGAAATATTCGCTTGGTGCTTTTGCGATAACATCTGGATTAATAAAGATGTGTGCAGGACAATGAGGATATGAATAGTGATCCAATGCTCCATTATCATCGTATACTACGGCAATGGCTGTTGCAGCTGAACAATTTGAACAAATTGTTGGGAATGAGAAGACCATCTTGTCATCCATTTCAATTGATGCGGTTTTACAAGTATCGATTGCTTTACCTCCACCAATCGCAAAGATAACATCGGCTTCCTGTACGTTTGGATTTGAAGTCAATTTATGTACATTTGTCATTGTACACTCAATACCATACACAATTGAATCTGTAATAATAATATCAGTCCCTTGAATTGCTTCACGAATTCTTGGCTCAGCAGCTGCCAAGGCTCTTTTACCACCAATCAATACAACCTTTTTAACATTGTATTTTTCGCATACACTAGGGATTTCGTTGTAACAACTTTCTCCGACTGAATAATTAGACATTTCAATTGTTTTCATAAACTTCGACTCCTTCTTTTACTTCAACACTTTCTGTATGATAATTCTTGTATACACCGACTGTTAAGAATGGAATGATAATAATTGCGATAGCTAAATATCCACAATAACCATATCCATATTTAATAATATTTGTTAATCCGGCCATTGAAATCGTCATTGATACCACAATAATAAATGCAGATACAATAATTCTTTTCCTAACTGGATTTTCAACATTTTTTAAAACACGAACATTTTCAAAGCGAGCTACAAAACCAAATGTTGTCGTTACGGCTGTAGAAATTAAGCAAAGTAATAAACAAATTCCATACACAACAACCATCCAGTTCGCATTCATCGCATTTAAACTTGTCAATGTAGGTAAAGTTGTTTCTCCATAAACACCCTTCCAAGAAATTAACATCAATACACTTAAAACTAATGCAACAGCATTCATCACAAATGAGATCCACATTGCTTTTGAACAAGATTTACGATCAGGTAAAATAGCTCCACAAGCTACAATCGTTGGTAATGTTACACATTGAAAACCAGCATAAGTAAATGCATTTAAGATAGCTTTTGGCATATTCATAAAACCATTTGTCGTAAAATCAGCTGTTAAAATTACTCCAATATTTTGACCTTTTATGATGCCCATACCATAAATGACAATCGCTGTTACTAAAATTGCCATCCCCATATATGTACTAGCCATACGAACAACATTTGCTCCAAAAATTGTTAAGCATAGTACAACAATTCCAACCGCAACAACACAAGCATAATAATTAAATCCAAAATATTGTTGTAAAGCACTTGCAGCACCGCTAATAGCAGCTGCAACAGCCATCAATACCATGATATTAAAGAAAATCTCAAATAAGATTTCTAACTTATCAAATGGATGATATAAGTTTTCAAACAATTCCTTTGCGCTTGTTAAATTTCTCTGGTTATACATCACCATGGCTTCTCGCATTGTCAATATCAATAGCAACATAGCTATTATGGCACTCACAATACCAGTCCATCCTAAACCTACATAATATGTATTTGCCTGATTTCCTGTGGCAAATCCACCTCCAGCATGTGCTGAAAATAATACGGCTCCTACTGAAAATATCGCCATTTTTCCAACTTTTTGTGCTTTCATACTTTTCCTCCTATAGTGTGCACAACAAGCTAACAAAAAAACCAATCGTTTCTTGCTGCCTGTTTAGACAGAAGAGACGAAAGGTTAGAATTACAATACTTCCGCGGTACCACTCTTCTTCATTCATTTAAGAATGCACTCATTTCAGATGCTATCACATCCTGCTTCATTAACGTTAAGCCTACGTTCAAGTCTTATCAACCTGACCACTCCATGGTAAGTTCAAAGTTTGATCTTTCATGTCTTGCACCAACCGACAACTCTCTAACAAAGACTTTCCTTTTACTACTCCATTTCTCTGTGTTTTGTGCGTTTATAATAACACCACATTTTCATTCTTGCAAGCATTTTCTTACATTTATTTTCAGAAAATACTGTAATTGGAAGAAAAAAAACTCCAAACAAGGAGCCAATTTTACATATTCAATCTTAAAATTCTTTTTTCTTTCTCCAATTCGGGTGAATTTTATCATTGCTTTTGGCAATATATCGATTCATTATTGAGTTAGTTTTCTCTTCAAATTACTGTTTTTCTGCATAATACAATTTTTCATCATCTGACATTACAAAATATTCATCCAGTATGTCCTGAACTTCTTTTTCCATATACTCTTTCTCATGCATTGATTTTTCTATTCTTTCATATCTAGAACGAAAATCATTGTAGACTACCTTTGGGATGAAACAATGAAGACCTGGCTCATTGTAGCATTTCTATCCCTTAGGGATTAAATGCCAATTGAAATAAAAGAAATCCCCTGATCTATCTTTTCTTGATTTACCATAGATTTGAAAAAAGGTATGGCTCTTTCAAATCATCCATCTCTTAATTCACCGACGCTTATATAATTTCCTTCCAAAGTTCAAAAAGTGATGCATGGTTCTGCATATACAAAAACAGAAAAAAACAAAATATTCATAGTAAATTACTTGATTTCAAAAATCAGAAGGTAAATTCTTATATTCCATTAAATGAATCACTTTATTCACTTTTTTTCTCCATTTTATTCTGCCTTACATATATCTGATATAACTCCAAACCTTTTGTCCCTGCCAAGTCACTACAAATATCTATTCTTTCTTGAATAATCGGTAGTAGAATATGAGCTTTGGCATCTGCCACTTGTAAAAGCATCAAATTTTGAAATTCTTCAAATGAAGCCAGTTTCATATGCCGATTGATATGCTTTAATTTTCTACTTACACGATCATCATGATATTCGACATAGTAAAGTAATCGTTTTGCATCCGTTGCATTTATACAACTTAATTTAGGAATGATAATATCTCTCACGATTTCCATACTTCTTTTAGGATGTCCGTAATAATGCATACTTGTATCATTCGGTTTTGTTGGTTTACATTGACAATCCGGTTTTCCAATATCATGAAATAAAGCAGCCAGATAAAGCATATCATCCCCTAAATTTCTAGGAAGATTTGCGACAACATGTAAAGAATGCATCCATAAATCATACTGATGCGCATGATTCTTCTGATCAAAATCAACCATAATTTTGAGTGTAGGAATCAATTCAACAATTTCATTTCTATATTCATCTATTTCTTCTGCACTATTTGCCGTCTTTAATAGTTTAATCAATTCATTCCATTTCATAGTTTTCATCCAATCTAAATAAATCTTCAATGCTGTGAGCATTTAAAACCTTTAATTTATTATTTTTAATCCTTTCAAGATTTTGTTTCAAATACTTTTCGTTCTCCATCATATACATTCTAGAACTTTCCAATACATTCATAGTATCCTCACGTTGCCAAGATGCATCGCTGATCAAATAATCACGTAATAGTCGATAGGATTCCTTATACATCTCTGATTTCCCCATATTCTTAAAGTTTTGAGATTTTAAAAACAAAGGATTTAAGTATTTGATTCTCCATAATCCATCTATATCCAAATAACAAGTTCTGAGATAACTTGCTTGAATTTCATATCCAAACAAATTTTGATATTCTTCTTAAGACATCAAAACCATATAATAATTTTCATCATACGTATATCGAACAATGTCGCCTCTATTAAATCGATTTGGTATATGGAAAAAGCCATATTCAAACCTTGTTTTATTTTGGAAATAATCCCCTTCCCGAAAACAATCATTCATTATTCCATGATCAAAAATTTCTTTACCAACAACACAATTTCCTTTCACTTCTTGTTCAGTAGTTATAGATGGTGACCAATACATACGAATATGTATCTTTCATGCAATATTTTGCTATACTCAAAATTTTCCCTCTTTCATAGCGATATTGATCAACAAAATTATTCGCATCCGTATATTTTAAAAACATAGAAAGAATTTCATGCCGATCATCATTTACTACAAAAACAAAGCCATCTTTACTATTTTCAAAATTCTCTAGTTTTAAAAGCATAAACTTTAAACGTTCTTCAATTTGTTTCTTTAACGATTCATCTGCCTTTCTTTGTAATTGATGAAGCATACATATTTTATCTTCTTCACTGATATGTTCATCATTATAAAGAATTGTAGCTTGTTGAAAAGGCGTTAAGTCTTTTAATATTTCTTCATATACGATATTATTCATTTTTCAACTTCCATAAATTCTAATATTTGATTTAAATTCACAGGAAAATACGCGTTACCATCTACTCCTACATCATACTTTTGATTTCCTGCTCTTTCATTTGCATGTTATATTCAAAGCCATTATGCTGATGTCCATGTAGATGAATAGATCCATATCTTGATTTCGGCCATTCAGGCATTGCATAATGCATCAAAGAAATGCTTGTTGAACAATATCCTTTTAGTTCCAAAAAATCATAGATGCCTTCAAATAAGCTTTTATCATATTTCTTATCATGATTGCCACGAATCCGGATTTTATGTCCATTCAGTGTTGAAATCAAATCATTCGCTTCATCCAATGAAATACGATGTGTAGCATCACCTAACAAATACACAGTATCGTTTTTATGTACCATGCTATTGATATTTCGAATCAAAGCTCGATTCATTTCTTCCACATTTTTAAAAGGACGATTGCACATATGAATCACGGCTTCATGTCCTACATGCATATTACTCGTAAAATAAATCATTTCTATTTCCTCGTCCATCGTTTTTCAACGTCATATATACGATAATCATAAATATTCCAAGTATCAAAAACTTTTCTAAACCGTTTAGACTTACTTGTTAATACATCAAAATCTGTTTTTCTTACAATCTTATTTGCCATTCTTTTACTTGTTTTTTTTGAAGTATTACTATCTTTAAGCACCGGTGTTTTCTTATAGCTTCTTGACATAAAACTCCTCCATTGTATCTAAGCATAAACATGTAAGATTTTGGCCAAATACACAACCACCATCTATACAAATATGATGATTTTTCTTTAGAATTTTTCCATCTGAAGTTGGAACATGTCCTGTTATTAAATAAACATCTTTAAATGCATTGTTGGTATAATCTGTTTTTTCAAATAACATATTCATCAAATATTTTTCTATATCATTTAGATATTCAGGTTTCATATTTGCATGCACTAAAACGAAGCGTTTCTGATTTACTTCTAGACTTTTATATATCTCAAACTCCATTAAATAATCTTGTAAGTCTAGTAACTCCTCTTTTGACAAATGATTTAATTGTTCAAAAGTAGGGGCGCCTCCATTTTCTGTAATCCAAGAAGTTAACTTTTGAATAATATTAGAATCATTAATTGTAGAAATATTTTCTTCATTAATCTCGCTTAACATAAAATCAAGACATTCATTTAACATATATTCATGATTTCCTAGAATGGGAAATACATTGCTTCTTACCATCATATCCTGAAGAATTTGTATAGATTGACTTCCACGATCAACAATATCGCCCAGAATATAAAGTGTATCCGATTCTTTAAAATCAATCTTTTCTAACATCCTTTTGTATTCTTCAAAACAACCATGTAAATCACTCATTACATAAATCATGAATATACACCTCCTGCTCATAACATCTCTTTAGCCTTATTTAAGCATCTTAAATCTTTTACAGTCAACTCCAAGATTCTTTCAGCCAAATCTTCATCAATTTTAAAATACTCCATCAGATTATAAACGGCATCTTTATATGGAATATTTTTAGTGAGTTCAATAATTTTATATGCATTTCCACCAAACAATACTATTGGTTTATAATACCGAACTCTTTCATTTTGTTCTTCCTTTTTTGATAGAGAATTTACTACATTATTCTTATTAAAATTACGTCCTTTTAATAAGTCAACCACAAAGTCTTCATATTGTATCCACAATCAAATCCTCTATTGTTTTTGCCCTTATAATCTTATCCGTTTGTTTTGTAAGAGAATATGCATACTCTTTAGTTGCCTTTACAACTGTTTGATCTGGGTAAGAAGTCAATTTTCCTTCTTTTACCTTTCTTGTATACCATACATAATCACTCATTGCTTTTAAAGCATATGATTTAGAACTATTCTCTTTTGGCAAGATGGCAACTTCTTGTTCTGTTACATTTATAAAAGATAAATACCAAATCCCATCACGCAACACGTACCCTTTTGGCATTACCTCATTAAAATGAAGATCCCACCCTTTTGTCTTTGCACGCTCTATAAATGCACATATTTGCTCATTATCTTCTTCCAAAACCGCATATTCATTTATTCTTACATTTCTTAAAATAGCTCCACGTTGAAATTCAGTGGGAATGTAAACATAATGTTGTTCAAAACGTTTCCAATCATCTACTATTTGCCAATCCTTGTCATACTTTTTACTATAAATACACAATTCTTTTTTCTCATTAAAATCTGCACGTGCAACTATATCCTCTTCATCAATATGAAATAAATCCTTCGCCTCATGCTTAACAATTGTTACTTTTTCTAATTCCGCATCGGATAATTTCAAGCAATATTCAATGGCATCTTTTGCCTTTTTACAACGAACAAAACCTAGACTATTTTCAATACTATATACATATTCATCATCTGCATCATCCATAAAATCAACATATACTTTTTGTTCATAATCCAATCGCTCATAGATTTGTTTTTTTAACATTTCATCTTTGGTTGAATTCATCATTTCTTTTAAAGCAATTAACTTTTCTTCTTTTGTCGTTAAATGATTATTCCAAATCAAAGTAGCTTTTTCAAAATCTGTAAATGTAAAATGAATTTCATCTAAATACTCTTGTACTTGTTTTGAAGGAACCAGTTTAATCATAAGACAAAGCCTCCACAAAGCTCTCATAATTTTTACCTTGAGGAACTGCAAATATAATTGTTTTTACTTTGCCTTTTGCATATTCTAAAAACAAATCCGCTACCTTTTTAGGATCTTGTCCAAAAACACCACATCCATATGCACCTAGAATTAAAGTATCTATTTGATTCTCATTGGCAATATTATAAATAAATTTAATTCTTGATTTTAAGGCTTCTTCATTCTCTTCTTCACTCATTCCTTTTTTTAAGGCTGCTTTTCGATTAGGCGCAGCACACGTAATGACATCTGCATATTTGTCATAATCTTCTGAAAAAAAGACAATATCTGGACTATACAAAGCTCGATTCGTATACAAAGAACAATTTAAGTGGTGCTGATTCACACTATAAAATCGAGTTTGCGTACATAAGACACTATAAAGTGTACTTACATGACATAAAGCTTCTTCTTGTGCATAACTACCATTTAAATATCCTCCACCAGGATTTTTATAACTAGCAAAATTTAAAATCCCTACAAGTCCATCTTGTTCTGTTATATCTTCAAATAAAGCAGAAACTGTATCTTTGGCAACCAATCGTATACTAAGCTTTGGATTTAATTTCACATTATTGAATTCTGCATGTGAATCATATACTCTTGTCATTTTTCTTGAATGTAAAACTTCATCCGAATAATATGTATTGACATATTCTAAATTTTCTTTTGCATATTCTCTATTCTGTAATCGTGAACGCATTTTAATCACCTACTCTTTCAATCGAATGATATAGAATGTCAAATTTATCATTAACTTTTTTATCACAATGGAAATGTCCTGCATACCAATGTGTATAATCTAGATTCGATTCTACTTTATCTAAAAATACTTCTGTTGATTGGTCAACATTCTTTTGTTCAAATTCACTCAACAATCTTTCTGTAGGAATATATTTAAAAGGTACCGTATGTGTGAAAACAAAATCCACATGAGTATGGATATGTTTTAGTACTTGTTGTTGTATTTGCGAATCAGGTTGTTCATCACGAAACCAACGAATTCGTTGTTCTTTATCGACCGAATAAGCCCCTCCACAAACTAAAAATGTATGATCATCTATGGTGTATATTTCCCCATCTTTAGCAAACAACAGATTAGAATATTCCATCTGAACATAGACAATACCTTCATTCCATATTTTCTTTTCATACTCTGCAACCGTGTTAGCTCTTGCTTCATGATTTCCATGAACAATGAGTAATGTAGGTAAAAAACCTAAACACCGATATAAGCCATCATTCAAACTGTGTTTTATATGAAGACTCTTTCTAGTATCTATATATCTATCTATATATCCCTTTTCACTTAGCTTTACATCATAATTGAATCCACTATCACCTAGTAAACAGAGAATATCCTCCTTTTTAAAATCCATATACGAAAGTACTGTAAAAATCGGATCAAAATCACCATGCATATCACCCATTACATACACTGTCATAATCTAAATTTCCTTTAATTCAACAACATTTTCAAAGATACAATGAAAGTTGTCTAATTCTTCATCAAAATGTAAATGGCCAAAATACCAATCTTTAAAGTCAACTATCTTGCGAATATGATCTAGATAAAGAGAAAACACTTCCTCTTCATCGCTAATATCCATTCCCATTTCAGCCAATACTTCATAAGGAGCTGTATGAGTAATAATATAATCCACTTTATGATTCATTTTCATTAAATTATCTTGTCCCTCTTGCATTTCTAGATGGTTAGGAATTTCTTCTTTCCACCAAGATATTCCTTCAGTTCTTTGATACCAGTCAACTGAATGTGCACCTCCAAAGGTAAAAAATGTCTGAGTTCCTATGGTATATACTTGTCCTCGCATTAAGTGAATGATATCATCGCAAATAAAATGAACTTTTCCCCCATGCCATTTTTCAACAGGATACTCATTAAGGGCTGCAAAATTTTCGTGATTTCCATCTACAAATAATGTTGTTACAGGCAAATCTTGTAGAATGCTTTGAACTTGTGCATCTTGATTTTGACAATCCCAAACAATTCCTGCATCCCCACAAATAATCAAATAATCTTGTTTATTCAAATTCTTTTTATGTCCAAAATACATGGGCAATTTATGAATATCTATAAGCCCATGTATGTCACCAGTTATAAATACTCTATTCAACTTTCATATCCTCTCTAGGTTCTTTGGAAACCATAATTTCAAGCATAGAAATAATTTCTAAACAATTGTGTTTTTTATCCCACCAATCAATTAAGCGAGGCCCAAATCCATAAACATACATATTGCCATATTCTTCTCCAACATATTCTATAGAACCATAATTTTCATAGCATAAAGTTTGAGAATCACACACACTTATACGATCGATTGTAGAAATATAAGGTTTTAAATCTTTGACTGTGAATGGTAAAGAAGTTTGAATATCATTTTCTTTCTTCAAATAAATCTCCAAATAATTAAGTGCACGCCCTTCCCATCTATATTTATTATCTTCTCGAACATGTACACTAGAAACATAATATTCATCCCATGTATCTGGTATCTCCATTCTAAATCTATAAATATTAACCTTTTCTTTTTCTGGATGTATTGCAATAGGATCGATTCGACTAATGAATTTACGAATTATTTTAAATGGTATCATTTTAATACCCTTACCTTTCCTTTTCTTACTTCATAATAATTTTGATTTTCTATTTTTAAGACATTTAAATGTTTATATTTTTTTACACAAGGATCAATAAATATATGATTTTTTTCTTTATAAATGCCATGAAAATGTGAATTATGAACAATTTGAAATGTTGGTGTGTGCCCTGAAATAATAACTTTTTTAAAATCAAAAAAATTTGGGCGTGCCATTAAATAATCATTGATATCATTGGTTTCTTTCCAATACTTACCATCAATTCCTGCATGAACAAAAATTTCATGTTCTGTTTCATAATACATAGGTAATTCTTTTAACCAATATAAAAGTTCTATATCTTTTTCTAAAATAGCCTCTTTACATAATAGATATAACATATCCGTTAAACTATCTTCCATCTTATTTGCCCGTGCAAAAATCCGACTGAATTGCTCTTCCCCCAAAAAATCTTGAATCGTATAAATATCTGGATAACACTTCACATTTAAGGAAGTATAATCAAACAACCAATTTAATAACCATTCTTCATGATTTCCCTTTAATACAATCACATTGTATTTTTGATTTAGTGAATAAATGTATTTTAATGTTTTATAAGAATCAGCATGTTCATCTCCGTCAATATAATCTCCTACTAAAATCAATTGATCTTTGCTTAAATCTATAAATGTGTCCACAGCATCTTTTAACAAATCATATCTTCCATGAATATCACTTATCGCATAACAAGCCATTTATTTGCTCCTTATTTCATTTATCAACATATATTTTATTTTTGACTTTTCCTATAACCTCTGATGTATTGGCTCACATGAGACCTGCTTTACGGAATCCATATTGTTTTAATTCCATAAATGTAATTTCTACACCAAACTCTTTTAACACTAATAGCATGGCATCAACACCTTGTTCTCGCGTACACTCTTTGATTCTTTTTACATACTCTGGATTTTTATTTAATTCTTCTAATTTTAAGGTAAGTTCTTGGTCTGCCTCTTCTTGTCTGTAAAAGGCATTGGCTATATCATCTAGCTTTTCATAGAAGTGTTCTTTTTTTATCTTATTCATACCATCTACAATAATTTCATATGGCTTCATACCACTAAAAAATTCAATGAATCCTCGTGAATATTCTTTTTTACAAACAAAATGATTTCCTGCATCAAACGCAATCTCCTTCCATCCAAGCTTGATTCTTGTCACAATATCATCATTTCCACCAAGAGATAGAAGACTCTCTTTATAGAACGTTTTAGGATGAGGCCCATTAAACTTACAACCATTGATTCCATCAAAACATTCTTTTGTTTTCTGCCAATTGGTTTCTTCATCTATATAAAAGTAGATAAAACTTTCACCATTACTTTTTAAACATTCTATACTTCCTGCTGCTCCCATTGCTCCAGGTTCTGCAAAAATATACGCCACTACATCTTCAAATAAATTTTTTGTTAGTTTCATTGTTCTTTCTCCTCATTTTCAATTAAATCAGAAATATTTGTACTTCTGTTTTCATCAAATTTTTTATAAACAACATAATCAAACATTTCCTCATAATTATTTAATAAATTTGAATTCTCCTTAAACAAACCATTTCCATGAATACATTTACCATTGCGCATAATGGCACTACCATATATACAAAGCAATATATCATCTGCATCAACATCCTTTACATAAAGCCCAATATTTTTACCCGTCGTTGCATGAATATAGAGTAAATCCTTTTTTGTCGGACTTTCTGGAAGTATTGTATGAATCCAATCCAGTACTTTCGCATCGAAGATTTGTTGTCCTTTTTGACTTACATAATAATCCATATCTGTATAAATGACTTGGTGCGCTTTAAATCGTTCATTTGGCTTCAATGGTTCATAAATGCGTGTTTCAAATTTGTCATTTCCTTTCAACCGTATAGTATTTTTCTTTTCTAATTTTTGAATCAAACGATCTAGAACTTGTTCATTTGCTGGAAATTCTTGATAATAATGCAATCGGTATAAGCAGGAATCCGGATTATTTGAAACATCAAAAACTTGAATTTTTTCATTTACCTGTACAACTGTATTGAGTCGCAAGCCCTCTGGTTTGAAGTTACAAAAGAGTACAGGCTCATGTTTTTCCCACAATGATTCTTTTACATTTACTTTTTCATGAAACACATCAAACATACTCCAAGTGAAATTACTCATATATTATGTCCCCCTGTTTAAGTAAAGCTAGTATAAAGAATTCCAATGTTGATTCTTAGAAAAAAATTTTACTGATATTAAAAAATAAAATATTTTTGATTGATTATTTTTTGTTCAATCTTATGCTTTTCATAATCAATCGTTGCTTTTAAAACATCATCTTCTGTTTTATCTCCTTTACAATAATCACTCATTACTTGGTACACACTTGAAAGAGTTTGATCTTGAATACATATTTTTTTTAAATACAAAGGATTCAAATGATGATGATTCCAAGAACCGTTTTCTGATAATTCATAGACGCATAAAGCACAATCGCTATAATCCTCGCTGCCTTTCAACATTGAATGAACATCTTTAAATTCTTTTGCACCTTTCTCAACTACATAATATACTTCTTCTTTTAGTTGATTCGTTAAACATTTAACAATATCTCCTTTTTGAAAAGGGATATAGATTTCTATAAACTGATTTTCAAACCGATTCGAATTATCTAAATATCCTGGTTCTGCATTATTATAAAAAACAGATTGAATATTTAAATTTTCCTTATATTGGATATTACCTATGAATGCTGATTGAAATTGAGTTTCTGATTTCTTTATTTCTTTTAAACATTCAAAGGTTGAATTTTGCCTTGTTTTCGTTAGTTTATATTTTTGAATTTGATATTCAGATTTATACCCACTTTTTAGAAAAAAATCATCATTTAAATCTTCATGTACTTTTTGTTTAAGATTATCATATGCTAAATAAAAACTTTCATACACTCCATAAATGAATTCGTCTTCATCCATAAGGCAATACAAATAGTTTTGTTGATTATTACTAATGAAATCTTGATATTTAAATATTTCATATGCTATTCTTTCTTCAATTTCTTTTTTTAAATTCAAATCTGACGTTAGACATTCTATTTTAATTAATTCCAATAGAATGTCATCCAGACTGGCTTGTGGATCATTAAAAATGATGGTTGCCTTTTCTCTATCTGAAAAACACGTAAGGTATTGCTTTTCATAATATTGGATTTGTTGTTTTGAAAGCATTTTATTTTCCTCCTTGACTGTATCCAAATTATAGATTAGATTTATGTTATATAAAACAATCATTATACATCATTTTTAAAAATAATAAGGAGATAGATATGAAAGAATATTATAGCTTTTTGAATGAATTTGGAAATCGATTACAAGGACAAATGAAAAAAAAGGGATTTACACAAGAAGAATTAGCAGCTAAACTATCCGAAAAATATATGGAGTATAATATAAACGAAGAGAAGTATATAAATAGAGCTACTATTCGATCCTATATTCGTGGAAATACAATTCCTAAAGGATATGAACTCATTTTATTGGCTGAATTATTAGAGTGTGATGTAAATTATTTACTTGGAATTTCTAAAAATGCCAACATGGATGTTGAAACTGCACATCAATATACAAACTTGAATTATACCAGTGTACAATCGTTACACTATCATCCAGAACAAGCCTCATTTATCAATACTATGTTTGAAAATGAGTCCTTTCAGGATATTACAAATCGTATCAACAACATTCATTTATTACGCATTGTAGAAACGGGTATTGAAAACTATTTATCTCAAAAAATATTAAAGAGAATGGAAAACTACTACATTGCCTATACTTGTTCGGTACAAACTCAATTTGATGCAGAAGGATTTATAAATTACCTACAAAATAATTTCAAATATTCCAATCAAGATGATATTTGTTCATTAATTCAAAATTCCATTCATCCTAATGAATTTGAAAATTTTTTAAATTGTCATGAAAAAATCAATAATTATTGGAACCATCCTATCCCAAAAAGTAATTCTGAAAAAGAAGCCTTTGTTGAATTATTAACGTTTCTTGGAGAAAACACATTTTCGTATTTTTCACAAATCACATTTCGTAAAATTCAGGAACAAAAGCTTCTTGATATTGTTAATAAAGAAATTCTAAATTACATTGATAATAAATAGAATAAAATTTTTGCGATCACTCCAACCACAAATAATCCAACCACAACTATTCGTTTACTCTTAGTCTGTGTTTGATAGTAATGTGTCAATATAACAATAATATTTGCTAAATACAATAAATCTACCAAAGTTGTCACAAATTTTGTAGCAGGTAGATTAGCACCTTCATGGCTAAAATTTTGATTGAATTGAATAGACTGATGAGAAAATCCACCACTTGTTGTAAACATAAATAAACTAATAAGTGTTAATAATATGCTTAATACGCAAGTAAATATAGGAAGATATTTAGCAAGACCTTCTATGGGATTTTCTTTAACAAAGCAAATTGAATTATTCAATTTTTCTTTTATCTTTACCATATAAACCTCTCTCTAGTTCAATGTGATTGTTGCGAGTGGAACTGTATGTCGTGCTCCATCATCAATAAAGGATGCAGCAACATTTTGAACAAAAACAACCCAACCCTGAGATGTTTCTCCATCAGGTGAATATAAATACTTTTGCTCATCTTCAGCTACTGGAATTAAACTGCGATAAAAAGAAGAACTACTGTGAGCTTCATCAATTCCATAATCAGACATATTTATAACGTAGATGTCAGCTCCGCCACCTTCTGAACCATCAGACGGATGATGTGAACACATGAAAACACGCACTCTTGTAATCCCATCAATTACATTTGTACGAGATGTATCTTCTTGTATTGACCAATTAGAACCCCATTCTTCAGGTACAGTAATTGTAAAAAATTCATTAGAATATGTCCTTTGTGCTTCTTTTTGTTTCTCAATTTCAGCTTGCTTTTGCATTTCTTCCTCTTTTTCTAGAGCTGCAATTCTATCATCATATTGAGTCGCTATTTCTGTAATAGATTTCATATAAGAATCATATTGCTTTTTTGAATCTAACGTAAATTTATATTCCTCACTCACCAGTGTTTTTAAGGCATTTAAATTATCCTTTTTCTCATTAATTTGTTGCTTATCCTGAATAGATTCTACATTTTCCAATGTATTTTCTTTTATATTTTTTTCATAATCTGAAATAAAATACTTTCTCATTTTTGTCACTGTTTTTTTATACTGGTCCAAAACATTGTTATCTTGATTCTCTTCTTTTAAATATTTAGATTGCGATTTCAAAACTTTCTTTAACGTATCAAGCTTCTCTTCTCTTTTTTCACTTTTAAAAGATTTATCCATTTTTTGTATGGATACAATTTTTTGTTTACTATCATCTTGTACATTTGAAGAACATCCACTAATTCCCATAACCATTACACCCGTAATCAAAATACCTTTTAATAATTTTTTTACCATAATATTCCTACTTTCTTGATACATTCATTGTAAAAGAATATATATCAAAAAAATGGCAAAAAATTTTACCATTTTAATTTTGACTGAATCTTTTTTATATAGATTTCACGATTTTCTAAAAGCATTATTTCTTCTATAAGTTGCTCAATTAAATTTAATTTTTGATCTATAGTCATGTTTTCAATTTTCTTTGAATATTCGTCTAAATATGCATATTCATCATCCTTTAAAAAAAAACCTAAACATTTCATGATTTCAATAAGCGTTGCATCTTTTTTTGGTTCCTTTCCTGGATATGTACCCGTTTTACAATATGTACCTATATCCTGAATTCTTCGAATAGAACTTGAATTCAATCCTAATTTATCTCTTACTCGCATTTGAAATCCATTATGCGTAATTTTATTTTTTTCTATATACTCATCTCGATCTTTTAAATATTGATTGCAATTGATGACTAAAATAGTTTTTCTATCTTGATCATAAAGCTTTCTAACCATAAACACCATTAACTTTCTAACAATGCTTATTATAAGGATTCAAAAGTCTTATGAATGGCGTTATTTTTTACTACTTTAAAGAGTTAATTGATACCTTCAATCTTTTAATTTGATTTTCATCCAAATCTTCTTGTAGTAAATCACCAATTAATGTTTTTAGCAATTCTATTTTAGATTCAATTGTATTATTTACAGGAATTAAAAATGCATATTCATCATTTTTAAGCATTTTTTCAAGTTGTCGCATTGGTTTTAAAATAGATTCAGGTTTTTTTGGTAATTTGCCAGGATAATAATGATCTGTGCAATATGTAGCTAAATTTTGAAGTTTACGATCTTGTATATTTTTATAGTTGAAAGTAAAAGAAAAGTCAGATGCGAAACCTGACTTGTTAATATTCTTTCTTTTACAATACTCATCACGCGCTTTTATATACGCGGTAGAATCGATCGTAACTAATTTTTGAATTTTGGAATCAAATAATTGAATTTGTGCCATAAAAAATTAACCTCCTGAGCAAAAAAATTTGCTTCAAAATAACTAACAAATTATTGTTTTAGGTTAATTTTTTTACCATTTAACATTAGGCATAAAAAAATGGAGTTCTAATCACTCCATTTTTTTATAGCCTCTTTTAATCTTCTTTGTATGGTTTCTTTTACATAATGACTTATTTCATCTTCATCCAATAATTCAACAGAATCTACATATCCCATTACCCATTTTATAAAAAATTGTTCTGAACATTTCACGGTATATATCTCATCTTCATATTTACAGCATTTCGTTCCAAACGTATCATAGATTGCATCATCCATATTTTTTGCTTTAAAGCGAAACTCTGGCACTTTACATAGTTTTTCCATCTTATCTAAATTATCAAAACAAATCTGATTTCTAAATAATGTTTCATCTTTCATTTGAGATAATTCTTTTTCCATAATAATCGAACACTTTTTACTTCTTCTATAACGCCCCGTTCCTGATTTTGTAGTCGCTAAGGACAAACAAGATATTTTTCTTAAATCAAATACACGAATCGTATTTTTTTCATTTTCTCCCGTATTACGATCCCATAATCCAATCATATAATAGTGATTATCATACATAATCAAACGATATGGGCTAATTACAGTATTCTTTCTATACGTAGTATATTTTCCGTCTGACGTTCTGTGCATCAAATCACATTTAATAGCATATTCATCATCTATAGCTTCTTGTATACTATGGACAAGGTCCCATTCGTTATGGTGATATTGTAAATAATAACCTCTTCTACGTTCTATAGTGTTAACTATTTGAACATCGGAATCTAACTTTTGTTCTTTGTATTTTTCTGATTGCAAATGACATTTTAAAACTTCTTTTATTTTTTCTTTTTCTTCTGAATTCTCATATAAGGGTGAACAATCGATTGCTTGTAATAATCTATTCATTCGTTCCACATTTAGTGGCTGGTTATACCAAATCTTACCTAAACGTCCATCTAATTCTCCTGTGTAGCTTATTTTATCTTTACCGCACAACAGAATGACACTATGAAGTTTCTTTTTAAAAGTATGACGATCTGAACTATCCCCTAACTTCTTTTTTAAATCACCCACTTTTATAGGATGATTTAAATCTGTATGATCTTTTAAATAAAAATAAATTTCTAATTCATTCTTTCCCATTTTCAAACTCCATATTTTCACCAAATCTATATGTTCATACATAGTAAAATAATGCCTATCAAATTACAACAAAAATTAATCTTTTACTATATTGACTTAAATTTTCTGTTATAATGTTTTTGGCATTGAAAGATAAGTAAGAACCCCTAGGGACTGCAATCTCTAGGGGTTCATTTTTTGATTCAACATGAAAGATACTACACAAGTAGTATTTATCATATCACAACACATGTATGTCTTTTCATATATAAAACAAAACTAATTCTCAATCTTTTTTTCGAATTTCAATAAATTTTCTTTTCTTTCGATTCCACCTGCATATCCAGTTAAACTATTATTGGATCCAATTACTCTATGACAAGGAATCAAAATCGAGATTTTATTATGTCCTACAGCACTTCCCACTGCTTGTGCTGACATATTTGGTGAAATCATTCTTGCGATGTCTTTATATGTCATAGTTTTACCATAGGGTATTTTAAGAAGTAGTTTCCATACTTTCTTTTGAAATTCAGTTCCAATCAAATGCATCTTAGGTAAAACCTTTGGTTCTTTACCACTAAAATATAGATTCAACCATTCTTTTGTTTCTTTTAATACAGCTGTTTCTTTTTCTATTGGTTCTTTTAAGCCATTCGCATAATATTTTTGATTTTCAAACCAAACGCCAATCAATCCGATTTCATCGGCAGCCAATAAGATTTTACCTAATGGTGAATCATAATATTGTATATACATAATTGTCCTCTTTATATAGAAAAAAAGTCATCCGAAGATGACTTACTTTTTAAATTGGTGGAGCGTATCGGGATCGAACCGATGACCCCCTGCGTGCAAGGCAGGTGCTCTCCCAGCTGAGCTAACACCCCATATCTTCAGCAAATGGTGGGCCTGAATGGACTTGAACCAACGACCTCACCCTTATCAGGGGTGCGCTCTAACCACCTGAGCTACAGGCCCATTTGCTGAATGCCCATTTAATATACCATGTGATTTTATATTATGCAAGTCTTTTTTTGATTTTTTTTAAATATTATAATTAATATAGTTTTAGACATCAATATTGTCAGTTTAATGATTATAATCTTATAAAATGGAGGTACCTTATGAGTCAAATAAAATGTCCTAATTGTGGAACTGTATTCCAAGTGGATGAAAGTCAATATCATGAAATCTTACAACAAGTTCGTAATGAAGAATTTGAAAAAGAATTAAATGAAAGACAAAAAAACTCGAACCAAATCATTCAATCTAAACTTGAAAAAGAATTTGAATCTAAATTAAATCAAAAAATCTTAGAGATCAAAGAACTTCAATCGAACTTTAGTAAAAAACAAAATGATAAAGAACAAGAAATCATTTCTTTAAAAGAACAATTAAAGTCAACTGAACAAATTATCAAGAGTGAAACTGAAAAAGCTTATCAAGAGCAATTAAACAAAAAAGAACTTGAAATCAAACAGCTGCAATCGGATTTCAATCAGAAACAAAGTGATAAAGAACAAGAGGTCATTTCATTAAAAGAAAAGCTAGAGGCAAGTACGCAGCTCACAAAGTCGGAAACGCAAAAGGAATTCCAGGAACAGTTAAACCAAAAAGATTTAGAGATTTCTAAATTAAATGCCAAGCTTGATCAAATCCTTTCACAAAATAAAATCAACGAATCTAAGGCTGAACAAGAATACAAATTGCAGCTGCAGGCAAAGGACAATGAAATTCTAGCCTTAAAGAACAACATTTCAAACAACGAAAAAGTATTAAAGGCAAATCTAGAAAATACATACCAATCAAAACTAAATGAAAAGAACCTTGAAATCCAGTCTTTAAAACAAGATATGGATAAGGCAAAGGTTGAAAACGAATTGAATGTAAAGAGTATTAAGCAAGACCTACAGAATCAAATTGAGCAGGATAAAATGAAATACCAGCTTCAAGAAAAAAGCCTGCAGGAAAAATATGATACATTACTACAAACCAAAGATGAACAGATTGCCTACTATAAAGATTTTAAGTTGAAACAATCTACCAAGATGATTGGTGAATCTTTAGAACAACATTGTGAAATTGAATTCAATAAACTTCGTGCAACAGGCTTTCAAAATGCATACTTTGAAAAAGATAATGATGCGCGTACTGGATCAAAGGGCGATTATATTTATCGTGAATTAGATGAGAATGGAATTGAAATCATTTCCATCATGTTTGAAATGAAAAACGAAAATGATAAAACAGCAACGAAACATAAGAATGAAGATTTCTTAAAGGAATTAGATAAAGACCGTAACGAAAAGAATTGTGAATATGCCGTGCTTGTATCAATGCTAGAACCAGAGAATGAATTATATAATACAGGGATTGTTGATAAGTCGCATCGTTATCCAAAGATGTATGTGATTCGTCCTCAATTCTTTATTCCAATGATCACCATTTTAAGAAATGCTGCATTGAATTCTTTACAATACAAGAATGAATTGCAGTTAGTGCGCAATCAAAATATTGATATTACACATTTTGAAGAAAATATGAATGATTTTAAACAAAAGTTCTCAAGAAATTATGAATTAGCTTCTAGAAGATTCAACGACGCTATTGGAGAAATTGATAAAACAATTTCACATCTTCAAAAGACAAAAGAAGCTTTACTATCAAGTGAAAGACAATTACAGTTAGCTAACAATAAAGCGGAAGATTTAACCATCAAGCGTTTAACACGGAATAATCCTACAATGAAACAAAAGTTTGATGAACTAAAAAAGGAACAAGAAAATCAGTAACAGAAAAGGCATTTCCTCATTTTTGGAAATACCTTTTTTTTAAAACATATTGATAATAAGTGATCCCAAGATCCAAATTGTTGTAAAGCCTAGATATAAAGCGTTCGGAATCTTTTTAAAGAATTTTACATACCAATTTATACCTGTCTTTTCTTCTTTTACAAATACATCAACTTCCTTTGATTTTAGGATTATTGTAGCAAGACCATAAATAGCTAAAACCATAATCACGATTGGAATCAAAACCATGGTATCTGAATAAACAGACATTAAAGCTAAAAAATTATTTCCCGCATGTGCCAATATTGTGACCAATATACTGTCTGTTTTTAAGCACATATAACAAAGCACAAGACTCATAAAAAATGCCGGTACAGCCTGCGTCATATTCAAATGTAACAAGCCAAATAATAAAGAAGTAACAAGAATTGCGAATATCCTATTGTATTTGGATAATACTTGCAAAATCATACCTCTAAAAATCAACTCTTCAAATATAGGAGCCAACAGAACTACGTTAATAAAAGTAAACAGATTATAAAGAAAGCCTCCATTTAACGAAAAATCGGGACTCGTATCTGGAAATCCAAATTTTGATAATAAAGCACCAAGAATGCCAATCGCACAATTTAAAAAATACATCATGGCGATGGTGTCAATTGTTTCTTTAGGCTTAAACGAAAACTTTAAGTCCTTTATATTCCTTTTAAAAGTATTGCTCAAAAAATAAATCATAATGATTCCTGTAACAAATGAAACAAGCATTGTAACAAATGCAGTTATAATGGAGTAATCAAAATACATAGCAGACATGAATATTGGCATCGCAATAAAGCTCAACATAAAGGATAGAGTTAGCTGCATAACAATATATAGCCATAAGGATCCCCCTATTTTGCCCATCTCTTTATCAGGTATAAATTTTGGTGGTTGTTCCATAAAAATCACTACTTTCTTAAATCTATTCTAACACAAAAGAGGCCATTAGGCCTCTTGTAAAATATGAAGTTTTCTTAATGATTCCTCAATAGAATCTAAATCTTCTTTTGATTGTGCACTTACCGTATGACAATGATATCCACTTGTTAGATCTGTTAAAGGCTTAGCCTGGTTCTGTGAAATAGAATCAATGAATTCTTTAACTTGTTTTCTAGAACTGATATTCATCTTTGCCTCTAACTTGCCATACACATTATGTTTGACAAATACATCTTCAATACAGCCACCACAATCTACGATCGCATTCATTTCTTCTTCCATACGATCATTCAAATGATAACATGAAAATACTCTTCGAACTCTTTCTGGTGAACATACATATCCTTTGTGTGTCGCATAAATACGCACATTTCTTGCCTTCAACAAGGCTATATCTTGCACAATGACTTGTCTTGAGACATTAAACTTTTTTGAAAGCGCAGTTCCTGAAACTGGGCCTTCACTCTTAGAGATAGTGTCATAAATGGCTTGAAGTCTAGCTTCCTTTTCCATTTATTTCACCTGCAAATTTTTTAAAGACAAATCTAAAATAGGCGCAGAATGTGTTAAAGCTCCGCTCGAAATATAATCAACACCAAGAGCTGTTAATTTTTCAATATTTTCCTTTGTGACATTTCCAGAACATTCAGTTTCGGCTCTTCCATCAATGATTTCAATCGCTTTTTTCATGTCCTCAACGCTCATATTATCTAGCATAATAATATCAGCACCTGCATCTACAGCTTCCTTAACTTGTTCTAAAGTTTCGACTTCCACTTCAATTTTACGAACAAAAGAAGCATAGTCCTTTGCCATTTTTACCGCATTTGTGATGGAACCTGCAGCCGCAATGTGATTATCCTTTAACATAACCCCATCCGATAAGTTGTATCGGTGATTGTTTCCACCACCAACACGCACTGCATATTTTTCAAACACACGCATATTTGGTGTTGTTTTTCTTGTATCCAATAATTTTGTCTTTGATTCCTTCAAATAAGATGCGACACGATTTGTATATGTGGCAATCCCACTCATTCTTTGAAGATAGTTTAATGCTGTTCTTTCACCCGATAAAAGAACACGAATATCACCAAACACTTCTGCTAACAGTTGTCCATTCTTAACAGCATCTCCATCTTTTACATAGAATTTTACTTCCATTTTTTCATCTAACAAATAAAAGACTCTTTCAAATACCTCTAGACCCGCAATGATTCCATCTTCTTTACAGATCAATTGTACCTGCCCATATTGATAGGAAGGCATAACTGCATTTGTTGAAACATCTTCACTAGTAATATCTTCCTGCAAAGCTTGGATCAATAAATGATCTACATTTAAACGCATTGTATTCTTATCCACGAGCTTGTCTCTCTCTTTCTATTTCTTCTAGTACCAAATCATGATACATCTTTTCTTGATTTGATAACTGATGTGACTTCGTCACTTTTGCCAAATGCTCAAAATCATTTGTATAAGCCGGTTCCTTTTTCAATAAATCAACAACAGCTCTTTTTCCCCAAACTAAAGATTCCAATAAGGAATTACTAGCCAAACGGTTTCTTCCATGAACTCCATTACAGCTTGTTTCTCCTACCGCATATAAATGTGACATAGAAGTACGAGAATCTTTATCTACATGAATTCCACCCATAAAATAATGCTGAGCTGGTGTGACTGGAATCCATTCTTTTGTGCAATCATATCCTTCTTCTAAACACTTTTCATAAATGTGAGGGAAATGGCTCTTGATCACTTCTTCACCTAAAACTGTCATATCCATCCAAACATAAGGCATATTATCCTTCTTCATTTGTTCTTGAATCTTTTGTGTCATGATATCACGTGGCAACACTTCGTTCGCAAATCGCTTTCCATCTTTTCCATAAAGCTTTGCCCCTTCACCACGAACCGATTCACTAATAAGGAATGCTCTTCCTTTTTTCTTTGTATATAAAGTCGTTGGATGAATCTGTACATAGTCTACATTTTCAAGCTGAATTCCATGCTGAATGGCTATCGCAATCGCATCACCTGTTAAATGCGGGTAGTTTGTCGAATGATTATATAATCCTCCGATTCCTCCGCACGCAAAAATTGTATAGCCTGCTGCAATGCACATTTCATTATTATTCGCATCTTTTGCCAAGACACCATAGCAAGTATTATTCTCTTCAATAATATCTGTCATCGTTACATATTCCATAATTGTTACATTTTCCAACTTGCGAACTTCCTCTAATAAATTTGAAGTAATCTCTTTTCCTGTAATATCTTCATGGAATAAAATACGTGGCTTAGAGTGTGCGCCTTCACGCGTGTAATCTAATTTACCATCTTTTGTAGCAAAATCTACACCATATCCAATCAACTCATTGATGATGTCACGACTTGAATTGATCATGATTTCAACAGATTCTTTACGATTTTCGTAATGCCCTGCCTTCATTGTATCTTCCATAAATGAATCAAAATCATTTTTATCTCGTAATACACAAATACCACCTTGTGCTAAAAAAGAATCACTATTCTCTGCATCTGATTTTGTCAACATAATGACCTTTTTATCACTTGGAACATGTAAAGCTGCAAACAATCCACTTGCACCAGTTCCAACAATAACTATATCTGCCTCTAACTTTTCCATATTATTTTGCCAACTCCAACATTCTATCTAATGATTTTTCGGCCATAGCCTTCACTTCTTCATCTACAAACACTTCATTTGTTTCATTCAACAAACAATCATAAACCTTTTCTAAAGACACCTTTTTCATATTCATACAAATTAATTTATCTGTTAATGGATAGAAAGTTTTATCTGGTGATTTTAACTGCATTTCATGAAGAACACCTAATTCTGTACCAATCACAAATTCTTTACTTGGATTATCCACTGTGTATTGAATCAATTCTGAAGTACTTCCTGCAAAATCTGTAGCTTCAACTACTTCATTCACACATTCAGGATGTACGATAATTGGAACATTTGGATGTTCAGCACGTGCTTTTTCAACATCCTTTAATGTTACACGCTTATGCGTAATACAATATCCATCATTTAAGATAATATTCTTTTCAGGTACTTGTTTTTTTACATATGCACCTAAGTTTCCATCTGGAATAAAGAAAATATTCTTATTTGGAAGTTCACGTACAATACGTACTGCATTTGAACTAGTAACACAAACATCGGCCATTGTTTTTAATTCGGCAGTTGAGTTAATATAACAAACAACTGCTAAATCTTCGTGTTCCTCTTTCATCTTCTTGATAACTGCTTTACTTGCCATATGTGCCATTGGACAATCGGCATTTAAATCCGGCATCAAAACTTTCTTTTCTGGATTTAACATTTTTGCACTTTCGCCCATAAATTTAACACCCGCAAACACAATAATATCTGCATCTGTATTCTTAGCTTTTTTTGCCAAGGCATAAGAGTCTCCGACAAAATCAGCTACATCTTGTACTGCTCCATCTACATAATAATGCGCTAAGATAATCGCATTTTTTTCCTTTTTTAATTTCAATACATCTTCCTTTAAAGACATGGAATTTTCCTCCCTTAAAAATTTTACCGATTTGAATTATACACCTAGACTTTACATATGACAAGACAGTTGTAAAGTCAATATTATATAAGTTATATATCACAATGAAATAAGCACGAAAAAAGCGATGAATCAAAAATCATCGCCTTAGTTTTTTGTCTGTAAAATGCTTGGTGCAATATAAGTACGAGTTTTGTACTCTGTATCTAAATCATACAACCCCTTGGCATCATGTCCAAACAATTCAAATCGAGAAATTAAATCCGAAGCATTCTTTTCTTCTTCTCCTTGTTCTTTGACAAACCAATCCAAGAACTGCATAGTTCTAAAATCTTTTTCTTCATAAGCTGCTGCGTAACAAGTATGAATCAATTCAGTTACGTATTGTTCATGTTTTAAGCCTGCCTTTAACGGATCACTTAGTTCATTTAAAGGAATATTTGGCTTATTAATAGCTTCCAAAACAACACTATAATCATTGTCTTGAAGATATTGCATCATCAATTGAGCATGTGCAATCTCTTCTTGTACTTGTACATGATACCAATTTGCGAAACCCTCTAAACTTTTATCATGATAATAATTTTCAAAATCCAAATACAAATAAGCAGAATATAATTCTTTATTAACTTGATTATTCAACAAGTCCGTTACTTTCTTACTCAACATAGCACATTCCTTCTTTCTGGCTACATCATACTCCTAGCAACAAGAAAAGCGTAGTGATATGCTCTCACAACGCTTCATTTACAGATTTCATTAAACTATCCACATCTTTATCATTTGGATGTTTTAAAGCCTCATCAAAATTCTTCAACATTTCAGGATTCGATTCAAACTTTGCGCGAATTGCCAAAGGCATCTTACCTTGGCACATCCATGTTCCTTTAACGCAGTTGGATGCATCTAAATGATTTTGAACATTTTTTAAAATCATCTCAAAATATTCTTTAGATTTACCAAAGCCAGCCGTTCCAAATAAGAAAACATTTTGATTACGTAGTGTAGAAAGATATTGTTTCATTTGATCATCACAATCTCCCTTATCACACCAGAATCCAATGCATAATAAATCAACAGGTTCTAAATTCTTTGCATCTTCAACAGATACACAATACTTTGATTCCATAAAATTCAAGCTATTTGCCAAAGACTGTGTATTTCCTGTTTTTGAACTATAAACTATTCCTATCATAAAATATATCCTTTCTAAAGATAGCGATTGCGCCATGCATAATACTCTTCATCTTTTTCTATATCAATGCCATGATCATTTTCGTATACTTCAAATGAATTCTTTTGAAATAAAGATATGAAATCATTACTTGAAAGCTTCGAATGCCATTGATGATGCCAAATATATATCTTTTCATTTTCCATTTTAATCAGTGCTCGATTTTCTAAACAAATAAGCGCATGATTATCTTTTAACTTTTCAATTGCCTCTATTATTTCCATGTAACTATTTTAACACAATTTTCTAGGATAAGAAAAGACAGCCTAAGCTGTCTGAGATATTATTATTCGTAATGATCTTTTAATTCTTGGAAATATGCCTGTGGGTGATTACATACTGGGCATACTTTTGGAGCAGTTTCACCATAATGAATATGTCCACAATTTAAACAAATCCATACAGTTGAAGACGCCTTTTTAAACATTGCATCATCTTCTACATCTTTCAACATTGCTTTATAACGAGCTTCGTGATGTTTTTCGATTGCACCGACACCTTCAAACAAGGCAGCAATATCATCAAAACCTTCTTCACGAGCTTCTTTAGCCATTGTCGCATACATGTCTGTCCATTCATAGTTTTCACCAGCTGCAGCATCCTTTAAGTTTTCTGTAGTTGTTGGAACCTTACCTCCATGCAAAGCCTTGAACCATAATTTTGCATGTTCTTTTTCATTATTTGATGTTTCTGTAAAAATATTTTGAATCTTTACATATCCATCTTTCTTTGCCTGTGAAGCATAATATTGATACTTAACACATGCTTGCGATTCTCCTGCAAAAGCAGCCATTAAATTCTTTTCTGTTTTAGATCCTTTTAATTCCATAATAAAGACCTCCTATCTGTCTTTATTCTAAATCAACTTTCTTTGTTTTACCATTAAAACGCATAAGAAAAAGACATATTCTAAAACTTGTAGCTTTCAATCAATACTTTTTAACACATTATAAAAGACTCAACCTCCCTTAGATTGAGCCTAATATTAACCATACGACCTGTTACATATTATGAATTGTCATAATAAACAAATGATTAACCCTTAAAATCAGTCATTAAGTCTAATCGTTATTTGACCATGCTGGCGTATCATTTCCTCTACGCACTAAAATTGCTTTTTGGAATTCTGTTTGATCTAAGAATTCTAAAATGCGCATTGTTTCTTCTTCTGTACATCCCACAAGTAATTTAACAATACAATCCTTTTTCAGAATATCCGCCGTAATTGCGATCGCATCTACATTATTTGTTGCGATAGAACCTTTGAAAACATCAATTGGTTTTTGATCAGATCCAAATGTATCGGAAAGAAAACCATAATCAACAGGATAAATCAAGTTTGTAAACTTATAGTGAGCACTTCCTTTTGGTCGGTCAATCGTACAACTGCTAGATAACAACAAAGTATCAAGCTTTTGCCAAAAGTATGCGTTATTTTCTAATTGCTGCATAATAACCTCCTATTCTGTAATTGTCTTATTATTATAGCATTTAGAAAATAATTTTCAATACAACTCAACAATTTTCAATATTCTTGGAAGAAAGATTTGATTGTTTCATGATTTTTAGTACAATTCAATCCCAACATCAACAAGATTCTTGCCTTTTGTGCTGAAAATTTGTAGGCCGGAATAGTAATTCTTTTCGAATCAAAAACATCCGAATCAAAAACAGCTCCCTCTAATACACGACTAGCACGTACAAGCGTACATTCTCCTGTATAAGCTTCTAAAACGTCTTTGATTTGCGTTGGATAATTACCTGATCCTGTGCCTGCTAAAACAATACCATCATATTTATTCAACATATATTCTAATAATTCTGGATCCGAATCTGTATGAACATAAAATATTTCTACCTTTGGCAAAGTCTCAAATTCCATTTTAGAAAATAAAGTTTGAAAAGTATGCTTTTTAAAAGGCGCATTTAATAGATATACTTGATCATCACGCATATATCCTAACGAGCCAAATTCGCCCATTTTAAATGCATCCGTCTTATAGCTATTTGTTTTCTGTAAATCTCTTCCCGAATAAATCGTATCCGAAAAAACAGCTAATACGCCTGCTTGCCAAGCTTCCATATGACATGCAAGTGCTACAGCCTGGTATAAATTCATAGGTCCATCTGCACTAGTTGCGGTAGCCGGTCTCATTGAACCTGTCAAAACAACTGGCTTATGACATGCCAAAGTTAAGTTTAAAAAGAAGGCTGTTTCTTCCAATGTATCCGTTCCATGCGTAATCACAATGCCATCGACATAACGATCTTGTTCAAGCTCATGACAGATTTTCCTTAATTGAACCCACTTATCTAGACCCATATCATTGGAATCCACATTATACAATTGGATTGTATTCAAATTTGCCAGATCTCGAATCTGCGGAATACTTTGCACAATTTCTTCCACATCAAATGTTCCTGCCTGATAATTTGCACTTTTTCCTAAACTACCACGACCAGCAATTGTTCCTCCTGTCGCGATGATTGTTATATTCTTCTTATTCATATGTCTCTAAAAACTCCCAGAAATCTTGTGTATCTGCATTTTCAAAATCAATTACTGAATCTACATCCCACAAACTTACTGTGTGATCAGTTTCACTATAGCCCGAAGCAACATGCTTCGCTTCACCCTTTTGAATCACATACATGGTTGGTGTATATAAAAAGTAAGGGGCCATATCTAATAGGATCTTTCCATCCTTTGTTGAACTTTGAAGTTGATTCGAACCATCATCCATTTTAGTAAAACCATATTCCGTCGTATCGATCTTATACAATACTAAATTTGGATGTTCATCCTTTGTTTTTTTTATATATTTTTGTATAGCCTCACAATAAGGACAATTGTCACGTTCAACAATCACTACAAAAGATTCCTTTTTATCCAATTTCTTTTGAAGCTGTGTAGCCGTAATCTCCTTCATTTCAAAAGGTGTTTTAGAACTACATCCAACAAGTCCTATACAAAGTACTAAAGTACATAGAATTGTAAATATCCTTTTCATAAAAACCTACTTTCTAATACCATCCATAAATTTTGTTAGACTAAATGCCAAGGCCTCTAATTTCTCATTTCCTGTTTGTAAAGCCATTTGAAAAGTCATAGCGCGATCAGCACTTGAAAAAATGCCAATCATTCCTTCATTATACATGGCTTCATAGCCTATACCTAAGGCTCCACTTAAGCATACACAAGGAACATTAAAGGAGCGAGCAAGATGAGCAATACCAAAAGGCAACTTACCATACAATGTTTGTGCGTCCGTTTGTCCTTCTCCAGTTATCACTAAATCTGCATCTTGAAGATGTTCTTTTAGACCTGAATACTCTACTACTAAGTCGATGCCAGAAAATCTTTTAGCCTTCATAACCCCAAGTAAAACAGAACCAATACCGCCTGCTGCTCCTGAGCCTTCATATTCATTTACATCCACATGAAAAGTTTGTTGAAGCTTCATACAATAATGTGCCATTCCTTTTTCCACTTCAGCCATTTGATTTAAATAAATACCCTTTTGTTTGCCAAAAACATAGGTAGCTCCATTCTTACCTAACAAGTGATTTTTCACATCACAAGCACAAATAATTTCAATATCCTTAGGAAGCCTAGCATAACGCTTATCAATAAAAGCAATCTGCGCTAACGCATATACACTTGGTACCAATAGCTCTCTTTTTGAATTATAAAACCGTACTCCAAATTCACTTAGAATACCCATACCGCCATCGTTAGTTGCACTTCCACCTAAACCTATAATAAGCTTTTTACATCCTCTACTGATCGCATCCTTCATCATGATACCAACACCTCGACTCGAAGCAATCATAGGGTTTCTCTTTTCTTTCGGTGTCATGTTTAAGCCGATGCAGCTTGCCACATCCATAATAGCTAAATTTGAATCCTGTGAAATACAATATTGAGTAAAGAGTTTTTTACCATAGGCATCCACCGTTAATACGTCAATTGTTTTACCTTGAATAATATCACAGAATACCATAGCGGTTCCCTCTCCTCCATCCGCCATTGGAAAAGTGAAAACTTCATGATTTGGGTTGGCTTTTAAAATTCCTCTTCTTATACATTTTTCTACTTCTTTTGAAGACATACATCCCTTAAAAGAATCACACGCAACTATTATTTTCATGCGTTTATTTTAACATATGCGACAAAAAATAAATACTTTTTTAAAATTTGGATTTTAGAAGTTAAAATATCCTTATTTAATATTTTATTGTTGCTTGAAAACAAGGTTGTCATATGGGATAATATTTTAGTGAAAAAATCAATACGTGATTTTATTCACAAAGGAGAATCAATCATGGAAAAAAAACATGTTGTTATAGGAGTGTCTGGCGGAATTGCAGCCTATAAGGCTTGTGATTTAGTCAGCAAATTATCAAAAAAGGATTATGAAATCAAAGTGGTCATGACAAAGCATGCTCAGGAATTTGTCAAACCTATTAACTTTGAATCTTTAAGTAAACATAAATGTGAAGTTTCTTTATTTGATGAAACAAATGAAGATCCTATTGCCCATATTACATTAGCTAAATGGGCTGATATCATGGTACTCGTTCCGGCTACCGCAAACATCATTGCTAAAGTTGTACACGGAATTGCCGATGATATAGTATCTACAACTTTTTTAGCTTGTCATACAAAAAAATTGATTTGTCCAGCCATGAATGTACATATGTACGAAAATGAGGTTACACAAAAAAATATTCAGCTTGCGAAAGAATTAGGCTATAAATTTGTTGAACCCGTTGTTGGTCATTTAGCTTGTAATGATACAGGAAAAGGTAAACTTGCGGATGTGCAAGATATTGTGACTGCCATTGATAAAGAATTTGAAATGGAACAAACCCTACAAGGAAAGAACATTTTAGTTTCAGCAGGCCCAACACAAGAAGCACTAGACCCTGTTCGTTTTTTAAGTAATCATTCGAGTGGTAAACAAGGCTATGCGATTGCCAAAGCTGCTAAGGCATTAGGTGCTCATGTTACACTAGTAGCTGGGCCTACAGCTTTAGAAGATCTTACAGATGTAAACATGGTACACGTAACAAGTGCACAAGACATGTTTGATGCAATCACATCTAGATTAGATGAACAAGACTATATCATTATGGCCGCTGCCGTTGCTGACTATCGCCCTGAAATTGTCGCAGATCAAAAAATCAAGAAATCCGACGAAGAGGTTACATTCCACTTTGTGAAAAACCCGGATATTCTAGCTTATATTGGCCAACATAAAAAGCCAAACCAAGTCATTTGTGGTTTTGCGATGGAAACACAAAATCTAGAGGAAAACGCTAGAAAGAAACTAGAAGCTAAAAACTGTGATATGTTGATTGCGAACAACCTATTCACAAGTGGAGCTGGTTTTCAAACAGATACAAATGTAGTTACACTATTAAGAAAGAATGATTCGCAGCATTTACCTAAATGTTCAAAAGAAGAATTAGGATATAAAATTCTAGAAACAATGAAAGAAATTGAGATGGAGAAATAATATGCTTGTAACAGTAGATATTGGAAATACAAATATTACAATTGGCATTTTTGATAAAGATGAGTTGATTGGCACATATCGATTAACGACAAAAGTAAGAAGAACAAGTGATGAATATGGGTTCATGTTGAAAAACTTCTTGGATCGCTCAAATGTTCATGAAAAACAAATTGACGCCGTTATTGTTTCAAGTGTTGTGCCTAAGGTCATGCATTCTTTCACAAATGGAATCAAAAAATTCGTAGGCATTGAGCCATTAATTGTTGGACCTGGAATCAAAAGTGGAATCAGTGTACAATTAGAAAACCCTAGAAACGTAGGTGCTGACCGTATAGCCGATTGTGCAGGTGCATTTAGTGAACATGGAGGACCTATTCTTGTTGCCGATTTTGGAACAGCCACAACATATGATTATGTGGATGAAAATGGCTGCTTTAAAGCTGGTGCAATTGGTGTAGGTATTGAGACAGGTGCAAATGCTTTATGGGGACAAACTGCTCAATTACCTGAAATTGAAATCAAACGACCTAAAACAATTTTAGCTAGAAATACACAAACTGAAATGCAGGCTGGTGTATTCTATCAATTCTTAGGTGGAGTTGAATATACAATTGCACAATTTAAAAAAGAAGTTGGAAAAGATTTGAAGGTTATTGCGACAGGTGGCTTAGGAAGAATCGTTTGTAGCTACACAAAATCAATTGATGTGTATGATCCAAACTTAATCTTCAAAGGATTAAAAGTTATATATGAAAAGAACAAAGATTAATTCTCATCTTTGTTCTTTTTTTAATAACTTTCTATATGTATGTTCAATTAGAAATGCCCCTAATGGAGCTGTAATCAATATAGATAATACGGCAACCGTCAATACAATTTGTCCACATCCAAGTCCTGCAGCCAAAGGAACTGATCCAATCGCAGCTTGTACAGTAGCCTTTGGACAATAAGCAATCATACAAAATAATCTTTCTGTTTTATTTAATGTTGTTTTTAATAGACAAATAAAGACACCGGCCATTCTAAATAAAAGCACGCCAAATATTAGTAAAATAGCCATTATACCAGCTTTTAATGCATATGAGATATTGACACAAGCTCCAACCAGTACAAACAATAAAACTTCTGCTCCCACCCAAAGCTTATTGAATTTTACAGATAATCGTTTGGATGCGATTGAATGATTTCTTTGTAGGAAAATTCCCATAAACATAATTGCGATTAATCCAGAAAATGGAATTGGTAATACATCTTCTAGAGTCACTAAAATAAATGCGATACTTAACAATATAAGAATTTTCACTGTATCACGCATATGGTTATGCTTAAAGAAAAGGGCTAAACTTTTTCCCATTAATGCTCCACATAATATACCAAGAATAATTGAAATTGGAATACTCACAAAGCTAAATACATTAACACTTTCTCCTTGTGCTAAGCCTAGAAATGCCGTAAACATCACAATCACAAAAACATCATCTACACTAGCTCCGGCAAGAATCAATTGTGGAATACTTTCCTTTGTACCATACCCTTCCTCCATTAACTGTAACATTTTAGGTACAATGACGGCAGGACTAACCGCTGCAACAACACTTCCCATAATAGCCGCATCTAATACAGATATTCCTAAAAGTTTTGGAGCCAACAAAATCATTCCAACTATCTCAAAACATGCAGGCACAAAGCACATCAATATGGCTGGTCTTCCTACTTTTTTTAAATCACTTAAATCCAGATTCAATCCGGCTCGCATCAATATAATAATCAACGCAATTTTTCTTAATTCACTAGATATATTCAATAATGAAGAATCAATCAAACCAAGACAATAAGGCCCTAAAAGAATACCCGTAAATATCATCCCTAATAATCCAGGTAATCCTACTTTCTTGCATAGCCAGGACAAAAACATTCCTAAAAGAAAAATATAAGATAAACTAATCAGCATATAACTCTCCTTTCAAAACGCAGAAAAGCTGATGGTTTCCGCGTTAAAAAAACACAGAAGTCATCAGCTTATAAAAGCGGTTTTAGTTTATAACTAAGGGAGAACTTCATTCCCAAAGAGATTATACTACAACATCTAAATTTTCATCAATAACTTTTCAATTGATTCTTCACTCACTGAAAAGATCGATGCGATAGATTTAACACTGAAACCTTTGTCTAACATGATTTGATATACTTCAAATTGATTTAATGCAATGCCTTTGTTGATTCTTCAAACATTTCATCTAATGCTCTACACACTTTTCTAGTAGATATTCAATAACTCTTTGTTCTTAGTCACTACATACGCAAAATACAATGCATCACGACAAAACTCTCGATCTAGAAATCTGCTTTTATAGATCATATGCAATAGATCAAAAAAGTCCTGTGTTGCCTTTTCACCTGTATTTTAGTTTCAATTTGTGTTTAGCTCAATCATATTCAGTTTAAACTCATTGAACATATCTTCAAGCCAGGATGAATGATTTCTAGTTCAATCAACCTTTTAGCAACATTCCACTTGGATTCACCCACATATAGAATGACTGTTAAAATCGTTGGAAATCTTGTATGCATAGGTACATGCTTACTAGAAACATTCATAACAAGTTCACTGTTTTCATCCTTAAGATATTCTGGTCTTAACACATGTTATCCATCAAATAATAATGCATTGAAGATTGAGACAAAGTTTTTAGGTTGTCCTAAAAACCTCTTAGACTCAATGTCCATCGAATTTAAGATGATCCCTCCCTCTTCTCTTCCTAATGCGAAAAAAAGAAGCCATTCTAGACGCCAACACTAGAATGGTTTCTTTTGCTTATGCATACGCATTACATACTTTAATCACAAAACGCATTAATGCATATAAATCTTTGTAACTCTCTTTTTCAATACGAACTGTACAATCATCAATTTTTTCTACATTGTCCATACGAGCCACAAAATCTGCATTACGACTATGATGGAAAGTGATATCCATAGTATGGAATGAAGATAAAGTTGGCTTTTCATCAACTTTTAATGCTTCTTTAATGCTTGTTGAATATCTATTTTTCAACTCATTCAGGCTACAACATAAGGCTACCTGATTATTTAATGTTTTCTTTGTTTCCACAAATACACATCCAAGTTCTTCCTGTACTTGTTTTCCATACTCACTATCACCACTAGCTAAGATAACAGGAACACCATATTCATTTGCCAATAACTTATTGACACCACTTTCTCCAAGCTCTTTTCCATCAACGACAATTTTTCTTACCATCGTACCCCAAATCGTATGGGCCATTACGCCTGGTGAATTACAGCGAGAATGATATCCAATAAATAGGGCACCATCAAAGGAATCATCGATACCTTCCATCATTCCAAATTCCTTATACGCTCCATTTCCTGATACAAATGCAGCTCTTGGATCCAATTTAGAAGGAAGAATATTATCCATATTTCCATGTCCATCATTTACTAGAACTTCTTCAACTCCATTTTGAAACAATAAATCAATCACTAGATTGACCTCATTCATCATGTTTGTACAATACTCAGGATACAAATATCCATTTTTGGCCGTATATGCCGGATTACTATTTCCCCAAATACCTTCAATATCGGCTGAAATATACACTTTTTTCATATTAAAACACCTCGACAGAACGATCTAATATGCCGTTCATTTTCGCAATCGCAATTCCATAATTTGTGAATGGAACATGTTGTTTCTTGCATTCCTTAACTCTAGACTGCACTTCTTTTTCATTCAACATACAAGCTCCACAATGAATCACAACACTATACTTTGATAAATCCTCTTTAAATCCATGACCAGAAGTAAACTCAAAAGAAAGCTTCTTTTTTGTATAATCTAAAATCCATTTTGGAAGTTTATCCGTACCAATATCGCCACATTGTCTATGGTGTGTGCATCCTTCACTAATCAATATACAATCTCCATCTTGCAAATGATCCAATTGATTGGCTCCTTCAAGCACTGTAGATAAACTGCCTTTTAAGCGTGCCATAAGAATCGAGAAAGAAGTTAAATGAATAGATTTATCTACAATTTTACTTACTTTATTAAAAGCTTGTGAATCCGTAATCACCAATTTAGGATTTACTTTTTTTAAAGTTTCATCCAATTCTTCTACCTGACAAGTTACACCAATCGCATGATGATCTAAAACATCTCTTAAAACCAATTGCTGCGGCAAAATCAATCTTCCCTTTGGAGCCGATTGATCGACAGGAATAACTAGAACCACTACATCATTAGGTTCAATTAAATCTCCAATAATAGTTTTTTCTTCCTGCTTCTTTGCAACACTTGCCAACAATTCTTTTAATTTTTTGATATTTTCTTTTTTTAATGCACTCACATAAATTTCATTTACAGATAATTCTTTCTTTTCTTTAATCAAATCCGACTTATTGTAAACAATAAAATATGGAAGCTTGTTTTCTTTAAACATCAAGATCAAATCTTGATCTACTTTTTGTAGACCTATTGAAGCATCCACAACCAATACCGCCATATCGATTGTCTTTAAAACTTCTAATGTTCTTTTGATTCTTAATTCACCCAATGTTCCTTCATCATCCATACCTGGTGTATCCACAATCACAACTGGTCCAATGGGTAAAATCTCCATTGATTTTTTTACAGGATCTGTCGTAGTTCCTTTTATATCCGAAACCAACGACATATCCTGATTTGTAATGGCGTTTACTACACTTGATTTTCCAGCATTTCTTAAGCCAAAAAAACCAATATGTGTTCGATTTGCACTTACTGTGCTATTTAAATCAGACATAATTAGAACCTAAAATCTCTACGATTACTAGATTTAATGGCAGCAACATTATCTTTCGCAATTTGTTGAGCCTTCGCATTCGGAATCTTATCCAATTCCTTTTCAATCAACTCAAAGCCAATCTTCTTTGTATCCTCGCTTGCGTAGTCTACTAAATATTCACACAATGTCATTAATGCGTTTGGATGGCAACAGTTTTGAATTTGTCCTGTCTTACATAAAGACATGAAGCGATCACCCGTTCTTCCCTCTCTATAACATGCTGTACAGAATGAAGGAATGTAGCCTAACTGCATCAACCAGTTCACTACTTCATCTAATGTTCTTTGATCCGATACATCGAATTGTTCTGAATCATGAGGACGTTCTTCTTCTGTATATCCACCTACCGAAGTACGGCTTGCTCCACTAATTTGAGAAACACCTAAATGAAGCATTTTTTCACGCACTTCTTGAGATTCACGAGTTGAAATAATCATTCCTGTATATGGAACGGCAATACGAATACATGCCGCAATCTTTTCAAAAATTTCATCATCTAAGCTGTTGTCAAAAGCATCTGGATCAATATCATCAGCACGCTTTACACGTGGTACACTAATTGTATGTGGTCCCACACCATGAACAGCTTCTAAGTGTTCAGCATGCATCATTAAGCCTGCAAATTCGTATTGATAGCCTTCAAGACCGAACAACACCCCTAAACCAACATCGTCAATTCCACCTTCCATGGCTCTATCCATAGCTTCTGTATGATAATCATAATCGTGTTTCGGTCCTGTTGGATGTAATTCCAAATAACTCTTCTTATTATATGTTTCCTGGAATAAAATATAAGTTCCAATACCCGCTTCTTTTAGCTTACGATAGTTTTCAACTGTTGTAGCCGCAATATTTACATTTACACGACGAATCGCTCCGTTTTTATGCTGAATAGAATAGATTGTTTTGATAGATTCCAAAATATATTCAATTGGATTATGAACAGGGTCTTCACCTGCTTCAATCGCCAAACGTTTGTGTCCCATATCCTGTAATGCGATTACCTCATCACGAATCTGATCTTGTGTTAATTTAATACGCTTAATATGTTTATTTTTTAAGTGATATGGACAATATACACATCCATTCACACAATAATCTGATAAGTAAAGCGGTGCAAACATCACAATACGATTTCCATAGAATGCCTGTTTAATTTCATTGGCAAGCTTATACATTTCTTCTACCTTTTCAGGAATATCACAAGCTAATAATACACTTGCTTCACGATGTGATAAGCCTTCACAATGAACACCATGCTCTGTTTTTTGTGGACGCGCCTTATTTAAAATGGCATCAATCAACTCCACATTGTGTTTATTTTTTTCTGCATATTCAATTGTGGCAAGAATCTCCTCATGATTAATAAATTCTTCTGCTTTTAATGATTTTGGATTGTAAATACTCATTTTGTCTCCTCTTTCTATTTTTTTATATCTCCACGATCAGTTACAATTTCATAACCTATCGAACGCATACGATTTGATAAACAATTCTTACATTCTGCACTTTCTTCACCTGTACAAATCTTGTTGTCATATAACGCATATTTTTTTCTCACGCTTACAGGCGATAAGTTAGGCATTACAACATTGGCTCCTGCAAGAATTCCTTTTTCTCTTCCTTTTGAATCAATTGTTCCTAACGCCGTTGTAGCTGGAAGTAAAATATTTGGTTGAATCAACCGAATCAATGACAACAAAAATAAGGTTTGATTCAAGGTTCCACTTTTCATATCTCTAAATGGCGTATCCTTTTGGGAAATAAAAGGACCAATTCCGCACATATCGGGCTTAAAAGTTTCAATAAACTTCAAATCCATCGCAAGTGTTTCACTTGTTTGATAGGGAGAGCCTACCATAAAGCCACATCCAACTTGATAGCCAATATTCTTTAAATCTCTCAAGCACTGCATGCGATGCTCAAAAGACATATTTTCAGGATGAAGCTTTTCATAATGTCCTTTACTTGCTGTTTCATGACGTAATAAATAACGATTTGCACCTGCATCAAACCATTCTTTATATGTTTCCTTATCTTCTTCTCCTAAAGATAGTGTAATAGCACAATCTGGATATAAGACATGTATCTTTTGTACAATGGATGTGACAAAATCTTTTTTATAGATGCCCTCTCCTCCTTGCAGAACAAATGTTCGAAAACCTAAATCATATCCTTCTTTACAACAATTCAAGATATCTTCTTCATCTAATATATATCGATCGCAGTTTGTATTGGATTTTCGAATCCCACAATATAAACAATCATTTCGACAATAGTTTCCTACTTCGATCAGTCCACGAACATAAATAAAATTTGCATATATGGATGTAGCCACGGTTTTAGCTTTATTTGAAACATATGTGCGTAAAGCTTCATTTTCAGATTCAATCAACAATTTATATTCTGATAAACTTAAACTATGTTCCCTTTCAAGCTTATCCACTAATCGATATGCCTCAATCATGGCTAATCACATTCGAATAGGCAGTTTTAACACTAATTCCCTTGATATTCCCTAGTTTTCCTGCTAAAGCGGCAATCGTATTTTGTGGAGCATCTAACGCTATTGAAATAACACTAATATGTTTCTGTTTATAAGGAATTCCCATTCTTCCAATTATAAATTCACTATATTCATGAAGAATTTCATTCAATAAATTTACTGCATCCTTATTTTCAACAATAATCCCCATTACGGCAACACGTGTTTCCATATTCATCTCCTTCTAAAAGAAAAAAGCTACACTCCATACAAAAAGAGCATAGCTATCGATTTACTTACAAATTTCTTATAAGCACCTTTCACGCAGAGTTCTCTTAATGTTGGGAGCAATTTTCTTCATCTTCTATATAATACACTAAAATGTGATTGATTTCACAAATAATAGTTAGCTTGAATTAATTTTATATTCAATCCCTTCATTTCTTGATATAATTATGAAAAGGAGTCCCATATGAAAGATAACTATTTTCAAGGAAAAAAATTCATTAAAAACTATATTGTTGCTATCACCATTTTTATTCTGACTTTAATTATGGGAATTGTGATCTTTTTTAATGGTGTTTCTATTGCCGTTGAAAAGAACTCTAAGGAAACATTGATCACAAATGTCGCAAGGCAAAGTGAGCATTTAAATAAAATTCTAGAGCTCAATTATTCTTACTTAAATGCACTTGCAGAAAATCTAACAAAATCTGATGATTTATTTTCAAAAGACAATTTACATTTAATAAAATCCTTAATGAATAATACGGATTTGGATCGAACGGCCATTATCAATACAAATGGGGATGTATTATATGATAATGAAGTCGTAAAAAATGTGGCACATCGCCGCTATTTTAAAGAAGTGATGGAAGGAAAACAATCTCTTTCAGATCCTTTAGAAAGTAGCGTAGACCAACAGACTCGTGTTATCTTATGCGTACCTATCTATAGAAACAATCAAGTCATTGGTGCTGTAGGTGGTTCTTATAATGTAACAAAACTAGGAAATATGTTGTTTGATGATTTATTTGATGGACAAGGTAAAAGTTTTATTGTCAATCAAGATGGCAATCTAATCACAAGAGATAAGGAGTATACAAAGAAGCACAACATAAAAATATTAAATAATTTATTTGATGTTTGTAAACAAAAGAAAGTTAAACGAGATTTTAAGGACCAAAAATCAAATTTAATATTGATTACAACCAAAAATAATGAATCATTGTATTTAGCCTATTCGCCATTAAAAATCAATGACTGGATGGTTGGTTATGTCGTCCCTGTTCATGCAGCGCAAGAATCTTATACTTTTATTACACATTATGAAACATTATTGGCATTCTTTTTAGGATTTATTGTCTTAAGTCTAATTATATATTTGGCTCTTTCGAATTCTAAAGAAAACAAATATTTAATTCATCTTTCCCAAGTCGATCCATTGACTTCTGTCTACAACAAGGAGACAACACAGGTTTTAATTGATCAAAAATTAAAAACTCAAGAGCCTTGTTGCTTCTTAATTCTTGATGTAGACGCATTTAAATCAGTTAATGATAATTTTGGACATGCGGTTGGCGATAAAGTGTTAACTGAATTAGGTACACTCTTTAAAAATCATTTCAGACAAACCGATATTGTAGGAAGAATTGGTGGAGATGAATTCATTATCCTGATTGAAGATGAAAATATTGCCGAATCTAGAATTCAAGCTTTGTTAAAGAAGGTCAATGAACTTAAAATACCCGAGCTTCAAGATTTTGTACTATCCATTAGTGTAGGAATGGCCTATGCGCCAAGTCAAGGCACAACCTTTATGGAGCTTTACCGCCATGCTGATCATGCATTATACCAAATCAAGCGTAGTGGAAAAAACAATTACAACATATATAAAAGTGACGAGAATTAATTTTCTCGTCACTTTTTTAGACATTTGTATAATTAAAACTCGTCAAATCTACTGGTCTATCTTTAATGTAATCTTTAATTTCAAATCCTTCAATTTTTGCAGGTCGCACAACAATTTCATTTTTAACTACATCTTCTTTAATTAGTTTTACCTTTTTCATTTGTGCATATAACTCCAATAAAACTTCCATTTTTTTTGGAATTCCCTTATACACATATTCAATGGCTGACTCACTTAGAGCTTGTGTTCTAGCAATATATTTTTTTCCGTTTTTTTCTGCATAATACTGCATAAAGAACCAAAAACGAAGCATCTGCATATTTTCACCTTTGGTGTTTTGTAGAAAAGTTTCTTTCCAAGATGAATTCACAACTGCTTCTTTTTTTACAGATGGTTTTTTAACCTGTAAAATCTTTGCGTTTGGCTTATCAATAATACTTTTATTCATCAATTCTTCCATTTCTACATCGGTGAATTTAATGACATAAATCTTTCTTCCATTCATTTCTGAATCACGAACCAAACGAACACTCTTTAATTTACGAATCAACAAATCCATAGAAGGTCTTTCTGTACTATCATCTAATAAACGGAATACATATTGGTTAGCCTGCATATTCGTTAATTCATTTTCATAAACCCAGTCATGCGTTTCAGCATATGGATTTTTTACTGCCATAAATCTAGCGTAACAAAATAATCTTAGTGAAAGGGCGGCTGCACCATTCTCATTACTGTTTACGTTTTTAATAAAACGTTCTCTATTTTTCATCAACATTTCTGTACTCATTTAAATCTCTCCTTGAAAAAAATCAGAACGCAATATAGTATATCATCATTTGATGCTATTTTTCAAAAAAAATTAGACTTACAAGCGTAAGTCTAAATATTCTTATTTTACTTCTTTTGACAATTCAATGAATTCATCAATTCTTGATTTTGCGGTTTCTAATGCAGAAATCCAGAAAGCCTCATCTGTTAAATCAATATCCAATACTTTTGCGGTATCCTCTACAGATGCCACAGTTGTCGTATGTAACATTTCTTTATATTTTGGAACAAACTTTTCCTTACCCATCTCTTGATATTTCACCACTAAGCCACGTGCGAACAATCCACCAAAGGCATATGGCCAGTTATAGTAACTTAAATCAGAAGAATAGTAATGTGACTTACATACCCACATATATGGATGTAAACAATTTGGATCTAATCCATCGCCATAAGCTTGTTTTTGAGCGTCTAACATAATTTCATTTAATTGATCTGCAAACATAAATTCATCACTTCTTCTGTCAAACACAGCTTTTTCAAATAAGTAACGAGAATAAATATCACAGATAATCTGGCATAGATCCTGAAGCTGATTTTCAATCAAACCTAGTTTAACTTCTTTATCCTCCGTCTCATCAATAACCGCATTCATAATGATATTCTCATTGAATGTACTTGCTGTTTCTGCAACTGGCATTGAATATTCCCAATTCAATGGTTTATGGCTTTCAATATTTAATCCATGATAAGCGTGTCCTAGCTCATGTGCCAAGGTAACCACATCTCCTAAGCCTCCGTCAAAGTTTGTCAATACGCGTGACTGTTTTGCAAAAGGCATGTTGCAGCAGAAAGCTCCACCAACTTTTCCTTTATGTGGATAAAAATCAATCCAACTCTTATCAAAAGCTTCTTCCATCATGTCGGCTAAGTCATCGGAAAATGGTCTAAAATGATCAACAAGATATGTTTTTGCGGTTTCTGGTGTAAAACTTGTCGTAGCTGACTTTCCAATTGGTGCAAATAATTCATACCAAGGAAGTCCATTTTCATATCCAAGCATTTCGGCTTTTCTTTTTAAATACTTATGGAATACAGGCAAGTATTTCTGCATAGCACTAAGCAAGGCATCCAATGTCTTTTGAGATACATGGGACTGGTGTAGTGTCATATCCATAGGACTTTCATATCCACGCATATTCGCTTCAGTAATAACCTGTAGCTTAATGTTATTTAATGAAAAACTTACAGCATCCGCAATAGGTGCATAACTTTTGACTTCAGCTTCATATGCAGCTTTACGCACTTCTTTATTCGCATCATAAGCTAGATTACGAACAGAAGCTAAAGGTAATTTTTTACCATCATATTCTACTTCAAGTGAGCTTGTTAATAAGCTTTGTTGCTTCTCCCAAGCAGAACCACCCGAAATATTCATTTTTGCAAGTGCTTCTTCTACATCCTCACTTAACAAGTATTTTCCACTTTCATGAATATCATTTAAAAAATATTTGTATTCACAAAGTTCTGGACAATCTAAATAAACATTTAAATCTTGAATATCTGCAATATAACGAGAGAAAATAGCCATCGCCTTACTTGCAGTACTTGCGATTGTCGCAACCTTATCAATAGCAGCTGCTGCTTTGGCATCTGCAGTATTTGTGGATTGGCTTAAAAATCCAAAGCAACTTAAATGTTTTTCTAAGAGTTCAAATTCTTCTAATAATTTAACAATTTGAAGAAGATCTTCCCTTTCATTTTCATGACTTAATTTTTTTGATAACTCGCTCAACTCCATTGCCTTTTTCTCAAAAGAAATTAAATCTTCACTAAATTTAGGATTGTCAAATCCCTTGTACAATACGTCTAATGACCATTCTGAATTCATAATAAATATCCTCCAATTAATTTGATTATACCATAAGAAAAGCTTGAGCAAATGCCCAAGCTTTATAATACCTGCGATAAAAATTTGATAGTTCTAGGATTTTGTGGGTGTTCAAAAATATCTTCTGGTGTACCTTGTTCCTGAATAATACCTTCATCCATAAATAATACGCGATCACTTGTTTCGCGGGCAAATCCCATTTCGTGAGTTACAATAACGATTGTCATTCCTTGATCTGCCAATTCTTTGATGACTTCTAAAACACCTTTTACCATTTCTGGATCCAATGCACTTGTTGGTTCATCACATAGAATTACATCTGGATGCATAGCTAGGGCACGAACAATAGCTAAACGTTGTTTTTGTCCACCAGACAACTTTCTTGGATATTCATCCTTTTTATCTTCCAAGCCAACTTTTTTAAGCAATTCAATCGCTTCTTTTTCCGCTTGAGCCTTTGGTGTTTTAAGTTCTAGAATTGGTGTAATTGTAATATTTTCTAAAACAGTTAAGTGTGGAAACACATTAAAGTGCTGGAAGATCATTCCAATTTTTTTACGGTGTGTATCAATATCTACGTTTTCAGCAGCAATATCTACACCTTCAAAAATAATTTGACCACTAGATGGTTTTTCTAATAAATTTAGGCAACGTAAGAAAGTTGATTTTCCCGAACCACTCGGTCCAATAATACTAACAACTTCTCCTTGATGAATTGTTTGGTCGATTCCTTTTAATACTTTTAAATCTCCAAAATTTTTATGTAAGTCTTTTACGACGATTAGTTCCTTAGTCACTGACACTCAACTTCCCTTCCATATATTTAATTAATTTAGACAATGAATATGTAACAATAAAATAGATTAAACCAACAATTACTAATGGTTCAATTGATTTATATGTAGCCGATTTAATAACACTGTTAACAGTCATTAATTCTCCAATGTAGAATGTACTTGCCAAAGATGTTTCCTTGATCATCATAACGAATTCATTACCTAAGGCAGGCAAGATATTCTTGATAGCTTGAGGAATAATAATCTTTGTCATCATATGTACGTTTGACATACCAAGTGATTTAGCTGCTTCTCTTTGTCCTTTATCCACTGACTGAATACCTGAACGGATAATTTCAGCAACATATGCACTTGAGTTAATAACAAGGGCAATAATCACACTAACAATCATTGGCATGTTACCATTTGTCAAATATGAGAAGATGTTAATAAACAACCATAATTGTAGTAACAATGGTGTTCCACGAATCAATTCTACATATACACCGGCAATGGCTTGTACGATCTTATTCTTTGATAATTTAATTAGGGCAAATAATCCACCAATAATTGTACCAAAGATAACGGTAATAGCCGCAAGTCCTAAAGTAACTCCTAAGCCTTTTAATAATTGTGGCCAGCAATATTGAACGATTTGAACACAAGTTCCAAAGAAATCGGTTGCAGTTAAAGTAAATTGTTCACTACTTTGTTTCTTTGCTGTTTTATACCATTCTTCATATAATCCTTTTTTGTTGACTTCCTTTAAGATTTTATTGACTTCTTTCATCAATCTTTTTTCGCCTAAAGGAGCACCTACACGGTTACCTGCATAATCTTGGTCAATATTGAATAATTCATCTAACTTAGCTAATTCAGAGTTTTTCTCGATATATTCATCAGCCGTACCTTCAGAACAAGCAACGGCTTGTACAGTTCCATTTTTTAATAAGGCAACACCATCATCAATTGTTGAAATAGATTGAAGTTTTGCGTCCGGAATCTGATCTTCTGTATATTGTTGCTGGATAGAACCTTGTTGTGCGGCTACTTTTAAACCTGTTAAATCCGTTAATTTTTTATATTTATCTGCATCTTTCTTTGCGATAATAACAGCCTGTCCACCCGTATCTTCATTAAGATTGTATCCAATTGACATTTCCATCTGTTGAGCACGAGCTGGAGTATAAGCTAAACCCGTAATAGCTAAGTCAATTTCTTCAGTTTGAAGATTTGCCAAAACCGTATCAAAACTTGATGCTTTGATAGTTAACTTAACACCCATCTTTTTCGCAATATATTTTGCCAATTCAATATCAGAACCCACATATTGTGCTTGTCCTGTTTTAGTTGAGTCAATAAATTCATTTGGTGGAAAGTCAGGAGATGTTCCTACAATTAATTCTCCTCTTTCTTGAATTTTGTCTAACAAATCTGTTGTTGTAGAAGTATCTGTTTCTTCTGCAAAAGCAGGCATAATGTTCGACATCAACATCATAAAACTTAATAAAAACGCTGAAACTAATTTAAATCCTTTTTTCATATCAACCATTCCCTTTCTAATAAAAAAAGCCGTCCTTGAATATACAAGGACGACTATAAAATCGCGGTACCACCTTATTTCCTGCACAAATGTACAAGCCCTTAACTCATAACGGGAGTATCCGAAGCTTCCTCAATCTTCGAAAGCTTAGCTCTAAGACACGTTCACCCTGTGCTTGCTGTTCCATTTCCACCATCAGGAACTCACTATCAGCAGCATCCACGACTACTTCTTCTTTTCATTGCCTCTACAAAGGATGGCTCTATTATAAACAAACATTTTTTTAAATGCAACAGAAAATTTATGATTTTATCAATGTCTGAATTTCATCCACACTAATTGAGCAATAGCTTGATATTTGTTCAAGGCTAAATCCATCTGCATACATTTTATGAATCATTCGTTTGATCTGCTGATTTACCTCATTAACTCGATTTTGAGCTTCTTCCGCTTGCTTTTGAGCTTCTTTCACTTTTTTTTGAGCCTCTTCAAGTTCAAGTTGTCGTTCCATTCGTTCCTCATTTTCATGCAGTTTTCTAAAATCTTCTATTATTTTCTTCCAACCATCATCTGATATGGTTTCGACACGTTTTTCTATCATTTGAATCACCCCATCACTTTCTATCATCATCTTAATTTTACTATCATCCACTCCTTTGTGACAATTCAAAAAATAATAAATCATCTTCTCCTGTTCATTCATTTCTTCAAGCGATTTCTCTACATCCAACTTTGCCATTTCAATCGTACATATCTTCATACGATCTTCTGTTTCCTTCACAAAAGACAAGCCATCCTCATTTCTCAATGTAAATGTATTACACATTCTATCATTATCAATCAAATTCACATTGAAGAACACCAAGACAATTGTTTCCTTTAATTCCCCATAATATTTTCCTTCTAATTGTTGCGAACCATGAAGCCTGGCCAAATAATAACTAAAACGAATTGGAAGATTATCTTTGGTTTGTCTTAGCTGCATCTCTAAATCCACTGTTGTACAATCATCAAATTCAACCAACAGATCCAATCTTGGATTTTTCATTTTACTGAAATCCTTTACCATTTCCGAATTTTTTAGAACCACATGATTTACCTTTCTTTCTAAAAATACAGTAAGCAATGATTTTAGAGCATCATTGGCCTCTTTACAATCTTCTCCAAAAACATATTTAAAGGCAAAGTCGTTTAATAAATTAGCGCTTCTCATAAGCACCTCGATTCTAGCAGGTATTTCCTACATACTCTTCTACGTAAAAAAAGACACTTTTTCTAATAAAAATTAAAAAAGCGCCTTTCGACGCTTATTCGGCTTCAATCTCTTTGATTAAACACTCATTACCTTGAAGTAAGACTGTACTTTCACTTTTACAATATGGACATTCCCTTCCATATTGAATCGTATCATACGTCTTTTCACATTCGTTACAAATTGTAATGGCATCAATCCATTCATATTCGAGCGTGGAATTTTCAATCAAAGGCACCTTCTTCTTATAGTATTTCCAACAATCCACTAAATATTCAGGAACAATTCCACTTACTTTTCCAATCTGCAAAGTCACTCTACGAATATCTGTAATATGGTTTTCTTGTGCCAGTTCTTGAAGCGTTTTTGAAATATGTACAACAATTCCTAATTCATGCATACTATTTTTTCTTATTACGGATGATTTTGATTTGGCGTTTAGCCGCATACGGCAAGATCGCCTTCATCTTATCTTCCGCCTTAACCATTTTTGCACCATCTTTGATATCACGTGTTAAGTGAATTGCATCAAATTCACATTTTGTCGTACACAAACCGCAACCAATACATTTATTCGTATCGACAATACTTGCTCCACATCCAAGACATCTATTGGCTTCAATCTTGACTTGTTCTTCTGTAAAAGTAGAACGCAAATCTCTAAACGATTTTTCACCCAAGCCTTTTTTTATGCCCGGAATTTGGCGTTTTGCATGATCAAAATCAATATCAATCAATGCGTTATTCTTATCAAACTCATTGAATAAATGTAAGTCTCTTCCAATAGTTAAAGAATGCCCCTTATGTACAAATCGGTGCATCGATTCTGCCGCCTCTTTACCATGGCTAATCGCATCAATCGCGAATTTTGGACCCGTGTACACATCACCACCCGCAAACACATCTTCAATTGATGTTTGTAGTGTTGTTCCATCCGCTTTAATTGTTCCATTTGGATTTGTATCTATATCTAATCCTTCAATTGGAATAATACTTTGTCCAATAGAAAGGAATACATGACTACACGAAATGGTCTCAACATCATTTTCATTATAGCTAGGATTAAATCTTCCCGTTTCGTCTTTTACACTAAGGCATCGCTTGAACACAATCGAATCTTCTAAAATTTCTTTTGGGCCCCATCCACAATGAAGAAGAATACCCTCTTCTCTTGCTTCTGATACTTCTTCAGGACTTGCTGGCATTTCATCCTCTTGTTCTAAGGAATATAAATGTACATTTTCGGCTCCACTTCTTAAAGCAGCACGAGCCACATCTATCGCCACATTTCCACCACCAACGACAACGACATCACCTGAAATTAGATTTGGATCTTCTGTTTTATTCACCTTACGCAAGAAATCAATTCCTGATATAACCATCTCATTATCTTCACCTGGAATATTTAGTTTTCTTGATCCCTGAGCACCAATCGCAACATAGAATGCTTCATATCCTTCTTTTCTTAAATCGTCCAAAGTAATGTCTTTGCCTACTTCTATGCCACACTTAAATTCAATGCCCATAGCTTTTAAGACTTCAATTTCAGCTTCAATCACAGACTTTTCTAAACGAAAAGCTGGAATTCCATATACCAACATACCGCCTGGTTTTTCTTCTTTTTCGAATATTGTGACAGGATATCCCATCATTCTTAAATAATAAGCAGCACTCATACCTGCAGGACCCGCACCAATAATGGCCATCTTATTTGTGAAAAATTTTCCTTCTACATTCTCACATAATGGAATATAGCGCTTATCTTCATGAAGTTCTTGTTCCGCAATGAACTTCTTGATTTCATCAATAGCCAAAGGCTCATCAATCAAGCCACGCGTACATTGTTGTTCACATCTTCTATTACAGATAGCACCGCAAACGGCTGGAAATGGATTAAAGTCTTTAATTAACTTTAATGCATCCATATAACGACCTTCTTTAGCCATCTTAATATAGCCTTGTACAGGTAGATGTGCTGGACATGCACTCTTACATGGCGATGTTCCACTTTCGTAACAATTTACTTTAGCTGTATCTCTAAAATTCCAGTTCCACTTTTCTGGACCCCACTTTACATCATCTGGAAGTTCTTGTTTAGGATACGATACTGGACCATTCTTTGTACATAATTTTTGTCCTAGCTTAGCCGCACCTACTGGACATATTTCCACACACTTTCCACACGCAACACACTTTTCACTATCCACATGCGCTCTATAGGCACTTGCCGACATATTTGGCGTATTAAACAATTGACTTGTTCTTAATGCGTTACATACACCGTGTGCGCAGTTACAAATCGCAAAAATCTTATCTTCTCCATCGATATTGGTAATTTGATGTACATAGCCTTTTCTTTCACAACGCTCTAAAGTTTCAATAACCTCTTCATATGTACAATAGTGTCCACCCTTATTAGTCTGCACAACATAGTCAGCCATATCACCAACGGCAATACAAACATCCGCTTCAACATCACCAGTTCCTTCGCCTCTTACACGTTGTTGTCTTCTACATGAACATGGAGAAAGAGCATACTTATCATATTTATTCAGCCAATGTGATATTTTTTCTACACTCACTGCTTGCTGATTTGCATGAATCGCCTTTTCAACAGGAATAACATGCATACCAATACCCGCTCCTCCAGGAGGAACCATTGGCGTTACTTTTTCAAGCGGTAAACGTGTCATCTTTTCAAAGAAATCCGCAACAATTGGATGTTCTTCGACAAGATCTTTATTCATAACCATAAATTCAGCAGCACCAGGAACAAATTGAGGAAGCACAAACTGTTTATGATGATCCTCATTTTCCCAGTTGTATTCAATCATTCCAATTTCACATACTTCATTCAATACACGATTCACTCTACCAGCTGGCCATCCACTTCTTTTCACTACTTCTTCAAACGAAAGTGGTTTACGCACTTCAAAGCACAAACACAAATCGCATTGTTCATCATTTAATATTTCATTTAAGCACTCATATTCAGGATCTGATTCCGATAATTTTTTTACTTTTGCCGGAATACGATCCGTAATACGCCTTGCCAGTTTATCAATATTATCTCGATATGCCATATTATTCCTTCCAGGCCTTTACTTCATTTTCAAGCCATTTACACCAATCATTGATTCCCTCACCCGTTTTAGCACAAATTTCAAAAATCTTCGCATTCGGGTTTCGGTACAGAATATTCTTTTTACACTTATCTACATCAAAATCAAAGTATTGTAATACATCGATTTTGTTGATGAGAACCACATCACATACTTGAAACATCAATGGATATTTTAAAGGTTTGTCATCTCCTTCTGGAACACTTAAAATGGCCACGTTTTTTGTGGATCCCGTATCAAATTCAGCTGGACAAACTAAATTTCCTACATTTTCAAGCACAGCCAAATCTAAGTCTTCCATACCCATTTCATGTAGTCCTTGACGAGTCATATCCGCATCTAAATGACACATACCACCTGTATGCAGTTGAATGGTACGCACACCATATTCACTGATGGTTTTGGCATCTACATCACTATCAATATCCGCTTCCATTATGCCAATATGCAATGTATCTTTTAATTTTTCTAACGTTCTAGATAGAGTTGTTGTCTTTCCAGCGCCTGGACTTGACATGACATTTAATAAGAACACACCCTTGTCTTTACATTCTTCTCTTAATTTGTTCGCATCTTTATTATTATCTTCGAATACACTTTGTTTCACTTCTATTATTTTATACATGATAAAAACCTCCTAAAATCATTGTAAACGATTTCAAATAGGTAGTAAATAAACACATGTTAGTCTTTGATTATCTTGAAAAGAAATCACTTTTCGCCTATCATAAACTATATGAAGATCTGTATGTACCAGATGTCTGTTTCGATAGACAATCAACAAAATATAGCGAAACTAAAACATATTCCAGACTGTGATATTTTAGTTCTTTGCGAAATGTGGAACTGTCCCTATCATAATGATGCACTTAAATCAGCTTATTTGCGTCATGATGAAAGTTTAGAAGCATTAAAAGAAACGGCTCGGACAAATAAAATATGGATTGTAGCTGGTTCCATTTGTGCGAATAAATACAATCGTTGTTACATATTAAATAGTAATGGCGACATTGTTTGTTCGTATGATAAAACACATCTTTTTGAATTTCACAACAAACAAGATTATTGTGAAAATGAAGTATTTGTACCAGGAAATCACCTTCAATGTTTCGATACGCCATGGGGAAAATGCGGTATTTTATTATGTTACGACATTCGCTTTCCAGAAGTATCTAGAATTCTAGCTCAAAATGGAGCACAAATTTTATTTTGTCCAGCCGCATTTAATGAGCAGGCTACAAAAAAGCATTGGAAGCTATTTACGCAAACACGTGCTTTAGAAAATGAAGTCTTTTTATGTGGGGTTGCCCCAGCTAAGTATACATATAAAAACTATACAGCTGGTGGACATTCTATTCTTGTGGATGGTTTTGGCAATATTGTAGTGGAGTTGGGTGAAGAAGAAGCATGCAAAGTTGTAGACATTGATTTAAACGACATTGATAAAGTAAGGAAAAGAATGCCTTATTGGAAGGTACGTAGAAATGATTTATATGAATTAAAGGAGATCAAAAATGAAGACAATTCAAATCAATGAGATCGAAGGATTTCAAATTGGTAGTGCACAAGATACAGAAAATGCGACTGGCTGTACCGTTATCTTATGTAAAGAAGGTGCAACAGCTGGTGTAGACGTTCGTGGTGGTGGTCCTGCCACTCGTGAAACGGATTTATTAAATCCTAAAAACATGGTTCAAAAAATTCATGCGGTCACTTTATCTGGTGGTAGTGCTTTTGGTCTAGAATCAAGTAGTGGTGTTATGCAGTATTTGAGTGAGCACGAAATTGGTTTTGACATGAAAAACATCTATATTCCAATCGTATGTGAAGCTTGTCTATTTGATTGTGGTGTGGGTAATTCTAAAGCATATCCAAATAAACAAATGGGTTATGAGGCTTGTATTGAAGCGGAAAAAAATGATCCAAAACAAGGAAACGTCGGTGCAGGAACAGGGGCAAGTGTTGGTAAATTCTTTGGTCCTCAATATGCGATGAAGGCAGGTTTAGGATTCTCCGCTCTACAAATAGGTCCGTTAAAAGTAGGAGCCATTGTAGCCGTAAATGCTTGTGGTGATATTTTCTATCCAAATTCAGACAAGCCAATCGCAGGTATTTATGATCGAAATACAAACACAAGATTGTTTAGCGAAGATGAGATCTTAAAAGCTGCTGAAAAGATGATCAATTCTTGTGGGATGAATACAACAATTGGTTGTATCATCACAAATGCGGATTTAAATAAAGCCCAAATGAATAAAATCGCAAGTATGGCACATAATGGATATGCAAGATGTATTCGCCCTGTTCACACTTCAAGTGATGGAGATACTATTTTTGCGATGACATCCAATAAAGTTCCTGCAGAACAAGATCTAGTTGGAATCATGGCCGTCAAAGCTATGGAACAGGCTATTGTCAATGCGGGTACGCAAGCTGATAGCGCTTATGGTCTAGCTAGCTACAAAGAAATCACTAAAGACTAATCATTAAAGTATCGCTACGGTGATACTTTTTTCATATCAAAAATGACAAAAAACAACGTTTAACGTGTCAGAAAACGAAAAAAGTGCAATATCTGACACGTTAACTGCACTTTTTTTAAGGTTTAATCTAAGATTTTTCCATCTATTGAAATTGTGACGACTTGCCAAGGAATAAATTTTTTACTTTCCTGCAAAGCTTTCTTAACCGCATTTTCAAGTCCACCACAACAAGGTACTTCCATACGAACAATGGTTACACTTTCAATGGAATTCATACGAATGATGTCGCAAAGCTTTTCTGAATAATCTACACCATCTAGTTTTGGGCATCCAATTAGAGTCACTTTATTTTTCATAAATTCCTGATGGAAATTGGCATAGGCATAGGCTGTACAATCCGCAGCTACTAATAACTTAGCATGTTGAAAGAATGGTGCGTTGATAGGTGCTAGCTTAATTTGAACAGGCCAAGATGTTAGTTGACTTGATACATCAATCGATGGACTAGATACAACTGGATTCAGCGTATGCATCATAGATCCAGGACATCCTGAATGCATGGTGCCCGATTCATGCATGCGTTTTTCCATATTCTTTTTTACAGCCTCTTCATCATAGGCTAGAGTATCTTTTTCAATGAATGAAATAGCACCCGTAGGACATGTTGGTAAGCAATCACCTAGTCCGTCACAATAATCATCTCGCATCAATTTTGCTTTTCCATTCACTAAGCCAATGGCTCCTTCATGACAGGCATCTACACAGATACCGCATCCTGTACATTTATCTTCATCAATTTGAATTATTTTTCTTAACATAGAATCATCCTCATTTCTTATATGCTTATTTTAGTGTATAATACATTAAATTTATGTTGTTTAAACAACGAAAGGAAGATATTTATGGATTTACCATTCAAAAAATACAAGAAAAATGAAATTATTTATCATATGGAAGATATTCCCCAAGCCATTGGCATTGTCAAAGAAGGAAGTGTTGTGATAGAAACTGTAGACTTTTTAGGCAATGTTTCCCTATTATCACATGTAGGTCCCAATCAAATGTTTGCGGAAAGCTATGCCATAACCAAAACACCTATGTATGTATATGTAAGAGCAGTAGAGGATTGTACAATTCAATTTTTAGATGTTCAAGCCTTAGAAAAATCCCCAGAACTAAAGGATCAAATGATTCAAATACTTTCAAATAAAAACAAGATGTTGTCACAACACATATTCCATATTTCAAACAAAACCATTCGTAATAAAGTATTGTCTTACTTATCCTTTATGAAACTCGAAACGCAAAGTTCTACCTTTAAGATTCCGTTTGATCGTCAACAGATGGCTGACTATTTAAATGTAGAAAGAAGTGCCTTATCAAAAGAGCTTTCTAAAATGAAAAGTGAAGGTTTAATTGATTATCACAAAAACACCTTCACTGTTTACTCTATTTAATTTTCACTGGTACAAATCCATCATTGGTCAATATCTGCATTTCTTTAAATCCGCAAGATTGAATCAAGTCTAAACTTTCTTCAAAGGCACAATCCAAATAATTCTTATCATGACAATCACTGTTTAGACAAATACGCGCATTCTTTGCGTATAAATATTCCAATATATTCTTAGATGGATATGGTGTTTTACGATAGCCTCTTGCGATAGCTCCGGTATTCACTTCAAAAATCTTATCATTAATAAGTAATCGGTCAATGCAGTCACAAACAATATTCATATAGTCTTTATCATTAAATTTAAAGTAAGATTCGTCCTCATTATATTTGGTAATCAAATCCAAATGTCCAATGATATCCACTTCTTGCCAGTCATACATATTCGATAAGTCTGAATAGTAGTCTTTACACATCTTTTTATAGTCACCAGAATATGATTCAAATAAAGAATCAAATACAGGCTTTGAATAATCCACGGCAGTCTCATCTAAAAAATGTTTACTTCCAATCACATATTCAAATGGAGCTTTTTCAGTGATTCTTCCAAGCATATCTTCTTCAATCCCTAAATGAATTTGAATAGATGAAGCGTATTTCAATTTAATTCTCTCAACCTCTGAAATATATCCTTTTGTATCTCGCATTGAACCATCGTCTATATTTAAATATCCATGTCCTGAAAATCCTAGAATGTCAAAGCCTTTTGAGATGGCTTCTAAAGTCATTTCTTCAATCGTATCTTTTCCATCACAAAAGATAGAGTGCGTATGTAGATTCTGTTTCATGATAATTTCTCCAACCAAGCTTTGCAGCCTTCAAAAATATCATTATAAGCCGTTTCAAAATCATTACTATACCAAGGATCTGAAACATCTCTTGATAATAATTTATAGATCTTATGATCTGGATCATTATCAAACATACGATTTAAATTACGCATATTATTTTCATCCATACAAATCAAATAGTCATACGACAAATAATCACTCATTGTAGCTTGTCTTGCGTAATGTCTAGAAAATGGAATCCCCTTTTCTTTTAGTTTACGCTTAGCCGGAGGATAAATATCATTACCAATCTCTTCACGACTTGTAGCTGCACTAGAAACATATAGATCTACCCCATTTTTCTTAGCCAAATCTTCCATAATATATTGAGCTGAGACACTACGACAGATGTTGCCGTGGCAGATGAAAAGTATTTTTATCATGTTCTTATATCTCCTTAAATCGT
>ERZ857629.383-NODE-383-length-64214-cov-11.849608_pt1 | contig 64214 bp, 61 predicted proteins | sample MGYA00519700_ERZ857629 | MGnify/ENA primary metagenome ERZ857629 (study PRJEB31778, sample SAMEA3449351) | human gut metagenome | biome: human gut; feature: human-associated habitat; material: faeces | place: United Kingdom | collected 2010/2012 ... | reverse complement strand
ATTGTTTTAAACAGATATAATGAAAATATATTTAAAATATTAAAATCTTTAAATAAAAATATAACTAAAGATAATTATAAAGACATATTAATTAAAATAGAAAAAGAAAATAAGAATGAAATAAAAGAATATAATGAAGAAACAATGAATAAATATATAGGTCATAATAATATGGTACCTGATATAATAGTTTGTCATATAAGTTTTGACTATGGAAGAATATTAAATAATTTTTATAATGAATCACTAGAAGTATCAGCTCACTATGTAGTAAGTAAAGATGGAAAATATAAACAAATAGTGAGCTTAGAAAACTCTTCATGGGCAAACGGGACATCATTAAATGAAACAAGTGACGTGTATTATAAATTATCAACCTCTAGCATAATAAAAAATAGAAAAATAAATGCAAACTATTATACATATTCTATAGAACATGAATCATATGATGGAACTCTAACAGAAAAAGAATATCAAACATCATTAAAGCTAATGATAGAAATAATAGATTATATAAAGAAAACATATAATAAAGATTTTATAATAGATAGAGAACATATAATAGCTCATAAAGAAGTAAACCCTATAGTTAGAAAAGTATGTCCAGGTGACAACTTTCCATTCGATAGATTTATAAATGATTTAAAGAAAATATATAATAAGGAGGGTAATTAAAATGCTTAAAATAGGAATAATTTATGGCGGAGAAAGTACTGAACATGAAGTATCTATTAAATCTGCAGAAAGTATAATAGAAAATATAGATAAAGAAAAATATATAGTAGAAAGATTATATATTGATGAAGAGGGAACTTGGTTTTTAAATGGAAAAGAACTTAAAAATGTATTTTCATATTTAAAAACATTAGATTTAGCATTTCCTGTATTGCATGGACAATATGGAGAAGATGGATCAATCACGGGATTATTTAGAATGGCAAGTGTTCCATATATAGGATGCCCTATACTATCAAATGCACTAGCTATGGACAAAGTATACTCTAAAATAATATTCAAAAATGCTCATATAGAAGTAGCACCTTATATTTATATTAAACAAATAGGATATGATTATTATTATATTAATGATATGTTTGAAGAAAAAAGAATAAGTATAAAAGACTTATCAAAACTAATAAAAGATAAATTAAATTACCCAGTATATATAAAACCATCAAGAAGTGGTTCATCAATTGGAATAACTAAATGTAAAGAAGAAAAAGAATTACTTTCATCTTTAGAAGAAGCAAGTAAATATGATAATAAAATATTAATAGAAAAAAGCATAGTTGGAAGAGAACTAGAATGTGCAGTTCTAGGTAATAATGATATAGTATGTTCTAAAGTAGGTGAGATAAATACAAATAATGATTTCTATAGTTATGATGCAAAATACATAAACTCATTTAATACATCACTAGCTACTTTACCAGAAGATATAGAAAACGAAATAAAAACACTAGCCATAAGAGCATATAAATCACTTGACTGTAAAGGCCTTTCAAGAGTAGACTTCTTCTTAGAAGAAAAAACAAATAAAATAATAATAAACGAAATAAACACAATGCCAGGATTTACAAATATAAGCATGTATCCAAAACTATGGGAAAATACAGGCTTAAGTTATAAAGAATTAATAAATAAATTAATATTTCTAGCACTAGAAAACGATGAGGATTAAATGAAAGCAGTAGTATTATGTAGTGGCAAAGGAAAAAGATTATATCCAATAACAAAAACATTACCAAAAGCTCTAATAAGTATAAATAATAAAAAAGCTATATATTATTCACTAGAATTATTAAAAGAATGTAATATTAAAGATATATTATTAATAATAAATGAAAAGGATTATAATCTTTTTGATGATTTATTAAAAAATGAATTAGACATAAACATAACATATAAAATACAAAAAGAATTAAATGGCCCACTAGAAGCATATAAACTATCAAAAGACTTTATAAAAGACGATTCATCTATACTTTTATATTCAGACAACTTATTTAAAAGTAAAAAGTTAATCGAAGATATTAAATCAAATATAAATACTTTTAAAGGAGCAAAAATATATTTACACGATACATTAAATCCAGAAAGTTATGGAATATGTACACTAAATAATAATAAAATAATAGATATAGAAGAAAAACCAAATCAATCAAAAAGCAATAAAGCACTAACAGGTATATATTTATTTGATAATAAAGTATTTGAATATTCTAAAGATATGTCTGAAATGAAAGACTTATTATTAAAATATTTAAGTGAAGATGAATTAAATTATCTTGATTTAGAAAAAGACATATGGATTGATTTTGGTACACCAGACAATTTATTAAAAGCAGAAATATTAGTAAAGGAAAAATAATGACAAAAGAAGAAATATATAAATATTTAGATGATAATAATATATGGTATGAAATTACAAATCATAAAGCTGTTTATAATATGGAAGAACTAAAAGATATTACTTTTCCTTATCAAAATGCAGATGGAAAAAACTTATTTGTAAGAGATGATAAAAAAAGAAATTATTATTTAATAACAGTAAAAGGTGATAAAAGAGTAGATTTAAAAGAGTTTAAAAATAATAATAATTTAAGACCTCTAACATTCGCAAGTGAAGAAGATTTAATGAATATAATGAATCTAACAAGAGGAAGCGTAACTCCTTTAGGATTATTAAACGATAAAGATTTAAAAGTAAAGTTTTATTTAGATGAAAGTTTCATGGAAGAACCTAAAATAATAGGAGTACATCCAAATGATAACACGGCAACTTTATGGATTAAAGCAGATGATTTAATTAATATAATAAAAAAACATGGTAATTTAGTAACCATAGTTCCTATAAAATAGAAGTTCAAAAGAATAGTTGAACTTTTTTTTATTTGTTCGTTTGTATTAAAAACTAATGTTTGATATAATGCATAAAGGAATATTTAATAGCCCAGTGCTGCCGAACTTATATCTGAAAAGATAGGAAGGAGGCTGGTATATTATGAGCAAAAAAAATTCATTAAATCTTATTTTAGTAATAATTATAAAAAGAGCCACCTAACTCACTTGTGAATTAGGTGATTATCAAAAATTATATGGTATCACTCAACACGTGTTTATTAAGTGTTTCTTTTTTATTGTACGAAGTTTTCTTCACATGTATACATGATATCATAAAAAAATTATTGCAAGCCCTTGACATGGGGAGGGGAGGCTACCTACTATAATTTTATTATAAGAAGGATATGAAGATGAATATAAGAGAAAATGTAACTTACTTTATAAAGAAAAACATTTTTATAGTTTTAGTGATGTTAAGTTTATGTTCAGTATTAGCATTAGGTTATGCAAAATTTACTATAAATAGTGAAAACTATAGAAGTAATGAAATGTATATTTCAGAACTTTTGTATTCTATAAAAATAAATAATGAAAATACTTATACAATAGATATAGAACCTAGTAAAACAGAACATACTATAGAAATAACAAGTTTAAACGCTATAAGTAGTAATTATAAACTAGCATATTTAAATAATACTAACTTAAAAATAAAATACGAAAGTGACTATATGGATGTATGATTATTATGCTATAATAAATATAATTTATACGGGAAGGAAACACTATGAATTATATAAATAAATATAATAGTCCACTTGGAATAATTAATTTAAGAAGTGATGGAGAATACTTAACTGGACTTTGGTTTGAAGGTTCTTATGATAATAATAAAAACAAGGAAAACTCTATAGAAAAAGAACTAGAAATATTTAATGAAACTAAAAAATGGTTAGATATATATTTTAGTGGAATAAATCCAAACTTCACAATTAACATCAAATCTTTGAATGAAACACCATTTAGAAAGATGGTAAATGATATCATGACTACTATACCTTATGGAAAAACAATGACTTATGGAGAAATATCATCTTTAATAGCAAAGAAAAAAAGTATAAAAAAGATGTCATCAAGAGCTGTTGGTCACGCTGTAGGTAGTAATAATATATGTATAATTATTCCATGTCATAGAGTAGTAGGTAAAAACGGTAATCTAACAGGATATGGAGGAGGAATTAAAAATAAAATAGAACTATTAAAATTAGAACATAATGATATGAGTAACTTCATAATACCAAAAAAAGGAAACAAACTATGAAAAGATGTAAATGGTGCAATTTAGAAAATGAAAAATATATAAAATACCACGATGAAGAGTGGGGAAAAGAAAACTTTAATGATAACTATTTATTTGAAATGTTAATACTTGAATCATTTCAAGCAGGTTTGTCATGGGAGTGTGTATTAAATAAAAGAGATGCTTTCAAAAAAGCATATGACAATTTTGATATAAATAAAATAATAAATTATGATGAAATTAAAATAAATGAATTATTAAATAATAAAGATATAATAAGAAATAAATTAAAAATAAAAGCAAGTATTAATAATGCTAAGATATTCAAAGAAATACAAAACGAATATAAATCATTTAATAATTATTTAAAATCATTTACTAAAGGCATAACTTTATATGAAATAAATCAAACTAGAAATGAATTATCTGATAAGTTATCTAATGATTTAAAGAAAAGAGGTATGAAGTTTGTAGGTACTATAGTTATCTATTCTTACTTGCAAGCAATAGGCGTAATATACTCTCATGATAAAGAATGCTTTCTATATAAAAATAGAATAATAAATTACATTTAAATTGTGAATCAAAAGCACAATTTTTTTATGTAAATAATTAATTTTTATATCATATAATGTATTAATATTAATTTTTTAAATATTAAAATTATTGACAAAAAATTAAAATATGATAAAATATAGAACTACTAAGGGAATAATATGTATTTCTTGAGAAAAAAGTTTATATATTTTCTTGTGGAGGGTTTATGGAGCAGAAAGATTTAAAAAAAATAAAACGCGCAGAATTATTAGAATTAATGCTCGCACAAGCGCAAAGAATAAAGGAGTTAGAAATTGAACTTACGAAAGTTCGTGAAGAATTAAACTCAAAAAAACTTAAAATAAAAGAATCTGGTTCAATCGCAGAAGCTTCATTAAAGTTAAACAAAGTATTTGAAAGTGCACAGCTTGCTGCAGACCAATATTATGATGGCTTTAAAGATAACTGTAAAAAAATGGAAACAGCAATAAAAAAAGAAGCAACACTTGAAAAAAATAAAATCATAAAAGAATCAGAAGAAAAATGTAAAAAACTTGAATCTATACTAGAAGAAAAAATTAAAAAGTATGATGATTTACTTGGAAAAGTAAAAGCAAAACCTAATATAAAACGAGTTAATAAATCAAATAAAACTTCAAAGCCAAAACCAAATATTAAAAGGAAAAAATAATGCATAAGTTAAAAAACATATTTCATAAAAAAGATAATAAAATTAAACTTAATGACATTACCATAGAAAATATAAAAAATGAAATCCACAGAGAAAAATATAAACATAGTTTTTCAAAATTATTAAAAAGTACTTTATATGTATTAATAATAATTTTAGCAGTATGTTCTATAGGTGCTACATTATTTATGCCTGTAGTTGAAATAACTGATTCAAGCATGAAACCTTTACTTAATGATGGTGACATTGTATTAACAATTAAAAAACAGAGTTTAAATAAAGGTGATATTGTGGCATTCTATCACGGTAATAAAATACTCATTAAAAGAGTAATCGCGGTCGAAGGGGATATAGTTAATATAGATAAAGATGGAAAAGTTTATGTAAATGCAGAAGAGTTAAAAGAAAGTTATGTAAAAGAATTAATTAAGGGTGAGAGTGATATTAAATATCCAGTTAGTGTAAGTGGTAGTAGTATTTTTGTGTTAAGTGATGAAAGAGACATAATGACTGATTCACGAATAGAAAGTATAGGCCTTATCAAAAAAGAAGATATAATCGGAAAAGTTATATTTAGAGTTTGGCCGATAAAACAAATTAAAAAAATATAATATTATTTTTTTCAGGGGGGGAAAATTATGAAAAAAGTAAAAACATTCTTTACATTAATATTCTCATTGTTATTACTTGCAAGTCCAATGCTTGATGTTTATGCAGCATCTTCTAATATAAAGCAAATAAATTCAGAAGGTGGAGAAACACTTGGCGATGGAGTTAAAATAAGCAAAACTATTTCTGAAAGTAGTTTAGAAAATTATTTTGACATAACACTTAAAGTACAAACAAGTGAGATAGCTAAAGAACAAGATGTAGATATAGTAATAGTTATGGATATATCTCGTTCAATGGTAGAAAATAAAGTTGATAACGGTAAAATAACAAGATTAAAATCTGCAGTTAATGCAGCAGAAAAGTTTATAAAAGATTTTGCTAATTATTCTTCTTCAGTATCAACATCTAGAAAAATAGGATATGTTGACTTTAATACAAATGCATATGAAGTATTTGGTTTACAAAACTGTGACAACCAAACTAAAGCAGAAGAATTAATAAATAAGATGAGAACAATGACTAATGATAAAGTCTTTGGATATATGGAAAACGGAGTACCAAGTGATACAAGACAAGATAAATATTTTTATGATGAAAACCATACTCGTTTTACAAATATAGAAGCTGGATTACAATTAGCAAATGATATGTTAAAGACATCTAATTCAGAAAATAAGTTTATTATACTTTTATCAGATGGATTTCCAACAACATATATGAATGGAAACGGATACAACGGATATGACCCATATACACCTCGTGCATCAAGCTCTAGCGAGGGACAGTTCTATGATAGTGTAATTGCAAATAAATATGGTGGAATTGGAAGACCATGTAGTTATGGAACTGATTATAGTGAAACAGGTGCTAGAAAAGCCCAATTACTAGCGACAAAAATTAAAAATACAGGAGTTAAAATATATTCAGTAGGTTCAGGTATTGATACAGGAACTAAAACAGTTGATGAATATGCAAATTATAATTATGACCACAAATATATAAATCATTTCTCAACAGTAGATAGAATAGATACAGATTATGCTATAGGGCATAGTTTACAAGATTTTAAAAGGTGGCTCGGAGGAACTAACAATTCACAAAAGCCAGGTATTGGTTCTGGATATGATAAAGGTTATTATTTTGATACAACTGATAGTGCTTCACTAAATGAGGCATATGCAAAAATATTTGAAAATATTAAAAAGCTAACCGAGGCATCATGGGTAGCAGAAGACCCAATGAACTCAGATACATCTTCGGTAAGAGATGTAATAAATTTTGTAGGAATCTATGATAATAACAAAAACTTAAGTGATAGTGTAAGTCAAAGCGCTACATCAGATAACACAGCATCTTATGACTCTACTACAGATAAAATAAACTGGGATTTAAAGAAATCAAAATATACAAAAGTAGTAGACAGAAACACTAACACTACATATTATAATTATGAACTTAAATATAGAATTAGATTAAAAACAGAAGCAAATAATTTTGAAAGTGAAAAAATATTCAAAACAAACGGCAAAACAACATTAACTTACATAATAAAAGAAAGTGGTAAAGACCAAAAACTAGGTACTTTAACATTTAAAGTTCCTGAAGTAAAAGGTTACTTAGGCACTATAACATTTGATAAATTAACTAATTATGGTAAGTATGGTAATAAACCACTAGAAGGAACAACATTTGAAATATATCACTCATCTGATTGTCCATGTTTAAAAGAAAGAAAACACATAGATGAAAACTTTAAAATGACAAGTACTTCTAATAGTGAAGGTAAAGTAATATTTGATAATATTCCATCAGGACACAAATATAAAATACATGAAATATCTACAGATGAATATCATGAAATAAATACTGAATCATTTGATGTAACAGTAAGTTACGGACAGACTACTTCACCTTTAAAAGATAATAAAATTATAAATAATTATAAAACTAAAGACTTAACAATATCTAAAACAGTAAAAGGTGATAATAGTAAAAGAAGCTTCACATTCATTATCGAAGCCACATATAAAGACGAAAAACTTGAAGGAAAATATAAAGCCACTAGAATAAATGGAAATAAAACTACTAATGAAGAAGTAGAGTTTATAGATGGTAAAATAACAATTAAACTAAAAGATAATGAAAGGTTTACCATTGAAAAGCTACCTTATCTAATAAACTTTAAAATTACAGAAAAAGATAACAAAGGATTTATAGTTAAATATAAAGTAAATGATGAAGAAACAATTATATATAATGAAAAAAATATAAAATCTCGTTCTCTTGATACAAACACAACAGTAAATTTCACAAACATATCTAGTTACGAGTTACCAGCTACTGGAAGTAGTGGTATGTTAATTTTGTTAATAATGGGTTCTCTATTATTAGTTATACCTGTTATTTATATATCAGTTAATATTTTAAATAGAAAGCTGACTGTTAAAGAATAATGTTTATTATGAAAGGAAAGGAAATATAATATGAAAAACATTAAAAAATTATTCGGTATATTACTTGCTTTTGTATTTACTTTTGCATCAGTAAGTGCTGCTACCGAAAAAGGTTCAATTACTATTAATAAAGCAGTAGTAGGTGAAACTTATACTATCTATAGAGTATTAGATTTAGAAACATATGATAAAGCTAATGATAATTATATCTATAGAGCAAATGCTAGTTTCAAAGATTTTGTAAATGGCACAATAGGTAGTAAATACCTAACAGCAAAGAGTGAAAATGGGGAAACATACTATGTATGGAATGGAGAGAAAACTGATGCTAGAGTTAAAGAGTTTACAAGCGAAGCATTAAAATATGCTAAAGATAATAATAATAATGTAAGCCCTATATCTTCAAAAACAGCTACAAGCACAACTGTAGAGTTTAAAGATTTAGATTTAGGTTACTATCTAGTAGATACAACACTAGGAACTCTATTAAATCTAACTACTACAAATAAAGATGTAACTGTATATGAAAAAAATACTATTACTCCAGACATCGACAAAGATGTTAAAGAAAATAGTACTGGTACATATGGAAAACAAAATGATGCATCTATCGGTGATACAGTAGAGTTTAAAACTACTATCACAGTAGGAGCAGGTTATGAAAATTATGTTTTATATGACAAAATGAGCAAAGGTTTAACACTTAATAGTAATTCTATTAAAGTATATGTAAATAATACTCTAGTACCAAATGATAATAATATTAATTATACTATTGATACTACAAGTACTACTGACTATACATTCAAAGTAACATTTGCAAATAGTTATATTACTTCACTTCCAAAATCAACTGCTATTGAAGTTAGATATACAGCTGTACTTAACGAAGGAGCAGAAATTGAAGGAACTGGAAACATAAATGAAGCTCAGTTAAAATATGGTGATAATAATGAAACTGATAAAAAGAAAACTACAACATATACATATATGTTTGATATAGTTAAAAAAGACGGAACTGATGAAACTAAAGAAAAACTAGATGGAGCAAAGTTCAAACTTTATGATAGAACTGGAAATAATGAAATCAAAGTTGTATTTAAAGATGAAACTAATAATATCTACCGCCTAGCAGTAGAAGGTGAAACAGGAATATTAATAACAGCAGGAAAAGCTACTATTATAGGACTTGATGCTGGAGATTATTACCTAGAAGAAGTTGAAGCACCAACAGGTTATAACAAATTAACAGAAAAAGTTAAAATTACTATAATTGGTATCAACCAAGATAAAACATTTAACAGAGTAAATCAAGAAATAATTAACTACACTGGTTCACAATTACCAGAAACAGGTGGTATTGGAACAACATTATTCTTAAGCATAGGTTCAGTATTAGTCCTAGCATTCGGTCTATTACTAGTAACTAAATTAAGAGCATACAAAGAAAATATTTAATAGAAAAGTACGCTTAGGAAGAAACATTTCTTCCTAAGCACACAAAATATTAATTGATAGAAAGGGTAAGGTATATAAAGCTATGAAAGAACATAAAATCACAATGTTTATGATATTATTTTTTTTCGTAGGTTTATTAACATTATTTTACCCATCACTAAGTAATTACTATAATGAAAAAAATGGTTCTAAAACTATATCTAATTATGAAAATATCTTAAAAAATACTAATTCTATAGACTTTAGTAAAATAAAAGAAGATGCTATTAATTATAATGAGAAACTAAGTAAATTAAAAGAACCACTACTTACTTATGATACTCTTAAAAACTATAATGATTTATTAAATATTAATAATGATGATATGATTGGTTATTTAACTATAGATAAAATTAAAGTTGAACTTCCAATATATCATAGTATAACTGAAGATGTATTAAATAGTAGTGTAGGTCACTTAGAAGGTTCATCTCTTCCAATCGGAGGAAATACTACTCATAGTGTTCTATCAGCACACAGAGGTCTTCCATCAGCTAAACTATTTACTGAACTAGATAAATTAGAAATAGGAGATACTTTTAAAATTACTGTTTTAGATGAAACTCTACTATATAAAGTAGATAAAATAACTATAGTAAAACCAAATGATAGAAAAGAATTAAAAATAGAAAAAGATAAAGATTATGTTACATTACTAACTTGTACTCCTTATGGTATAAATACCCATAGACTTCTAGTAAGAGGAGTAAGAATAGAAAAAGAAATCAAAAATGAATATATTTCATCAGAGGGATTTAAAATAAATAAAATGATTGTGGTGCCTATACTAGCACTTCCAATTATATTAATATTACTTATTATATTATTAATAAAACCTATTAAGAAAGTTAATATTAATAAGTATGAGGAATATCTTTATCCAAATGGTAAAGATTATTGCAAAGGAGAAATATGAAAAGGATAAAAATTATATTATTATCTATACTTATGTTATATAGTACTAATATCTATGCATTAGAAGGTAATACTATAGATTTTAACTCTAAAGGAAGTATAGAAATAACTTTAAATGAAAAAACAGATAATGAGAAAATTGAAGGCGCAGAAATACTTTTATATAAAGTAGCTGATGCTAAAAGTGAAAATCATAATCTTATGTTTGAATATATAGATGAGTTAAAATCATGTAATGCTTCTTTAAATGATTTAGAAACTAAAAGTAAAAGTGAAGAAATAGAAAAATGTATAAATGAAAATATAAAATCATTAAAACAAATAACTGATATTAATGGAACAGTTAAATATAATGATTTAGATTTAGGATTATATCTAGTTAAACAAAATAATATAGTAGAGGGCTTTTCTAAAATAGATTCATTTCTAGTAATGATACCTAAAATTGTTAATAATAAATGGATTTATGATATTAAAAGTACCCCTAAAACAGATATTATAAGAGTAATAGATATAAATGTTAAAAAAGTATGGAACACATCTACAAGTAATACAAACGATAGTATAAAACTTCCAAGAAGTATAGAAGTAGAACTATTACTTAATGATAAAGTTATAGATACTGTTAAATTAAGTAAAGATAATAACTGGTCATACACATGGGAAGACTTAGCTAAAAGTGAAGAATATACTATAAAAGAAATAAATGTTCCAAAAGGATACACACCATCATATCAAAAAGATAATAATACATTTATAGTGACAAACACAAGTACTTTAGTTCAAACAGGACAAATGCTATGGATAGTTATGTTATTAATAATAACAGGTATAACATTTATAATAATAAGTATTATATACGATAGAAAAACAAATGAACAAAATATCTAAAAAAATATTATTAGTGGGAGTATCTCTTATATTAATAGCTATAGCTTTACTAATATATTTTAAATATGAAGAAATATATGGTAAAAATAAAAGTGAAGATATAATGAAAGAGATTCTAAATAATAAAGACAAAGAGAAAGATACATTTATTATTGATGATATAGAATACATCGGATACATATTAATCCCATCATTAGATTTAGATTTACCAGTAAGTAAAACATTTTCATACGCTTCTTTAAAGAAATCACCAGCGCTTTATTATGGTAGTGTTAAAAATAATAATATGGTAATATGTGCTCACTCATATAAATCTCACTTTGGTAATTTATATAAATTAAAACAAGGAGATGAAATAATATTTGTTGATGCTAAAAATAATAAGTATACATATAAAGTTGAATTAGTAGAAGAATTATCATCTACTGATATAAAAGAAATGATAGAAAGTGATTTTGATTTAACACTTTATACATGTACAAAAGATAGTATAAGAAGAGTAACAGTTAGATGTAATAGAATATAAATTAGTAAACAAGTTAGTTTACTTTTTTTATAAAAAAGAGTTGACAAGTGTATAATATACACATATAATTAAATTGTAAGAAGAGCAAAAAATGCTTTTTAAAAAATATTGTAAGTGTACAAAGTACACAAAAGGAGTTAATATGAAAAAAGATTGTAAACTAATAGGGACACTTCCTCATATCTATAATGAAAATGCAGTAAAAGAAATGATGGAAAACAAAGACATAAGCGAAGTAAGATTTAATTCAGGCGTTAATGAATTACTAAGTCAGGGTGAAATCATAAGTATTTTAAAAGAACTAGAAAATAAATATCATAAAAAAGTATGGATTGATTTAAAAGGTAGACAATTAAGAGTTACTTCATGGGCAGATACAAGTTATGAAGTGGTAGAATTAAATCATGAAATAGAACTAGAATACCCAGCAAAAGTAATATTTAGAAATGGTACTTTTTCAAATATATTACACACAAAAGGAAATAAAATCATATTAGAAACTCCACCAGAAAAAGCCCTAGGAAAAGGACAATCAATAAATATAAAAGCAAAAAGTCTTGATATAAAAGGATATTTAACTTTACTTGACAAAGAACTAATAAAAGAATCTAAAAAACAAGGAATGAATAACTATATGGCATCTTTCACTGAATCATCAAATGATTTAAAAGAAATATTTTATCTAAATGAAAAATCAATTATTATTCCAAAAATAGAATCATTAAAAGGAATTAAATATGCTTTAGAAAATAATATTTTCACTCCAATGTTAGCAAGAGAAGATTTATGGATTGAATGTAAAGATGAGATAAACATATTAAAAGTATTAAGAAGTTTATCAGTTAAATATAAAGAAGCAATTTGTGCATCAAGATTATTTTCTTCACTAGATAGAGAAAAAGAAATATCACTTTCTGATTTAGAAGATTTAGAATTAATGTATTTATATGGCTATAAGAACTTTATGTTACCCGATGGCATGGAAGGAGAAAAGCTAACAAAAGCATTAAAAGGTTGGAGGATGTTTAAGTATGAATAATAGTTATATAATATCAGGTTCACTCTTTGGAGATGAAGGAAAAGGAACATTTGTTGATTACTTATCATATACAAAAAACATAAAAGAAAATGTAAGATATAACGGAGGAAGTCAAGCAAGTCATACTGTCATAAATGATGGTATAACACATAAGTTTAGTCAGTTAGGTTCACACTTTTTAAATGAAGACTCAAGAACATTCTTATCAAGATATACTATAGTAAACTTATTTAATATTATTGTTGAAGCAGACTATTTAGAAAGAAAAATAAATATACCAAGAGAAGAATTATTAAAAAGAGTATTTGTAGATTCATCTTCTATCATCGTAACACCATATCATAAACTAATAAATGAACTAAATGAAATAGAAAATCAAAATAATAGAAGAGGCAGCGTAGGAACTGGAGTAAGTGAAGTAATGAGAGTATATGAAAAAGAAGGAGTGCTACTTTCACTAAACGATTTTACTAACGAAGAATACATAAAAAAACTACATGAACTATTTAATATAACAAAATCTCTATTATCAACCTCTACAAATAAAAAACTAATAAATAAATTAATTACTAAAGAAGATATAGAATGTCTAACAAATGATAAAAACAAAGATTATATAATTAAATGCTACGAAAACTTATTAAATAGTGGACTTATAAATATTATAGAAGACATAACAAGATTTCATCAAAAAGAAAATGTATTATTTGAAGGTTCACAAGGACTATTAATAGATAAAGATTATGGTATAAGACCAAATACAACACTACTTTCTACATCAAATAAAAACGGAATATTATTATCAAATACTATAAATACAACCCCTCATAAAATAGGTATTATATCTTCACTAATAAGTAGACACGGAATAGGAGTCCTTCCAACTTATGATAAAACACTATCATCAATGATAAGTGATGAAAACCAAAAAGAAAGTTACTATCAAGGTTTTCCAAGATACGGCTATTTTGATGCCATTCTCCTAAGATACTCACAAAGTATAAATAATAACGATGAATATTTCTTATCATCACTAGATAGACTCTCATCATTTAAAGAAATTAAAATATGTGATTCATACATATACACAGGAGAAATAACAGATGACTTCAAAGATACATTTGACTATTACATAGATAATAATAGAACTATAATTAAAAATATTAAAAAGAACTCTATATATTTAAGAAAATATTTATCAAAAACAATACCACTTTATATAGTAATAGATGGATGGAATAAAAACATAAGTAATATTACAAACATAGAAGATTTACCAGATGAATGCCATAACTTTATAAATCTAATAGAATATTTAACTAACATAAAAATAACACTTTTATCAGTAGGCCCAAATAGAAATCAAAAATTAGAAAGGATATTAAGATGAATATACTTATTTCGGGAATGACATGTTCAGGTAAAACATCACTAAGTAACCAATTATCACATGAATTAAATATTCTTCATTTTGAGGAAGACTGGTACTTTAAAAATAAAGAAGATATAAAATGTACAAGTAAAGGTTATCTAATGGATTTACCATCATCATTTCATTTAGATGAGTTTAAAAAAGACGTAAAAACGCTTATAGAAGAAAAAGAAACATACACGCCAGTATACGATATAAAAACAAACAAAAGAATAAATAAAACAAGACAAGTAAAATCAAGTGAAATAATTATATTTGAAGGACTTCACACAATAAGCACTTTAAAAGATTTAAGAAACACTCTAAAAGTATTTATAGATATTGATAAAGAATTAGCTCTTATAAGAAGAATTGAAAGAGATAAGAAGTATGGAATAAGTGAAGAAGAAATAAAAAGATATTTTAATGAAGTAATTATGAGTATCTATAAATCACATATAGCTAGTCAAAAGAAAGAAGCAGATATTATATTGAATGGAGGAGATGATATAAAATGTCTATCAAAGAAATTGCAGACTTACTTATGAATGCTAAAAGACCTCATGAAGTATTCGGAACAAATAAAAATGAAATTAAAAACATATATAGAAAATATGCAAAAATATGTCATCCGGATTTAGCTAAAGATTATGAAAAAGAACTAGCTCAAAAAACAATGACATTATTAAATGAATATTATGCACTTGCTCAAAAAGAAATAAAACAAGGAATATATAATGTTATAGATGAAAAAGAATTGTTAAAACAAATGACTCCAATGTTTGAGTTTGATATAAAAAATGAAAACTATAAGTTTTATAAAATATCAAGAAGTACAGATGTAGCAGACATATATGAAGGTTTATGTAATGATGCATTAGTTGAACTTATAATCGCAAGTGATACAGAAGATGACTCTTTAATAGAAGAAGAAGGAAATCTATTAAAAACACTAAATCACTTATCTATTCCAAAACTAAAAAGAAAAGCAAGAATAAATGGGCAAAACGCATTAATAATATATAAACCAAATGGATTTACCATAGATGAAATAAAAAAATATTATGGATACATAAATACTGAACATATATGCTGGATATTAGAAAGACTTTTATCATTAGTTGGATATTTACATTCAAATAAAATAGTTCATGGAAATATTAAAAAAGAAAATATTTTAATAGACCCAGAAACACATAACGTAGTACTTACAGATTATTCATTATGTATAAAAGACGCAAATAAAACAGAAAGTAAATATAAAATAATAAATGATATTTACACACCAAGTTATGTAAATAAAGATGCAAAAGTCATTCCAAATGTAGACATATACCCACTAGGAATAATAGCAATAGATTTATTAGGAGGTGATACAAATAGAATTGCTATTCCACTAAGAGTAGATGTTAAAGTTAGAGCGTTCATTAGAAAATTATTAGATAAAAGCTCTAATGATGCATGGGCTTTATGGAATGAACTTATAGATATAAGAAATGAATTATACGGAAATAAAAGATTTACAAAATTAGAAAGAAAATTATATTAGGAGGATTTTTATGGGAAGTTATAGTTATGATAGAGATGTATATAGTTCAAGTAGTTATGATGCTTGGTCAGTAAGTGATACATCTAAAAGAAAATTAAATAAGGTAAGACTTGAAGAGAATATGTTACCAAACGGAAAAATAATAAAGAGTGATGCAAAAACACCTATAGTTATAGTACTTGATGTTACAGGTTCAAATATCAATTTTGCAAGACTTGTATACGATAAGTTTCCAATGTTTTATACAGAATTAGAACAAAAAGGTTACTTAGAAGATTTCGATATTTCAGTATGTGCAGTAGGAGATGCTTATACAGATGATTATCCTGTGCAAATAAATGATTTTGCTAAAGGATTAGAATTAGATGCAAATATGGAAAATATAGTATTAGAATCAGGCGGAGGAGGACAAGGATGTGAATCATATGAATTAATAGCTCATTATCTTGCAAATAATACAGTATTTAGAAAAGATGCAAATCCTATGGTATTCTTTATCGCAGATGAAGCACCATATAGTGAACTTAATATTAATCAAGTAAAAGAAATAGGATTATGTGTAGAAAAAGGATGTGACCCATTCAAAGAACTAAATAAAAAGTTTAAAAATAATGTATTTGTAATGTTAAATAAATATTGCGGTGAAAGATTTGAAGAAAGTATTACAAAAGCATGGGAAAAAGTATTGAATGAAAATCATCTAATTAAAATACCAGAAGAAAAAGCAATAGTGGATTTAATACTAGGAGTAATAGCTATTCAAAAGAAAGATTTAGAAGTATACGCTTTAGATATGAAAAATAGAGGTCAAACAGTACATAGAATAGAAGGAGTAACTTCTTCACTAACAGCATTATCAAATAGTACTGAACTTATGAACATAGATACTGATATAAATATGAATCTATCACTAAAACCAAAAGGTAATAAAGGAAGAAGAATATAATTAAAAACTATCAAGGAATAAAAACTTTCTTGATAGTTTTAATTTAAAATAATATTGAAAAATATCAAATAAATATGTAAAATAATGCTGAAAAGCAATCAAAATAGGAGTAATAATGAATAATAATATAATAGAAACATTTTATCTAGAAACCCCATCATTAGAACGTAAAGATGAAATAATAGATTATATAAATGAGTTTATAGAATATAAATCAGATATTAATGGAATGGAAGCACTAGCTAGAATATTATATGGATATACATTTGAAGAATCACTAAATATGTGCTTGAATATGCAATATGAAGAGTATGCTAAAATACATGGTAGATGTCAATATAAGACTTTCTTATTGATAAGAAAAAACGATAATAAAATAATCGGAACTATAAATATAAGATGGAACCTATCAGAAGAAATGAAAAAGTTTGCAGGAAATATAGGCTATGGAATAAGACCTACAGAAAGAAGAAAAGGATATAATAAGATTAATTTATATCTTGGACTAATCGAAGCAAAAAAAGCAGGGTTAGATAGAGTAATGTTAGATTGTGAAACAAAAAACTTAGCTTCAAGCAAAACGATGGAAGCATTAGGTGGTAAACTAGAAAGAACTGAAATTGATCCATCAGATGGAATATTAACAAGCGTATATTGGATTGATGTAGATGAATCACTTGAAAAATATAAAGATGAATATGCTAACTTTATAGATGAAATGTATTTTCATCAAATCATTAAATAAAGCTTAATTCTCTTAAAATTATTCTGATTTTGTTTTAGAATAAAGATATTCTACAATTAAAGATAGAATTATAGGAATTCCACCTTTTTTATGGTATAATCTAATAAGTATCTTTAAAGGAGATAAAAATAAGGACAATAAAAACTTGCAAATAACTAATCATGAATTTTTAATATATAGGGATTTGAACAATGATGTTAAGGTTAGGGTAATGTTAATAAATAACGTATTAATAATATATTAAATAGTGGCGAACTCGATGAAAATAACACCGTCGAAAAAAAACGACGTTGATATTTTTTTAAATGAAGTAAGAGTGATAGAGAATGGAAGTGAAAATAATGAATAACGAAAACAAAACAAATATAAACTGGTATCCAGGCCACATGGCTAAAACAAAAAGAGAAATAAATGACATAATGCCATCTATAGATGTAGTACTTGAAATAATAGATGCAAGAATACCGTTTAGTTCACATATACCAGATTTAGATAAATATACTAAAAGCAAAACAGTAATGTTAATATTTAATAAATATGATTTATGTGATAAAGAAGAAACAGAAAAATGGATTAAATACTATGAATCTAAATCTTTTGTTGTGGTTCCGTGTAATTCAAAAGACAATAATGATTACAAAAAAATAATAGTTAAAGTATCAGAATTAATGAAAGAAAAAAATATCAAAAGACATGAAAAAGGTTTATTACCAAAAAAAGCAAAATGCTTAGTTGTAGGAGTACCAAATGTAGGTAAATCAACATTGATTAATAGAATAGCAGGTAAGAAAATAGTAGATACAGCAAATAAACCAGGAGTAACTAAAAGACTTAATACAATAAGAGTAAATAATGATATAGATTTAGTAGATACTCCGGGAATATTATGGCCTAAAATAGAAAGTGAAGATACAGCACTAAACCTTGCTAGTATGTCAATAATAAAAGAAGAAATAGTACCTATTACAGAAGTAGGAATACATATTTTATTGAAACTTAATAATTATAAAGAAATACTAAAAAAAGAATTTGATTTAGAAGAATATGATAATGATTATTTAGATGAGTGTTTTATTAAAATAGCTAAATCAAAAAGTATAGCTATAAGAAAAGATGATATAGACTATGAAAAGATAAGTTTATATATTTTAAATATGATTAAACAAGAAAAAATAACTAATATTACATTCGATAGATTTAAAAAATAAAAAAATAATGATCTTAGCAAATTGACAAAAGATAAAAAATATGTACAATATAGTTAACGGAGGGATATTATGTATAAACACATGGGAAATGTAATCATGTATACTAATAATATCACACCGGCGTCTTATTAGAAAAATTATAAAAATCAAAAAGATGCAGGTGTGAGTTTTTGACATGCCTGCATCTATATAAATGTTTAGTTATATGGATGCATTTCATATAACTTTTTAATTTGGAGGATAAGATAAAATGATAGATATAAATATAAATAAATTAAACAAATCATATGGATTTGGGAAAATACTAAATAGCATAGATATCACAGTAAATGAAGGAGATAAAATAGGACTAATCGGAACAAATGGCTGTGGAAAAAGTACATTATTAAAAATAATTGCAGGAAAAGAAGAAGCCGATAGTGGAACAATTTCTATAAGAAATACAGCAAAAATAGGATACCTAAGTCAAATACCAGAAATAAATGACTTAATAGTAAAAGACTATATATATGGTGCCTTTAATGAAATAATTAATCTAAAAAATAAAATATCACTACTTGAAAACGATTTAAATGATAATAAAAAAATAGAAAAATATTTAGCATTAATTGAAAAATATGAAAAAATGGGTGGATACGAATATGAAACAAAAATACAAAAAATACTACCAGTTTTCAACATTACACCAGATATGTTAAATAGAAACTTTAATACATTATCCGGAGGAGAAAAAACAATTATATCTCTTATTAAATTATTATTAGAAGAGCCAGATATATTATTACTTGATGAACCAACTAATCACTTAGATATTAAGAAAATGATGTGGCTTGAAAAAGTACTAAATAATTATAAAAAAACAGTAATAATCGTGTCACATGATAGATATTTTATGGACAATGTAATAAATAAAGTTTTGCTAATGACTAAAAGAGGTATTGAAATATACCATGGTAACTACACTTATTATACAAAAGAAAGTGAAAACAGATTACTTATAGAACTGAAAGATTATAAAGATGAACAAAAAATAATTGAAGCAATGAAGAAAAGCATAAAACAATTAAAAGAGTTTGGAAAATTATGTGGACCACATGGGGGAGATATGTTTTTTAGAAGAGCTGCATGTATCGAAAAAAGATTAGAAAAAATGCAAAAATTAGATAAACCAGAAGAAAAGAAAAAAATAAATATTAATTTCACTAATGAATCAAGGTCAGGGAAAGATGTTCTAAGAATAAAAGACTTGAATATTGCTTTTGGCAATAAGGAAATATTTAAAAATCTAAACCTAAATATTTCATATAAAGATAAAATATGTTTAGTGGGTGACAATGGTACAGGTAAGTCAACGCTAATTAAAGAAATATTAAAAGGAAATAATAATATTGAAATAGGAAGTAATGTAAAAATAGGATACATACCACAAGAAATAATATTTGAAGATCCAAACATATCTATACTAGAAGAAGCAAAAAAATATTATAGCGGTTTAGAAGAAAATCTAAGAAGTGCTTTATATAAATATTTATTTGTGAAAGAAAATATTTATAAAAAAATTAAAAATCTATCAGGAGGAGAAAAAGTAAGATTAAAGTTATTTTGCTTAATACAAGATTCATACAATTTTCTTATTCTTGATGAGCCAACAAATCATATTGATATAGATACAAGAGAAATGCTAGAAGAATCATTAATAGACTATAATGGAACAATATTATTTGTCTCACACGATAGATATTTTATAAACAAAGTTGCAACTAAAATAATAGAATTAAAAGATAAAAATATTAAAACATATTTAGGTAACTATGATTATTATTTAAATAAAAAGGATAAAAATTAAAAAATTACTTAAAAAATGTAATATTTTCCTTGACATAAGCATAATTTTAGTGTATATTACTTTTGTAATTGAAAAAGAGAAAGAAAGAGATCCACTCTTCACCAGATGTAAAAATACGTTGGTAAAAAGCTTAATATTTATCAAAATAATAATGTTTTTTAAAGTGGATACTCATGTATTCACTTTTTTATATTAATGATGGAGGTGTTAGCAATAGCTAAGCAAAACGAGGTTCTAATTAATGAACAAATAACAATTCCTGAAGTTATGGTCATCGGACCTAACGGAGAAAAAATGGGTATCAAAAAAATAGAAGATGCTCTAACTTTATCAAGATATGCTGGACTTGATCTTGTTCTAATGAGTGATAATCCAAAAAATCCTGTTTGCAAAATAATCGATTACAATAAATATCGTTATGAAAAGCAAAAACAAGTAAAGGAACAAAAGAAAAAACAAAGGGAACAAAATCTTGAAATGAAAGAATATAGACTTAGTGTTACTATAGATACTGGTGACTTTGAAACCAAACTTAGAAATGCTAAAGCATATATTGAAAAAGGACACAAAATCAAAGTTACAGTTAGATTTAAAGGAAGACAACTTGCACATCCAGAACTAGGACGTGAAGTAATACTTAAATTTGCCGAAAAACTAGATGATGTTGCAGTAGTTGAAACTATGCCTAAACTAGAAGGAAGAAGCATGCAGTTAGTGCTTGCACCAAAGAAATAAGAAAAGGAGATGTATAATTATGCCAAAAATGAAATCACATGGTGGAATTAGTAAGAAAATTAAAGTAAGAAACAGTGGTTCAACAAAAATAGGACATGTTGGAGCTAACCATAATAGTGGAAAGAAACCAACAGACTTCAATAGAAAAGCAAGAAAGGGCTCTGTATTAAGTAGCGGAGATGCTAAAAGATACAGAGGCTTAATAGGATAGGGGGTAAAAAATGACAAGAGTTAAAGGCGGAGTCGTATCAAAAAATAGAAGAAGAAAAGTATTAAAGAAAGCTAAAGGATATTTTGGAAGTAAACATAGATTATATAAGACAGCTCAAGAACAAGTATTTCACAGTGGAGCATATAGCTTCAACGATAGAAAGAAAAGAGCAAATGACTTTAGAAAATTATGGATTACAAGAATTAATGCTGCTTGTAGAAGCAACGATATAGTTTATTCAAAATTCATTAATGGACTTAAAAAAGCAAATATCGATATTAATAGAAAGATGTTAAGTGAACTTGCTATTTTTGCACCAGAAGACTTCAAAAAATTAGTTGATATCTCTAAAAATGCTTTAGAAGGAAAAACATTAAAAGAAGAAGCTAAAGAAGTAGTTAAAAAAGTTGAAAAAGCTGTAGAAGAGAAAGTTGATTATGCTAAATTAACAGTTGCTGAATTAAAAGATTTATGCAAAGAAAAAGCACTAGAAATAACTAGTACTATGAAAAAAGCAGATCTAATTAAATTATTAGAAAAGTAATAAGTTAAGTTATGAAAGTGGACAATATGTTCACTTTTTTATATAAAACATGCCTAAATACATCACATGACATATTCACTGCCTACGAAGTTTTATCAATGCTTGATAGAAGAAGTGGTGTAATGGTTGCCACTGACTGTCTAAACTCTATAACAACAGGAATATTTGCCATATCAAATGCTACCTTATTAGATAGAAGATATAAATCCAATTATGTATGTTAATCATACTTACGCAAAAAAATTAAAGCACTAGGTTTTACATTTAATTCTGAAGTTGAGCAAAAATATTTGTTGTTTGATTCAGAATCAAGAGAAAGCCAATATAGAATAGATGAAAATGGTGGGTTTAAACCAGGCATAATTACAAAAGGATTAATAAAATAACAGCAAAAACTCTTAATCATTTTTTGCTGCAAAATTAAACTGGTTTATTATAGCAAATTATGATATAATAAGAGTAAATAACACGGGAGGTTTTAAGTGAAAAAAGAGGAATTAATTAATTTAAAAAATAAGATATTAAAGTTATCAAAAGAAGAGCAAAAATTAAGAGATTTATATTTAAAAAAATTATCAAACGGAACATATCAGGGACCACTAGTCGAATATCCAGAAATCGATAAACCTTGGCTTCAATATCAAACAGATGAAGCAATTTTAAAAGATTTTGAAGGAGTATCAGCATATCAATTAATGCAAAAAAGTAATGTTGGTCATGAAAATGAAGTTGCAATTGAATATTTTGGAAGAAAAATAACTTTTAAAGAATTAATGAACAATATAGACTTAGTAGCAAAAGGTTTAACAGAAATAGGTATTAAAAAAGGCGATGTTGTAATGATGAGCATGCCAAATACACCAGAAGCGGAATACTTATTCTACGCTATAAATAAGATAGGAGCAGTTTTAAATACAATAGATCCAAGAACAAGTCCGGAAATTATTATAAATGACGCTATCAAAACTAATACAAAATATGTTTTTGGAATCGACGCATTATCTAAAGTACTAGAAAAAATGCCAGAAAATATTAAAGGAGTAGCTATATCTCCATACACATCTTTACCGCTACCATTAAAGATTATGATGAAATTAAAAGGTGATCCAAATAAAAATAGTCAAGTACTATCATGGGATAACTTTATTAATATGAGTAAGCAATCTAATATAAAAGAAACAACATCTATTTATGAACCAAACTCTCTAGCAGCAATAGTTCATACAGGAGGAACAACAGGAATACCTAAAGGGGTTATGCTTACTAACGAAAATCTAAATGGATTAATTTATCAAATGAAATACGGATATGATAATTTTCATCGTGGACAAGCATTTCTAAATATCTTGCCACCATTTATAGCTTTAGGATTAAATAATGCAATGCATCTATCAGCATGCCTAGGACTAAAGTCAGTAATGATACCAACTTTTGAACCGGAAGACATACCAGGTCTATTGTTAAAACATAAACCAAATATATTTCTGTGCGGACCAATTCATTTAAAAGTATTATTAAAAGACAAAAATGTTAAAAATAAAGACTTATCATTCATTGAAGTAATTTGCTCTGGCGGAGAAAAAATGCCTGAAAAAGACCAAGAAGAAGCACAAAACTTTTTAAAAGAGCATGGCTCAAGTGCAAAAATGTGGCTTGGTTATGGAGCAACAGAAATGAGTGCTGGAATATCATGTATGAAAGACAATGCATTTATATATAAAAGTGTTGGAGTTCCATATTTACAAAACAATATTAAAATATGTGATATTGATACAAAAGAAGAATTACAAGGATACAACCAAACAGGTGAAGTTTATATTTCAGGACCAACACTAATGCAAGATTATATTTTAAGTGAAGAATATAAAGAAAGTGAAGAAGTAATTGTAACTGATGAATGTGGAACAAAATGGTATAAAAGCAAAGATGTAGGCCGTGTTAATGAAGATGGAATGCTATTTATAGATGATAGATTAAAAAGAATAATAACAAGAAGAGGATTTAAAATCTATCCAGAACACATAGAATCTATCATTAGACAAAACGAATATGTAGAAGATTGTGTAGTAGTCGGTATTTATGATGAAGACGAAATAAGTATTCCAGTAGCAAACATAGTACTAAAAGAAGAAGTAAAATATAATGAAGATGTAAAACAAAGTATTATTGAAAACACAGAAGAAATTATAAAAGCAAGTCTGCCAAGCTACACAGTAATAGCAGGATATAACTTTATAGATAAAATGCCGTTAACTAAAATTGGAAAAACAGACTTTGTTGCACTTGAAAAGCTTGGAATTATGGGGGAAAAAAGAAATCAAAAAATATTTAAAATGATGTAAAAGGAAGGACTATTATGATTACCATAATTACTAATATTGTAAGTTTAATTTATCTTGTATTAATATCAATAATTTATTATACAAAAAAGAAAGCTAAAAGTGAAGAAAATAGAATATATTCCATCATGTTAATCGCCTCTATCATAGGAAATATATTAGATCCACTATCAGGAATACTATACTATAACAATTATAATGTTATGTCTCTATCATATTTAATATTAACAAAAATGATTTTGTTATATTATTTAATATGGGACATATCATTTTTTTCTTATATAATTTTAATAACTAATTCAGATAATTCTACAAAGTTCAAAAAAATATTAAAAATCATAACATCAGTTCTTATAGTTATAGTATTATTTTCGCCATTAAAAATAGTAAGCAATAATAATACTATTTCACCAGTAGGACTACCAGTTAATTTATTGGCTATATTAACATTTATACTTTTTATAATAACTATTATTTTTCTAATAAAAAACTATAAAGTAGTAGTAAAGAAAAAATTATTACCATTAGTTATATATATCGTACTTGGGATAACTTTATTTATAATAGGAGAAAAAACTAATATTTTAATAATGACTTTTTGTGATACATTTATAACTATATTAATGTATTTTACTATAGAAAACCCAGATTTAAAACTATTAAATCAAATGCAGTTGGCAAAGGAACAAGCAGTGAAGGCAAATAGAGCAAAATCTGATTTTCTATCAAGTATGTCACATGAAATAAGAACACCACTAAATGCTATAGTTGGCTTATCAGAAGATAATTTATCTTATAAAGATAGTGTTCCAAAAGAAGTATTAGAAAATTCAAAAGATATATTAAATGCTTCACAAACACTTTTAGAAATAGTGGGCAATATACTAGATATTAATAAAATAGAAGAAAATAAAATTGAAATAGTTAGTGGTATTTACAATTTAAATGAAGAAATAAATAAATTATGTAAGGTAACAACTTCACGAATTGGTGAAAAGAATGTAAAATTTAATCTACAGATAGCAGAAGATATTCCTTATGAATTAATCGGAGATAAAGGTAAAATAAAAGAAATAGTAAATAATCTACTAACAAACGCTATTAAATATACAAATGAAGGAGAAATAGATTTAAATATAAAATGTATTAATGATATTGATAAGAATATTTCAAATATAATCATAGCTTGTAAAGATACAGGTAAAGGGATTAAACCTGAACACATAAATAGATTATTTAATAAGTTTGATAGATTAGATGCAGAAGTTAATACAACTACCGAGGGAACGGGATTAGGTCTTGCAATAACAAAAACACTAGTAGAACTTATGTCAGGTACAATAACTGTACAATCTTCATATGGATATGGCTCAACATTTATAGTTCAAATACCACAAATTATTAGTAAACTATCAAAACCAGAAATGCTAGAAAGTGTAACAGAAAATGATAAAGAAACTATAGACTTATATAAAGGTAAAAAAGTATTAATAGTAGATGATAATAAACTTAATATAAAAGTAGGAACAAGAGTACTTAGTAACTTTGGATTTGTAATAGATGAATGTTATGATGGATTAGAATGCTTAAATAAAATTAAACAGGGAAATACCTATGATTTAATATTAATGGATATTATGATGCCAAATATGAATGGAGAAGCATGTATAAAAGAACTAAAAAAAATGGGAATAACTACTCCGGTTATTGCGCTAACGGCAGATACACTACTAGGAGCAGAAGAAAAATATTTGAGCGAAGGTTTTAAAGGATACGTAGCTAAACCATTTACTAAAGACCAAATAAAAGAAAAGATAGATTTAGTATTTGGATATAAAACAAAGAAGCAAAACACCCTGAATCAAAACAATATAGAAAATAATTATACAGAAGAATACTTATTCAAAAATGGAATTGATTATGAAAAAGGAGTAGAGTTATTAGGAGATTTAACAACATATAGTGATATGTTAGTAGACTGGCTTAATAAATGGAAAATAGATTTTGAAAAAATGAAGAATCAAAAAGACAACCATGATATGGAAAATTATGCTATTAGTGCTCATTCATTGAAAAGTGATTCTAAATATTTTGGCTTTTCTAAACTCGCAGAATTATCATACAATCATGAAATAAAATCAAAAGAAAACAATGAAGAATACATAAACAATAATTTTGACGAGTTAAACAAAGAGTTCTTAAGAATTAACTCGGTAGTAAAAAATTATTTGAACATTAGATAAAATCGCAAAAAGGAAAAGTGGTAAGAATAAAGTATCTATGTACATAAATGAAATCAATAATAACATTAGGAGGTCAAAATGATAGTGCCAAAAAGTTGAAAAAAGGTAACACTATTGCAATAGTAAGTTTATCTAGTTAAATGGTTGTTGAAAAAGAGTTTTATCATCGCTATCTATTAGGAAAAGAAAGACTGGAAAAAGTATTTGGCTTGAAGGTTATTACTATGCCTAATGCTTTAAAAGGCGTTGAGTATTTGTATAAACATCCTGAAGCAAGAGCAAAAGATTTGATGGATGCATTTAAAGATAAAAGAATACTAAATAAAGATGAATATGTGGAATATGAAGTTATTTTTGATAGTGACAAAGCAATATCAAAATGTAAAAACTTTATTACAAAAGATACAGAATTAGTGCCAGCATGGAAAATCAATGAGTACTATAGTACTTTAGAAGGTGAAGACAAGTACACTCACTATATAAGATGTCTTAACAGTCTAGGCATCAACAACGCTCAAACTCTAACAGATAAAATGGTAATATGTGACTATATAATTGCTAATAAAGATAGACACTTTAATAATTTTGGCGCTATCAGAAATGTTAATACTTTAAAGTTTACATCTATTGCTCCTATTTTTGATAATGGCTGTTCATTATGGTATGATGAAAATGACATGTACGTAGGTGAGTTCTTTTTAACAAAACCATTTGAAGATTATGAAAAAAAGCAACTTAGTCTAGTTAAAAGCTTAGATTGGCTTGATATTTCTAAATTAAAAGATTTCCCAGATGAAGTAGAAGCAATTCTTTCACTAGATAAACTACTATCAAAAGAAAGAATAAACAAAATAGTAAATCAAGTAAAACTTAGAATCGAACATATAAGTAAATTAAAAAAAACACTTGAATCATAAATAAATTAATAACTTTATAAAAAAGAAAGAGAAAACAATATGGGTAAAGAAATAAGACCGTATAAACAAAGAGGAAATACTTGTGCTATTGTTTGTATGATGATGGTACTAGAACATTATAAAATTATTCCTAAAGCAAATTGGTATGATGAAAGAAGGCTATATAAAATATATAAATCAAAATATATAAACGGAACTCCATTTTCAGCTATAGCATACCATATGTCTAAAAATAATTTAGAAGTTGCAATCTATCATGAACATAATGAGCTATTTAAAAATAATCAGAGCATTATTAATGAACTAGACTTTAAATTAGCTATGAATGAATACAAAGAATATTTAAAATATGCGGTAGATAGTGGCACAAAAATCATAAATGGTATAAATATAAACATTGATATCTTAAAGAATAAATTACAATCTAATAATTTAATAATATTAGCAGGAGAAATCCTAGGCACTTATCATGCTATTTTACTTACTGGATATAATCAAAATGGATTTGAACTATGTGACCCACTATATAAAACAAAACAGAATAAAACATTTAAAGAAATAGAAGATTTTATGGATACGAATATAGGAAAATGGTTTATAACTGTCAAAGGCAAAACAAATTAAAAGAAATACTCGAAACATAATTTAAACTCCAACTCAAAAGGAGTTTTTTAATAAGATAAAAAATCACCTAACACCACACTTCATATGTCAATAATTCGGGAAAAATATTCTCGTTTTTGTTTATAATTTTATAACTTATTTAATTTAAGTAAATGACAAGTTCAATACTTTAATGCTTCGCATCATTGATTTAAATTTTCATAAGGTATGTTTGATTTATACAAACAAGAATATTAAACTCAAGCATATTGGCGCTGATTATGGCTCTTTTCAATTTGCTGTTTAAGTATGGCTGATAATATTGACCATAATATTTAATCGAATTACCATTGTCAATTTTTCTAGGAGTTAAAACTGCATGAGTATAGTTATTTTTTTCTGTACTAGGAGATTGTTCAAAAACAGACTCAAATATTTTATAGTTTAAAGCAAATTTAGCATTGAATTTTGGAATAAACACTTCAGTTAAGTAACTGTTTGCTTCGTCAATAGTAGTGATATTATTTAGTCTTAATTCTTGTACTAATCTCCCTTGAAAAGTACCATTATCACGTTCTATAAGTCCCTTTGCTTGTGATACAGAAGCGGTTTCTAAATCTACCCCTAATTGTTTACATGCATAACCATATTGAGTTAAAGCATCTTTATCACTAGTTCTTTTGTCAGGATTTAAAGACATGTAATTAAATACAGTACGATTGTCAGTAATGAATTTATATGGTATTCCATAATTAGTCAATATTTAATAGAAAACATGATAATAACCATTCAGTGTTTCTTGTTTGTCAAACCAACCACCGACAATAATGTTAGTAGCTTTATCAGCAGCAAGATGTAAACAACATTTTTCATCACCAAACCATAAGTGAATAGAACCATCTTGTTCAATAATCTCGCCAAAATATTTAGGCTTTTCCTTTCTAGGATGTGAATCTTCTAAAGTGATTTCATGATTAATAAATTCATTAATTTGTTCATCAGACATAGTTAAATTAATTTTCTTTTCATTTAATAATTTTTTCCTAGCATATTCGCGTTTAGTTTTCTTTCTAGCTTTAGGAGATAATATATTGGCCATAGATAAAGTTTTATAGATAAAATCATAAGAAACTTTAATATTTTCTTCATCTTCTAAATACTCTTTAAAATGATTAAAATTAAAATCATAGTATTTATTCTTATAAAGTAGTATAATATCTCCAGATTGACTTATCTAAAGCATTTACAGGTTTCCTTGAGCAGTTGCCATGTACAAATGCAGATTTGCCTTTCTCTTTATATTTGATTATGAGACGATTAACTTGTCTTTTAGATATATTAAGTTGAAGAGCTATTCTATTTTTGTTTCCTCCGTGATCAACATATTCTTTAATTTTTTCGTATTTTTGTTTTTCTTTCATACTTAGTTCTACCTTTCTTGTTAGTTCAACCTCAGTGGAATATTATATAACATTGGGACATTTTCGCAAGTTAACACTTAAGACATTATAACAAATTAATCATATAATACGAAAGAATAGCTATGAGTCAAGTTGCATTCAATGACTTTATTATGATATAATAAAACGCAAGAAGGAAAAGTGATTAAAATGAAGTATCTATGTACGTTTGGTAGTGGCTGGGATAAAGCAATTAAAAAAATATTTGAAAAAGAGTTTGCAAACTATTATGTGGAATCACTTGGGGATGGAATAATAGTATTTAGCACAAAAGATGTAATTGACATAAAAAAATTATTTTTCTTTAACAATGTATATTTGTTACTAAAAGAAAAGAAGAATAATACTACAGATTTTGATAAATGTGTAAGTGATATATTAAATGGTTTAAAAATAAATTATGATGATATTAGAAAAAACTTAAAAGAAATTAAAGCTAGAAGTTTTAAGTTTATTGGGATTAATGGTAATCAGCCATGCAAATTAAATTATAGAAACTTAAACAGATTAGAAAATGAAATGCAAAAAATCTTAGGTATAAAAGTATCGAGAGATAAGCATGATTTAGATTTTGTGCTTTTAAAGCGAAATAATGGAATTATGTATTTTTTACTAAAGTTATCATATAATCGAAAAACAGAAAAGGACTTAGAAAAAGGAACGTTAAGGCCTGAAGTGTCATACTTATTATCTTCTTTAGCAGATATAAAAGAAACTGATATAATACTAGATCCTTTTACTGGAAGCGGTTCAATTCCAAAAGAGATAATTAAACACTATAAATACAACATGATTTTTGCATCAGAATTAGATGAAGAGAAATATAATAAATTAAAAAAGAGATTTAAAGGAAATAGCAAAAACTTCTTTATAAAAAATTTTGATGCATTAAATATGAGCTTTTTTAAAGACAATTTTATAGATGTTGTTATAACAGACCCACCATGGAATGTTTATGATCATAAGGATGAAAATTTTATTGACTTTTATTTCAAAATGTTACAAGAACTAAGTCGTATTGTAAAACAAAATGGTAAACTAGTTATTTTAATGGGAAATGAACTTGAATTTGAAATGGCATTATCTAAAACAACTTTAACATTAGAAGATAAGTTATCAGTATTAATAAATGGTAAAAAAGCAAAAGTATATATTTTAATAGTAGAATAAAATCAAGCATCAAAAAGATGAATGACATATGGAAAAGGAATTGAATGATGAAAAAAGTACTAATATTATCACCACACCTAGATGATGCCGTATTATCGTGTGGAGATTTGATAAGTAAATATGTAAAAGAAGGATATTTAGTAGATGTCTTGACTATCTTCTCAGGGAGCGAGGATAAGGAAAATTTAAGCACTGCTGCTAAGCAATTTCACAGTAACTGTTTTTTAGATCATAATGCAATGCTCATTAGAAAAGAAGAAGACAAAAAAGCACATGATTTTCTTGGGTGTAATAGTTTATATTTGGATAAATTAGAATGTTTATATAGACGAGACAATTTAGGTTATTTATATCCCGATTTAAACAATATATATCATTTAGAATATAATAGAGAAAAAGAAAATATTAAATGTTTATCAAATGAATTACAAGATCTTGCTAAAAATTATGATATTGTATATGCACCTTTAGGTCTTGGAAAACATGCGGACCACTTAATGGTTAATGAAGCAATGAAATTGATTGATGGAAATTACGAATTATATTTTTATGAAGAAGTCGCATATGTTTGTTATTATTATAGAAGTAACAAGTTTTCTGATTGGGGTAAAGGTATGAAAAATAAATTAATCGAAATTAGTGACGATGAATACGATAAGAAAATATCCGCTATATTATTATACAGTTCTCAACTAAGAATACTTTGGGAAAATAGGATACAGTTCGAAAGTGAAATGGAATCATTTTCGAAAAATTATGGTAACAGAAGATATATGAGGGTGTGGTATAATGAGAATAAAAAATAATAACTTTGAGATAAAAATTGAAAATAAAATAGTTTATTATAACAAAAATGAAGTAAAATATTCATCATATAAAGAACTTTATAAGATATTACTGGAATATATAAAAAAAGAGAAAATAGCACAAATATACTTAGAAGGCGAGTACGAGCCATTAACAAACATCGAACAAATTATACTTCTAGTATTATCTAATTATTATGCTAAGGTTTATTCTAATAAATACAACAAATATTTAGATATATCATACTCATATAATTTCCCAATATATAAGCAAAAATGGATAATAAATAATTTACTAAATTTAGAGCCAAAATCATTGGATACTAATATGATAGTTTTAGCTGATTCGGTAGATTATTGTGAAAAAGATGTTAGTAACATCGACGCATATAATAAATTTTATAAAAAATATGGTCATTGTATTAGAAGAGGTGACAAATATTTTGAAACTAAAGATTGTGACTTATCATATGCAATAGATTATTGGAACGAGTATTGTGAAAAAAGACATAATAAAAGGTTTAATAGTGAATCTATAGATATATACAATAATATATACAGTAACAGAGGATTTACTAGCATTAAAATTATATGTGATAATGAAATAGTGGTAGCTAGTGTTTATTTTAAAGACGAAATTAATAAAGTAATATATTATTTAATTACTGGATGGAATGAAAAATATAAAAAATATTCTCCATGTATTTATTTATATAGCAAAGCAATACAATATTGTCATGATAATAATTATAAGTTTTCATTTTGCTATGGGAATCAAACATATAAGAGCAATTTGTTGAAATATTTCGGCGGTGAAAATGAATAAAGAATTGATAAGTGTAGTTATTCCAACACATAATAGATACGAAGAATTAATAAGAGCTTTAGAAAGTATCAAAAAACAAACATATAAAAAATTAGAAGTTATAATAATAGATGACAATTCAAATAAAAAATTAAGCAAAAGGATAGAAAAGGTAATTAAAAAGGAATATAAAAATTACATATATGTCAAAAACTCCCAAAATTTAGGCGGTGCCTTAAGTAGAAATAAAGGTGTAGAAATTGCAAAAGGCAAATACATATCATTTCTAGATGATGATGATGAATATTACCCAAATAAAATAGAAGAACAATACAATTTTTTTAACAAAAAGAAAGATAAAGATTTAGCACTGGTATATTGCTATGGAGATATTTACTATCCGAATGGATCTAAAGAAAAAGAACAAACTTCTTCAAGAGGAAATTGCTTAGTTGATCAAATGAAAGGCAATCTAGCGGGAACATCATTTTGGATGATAAGAAAAGACGCGTTGATTAAAATTGGCGGTTTTAAAAAAATTCATTCACATCAAGATGGTGTAGTGTTACTAAATCTATTGGCCAATGGATATAAAATCGATTTAGTTAAAAAAGATTTAGTAATATATCATTTTCACGCAAAAGGTAAAGGGATTACTGATGTAAATGATAAAATTGTGAATGCTGATGAAGAGTATTATAAGTTATGTAAAAAATATTTTAATAAAATAAGTAAAAAAGAGCAAAAAGAAGTAACATTGAAATATTATAATGATAGAAATTGGAATTTAGTGATATTAAATAGAATTAGCGATGCGAAAAAGGATGTTAAGTCATTATTTAAAAATTATTTTGTTACAAAAACACTTTTAATATGCCTTTATAGATTAATTTTTAGAAGACGAGTATGTTATAAAGAAAAAAAGTTTAATGAAAAAATATTATTAGGAGGAAAAAGTGAAAGATGATAAAACATTTTATACATCTGAAACACAGATGTTTTATGACAGAAACAAAATATTGAAATGCAAAGATGAATTTTTATATGATGAGAATGGTAAAAAGTATCTTGATATGAATAGTGGAACATGGAATGTTATACTTGGGTATAACAGAGAGGAATATAACAAAAGCATCAAAGAATTAAATAATGGTGTTCAATTTATACCAAATGTTAGATTTTATCATGAACAAGGCGAAAAATTATCAAAACGTATAATTAATTTATTGCCAAAAGATTATAGCAGTATTTTCTTTACGTCTGGAGGAGCAGAAGCAGTAGAAACCGCATTAAAATTTGCTAAACAATATTGGTACAATAACGGATATAAGAATAAAAATAGAGTTATCTCTTTATATGATAGTTATCATGGCTCTACTCTAGGAGCAGTATCGGTTTCAGGAGATCCGTGGGATAGAACTGCATTTGATCCGATTTTGTTTAATTCGTTAAAAATGTATCCGTATTATTGTTACAAATGCAGGCTAGGTTTAGAAAAAAAGTATTGTAATTATGCATGCTTGAATGATTTGAAATGGCAGATAGAATTTTACGGAGAAGAAAATATCAGTTCATTAATTATAGAGCCTATTATGGGAGTTGGTGGAATATTAATTCCAAGTAAAGAATGGCTATCTTCATTAATAGATATTTGCCACCAGCATAATATCTTAGTTATATTCGATGAAGTTACATCTGGATTCGGAAGATGCGGTAATTATTTTTCATTCTTAGACTATGATGTAAAGCCTGATATAGTAACATTTGGAAAATGTGTATCAAATGGAGTTGCACCTTTAGCCGGAACAATTATTACAAAAAAAATATATGATTGTTTTTACAATGAAAATGCGGACAAACAATTTAAACACGGGTTTACAAATGCAGGACATCCATTATCATGTGCAATAGGAAATGTAACGTTAGATATATTTGAAAGAGAAAACATATTAGAAGTTATAAAACAAAAAGAAAAAGAATTTAACAAAATATTAGAAACTCTTAAAGGTAAAAAATACATAGGAGAAATTAGAATCAAAGGACTAATGATAGCGATTGAATTAATTGATCCTAGAACTAATGAATCGCTTATAATTCCTGATTTGTTATATAAATTCAAAGAGAAAGGAATAATAATGAGTCAAATGACACAAGTTGTTAATTTTATGCCATCTATAAAAGTTACAAATGAAGAATTTAAATATGCAATCGATATTATGATTGAATTGATAGAAGAATATTTGCAACATCACAAAATATAATTATTAAATGAACTACTACTGATATATTCATATATATAAGAACTTAATACCACTATTTGGTATTGAGTTTTTATATGATTGTTTAAGAAAATTTATAATTATTATAGATCTTTTAGACAATCATCAAAATTTATGTTATAATACCAAAAAAAGAGGTGTTTTAATGATTTTATTAAGTTGCAATGAATTAAAAAAAGAATTTAATGCTAATAAATTGTTTGAAGGAATAAACTTAGAAATACACGAACATGAAAAAATAGGTTTGGTTGGATTGAATGGTTGCGGTAAAACAACTTTACTTAAAATGTTACAAGGAGAAGAAACAATAGATAAGGGGACAGTAAATATATCTAAAGGTACAAGAATAGGATACCTTGAACAGCAGCCAAAATATCCAAATAAAACCGTTAAAGAAGTTTTACTATCTGCCTTTAAGGATATCAACGAATTGAGTGCCAGAATGGCTATAATCGAAGAAAAAATGTCTAGTTGTAGTGACAATAAAGTTTTAAGTGATTTAGTAGAATTATATGGCAGATTGTGCGAAAAATTTGAAAGTATTGGTGGATATGAATATGAGATTAAATATAATATGGTAGTTTCTGGATTAAATTTAACAGATGAATTTTGCGAGCAGCAGTTTGAAGATTTAAGCGGAGGTCAAAAGACAAAAGTATTAATAGCAAAAATGCTTTTGAGTGAACCTAACTTACTATTTTTAGATGAACCAACCAATTATTTAGATATTGAATCATTAAATTGGCTAGAAAAATATTTGCAAAGTTTTAAGGGTTCGTTAATAATAATTTCACACGACAGATATTTTTTAGATAAAGTAGTTAATAAAGTATGGGAATTAACACCTACTATGATGGAGACTTATAACGGAAATTATTCTAGCTATGTAGTTGAAAAACAGCAAAGGTTTGCAGAAAAAATGAAAGATTATGTTGATCAACAAAAAGAAATCAAAAGAATGGACGACCAAGTTAAATGGTTGAAATCAACCGGTAGCAACGTTTTAAAAGCAAAAGCCCATATAATCGAACACAGAATGGAAAAAATTGAAAGAATTGATAAGCCTGTTATTCAAACAAGAAAATTAAAAATGAATTTAAAAGGCTCTAGAACACCAAAAAAAGTTATAGAATTCAATAATCTTGCACAAGGATTCGACAGCATATTATTTGAAGGAGTGACAGGTACGGTTTTAGCAGGAGATAGCATAGGTATAGTTGGAAAAAATGGCATAGGAAAAACAACTTTAATTAAAACTATATTGGGAGAATTACAACCAATAGACGGAATTGTAAACGTATCTGAAAATATACGCGTAGGATACTTAGATCAAGAGAGCAAATTTGAAAGTGAATCAAAGACTATTTTAGAAGAATATTTAAATAAAACAGGACTTAGTAATGAAAAAGGAAGAAGAGAACTAGCAAAGCTTGGCTTTTATAGTGATGATGTTAATAAGAAAATATCGATGCTATCAGGCGGAGAAAAGAAAAGACTAAAACTAGCATTATTAATTCAACAAGAACCTAACTTGTTAATTTTAGATGAGCCAACAAATCATTTGGATTTAATGTCTAGAGAGCAGCTTGAAAGTATTTTGATAAACTTTGAAGGAACAATAATAAGCATTTCACATGACAGGTATTTTTTGAATAAAATTGCAAGTAAAATCTGGGAATTAACACAAACGGGAATTAAAGAGTTTTTCGGTAATTATGATGACTATTTAGAAACGAAAAATGATAAATGCGAAAAAGAAAGTAGCGAATTTAAAAGAAGATAAAATGAAATTGAAAACCAACCCCAAAAAAACTAAAAAGATTTTTCAATGTTGAATTGGGCAGAATTAAGAATACATGCGAAATAGTACAATTGCATAATCCATTTGTAATTTATGAAGAATAAATTATCTACAAACTGCTTTATTATTTGAGAAAAGCTGAATATCTTACTAATACTAAACATAGATTAAGAGGATTATTAAAGATTTATATTATATAAATACGAAACAAAACGCACTATGGTTATACCGATTAATAAAATTAATATTGGATTACAAATTGCCCATATAGGTACAATAATAATAAATAATAATGTCATAATAGGAAAAAAAACTTGAAAATATATCAAGGGGTGGTCGTTGGAAATAATGAGTTTAAAGACCATATTAAGTGCTCGGTTATTGGTGACAATGTGTATATTGGAACTGGAGCAAAAATCTTTGGGGATTTAGTAGTTGCTGATAATTGCATAATTGCCGCAAAATCAGTTGTTACTAAAAGTATTACTCAAAAAAATTCGATTGTCGGTGAAATCCCTGCAAAATTTATTAAAAAGAATGATTACTATTATGGCGATAGAGAATAAATAGTTTGATATCAAGCAAAAGCAAAAAATAAAAAATTAATATCAGAAATATTTTACAATTAAGGAGTACTGTATATTTTATGAATAACACAAAAGCAACTTTTATAATGCCGCTTTATGCGAGTGAAGAAAAAGAAATAAATTATTATTTTAAAAAATCAATCGAAGGAATATTAAATCAAACTGATAAAGACTATCAAGTAGTAATAATTGATGATAATTGTCCCGAAAAGATTTATAACTTAGCAAAAAGATATATTGATAGTTTGAATGATAAAAGGTTCATTATTATTAGAAATAAAAAAAATCGCGGACCAGGTTACTGTAGAAATATAGGAATAGACTATGCTTATAAAACAGACTCACCTTTTATTTTGTATAATGATTCCGATGATATTTCAGATCCTAAAAGACTAGAAAATGTTAGAAAAACTTTTAATAATAATTTAGTAGATGTAGTTTATAGTACATTTATTCCGATTGATGAATACGATAATGAGTTAGATTATACTGAATTATGCCCATCATTAAAAAATATTATAGACGGACATAAAAATGCGATAAGTAAAGAAAATGCTTTTATTGAACTTGCAACTCAAAAAAATTATACAAATTTAACTTCATCGACAGCAGTTAGAACATCACTAGCAAATAAATATAAATTTCCAACTTTTAGAGTATCTGAAGATGCTTATACATGGTTTATGTATTTTGCGAATGGAGGTTTTGTTTATTATGATAAAAGTATACCTACTAAATATAGATTAAAAAATAAAGGCAGTAGTAATAGTAGGCAAAAAATTAAAGATTTTTATAAACTCAAAGTTAACTCGGATAGCAAGGGATTTAAAAAGGCCTTCAAAATATTTAATAAAAGAAATAATATGCTAAAAAATGAAAAAATTAAAGTATTTCATGATTTTTACAATTGTTTATATAATGTTGTAAAAGAAGAATGTTCTGAAAAAGTAAAAAGAACGTTGCTAAAAAAAATAAAAAAATTCAGCATTTATTTAGATATCAATATAAAAGATGCAAAACAATATGTAGTTCAAGTGATAGTACCACAGACAGAAGGAAGGGTTGGCGGATCAGATACACATGTACTATCTTTATGCGATGATATAAAAACATATGAACCTATAATCTTGTTTACTAGAAACACAGAATATTTACAAAAAATTATAAGTCACAATATATCATATATATATTGTGGGAATTGCAAAAATAATTTAAAAAAACTATATTTACTTAGTGATTTGCCAAAAAAATATAATATTAAAATCATACATTCTCATCAATATAATGCAAATTATTTAACATCAGCAATAAAGTTTTTTAATAAATATTGGAAAAAAATTCCTTGTGTAATGACTTGCCATGGGTGGATTGAAAACAATATAAAAGATAGATATTATACTTTTTGGGATTTTTTTACATACATTTTTTCGGATTTTTTAATATGTGTATCAAAAAAAGATTTAAATAGGTTAAACGACAATATTTTCTTTAAAAATAAAAAGAAAAAATATATACCAAATGGTGTAAAAATAAATAATACTAAAAATGCTAAAACTACTATTTTAGAAAAATATAATATACCTAGCAATAAAAAAATAGTTGGGTATATCGGAAGATTAGCTCCAGAAAAGAGGATAGACCTAATTATTGAGGCAGCTAAAATTAACATTTCAAGAGATGATGTTATATATTTAATTTGTGGTAGTGGTGATGAAGAAGAAAAAATTAAAAAGAGCATTTCAAAATATAAATTAGAAAGCAAAGTTTTTATGCTAGGGTACATTTCGAATGTACAAGATATATATAACATTCTTGACATACTCGTTCTTGCATCAGATACCGAAGGTACACCAAGGGTTGTTTTGGAAGCAATGTCTAATTCAGTGTGTGTAGTAGCTACAAATGTAGGTGGTTTAAAAGAAATAATTGACGGAAACGAAAACGGCATATTAATCAACAAAGGAGATTATAAATCAATTGCTAATAGTGTAGAACTTTTATTAGATAATGAAATGTTAAGAAAAAAATACGCCGAATTAGGAAAAAAGAAAATAATAAGTGAATTTAATATAAACAAAATGAGAAAAAGTGTTGAAGAAGTATATAATAAACTATCAAAGGTGAATAAATGAAAGATATTATAATAGTAGGTTACAATAGTTTTTCAAAAGAAGTTATTGATAAGATTAAAGAACAAAAAAACATAAAAATAATATTAGATGATTTAACAAGCGATACTTCGTATAGTAGTATTACCATCGATAGAATATCTAATATAAATAAATATATTGATAATAGTGATATTTATGTAATAGATGATATGCCATATTTTGATGAAATATATCATAAATTGTACAAAAATAATGTTGGTGAAATTAATGTGATAGTTAAAGAAGACATTGATGATATAGATGAAAATATATTAAGCAATCAATATATACATAAATATAATTTACAAAATAAACCTGTACTAAGATATATTGAAACACATATCACCGATGTTTGTAATATGAAATGCAATGGATGTACTCATTTTTCAAATATATGTGATGAAGACAAAACTAATTTTGAAAAATTCAAAAAAGATATTAGCCTTTTAGCAAAAAACTTTGACGTAACAATAATTAGATTAATGGGTGGAGAGCCATTATTAAAGAAAAATTTAAATGAATATATCGACTACACAAGGGAAAAATATCCTTATTCAACTATATTTATCGTAACAAATGGAATGTTGATTACGAAAATGAGCGATGCAACAATAAAAAGTATTAAAAGAAATAATATAATTATTAACATTTCATTATACGAACCAACACTAAAAATTATAAATAATATTGAAAGATTTCTTAGTGAAAATAACATAAGACATAGATATGGAAGAGGAAACAAAAAAGCAATAAAAGAAGATTATATAACGAAATTTCATACATGTCTTTCTACAAAAGAAGAAAATAGAAACGAAAAATTAAAATGTTATAATCAATATTGTTGGTTTTTAAGAAATGAAAAAATTTACAAGTGCCCATATCCTGCTTTGATTAGCATACTGAATGACAAGTACAATTTGAACTTTAAAGATGTTGATTCATATTGCGATTTATCTAAATGTAATTGTGGATGGAACAGTATTGAAAAATTATCAAGAACTAATAGTTTTTGTAAGTATTGTAGAAATCAAATTAAAGAATATGATTGGAATAACAATGCACCCGAACTTTCTTATTACTTACTAGATGATAAGTAGAAAATTGAAAGAAAAAATAAGATAATAAAATGACATGTACGTAGGTGAGTTCTTTTTAACAAAGCCATTTGAAGATTATGAAAAAAAGCAACTTAGTCTAGTTAAAAGCTTAGATTGGCTTGATATTTCTAAATTAAAAGATTTCCCAGATGAAGTAGAAGCAATTCTTTCACTAGATAAACTATTATCAAAAGAAAGAATAAACAAAATAGCAAATCAAGTAAAACTTAGAATTGAGTATATAAAAAAATTAAAAGAAATACTCGAAACATAATTTAAACTCCAACTCAAAAAGGAGTTTTTTAATAAAATAAAAAATCACCTAACACCACACTTAATATTGAAAAACAATAATATTTATAGTATAATATGAATACTTTTTAGTAATAAAAAGGGGGATATTATGAAAATGAGTGAAAAGAATAATCTTTTATTTGAAAAGTATAAAAGAAATAAAACAGAGTCTTTAAGAGAACAAATATTTTTTAAAAACATAAAATTAGTAGATATAGCAGTATCAATATGTCTTGACTATTATAATGCAAGTGAAATTAATATATCATCTATAGATATTGATGATATGTATCAAACAGGTTATGAAGCACTATTATCAAGTATAGATAATTATGACTTAAGTTATAATGCTTCATTCTCTGGATATGCGATTAAAGCAATAATAAGAAAAATAGACAGGTGCGTTGGAAGAGTAATAAAAAATAGTCCAAATACTATAAACATAAAAAATGACATATCAGAACTTGCTATAGATGAAGAATACATTGGAACAGAAGAAGAAGCACTAGAAAAAGTATCTCTTGATGAAATAATGAAAATAATAGAAATATTACCAGAAAGAAAAAGACAAATAATTCAAATGAGATTTGGAATATGTGGTTATAGAAAATGCACTTGTTTAGAACTAGCAGACATATTTGAAACTACATTTCAAAACATTTTATATTTAGAAAGAAAAACAATAGAAATAATAAAAGGAATACACGAAGGAACTTATAATAGAGTTTTAAAATAAAAGTATAAATTGAAACAATATTTTAGTATAATAAATATATAATAGAAAGAAAGTGAAAAAATGATAGTACTAAATGGTAAAGAATTAAGCAGTAAGATAAAAGAAAATATTAAAAATGAAGTAGATAAATTAAGTATAAAGCCAAAACTTGCTGTTATAAGTGTAGGTAATGATGAAGCAAGTAAAGTATATGTTAGAAATAAAGAAAAAGCATGTAATTTAGTTGGTATAGATTTTGAACTATTTCATTATGATGAAAGCACTGATGAAGAAATTATAAGATTAATAGAAGAATTAAACTTTAATGATAATATAAGCGGTATACTACTTCAGTTACCACTACCATCTAACTTGAATGAAGAACTTTTGATAAATCATATAAGTTATTCAAAAGATGTAGATGCTTTAAGTACAATATCAAAAGGACTACAAGGAAATAAAGATTGTTTATTTGTTCCATGCACAGCAAAAGGAATAATTAGATTATTAGATTACTATAACATACCACTTGAAGGTAAACATGTTGTAGTAGTTGGAAGAAGCAAACTAGTCGGAATGCCTGTTAGCACTGAATGCTTAAAAAGAGACGCTACTGTAACTATATGCCACAGTAAAACAAAAGATTTAAGTTACTACACTAAACAAGCAGACATACTTATAGTTGCTACAGGAAATAAATACTTAATTGATAAAACAATGATTAAAGATAATTCTGTTATAATAGATGTAGGAATAAATAGAGAAAACAATGTATTATATGGAGATGTTAATATAGATACAGAAAGTATATGTTATGCTAAAACACCAGTTCCAGGAGGAGTAGGACCAATGACAGTAGCAATGTTACTTGAAAATACACTCCTAGCATACAAAAATGTAAACAAATAAGTTGACAAACAAGTTTTAGAGAATTATAATTAGTTCATAAATCGAAGAAGTGAAGAAGTAGTATATAAATACTTTAAAGAGAGTTAACGTTTGGTGTAAGTTAATAAGTTATATATATGAATAACATCACAGAGTGAAATATTGAAATGTATAATGTATAAAGTAAATATTTCCGGCATAGCCGTTATATAATAAGTTAAATTAAGGATGGTACCGTCTAATAGACGCCTTTGGTATCATCCTTTTTATTTTAGGAAGGAGAATTATTATGGACGTAAAAGATTTATTTAAAGATATTGAATCATATGAAGGGAAAAGTGTTACTTTAGAAGGTTGGGTAAGAAATAATAGAAGTCAAGTATCATTTGGATTTATTGATTTTAATGATGGAACTTATTTTAAAAACCTACAATTAGTTTATGATAATACATTAAAAGATTTTGATGAGATTAGTAAAATCAGAGTAGGATGTGCTATTAGAGTAACAGGTATTATAGTAAAATCAGAAGGAAAAGGACAAAGTCATGAATTAAAAGTTTCAAGTATAGTATTACTAGGAGATTGTCCGGAAAACTATCCAATACAACCAAAGAAACATACAAGAGAGTTTTTAAGAGAAATGGCATACTTAAGACCAAGAACTAATCTTTATAATGCTATATTTAGAGTAAGAAGCATAGCAGCTCAAGCAATACATGAATACTTTGCTAAAAACAACTATATATATTTTAACAGTCCAATAATTACTGGAGCTGACTGTGAAGGTAGTGGACAAATGTTTGAAATAACAACTCTTGATTTAGACAACTTACCAAAAACAGAAGATGGAAAAGTAAATTATAAAAAAGATTTATTTGGAAAGAAAGCATATATAACAGGAACAGGACAACTTCACGGTGAAACATTTGCTATGGCATATAAAAAAATATATACATTTGGTCCAACATTAAGAAAAGAAAACTCTAACACAAAAACACATGCTAACGAGTTTTGGATGATTGAACCAGAAGTGGCATTCTGTGATTTAGAAGGAATCATGGATATTGAAGAAGAAATGTTAAAATACATTATTAATACTGTACTAGAAAAATGTCCACTAGAATTAGATTTTTTTAGCAAATACGTTGAAAACTGCTTAATAGAAAAACTACAAAAAGTAGTATCAAGACCATTTGTTAGAATCACACATCATGACGCAGTAGATTTATTAAAACGCTCTAATGTAAAATGGGAGTTTGAACCAGATTATGATTCAGATATAGCAAAAGAACATGAAAGATATATAACAGAGTTCTATAACGGACCAGTATTCATTAAAGATTGGCCAAAAGATATTAAATCATTCTATATGAAATTAAATGATGACGGTAGAACAGTAGCAGCAGTAGACTTAGAAGTTCCACTAGCAGGAGAATTAATGGGTGGAAGCCAAAGAGAAGATGACTATGATAAACTAATAACAAGAATGAAAGAATTAAATATTCCAATAGATAACTTAGACTGGTATACAAACCTAAGAAGATTTGGTGGATGCTACCACTCAGGATTTGGTCTTGGCTTTGAAAGACTTATAATGTACCTAACAGGAGTAGACAACATAAGAGATGTTATTCCATATCCAAGAACACCAAATAACTGTGATTACTAGGAGGTAAAATGTTCACAAAAGAAAAAATAAATGAATATGCAGATAAACTTTTAATAGGACTTACAGATGAAGAATGTACTATGATACAAAGTGAGTTTGATTTAGTAAGTAAAAATATGGACTTAATAAATGAAATTGATGATATTAAAAGTACTGAAATATTAAGTTTCCCATTTGACATGGAAATAGATGATTTATATGATGGAAAGGATACTATAAATGAAATAGAACCTGAAGATTTATTAAGAAATTGTGATAAATATGAAGGTAGAGAAGTTGTAGTACCAAAGGTGGTTTAAATGATAGAAAAAACTATAGAAGAACTTCATGAAAACATTATAAATAATAATATTTCTATAGAAGATTTAGTAAAAGAATCATTAGATAAATGTCATGAAGCACAGAAAAAAACAAACTCTTTTGTAACAATTTTAGATGATGCAAAAGTAGGAAAAGAAACAAGTAGTATGTTATATGGTATTCCATGTGGAGTAAAAGACAATTTTAGCACAAAAGATATTCTTACAACAGGAAGTAGTAATACTTTAAAAGATTATGTTCCATTCTTTGATGCTACTGTAGTTGAAAAACTTAAAAAAGCAGGTGCAGTAATGGTTGGAAAAACAGCACTTGATGAGTTTGGAATGGGTGGGACTGGAACAACAGCACACACAGGAATAATACATAATCCATGGGATGCTAAAAGAATGGCTGGAGGAAGTAGTGCAGGAAGTGCAGCAAGTGTTGCATATGGATGTTATCCATTCGCCCTTGGAAGTGACACAGGAGATTCAGTTAGAAAACCAGCAGGATACTGTGGAATAGTAGGATACAAGCCAACATACGGAATGATATCAAGATACGGATTATTCCCATTTGCTTGTTCACTTGATACAGTCGGAGTACTAACAAGAAGTGTAAAAGATGCAGCAATAGTGGTAGATGCTATTAAAGGAAAAGATGAAAAAGATATGACTTCTTGGAATAGTGAAAATATACATTTATATAAAAATATAACAGGTAATGTAGAAAACAAAAAACTATTTTACATAGAAGAAATATGTGATATAAATAACTATAATAATCCAAGTGAAGAACTAATTAATCACTTAGAAAACTTTAATAAAACACTAGAATTATGTAAAAGTTTAGGTATGAGTGTAGAAAAAGTAAGTATAGACAAAAAATTATTATATGCTCTTCCAAGTATTTATGTAGTTATATCATGTGCAGAAGCAACAAGTAACATGTCTAACTTAACAGGAATATCATTTGGCCCAAGAGGAGAGGGTTCTTCATGGGATGAAATGATAAAAGACCATAGAACTAAAGGATTCTCTTCATTAATTAAAAGAAGATTTGTAATAGGTTCGTATGTACTACAAAAAGAAAATCAAGAAAAGTATTTCTTAAATGCTAAAAGAGTTAGAAGACTTATTGTTAATAAAATGAATGAATTGTTTGAAAAGTATGATGGATTAATTATGCCAGTAGGTAGTGGAATTGCTCCATATTTAGATAATAGTGCTAATATTTTAAAAGAAAATGTAAATCTTTTAGAAGAACATCTTCAAATCGCAAACTATGGAGGATACCCATCAATAACAGTACCAAATGGATTTATAAATAATATGCCAGTAGGTGTAAATATTACTTGTAAAGTTAAAGATGATGAAAATCTTTTAAATATTGCTTATGCATTAGAAAGTAAAATGGATTATAAAAATCAAATAAGTAGGGAGGAAGAACAATGAAATATAAAGCAGTAATCGGTCTTGAGTTTCACTGTGAAATGAAAAGTAATGCTAAAGTATTTTCAAAATCAAAAAATAGTTTTAGCAAAACTCCAAACTCACATGTAGCACCTCTTGATATGGCTTTCCCAGGTACCCTTCCTATATTAAATAAAGAATGTGTAAGAAAAGCTGTAATGATGTCTTTAATATTAAACTGTAAAGTACCAGAATATATGGAGTTTGATAGAAAGAATTATTATTATCCAGACTTACCAAAAGGATATCAATTAACACAGTTTTTTAATCCAGTCGGAACTAAAGGAAAAGTAACAATAGATGTAAACGGTAAAAAGAAAGATGTATATATTCATGATATACATTTAGAAGAAGACTCAGCAAGTCTTGATCATTACACAGATTATTCATTAATAGATTATAATAGAGCTGGAGTTCCATTACTTGAATTAGTAACAGAACCATGTCTTGAAAATGCAGATGAAGCAATAGCTTTCTTAGAATATATAAAAAGTATATATGAATACACTGATATATCTGATTGTGATACTAAAAAAGGACAAATAAGATGTGATGTTAATGTATCTATAATGGATGAAGATAGTAAAGAATTTGGAACTAAAGTAGAAGTTAAAAATGTAAATAGTTTTGATAATATAAGAAAAACTATTAATTATGAAATAGAAAGACAAAGTAAACTTAAAAGTGAAGGTAAGTATGATGAAGTAGTTCAAGAAACAAGAAGATGGGATGATGAATCAGGTACTACTAAACACATGAGAAGTAAAGCTGACGCTATAGATTATAAATACTTTAGAGAACCAAACATACCAAGATATAGAATTACAGAAATGTTTATAGAAGATATAAAGAAAAATATACCACAATTAGCAGAAGAAAGAAAAAGAAAATATATAGAAAAATATGGACTTAGTGAATATGACGCAAATGTACTTGTAAAAGATAAAAAAGTAAGTGATTACTTTGAAGAATGCCTAGATAAATGTGATGATGCTAAAAGTATATGTAACTTTATCACAACAAGATTACTAGGTGAAATAAATAAAAACTTTACTACTATAGATGATATATTCATAAGACCAAATCATATAGTTGAATTAGTAACACTTATTAATAGTAAGAAAATATCAAATGACCAAGGTAAGAAAATATTTGCTTTAATGCTTGAAGAAGAGTTATCACCTCTTGAATTAGTAAAAAAATATAACATGGAAGTTATAAGTGATTCAGGATTTATTGATAGTTTAGTAAATGAAGTAATTAATGAAAATGGTGATGCTATAAATGCATATAAAAATGGTAGAACAAATATGCTTGATTATATGGTTGGACAAGTAATGAAAAAATCAAAAGGAAAAGCAAATCCAGTAGAAGCAAAAAATAAATTAATAAGTTTAATAAACAATATAAATTAGCGGAAAAGTGGACATAAAAAGTGTTCACTTTTTGTTTGGCTCTTGACAAAAAAAGGGAGGCATTGCTATAATTTTTACTAGATAGAATTATAGAATAGAGGTACATAGTATGAGAAATCAAAAAATATTTTATGGGGTATTTTTAGCTTTTGTGTTTGTGTTATCAACTGGTTTATCGTATGCCTTTTTTAGTGAGCAAGCAACAGGTAACACTTCAGCAGAAAAAATAACTGTAAGTACTACTGAATTAAAATTAAATTTTACAGACGGAAAATATATTGAATTAAAAGATGCTATGCCTGGAAATTCTGTTAGTAAAACATTTAGTGTAGAAAATACAGGAGATGAAACAGGATATTATAAAATAAACTGGCAAGAGTTTAATAATAAAATTGGTAATGATGAACTACAAGTAGAATTTACATGCAAAAGCTATAATGGAAGTAGTGAATCTGGAACATGCTCAAACTTAGCAAGAGAGGCAGCATATAATAGAAATTTAAAATCAAACATAGAAATAGCTTCTGGAATTAGACATGAATACACAATAAAATTAACTTTCATGGACACTAATCAAAATCAAAATGATAACCAAAGTAAAAGTTTTAGTGGAGTACTAAGAATAGAAAGCGATAAGGCAGGATGGGAGAATAACTGTACAAATAATAACTCACTTAGATGCAAAATACTAAGAGATAACACACTAACTAGTGATAATGATATAGATTTTACTAAAATAAGTTCACCGGCAAATGGACAAGGGCTTTACAAAGATGACAAGTATGGAGATGGTGAAAACTATTATTTTAGAGGTGGTTCATTTTGTGCATATACAAATTATTTAACTGAAGATAAAAACGGTACTAAATGCAAAGCAGCCAGTGGAACATGGGCAAATTCAAAATGTAGTTACGATTTATCTAAATCTACATGTGAGGCTAAAGGCTTTACGTGGTACGAACTTAAGAATAATGTTAAGTTCGGTGACTATTACTGGAAGATAATAAGAATAGATGATAATGGTGACGTTAGGCTTTTATATAATGGCAATAGTACAACAGCAAGAGGTGCAAATACTTATGTCAAAACTGCTTCATATATTAGTTTGAGTGGTGATAATAGCTACGTTGGCTATATGAGGCCTAATATAACTACAGAATATAAAGAAGGAGCAAGTGAAACTATAGATGGATGGAATGAAAGCAATTTGACAACGATTAAGATGTCTAATTCATATACTTTTAATAGTAGTACAGGAATATTTACATTAAATAATCCAATCGAAGGAGCTTATACAGAAGAATACAAGGGATATTACTTATGCGAAGATGGAAAGTCAGTAGCCCAGCCATATTTATTACAAATAGTTGAAACAGGTAAATCTGCAAGTGGTGTAAATATGATTAAACAAATGAAAATAATAAATGCATATTTTACAACAACTAAAAAACAGGCGGTAAGTAATGAAATAAATAGTGAAGCAAAGACAATTAATGAAAATTGGTATACAACTAATATGAGTTCACTAGCATCTAAAATAAGTACTAATGCAGGATATTGTAATGACAGAATGACAACGCAAACTAAAGATGGAGGAATAGGTTTTACAAGTACGATTTATGACAGTACCTATAGATTATCAACACTAATGAAGCCTTCATTTAAATGTACAAATGAGTCAAATGATTTATTCACTTCATCAAGTAATTCTTACGGAAACAAAAAACTTAGTGCACCAGTAGGACTAATAACAGCTGATGAACTAGCATATGCAGGAAACTTATACTCGAATTGGAATTTTCAAGTCTATTCTCACTCAGGATATTGGTTCTGGACACTAAGTCCATCAACTTTTTCTGGCGGAATGGCAAATATAAATCGTATGGCAAGTACGGGTAACTTTAAAGAACATGCATCCCATAACTATTTTGGAGTAAGACCTGTTATATCACTTAATAGTTCATCTATAGTTGATAGTGGAACAGGTTCTCTTACAGATCCATATGTTATAGGAAATTAAATATATTAAAATGGCAAGATTTTGTCATTTTATTTTGATATAAAATTTCAAAAAGTATAAAATAATTTGCAAAAATTTAAAACGCTTAAAACAAATAAATATTTGATGGTTGACGGGGCAGGTTGACCAAAAAAGTGTACAAAGCGTAAAGTACATAGGAGGAGATGGTACTACAAGTAATCTATTTGAAATTGAATGATAATAAAATTGATATATTAGTATCACTTTTTCATTGATTAATCAAAAAATCTTTGTATTTTATGCAAAATATCTTATAATAGTCTTAGAGGTAATGATATGGATATTAAAAAAGAAGTTTTAAAAATAATTAGTGATTCTAAAAGAAAGTTAAATCCAATAGAAATAATCAAAAATATTAAAGAAGATTATTCTGCTGAAGATTTAAGAGTTGTACTTGATGCTATCGATGAATTATGTAAAGAAGGATTAATAAGAAGTAATCCAGGGAACACATATTTTAAAAATAATTTATTATATGGCACTATTGATGTTCATGAAAAAGGAAATGCACATCTACTAATGAAAGATGGAGAAGATGTATACATCAAAAGTGGCTTAACTATGGGAGCACATGATAAAGATAAAGTACTTGTTGACATGGTAGATAAAAAGAAAAATGAAGGAAGAGTTGTAAAAATACTAGAAAGAAGTCTTGGAAAAGGCATAGGTGAAGTATATAATGATAACGGAGTACTTAAAATTAAACCTACAGAAGAACTTCCATACAATCTAGTAGTAGACACAAATAATATAGAATTAATAGATGGATTACTTGTTAAATTAAAATATGTTAAAGACATAGATTCTAATAATGTTCTTGCTAAAGTAGATTATGTAATAGCACATAAAAATGCACCTGATTATGATACTCGTATGATAGCAAGTGAATATGATATAAAAGTAGATTTTAGTGAAAAAGCACTAGAAGAAGCTAAAAAAATGCCAGCATTCTTAACAGAAGAAATGATAGAAGAAGGCTTTAAAGAAGGCGTAGTAGATTTAAGAAATAAACCAATAACTACAATAGACGGAAAAGATACAAAAGATATAGACGATGCTACCTTAACGGAAATATTACCTAATGGAAACTATAGATTACTAGTCGCTATCGCAGATGTATCAAGATATGTAAAAAGAGGTAGTGCCCTTTGGGAAGAAGCTGAAATCAGAGGTAATTCAAACTATCTAGGAGACAAGGTAATCCCAATGTTACCAATTGAATTATCAAACGGAATATGTTCATTAAATGAAAACTCAGACAGATTCTCACTTGTATGTGATATGGAAATAGATCATAGTGGAAATGTAGTAAGTAGTAGTATTTATAAAGCATTAATAAGATCAAGAAAGAAAATGAACTATGATGCTATACAAGATATAATAGATAATAAAGAAACAGAAGATACAAAAGACTATACCACTCTTTCATACACTGCATCCCTAGGAGAAACTTTAGAAAGTATAGGATACTTATATGGACTATCTCCTAGTGAACTAAAAGAATACAACAAAGATTTAGACAAAGTAGAAGAAGGAACAGAAATAAATATACCAATTAAAGCTATGGTTAAAAATATGCTTGCTTTATCAAGAACTCTTAAGAGTATGAAAAAGAGAAGAGGAGAACTTGAGTTCTTAAGTGATGAAGTTAAGTTTGTATTTAATAGTGATGGAAAAGTAATTGGAATTAAACCTCATATTAATAGAGATGCCGAAAATATAATTGAAGACTTTATGATCGCAGCAAACGAAGAAGTTGCTAAAAAATGCCCATTTATATTTAGAGTTCACGGACAACCATTTGGAAAAGCAATAAGAGAGTTTATGGAGTTCTTAAGCTATCAAGGAATAGTATATAAAGGTAAATTAAGTGCTGATAATGTAACAAATAAACAACTTCAAGAACTAATGGATTTCTTAAAAAAGAAATTACCTTATGAAAAATATAAAGCATATAATAATAAATTATTAAGATGTATGCAAAAAGCATTTTATAGTACAGAAAATATAGGCCACTTTGGAATAGCAAGCACAATGTATACTCACTTTACAAGTCCAATAAGAAGATTCTCTGATTTATTACTTCATACATCTATAACAGAGTTTATAATAAATAAAAATACAGAAAAGAAAAATATAAATGATTGGGCTTCATATTTATCAGTAATGTGTAAACATATATCAGAAACAGAAAGAACAAGTAATGATGCAGAATATGAAATGGATGATTTATTAACAGCAGAATACATGGAAGGATATGATAAAGATGGAACTCATATCGGAGGACATGTTGGAGAAGAATATGATGCAGTTATAGACACATGTATGCCTCAAGCATTCTTTGTAAAAACTAATACTTATGTAGAAGGAAGAGTTAATCTTGTTCATGAAGAAGGTTTCTATAAATATGATGAAAAGAGTATGTCATATTCTAAAAATGGTAAAACTGTACTTAGATATGGTGATATAGTAAGAGTTAAATGTATAAGTGCATCTAAAGAAAAAAGACAAGTAGACTTTGCACTTGTCAAGAAGGCAAGCTAATGGAAATACTAAATAGAAAAGCAAAACATGACTACTTTATAATAAATGAATACGAAGCAGGAATTTCATTACTTGGAACAGAAATTAAAAGTATAAAAAAAGGTTCCGCTAACATAAGTGATTCATTTGGAAAAGTAAAAAATGGAGAAATATTCTTATTAAACATGTACATAGCGCCTTACGAAGAAGGAAATATATTTAATCATGAAGAAAGAAGAGATAGAAAACTATTACTTCATAAAAAAGAAATACTTAAAATAAACGAACAAGTAACTCTTAAAAGATATACAATTATTCCATTAAAATTATACTTTAAAAATGGAAAAGTTAAAATATTAATCGGAGTATGTCAAGGTAAAAAACTATATGATAAAAGACAAAGTATTAAAGAAAAAGAAATAAAAAGAAACAAAGAAATATATTAATATAAACTATATAATTACATATAATATTGTAGGTGAATAAATATATGAATAATAAAATACCAAAAATATATGTAAATAAATCTAAAAAACCAAATAATAATAAAATAGTATTTTATTCATATAAAGAACCATGTATTATAGAAGAAGAAAATGACAATATGTCTAAAGAGGAAATATGGAATATTTTAAATAATATATTTAAATCAAATGATTTTGTATATAAAAAGAAAATATTTATTAAAACTAAGTATGATAGTGGTTACTATAATATAATAAGTAAAAATATAGATTATGTTTTAACTCTTGATAATAAAAGAATATATATAAATGATATAGTTAAAATTGAAGTATAATTATGCCTCACTTAGTAATAGTGGGGTTTTAATATGTTAATTTAAATATAAAAATTATCGAAAAAACTACACTTATTTTATAGTTATATTTTTATATTTTTCATTTACATAAATACCTCATTTTGTTATAATTAAATAGGTTTGTAAAGGAGGAAAAGCCATGAAATATGTATATATGTTTTCTGAAGGAAACAAAGACATGAAAAACTTACTTGGTGGAAAAGGTGCTAACCTTGCAGAAATGACTAGCATTGGTTTACCTGTACCAAGAGGGTTCACTGTTACTACTGAAGCATGTACTTCTTATTATGATAATAATAAAGTAATTAGTGAAGAAATAGTAAGTGAAATCTATGAAAAATTAGATGAACTAGAAAAAATAACTGGTAAGAAAATGGGAGATGCTAAAAATCCATTACTAGTATCAGTTAGAAGTGGAGCAAGAGCAAGTATGCCTGGTATGATGGATACTGTACTTAATCTAGGTTTAAATGATGAAGTGTGTGAAAGCTTTGCTAAAGAAACAAATAATAAAAGATTTGTTTATGATTCATATAGAAGATTTATAATGATGTTTGCTGATGTAGTAAAAGGATACTCAAAGAACTCATTTGAAAGAATATTAGATAAATTTAAGGAAGAAAAAAATGCTAAATATGATACAGATTTAACAGCAGAAGATATGTATGAAATAGCATTTAAGTTTAAAGATATTTATAAAGAATTATCAGCAACTGATTTTCCACAAGATCCTAAAGTTCAATTAATAGAAGCAGTAACAGCTGTATTTAGAAGTTGGAATAATGAAAGAGCTATCTATTATAGAAGAATGAATGATATACCATCAAGCTGGGGAACAGCAGTAAATGTTCAAGAAATGGTTTATGGTAATAAAGGTGATGACTGTGGAACTGGAGTTGCATTTACAAGAAATCCAGCTACAGGAGAAAAGAAATTATACGGTGAGTTCTTAATGAATGCACAAGGAGAAGATGTAGTTGCAGGAGTTAGAACACCTAATAGTATAGATACATTAAAAGAAATAGCACCAAGTGCATATGAAGAGTTTGTAAAAACATGTGAAATACTTGAAAATCATTACAAAGATATGCAAGATATGGAGTTTACTATTGAAAACGGTAAACTATTTATGCTTCAAACACGTAATGGAAAGAGAACTGCAGCAGCAGCACTTAAGATAGCAGTTGATTTATATAATGAAGGTATGATTACTAAAGAAGAAGCACTTCTAAGAGTAGAACCAAAACAATTAGATCAATTATTACATCCAAACTTTGATAAAGAAGCACTTGATAAAGCAGAAGTTATTGCAACAGGATTAGCAGCATCACCAGGAGCAGCAACAGGTAAAATATATTTTAGTGCTGAAGAAGTAACTAAGAAAGCTACAGAAGATAAAGAAGATGCAATTCTTGTAAGATTAGAAACATCACCAGAAGATATTGAAGGAATGAATCACGCAAGAGGAATCCTTACAATAAGAGGTGGAATGACATCACATGCAGCAGTAGTAGCAAGAGGAATGGGAAGATGCTGCGTATCTGGTTGTGGAGAACTAATCATTGATGAAGAAAATAAAACTTTAAGTACAAAAGATGGAAAAGTATTTAAAGAAGGAGATTATATTAGTTTAGATGGAAGCACTGGAAAAGTATATGGTGAAAAAATTGAAACTAAAGAAGCAGAAATAAGTGGATACTTTGATACATTTATGAAATGGGCTGATGAAGTAAGAGTACTTGAAGTAAGAACTAACGCTGATACACCAAAAGATGCAATTCAAGCACGTAAGTTTGGAGCACAAGGAATAGGTCTTTGCCGTACAGAGCATATGTTCTTTGAAGCATCAAGAATATTTGCTATGAGACAAATGATAGTGGCAAGTGAAGTAGAAGAAAGAGAAAAAGCACTTGAAAAATTATTACCAATGCAAAGAAAAGACTTTGAAGGACTATTTATTGCTATGGAAGGCCTTCCAGTTACAATAAGATTCTTAGACCCACCACTTCATGAATTCTTACCACATACAGATGAAGAAATAAAAGACTTAGCAAAAGAACTAGGCATTACATTTGAAGAACTTAAAAATAGAGTAACATCACTTCACGAGTTCAATCCAATGATGGGACACAGAGGATGTAGACTTGCTGTAACTTATCCAGAAATTGCAAGAATGCAAACAAGAGCAGTTATAGAAGCAGCTTTAAATGTAAGAGAAAATAATAATCTAAATGTAGTACCAGAAATAATGATACCTTTAGTAGGAGATGCTAAAGAACTTAAATATGTTAGAGATATAGTAGAAGATACTATTAAAGAAATATTTAAAGAAAAAGGTACATCTATAGAATATAAAATAGGTACAATGATTGAAATACCAAGAGCAGCTCTAACAGCAGATAAAGTAGCACAGTATGCAGAATTCTTCAGCTTTGGAACAAATGATTTAACTCAAATGACTTATGGATTTAGTAGAGATGATGCAGGTAAATTCCTAAATGATTACTACAAAAAACAAATATTTGAAAATGATCCATTTGCAAGAATAGATGAAGAAGGAGTAGGACAACTTGTTAAAATGGCTGCTGAAAAAGGTAGAAGTGTAAGACCAGACATTCATCTTGGAATCTGTGGAGAACATGGCGGAGATCCAAAAACTATTGACTTCTGTCATAGAGTAGGACTTACTTATGTATCATGTAGTCCATTTAGAGTACCAATTGCACGTCTAGCAGCAGCACAGGCAGCAATCAATAATAAATAGTTTGCTTAATATTTAAAAAAACAATTAGGACGATAAAGTATATTTTAGAGATAAAATAAAATATACATGATGCGGAGAAACTTATATAAAATAGGTTTCTCTTTTTTATTTAAGAAAGGAGAACAAATATGAATGAAATAATACAAGAAAATCAAAAAAAATGAAGATATGATTTATGAGGTAAGAGGAGTACAGGTAATGTTTTCCAGTGATGTTGCTGTGCTTTATCAAGTTGAAACAAGACGAATTAATGAGGCCATTAAAAGAAATATAATTAGATTTCCTGAAACATTTTGTTTTCAATTAACTAATGATGAAATTGATAAATTATCTTTAAGATCGCAATTTGCGATCTTAAACAAAAATATGAATATGAGAGGTCAACATTTAAAATATTTACCTTATGTTTTAACAGAACAAGGGTAATTATGAATAATAAAACTTTGACATTAAGACCAATGATGAAAATATCTGATATGGTTCCTTATTTGAAAAGTAAAAACATTAAATTTGAATGTTGTTCAGAACAAGATGCTGAAATATATTTAAAAGAAAATAATAACTATTATAATGTAACATCATATAAAAATAATTTTGTTAAATATCAATGTGGTGAGCTTGTAGGAGAAGAAAACTTTCAAGATGAAACAAAAACAAAAACAGATTCAAATGGAAATAAATATTACTCGTAATAAAAGATTGAATAAAGAGATTCTATCATATGATAGAGTTTTTTCTTAAAATATGTTAAAATAATACAGAAGAAAAGAAGAACTATAAAACAAAGGAGTAAATATGGCATTATTTAAAATAAATGGAAATAAAATTGAAAAAGAAGAAATAAAAGAGTTTAATAATGAAAGAGAACTACAAAGACTATGCGAAAACAATTTAGAAGAATTATTTGGAGTTATATTTGTTGACACAGAGTTTCCATTTGCTGATGAATATTCAGGAAGACCAGACACAATAGCATTAGATTTTGAAGGTAATCCAGTGATTATAGAATATAAATTCGATAAAAATCAAGCTGTTTTAAGCCAAGTACTATTCTATATGGATTGGCTTGTAAATCATAAAGGTGATTTTGAAATAAAAGCAAGAAATAGACTTGGAAATGACATACATATAAAATGGGATAACCCTAAAGCAATAATAGTAGCAAGAGACTATAATAAATATGATAAATACGCTATTAATCAAATAGGGTATGATATCTATTTATATAAATATATTTATTATAAATCAGAAGAATTATATTTAGAAAATATTAATGTTAATACAAGTAAAAAAACATTACCAAATAACGATAAAAAAATAAAAATTAATGATGAAAAATATATTAGAAAAGAATATGACTTTGAATATCATTTAAATAAAGGAAATGATAATATTAAATCATTATTAAAAGAATTAAATGAACAAATATTAGGAATAAGTGATGCAATAGAAGTAAGATATCCAGCTTTATATATTGCTTATAGAACTACCAGAAACTTTGCAGAAGTACACGTATATAAAAATAAACTGGTACTATATATTTTAAAAGCAAACTATAATGATTTAGAACAAAAACTCGAAAAGGTACCAGATACATATAAATGGTCTGTTGATCAAAAAATGGATATTTGTAATGAACATGATTTAAATTATGCTTTAGATATAATAATAAAGAGTTATGAAACAACATTATAATTATAGACTAAGGTTCAGTTATATGCTATAATTATTGACATAAAGGAGTGATACTGATGACTTTTATAAAAGAAACAGAGAAGTATTTAGAAAACGTATTAAAAGAATTAGGATATGAAACTGAAGTTGTTTTAGTTCCATCATCTAGAAAAGATTTAGGAGATTACCAGTTAAATATCTGTATGTCTCTTGCTAAAAAATATGGAAAAAATCCAAGAGAAATAGCAGAGTCTATAGTAAGTCACCTAGATGATAGATTTTATGATGTTAATATAGCAGGTCCAGGTTTTATCAATCTAAAAATAAATGATAAATATTTAATGGATTACTTTAATCCTCGTATTAATGACTTTGATAAAATGCTTGATAAAAACGATAAAAAGAAAATAATCATAGACTATGGAGGAGCAAACGCAGCAAAAGCATTACATGTAGGACACATGAGAAGTGCAAATATTGGCGAAGCATTAAAAAGACTAGCAAAAGCTTTAGGAAATGAAACAATAGGTGATGTACATCTAGGAGATCTTGGAAGACAATCAGGAATGATTATAACTGAGATTAAAAAAAGAAATCCACAGTTAGTTTACTTCGATGAAAATTACAAAGGAGAATATCCAAAACTAGAAATTACTAAAGAACAACTAGCAGAATACTATCCAGCAGCAAACATTGAAGCAAAAGCTAATGAAGAGAGAATGGAAGAAGTAAGACGTGTAACAGCCTTAGTAGATGAAGGAAAAGAACCATACTTTAGTATGTGGAAAGATATAGTAGAAGTATCTAAAGAAGCAATTAAATCTTCATACGATTATCTAAACTGTAACTTTGAACTATGGAATGGTGAATTAAGTAGCCTTAAATATGTAGATGATACATTAAAAGTATTAGCGCCTTACATGTATGAATCAAACGGAGCAAAAGTAATTGATATAGCTAAAGAAGATGATAAGGTTGAAATGCCACCACTAATAGTAATTAAAAATGATGGTTCAACAATATATGCAACTCGTGATTTAGCAACTATCTATGAGCGTGTAAAAGTGTATGACCCAGATGAAATATGGTACGTAGTAGATGCACGTCAATCATTATATTTTGAACAAGTATTTAGAGCATCTTACAAATCAAATCTAGTAAAAGAAGAATGTAAACTTGCTCACTATGGCTTTGGAACAATAAATGGTAAAGATGGAAAGCCATATAAAACAAGAGATGGTGGAGTATTACCACTTGATGAATTATTAAAACTAGTAAAAGAAGAATTAAGTAAAAGACTAACAAAAGAAACAAGTGAAGAAGAAAAAGAAAAAATATTAGACATCCTAACAGTAGCTACAGTTAAATATGCAGATTTATTACCATATAGAACAACAGACTACATATTTGATATAGAAAAGTTCTGTTCATTCGAAGGTAAAACAGGACCATACATTCTATATACAATGGTAAGAATTAATTCAATTCTAAGCAAACTTGATACAAGTAAATATAATATAAATGGTATTTATAGTACTACAGAAAAAGATATATATTTAAAACTATTAGAACTTCCAAAAATGATAACATCTTCATATAATGAAAAAGCAACTGGTTATATATGTGATTTCTTATTTGAATTATGTTCACTATTTAATAAGTTCTATAATGAATGTAACATAGTAAACGAAACTAATAAAGAAGTGCAAGAAAGTAGAATAGCACTCCTAAAATTAGTATATAATGTAGGCTATAACTTATTAAATATCTTAGCAATAGAAATACCAAGTAAAATGTAAACGAAGCATAAAGTTTACATTTTTTAATGCATGTAACAAATAATTTACATTTTAAATATATTAATGTATAATTGTTATGTAAGTAGGAGATTTATATGATAGGATTTTTTGATTATACAGTTTGGTTAACATATTTAGGATTTTTATCCGGAGTAACTGGTATAATATGTGCTTTTAATGGAAATGTATTTTTCGCAATTATATGTTTAATGTTTTCAGGATTATGTGATGGTCTTGATGGTAAAGTAGCAAGAACTAAACAAAAGAGAACTAAAGATGAAAGATTATTTGGAGGTCAACTAGATAGTTTATCTGACTTAGTATGCTTTGGAGTTTTACCTTCAATGATAGGATACAACATAGGAATAAGAAGTATATGGGGAGTACCAATCTTAATATTATTCCCACTAGCTGCCCTAATAAGACTAGCTTGGTTTAACACTCTTGAAATTAATAGAGACTCAAATACACCAGTAAAATATTACACAGGCCTACCTGTAACAGCATCAGCAATAGTATTTCCATTCTTATATACATTTAAAAAACTAATACCAAACTATTTTCAAGTAGTATATGCAGTAATTTTATTAACAGTTGGTATACTATTTATAAGTAAAATAAAAGTAAAGAAAATAGGAACTAAAACAATACTATTATTTACACTACTAGGTTTAATTGAAATAATAGCTATCATATTAATAATGAAATATCTATGAAATATATAATAAAAGAAAGAAAATCAAATAATATAATAACTAAGCAATCAAATACATTCCTTAGTTTTTTATATAATACTTTATTAGGAAGAATAATATTAAAACTATTTATAAGTAAACCATTTAGTAAAATAATAGGTTTATATCTAAATTCAAGATTATCTACTATTAGAATAAAAAGATTTATAAAAAATAATAATATAAATATAAAAGAATATGAAAATAAAAAATATACTTCATTTAATGACTTTTTCATAAGAAAAATAAAAGAAGAAAATAGACCACTTAATAAAAACAAAAATATATTTATATCACCATGTGATTCTAAATTAACTGTATATAAAATAAATAAAGATTTAACTGTTAAAATAAAAGATTCATATTACACTATAGATACATTAGTTAATAAAGATATAATGAATGAATATATAAATGGTTATATGCTTGTATTTAGATTAGAACCTACAGACTATCATAGATATTGTTATATAGATAATGGTAATCATGATAAAAATATTCATATTAATGGAGTGCTTCATACAGTACAAATGATATCATTAAATAAATACAATTTCTATAAAACTAATGATAGAGAATATACTATATTACATACAGAAAACTATAGTGATGTAGTTCATATAGAAATAGGAGCAATGATAGTAGGTAAAATACATAATTTACATGAAAACTATAACTTTAAAAAAGGAGAAGAGAAAGGATATTTTGAGTTTGGAGGCTCAACAATATGTTTACTTGTAAAACCAAATATAATAAATATAGATAAAGATATATTGGAAAACTCTAAAAATAATATTGAAACTATAGTTCACTATAGAGAAAAAATAGCCACAAAAAAAGAGAATTAATTTTCTCTTTTAAAATGCTCTAAATACTTATGATAAGCTATTTTCTCACTAGTATTTTTATGCACTTTATATTTTAAATCTTTCTTCTTGCACACATCACTTAATATATAATCAAGAAAATAAGGGTTACGTATTAATAAAGGACCAATATTCATAGTTGCATATACATTCTTATAACTAAATCCCTCACCATCAGTATCTAAATCATTAGAGCATCTACTACTAGTTTTAAATAAAGGCTTTTTAACATCCATTACAGTGCCACATCTATTTTGAAATCCAATAATAAGTTCATTAATTCCATGAAAACTAGATATACTCTCACATGCCACTCTATAATTAGAGGCACTCTTATATTTAGGATTATTAATATATTTAGTATAATAATCAAACACACCAAGCCCATCTATTTTACCCTCCAAAGTATCAATATACTTGCCAAACATATACATAGAATTACCAGTTAAAATCAAACACTTATCTTTTTCTATATAATCTTTAATATCATCTTTATATCTCTTTAAATCATCAAGACAAAGTAATAACTCTTCTTCATCCCCACTACCAATATAAACTATATCATACTTACTAAAATCAATCTTATCATGAATACTCTTAAAATCAATTTTACATTTAATATTAGATAACTCTAAATTATTATTAATACATCTAACATTACCATTTTCACCATATAAATTAAGAATATCATAATATAAATGAAGAACATTAATCATTATTTTCCTCCTTTATAATTCTCTTAAGTTCAATCTCTTTATCAAAACATACCATAGAATATATTTTACCTTTAGAATTATTCTTAATCACATCACTTAAATCTTTTAAGTCTTCTACAACAATTAATTTATTTTTATTAATTTTAGCATATTCCATACGAGCATACATATCATAAGCAAATCTACCTATTAATATAATCTTATTAATACTCTTATCATTAAGTTCTTCGAAATTGATATCCCATATCCAAGAAATATCGTTTTCTTTATATCTTCTACTAGAATTATCAAATCCAAGTATAATAGTTTTATCTTTTTCTTTTTGATGCATTATATAATCAAGAGATTGTTTATAACTAAGATTATTTTCATTTTTACTTACAAGCATCTGCCATTTTCTATTATCAAAATCATATATTTCTAATCTCTTAGTTTTAATATCACTATTTATAACTTTTAATATATTATCATAACTAATACCAAGTTCATGACTTAATGCAAAACATCCAGTTACAAAATAAGCAGCATATAAGAAATCAGAAGGTAATTTAACTTTATATTTATTAATACTAATACTCTTATTATCAATATCAATATCTTTAGCTTCATACATCACTTTACCACGTTCAAAGTCACCACTAGGACACTTATATTTACCAATATGGCCATAATGATAATAATCATATTTAAGTTTACTATGACAAATAGGGCAGTAAGCAGCATCTATATTATTAATAGAACTCTTAAATGAATAATCATTTTTACTTAATCCATAAGTTATAAGTTCACCACTATAATTAATAGTAAGTCTTTTAAGAAAAGGATCATCAGCATTAATAATAAGTTTAACTCCACTTGGGATAGCACTCTTAATAGCATTATATATATTAAGAGGGTGAGCATTTCTAGGAGGCTGGTCCCTAGTAATATTTGTAATCATTAAATGAGTAGGTTTAAAATACTTAAAAACACTTTTCATATACTGTTCATCAAGTTCCATAAGTAAAACATCTTTATTAACTTTTCCACTTAAAGAACAATTATTAAGTATCAAAGACGCAATTCCATTAATAGTATTACTTCCTTCTTTATTATAAATAACACTATAATCATTATGAGTAAGAATATTATACATAAGCTCAGTACTAGAACTCTTACCACTACTTCCAGTAATACCAATAACATACTTAGGTAATGTAACTTTATTTAATATATTCTTATCTATTTTAAAAGCAAACCTTCCACCAATTACACTTCCATTATGACCTGTAATCTTACTCAATTTATTAATAACTTTACACGCTAATATAGCTAACATTTTCATATAACAATCCTCCAAATATTATTATACTATTAAAATATAAAATTATAAAGATTTAAACACATAATCAAAAAAATATGATACAATCATAAAAGGTGGTGATTAAAATGAATATTGATGAATTAAAATTAAAAGTAGAAAGTATGGAAAAAGAAGCATTATTATATTATAGAACTTTATCTTTTAAAAGAAATGCACAAAAAAATGAAAATAATAATACCTCAAGCTACGATATTATGATAAGAAAAGCACTAACTAAATATAGAGCATATGCTTTATGTAAGTTTTATATAAAAGAAGCAAGTACTAATGAAGACTTGGATAGAGTTATAAAAGGTATTAATTCTAATATAAATAGATTAACCTTAAACATAAAAGAACTTGAAAGGAAAGCAAAAAAAGCACTAGATCAAAAAGCTGTTATGGCTGAAATAAAATACAAAGAATTAGAAATAAAATTTTGTAGTGATATTATTACTTTAATTAATGAATATTTAAATAAAGAAAGTGAGATGAAATTAAAATGATAAAATTAGAAGAATTATTAAATAAAGGTTTCTACTTATGTATTAATATCTTAATAGCTCTTATAGTATTAATGGTTGGATTAAAATTAATAAAGTTACTTGATAAAGGACTAAGAAAGCATCATAAAATAGATAAATTAGACCCTACAGTAAAAAGTTTTATGATAAGTGGTATTAGCATATCACTAAGAATATTATTAGTAGTAATAGTAGCAAGTATAATAGGACTTCCAACAACATCATTAATAACTATAATTGGTTCTTGTGGAGTAACAATAGGTTTAGCACTTCAAGGAGGACTTTCTAATCTAGCAGGCGGTATTATTATATTATTATTTAAACCATTTAAAGAAGGAGATTATATAGAAAGTAATGGTAAAGAAGGAAAAGTAAAAAACATAAATATATTCTACACAACAATAACAACATATGATAATAAGAATATTGAATTACCTAATGGAACACTATCTAATAGTAATATAACTAACTATACGGCAAATCCAAAAAGAAGATTAGATTTAGAGTTTGAAGTAGGTTATAATACTAAAATAGACAAAGTTAAAAAAGTAATAAAAGAAGTTATAGATAATGAAGAATTAATATTAAAAGATGAACCTGTTACTATTAGGTTAAGTAAACATGGTTCAAGTAGTTTAGTTTTTGCTGTTAAAGTTTGGACTAAAACAGAAAATTATTATGATGTATTATTTAATTTAGAAGAGAATATTAAAGAAACATTTGATAAAAATAAAATAGAAATCCCATATTCACAATTAGATGTACATTTAAAAAATAAATAAAAAAACAAACAAAAAAACCCATGAAAATGGGTTAATTTTTATTATGGCGGAGACAGAGAGATTCGAACTCTCGCACCAGTTTCCCGATCTACACCCTTAGCAGGGGCGCCTCTTCAGCC
>ERZ857629.382-NODE-382-length-64270-cov-16.123569_pt1 | contig 64270 bp, 42 predicted proteins | sample MGYA00519700_ERZ857629 | MGnify/ENA primary metagenome ERZ857629 (study PRJEB31778, sample SAMEA3449351) | human gut metagenome | biome: human gut; feature: human-associated habitat; material: faeces | place: United Kingdom | collected 2010/2012 ... | reverse complement strand
CCTTAACAAGAGTTGGCATGATGGACGTATGCGTCTTTCTCTTTTGATGACAGATATCTTCCATACTGAGCGCTGGGACAGTTATGGCATAAAGGATGCTTTGAATATTTCGTCTTGGGGCTATGGAGAAAGTCGTAAAGTTATGCTACGATTCAGTTATAGCTTCGGAAAGCAAAAGTTTGAAAAGGTGAACAAGAATATCGAAGAATTAAATAGATTGTAATATTTTTATGATACTTTTTGCTTGTATATGCGAGAAAATAAGTAAGTTTGCAACCGAAAAATATAGTACGGAAAAATGACTTATACTATTGAAAAGGTAACAACGCTCATCGGAGCCCACCGCTTTGGCACAGCAGACGCCAACATAGGGTTCCTCCTTACTGACAGCCGATCGCTCTGTTTCGCAGAGGAGACATTGTTCTTCGCTTTGAAATCGGGACGCAACGACGGTCACAACTACATTTCTGACCTCTACCGCCGCGGAGTGCGCAACTTCGTCGTAGAGGATGTTCCTGCCGACTATAACACAACATACGCCGACGCAAACTTCTTGAAAGTGGAGAACTCGCTTGTCGCCCTGCAGCGACTCGCCGAGCGTCACCGCGAGGAATACGACATACCTATTGTGGGCATCACGGGCAGCAACGGAAAGACCATCGTGAAGGAATGGCTCTACCAGTTGCTCTCGCCGGAGATGAAGGTGACGCGCTCGCCGCGCAGCTACAACTCGCAGATAGGTGTGCCGCTCTCTGTATGGCTGCTCAACGAGCAGAGCCAGGTGGGAGTGTTCGAGGCTGGCATCAGCGAGCCGGGCGAGATGCAGGCTCTGCGCGGCATCATACAGCCCGACATCGCCGTGCTCACGTTCATTGGCGACGCCCACCAGAAGAACTTCTCGTCGTTGGAGGAGAAGTGTCGCGAGAAGGTGGTGCTCTTCCACGACACAAAGACCATCGTCTACTGCAAGGACGACGAGGTGGTAGACCGTGTGGTGCGCAGCGTAGGCTACAAGGGCGAGAACCTCGCGTGGTCGATGAACGACCGTTCGGCTGCGCTCTTCGTGGAGAGTGTGGAGAAGAAGGGACTCACATCCACTATACATTATATATATAACGACGAGGCAGGCGAGTACGTGCTGCCGTTCATCGACGAGGCGTCGGTGCGCAACTCCGTAACGACGGCTGTCGTAGCGCTGCATCTCGGACTCTCGCGCGAGCATCTCGCCGAGCGCATGGCGTCGCTCGAACCGGTGGCGATGCGCCTCGAAGTGAAAGAGGGTCAGAAGGGCTGCACGCTCATCAACGACTCGTACAACTCGGACATCAACTCGCTCGACATAGCGCTCGACTTCATGAGCCGCCGCCCCGATCACAAGGGACGCAAGCGCACGCTCATACTCAGCGACATCTACCAGACCGGCGAACCGCTCGACGTGCTCTACAAGGAGGTATCCGACCTCAGTGTGCAGCGCGGCGTTGAGAAGATAATAGGCATCGGTCCGCAGATTATGGAGCATGCCGACCTGATAAAGGTTCAGGAGAAATACTTCTTCCACGACGTTACGTCGTTTATTCACAGTAAGGTGTTCGAGTCGCTGCGCGACGAGGTGATACTCATCAAGGGCGCACGCCGCTTCGGTTTCGACAACATCACCGAACTGCTTGTGAAGAAGGTGCACGAGACCATTCTCGAGGTGAATCTCTCGAACGTGGTGAAGAATTTGAACTTCTACCGCTCGTTCATGCGACCGGAGACTAAGCTCGTGTGCATGATTAAGGCAGACGCTTACGGAGCAGGTGCGGTGGAGATAGCAAAGACGCTGCAGGACCATCGCGTAGACTACCTCGCTGTGGCTGTAGCCGACGAGGGCGTGACGCTGCGCAAGAACGGCATCACGTCGAACATAATGATAATGAACCCCGAGATGTCGGCGTTCAAGACCATGTTCGACTACGACCTCGAACCCGAAGTCTACTCGTTCCGACTGCTCGACGCGCTCGTTCGCGAGGCGCAGAAGGAGGGCATAAGCAATTTCCCCGTACACATAAAGCTCGACACCGGTATGCACCGCCTCGGCTTCGACCCCGACAAGGATATGCCGGAGCTGATAGACCGCCTGCAGCACCAGTCGTCTATCGTGCCGCGTTCGGTGTTCTCTCACTTCGTGGGCAGCGACAGCGACTCGTTCGACGAGTTCTCGGCTCATCAGTTCGAACTCTTCAAGCGTGGCAGCAGTCAGCTTTGTGCGGCGTTCCCACATAAGATTCTGCGCCACATCGACAACTCGGCTGGCATCGAGCACTTCCCCGAACGCCAGCTCGACATGTGCCGACTCGGACTCGGATTGTATGGCTACGACTCGCGCGACAACTCGATGATTAACAACGTGACGACGCTGAAGACAACGATTCTTCAGATACACGATGTGCCAGCAGACGAGACGGTAGGCTACAGTCGTCGCGGCAAGCTCACGCGCAACTCGCGCATCGCTGCCATACCTATCGGCTACGCCGACGGACTGAACCGCCATCTCGGCAACCGTCATTGCTTCTGTCTCGTAAACGGAAAGAAGGCTGAGTATGTGGGCAATATCTGCATGGACGTCGCGATGATCGATGTTACGGACATCGACTGCCAGGAAGGCGACCAGGTTGTCATCTTCGGCGAAGAACTGCCCGTGACAACGCTCTCAGATGCCATCGACACCATACCGTATGAGGTGCTTACCGGCATCAGCAACCGCGTAAAGCGAGTTTATTATCAGGACTAAAAACATAGTAGCGGAGGTCTCCCGTCTCCGCAGCATCCAATTTGGCAAACATTAATAATATGTTCTACTTGGTGCTGCGGAGGCGGGAGACCTCCGCTACATTTATGCGTTTAATGCTATAGTGTCTATAGCCAGAATATATAAGCCAGACTTATCAGGCTGATGCTTATCCAGAGCATCACGCCCTGCAAAAGCGGTTTCAGACCAACACAACGTAGCGTCTCTCGCGTCAGCGACGCTCCGATGAAGAAGAGCGAGAGCGTTATGAGGTTCTTCGCAAGCTTGTTTACGGCTCCGCTAAACTGTGAGCCGATGTTGGCTGCCGTGTCGCCGATGAGCGCGGCGTTGCTCAGCACGTATGTGTTAAACAGAATGGCAACGACGAACCATATTATGAAGCGCGGCACGCAAGAGTACCAAGGCTTCGTCGTGCCGTCGGCTGCGGCAAGCTGTTTGCGGAAGAAGAATGGCGTGACAAGGGCAAGCACCACAATCCAGAGTGCGCGCGTCAGCTTGATGGTCGTAGCCACCTCCAATGCGCTCACGCCCTGCTGAGCCACAAGTTCTGGGTGCATCTGGTCGTAAGCCGCACCGGCTCCAACCACCGACGACGTGTCGTGTATGGCTATAGCCGCCCACATGCCGAACTGCTTCATCGTCATGCCAAGTGCGTCGCCAATAGTAGGGAAGAGGAACAACGCAATGCCGTTGAGCACGAACACCACGCCTAACGCCACCGACATGCTTTCAGCCTTGGCACGTATGATAGGACCCACGGCAGCTATCGCCGAACCGCCGCAGATGGCAGTGCCCGAAGAGAGCAGGTAGCTCGTCTGTGTGTCTACGCCCAGCAGCTTTCTGCCCAGCAGCCATCCGAGCGCCAACGTTCCGAACACGCTGGCTATGGTGAACACCATTCCTTCTGCGCCCGAAGCGAGTGCCTTGTCTACGTTCATGCCGAAGCCGAGTCCGATAACTGAGTATTGCAGCATCTTCTTCGACATCGTCTTGTTGAAGTCGGGAAAAGCCTTGCCCAACAGCAGCGCAAAGGCGAAGCCAATGGCGAGAGCAATAGGCGACGAAACCCAACCGGCAATCCAACTGAAACTGCCCAAATCGAGATGGAACACTTCTACGGCGAAGCTTAGCAGCAGCGAGACGCCAAGCACAGCTACAATAACGATGTAGCAGAGTTCTTTCTTTTTCATTATTTGTGTGTTTGTATTTTGAAGAAACGAAAAAATCCGTGTCGCTGTTTATGTTGCGAAACGGATTTTTCTTCACATTATATTATTGTTGTATTTCGTTCAGAGCGCTTATTCGTCAGCCTGCTCCTCAAGAGTGTACTGGCTCGAACCGTCGAAACAGTGGGTACATACCTGGCACTTAGGCAGTCCGATGGCTGCGATGAGCTGCTCAATGGTGTTGAACTTCAGTGAGGTGAGGCCCAGCTGCGAGCGTATCTCCTCAACCATGCGCTTGTACTGCGGCGAGTCGGTTGTGGCATACTTCTCAAGATCCTTGTTGGCGTCGCCTTCAAACTTCTCGATGATGCGTCGTGTGATAAGCTCCATATCGCTCTTCGACGATGTGAAGCCGATGAACGGACAGCTGTATACGAGCGGCGGACAAGCGATGCGCATGTGACACTCCTTCAGTCCTGCTTGATCGAACAGCACGTGTACGTTGTCGCGCAACTGAGTGCCGCGAACGATAGAGTCGTCGCAGAACAATACGCGTTTGCCCTTAAGCATTGCCTTGTTCGGGATGAGCTTCATCTTGGCTACGAGCGAACGCATTGACTGGTTGGACGGTGTGAACGAGCGCGGCCATGTCGGAGTGTACTTGGCAATGCAGCGCTGATAAGGCACGCCCTTGCCAGCAGCGTAGCCCATAGCCATGCCAGTGCCCGAATCAGGAATGCCCGAGCAGCAGTCGACCTCCACGTCGTCGGTCTTTGCGAGGTTGTAGCCGTTGTCGAAGCGAGCCTCTTCAACGTTCTTGCCCTCGTAAGTAGATGTAGGGAAGCCGTAGTAGACCCAAAGGAACGAGCAGATCTGCATCTTCTTGTTGGCAGGGCGAATCTGTGTCATGCTGTCGGCTGTAAGCTCTACGATTTCGCCCGGTCCGACGTTGTAGCACTCCTCGTAGTCGAGGTTGGGGAACGACGATGACTCGCTCGAAGCAGCATACGCTCCGTCCTTCTTGCCAATAATAATAGGTGTGCGGCCCCATGCGTCGCGAGCGCAGATGATAGAATTCTCGGTGAGAATCATCATTGTGCATGAGCCCTTTATGTTATGAAAGACATTCTCTATACCTTCGCGGAATGTCTTGCCTTGAATAATGAGCAAGGCTACGAGTTCGGTTTGGTTTGTGGCGCTTTGCGAGAGTTCGGCAAAGTGCATGTTCTTCTCAAGCAATTGCTTGGTAAGTTCCTCCAGATTCGCAATCTTCGCTACTGTGCAGATAGCGAAACGTCCGAGGTGTGAGTTGATTACGAGCGGTTGTGCGTCAGTGTCGCTGATTACGCCAATGCCCGCTGTGCTACCTTCGAACCGGTCGAGTGTCGGTTCAAACTTAGTCCTGAAATACGAACTCTCCAGATTGTGGATAGAGCGTGTGAAACCCTTCTCTTTGCTGTACATGGCGAGACCGCCACGGCGAGTTCCGAGGTGTGAGTTGTAATCGGTTCCGTAGAAAACATCTGCAACGCAGCTTTTCTTGGAGATGGTGCCAAATATGCCTCCCATAAGAATGTTGTGTTTTGAAAATTTGTGGTGCAAAGTTACGTATATTTGTTGAATAAATGGTGCTTTAACTTTGAAAAAACTTGCTCCGCCGTATTATTTTTTGACATAATTATGGTGCAACGTGTTGCAGAAAGTGCATTTTTAGAGTTCTTAATTTGGCTGATTAACATAAAGTTATTACTTTTGCATGTCATTTAAATGGAAATTTAACTATAATTTATTACTAATTATAACTATGAGTTTGAAAATTGTTGTACTTGCCAAGCAAGTACCCGACACACGAAACGTCGGCAAGGACGCTATGACAGCCGAAGGTACTGTCAATCGCGCTGCCCTACCGGCAATCTTCAACCCCGAAGATTTGAACGCGTTGGAGCAGGCTCTGCGTCTTAAGGAGCAGAACCCGGGTTCAACAGTAGGTATTTTGACAATGGGTCCTCCGCGTGCTGCTGAGGTTATCCGCGAGGGTCTCTACCGCGGTGCAGATACAGGCTGGTTGCTTACAGACCGTCTTTTTGCTGGTGCCGACACACTCGCTACATCTTACGCTCTGGCTACAGCCATTCAGAAGATTGGCGACGTAGACGTAGTGATCGGTGGCCGCCAGGCTATCGACGGTGATACAGCGCAGGTAGGTCCGCAGGTGGCTCAGAAGCTTGGCTTGTCGCAGGTGACATACGCAGAGGAAATCCTCAAGTGCGAGGACGGCAAACTCACCATCCGTCGCCACATCGACGGCGGTGTGGAGACCGTTGAGGCTCCGATGCCGCTCGTAGTTACAGTGACTGGCTCTGCGGCACCGTGCCGTCCGGCTAACGCCAAGCTCGTCATGAAGTACAAGCGTGCCACAGCTCCCATGGAGCGCAAGCCCGAGGATAAGTACAACTACCTCTACGAGGAGCGTCCTTATCTCACACTCAACCAGTGGACCGTTGCCGACGTAGACGGCGACCCGCAGCAGTGCGGCTTGAGCGGTTCGCCTACTAAGGTGAAGGCCGTTAAGAACATCGTGTTCCAGGCTAAGGAAAGCAAGACTCTCACAGGCTGTGACGCCGACATCGAGGGCTTGGTAAAGGAATTGTTGGACGAAAAGATTATTGGATAATGAACAACGTATTTGTATATTGCGAGATAGAAGGCACTCAGGTTCAGGAAGTGTCTCAGGAACTTCTCACCAAAGGACGCAAGCTCGCCAACCAGCTCGGCGTAGACCTTAACGCCGTAGTTGCCGGCACTGGCATCAAGGGCAAGGTGGAAGATCAGATTCTGCCTTACGGCGTCGACAAGCTCTTCGTCTTCGACGCTGAGGGCCTCTTCCCTTACACATCGGCTCCTCACACCGACATCCTTGTGAATCTCTTCAAGGAGGAGCAGCCGCAGATAGCGCTCATGGGTGCTACTGTTATCGGTCGCGACCTTGGTCCGCGCGTTTCTTCTTCGCTCACCAGCGGTCTTACAGCCGACTGTACGGAGCTTGAAATCGGCGACTACGACGACAAGAAGAGTGGCGTTCACTACGACAACCTGCTCTATCAGATCCGTCCGGCTTTCGGTGGCAACATCGTGGCTACTATCGTCAACCCTGAGCACCGTCCGCAGATGGCTACCGTGCGCAGCGGCGTGATGCAGAAGGCTCTCTACGAGGGCGAGGCAAAGGGCGAAGTGGTATATGCCGACGTAGCTAAATACGTGCCCGAGGCAGACTTTGTTGTGAAGGTGCTCGACCGCCACGTTGAGGCTGCAAAGCACAACCTCAAGGGCGCTCCTATCGTTGTGGCTGGCGGCTACGGCGTAGGATCTAAGGAGAACTTCGATATGCTCTTCCAGCTTGCCAAGGAACTTCATGGCGAGGTAGGCGCAAGCCGCGCTGCCGTTGACGCTGGCTGGTGCGACCACGACCGTCAGATCGGTCAGACCGGTGTAACTGTTCACCCGAAGGTGTACATCGCATGCGGCATCTCTGGTCAGATTCAGCACATCGCCGGTATGCAGGACTCTGGCATCATCATCTCTGTGAACAACGACCCGGACGCACCTATCAACAAGATTGCCGACTACGTAATCACCGGCACTGTTGAGGAGGTACTTCCGAAACTCATCAAGTACTATAAGGCAAACAATAAGTAATGGCTAACTTTTATACTGACCATCCGGAGTACGATTTCTATCTTAATCACCCGGAAATGCAGCGCGTAGTAGAGCTCAAGGAGCGCAACTTCGCCGACAAAGATAAATATGAGGATGCGCCCGTCGACTTCGAGGACGCCATCGAGAACTATAAGCGTGTGCTCGAGATCACTGGCGACATCGCTGCCAACATCATCGAGCCGAACTCTGAGGACGTAGACCTCGAAGGTCCGCACCTCGTAGACGGACGTATGCACTACGCATCGAAGACATACGACAACATCGAGGCTACACGCCAGGCTGGTCTGTGGGGCATCTCTATGCCTCGCCGCTACAACGGCTTGAACATGCCTATCACTCCGTACTCAATGGCTTCGGAGATTGTTTCGGCTGCCGATGCTGGCTTCCAGAACATCTGGTCGCTGCAGGACTGCATCGAGACTCTCTACGAGTTCGGTTCAGAGGAGCAGCGCCAGAAGTACATCCCGCGTGTCTGCGCTGGCGAGACAATGTCAATGGACCTTACAGAGCCTGACGCAGGTTCCGACCTTCAGCGCGTAATGCTCAAGGCTACACAGGACGAGGACGGCACATGGCGTCTGAATGGTGTGAAGCGCTTCATCACCAACGGCGACTCTGACATCCACCTCGTGCTCGCACGCTCTGAGGAAGGCACACGCGACGGTCGCGGTCTGTCGATGTTCATCTACGACAAGCGCGACGGCGGCGTAACCGTTCGCCACATCGAGCACAAGCTCGGTATCCACGGCTCACCTACCTGCGAGCTTGTTTACAAGAACGCAAAGGCAGAACTCTGCGGTTCTACACGCCTCGGACTCATCAAGTACGTAATGGCTCTCATGAACGGCGCACGTCTCGGCATCGCCGCACAGTCGGTAGGCGTTAGCCAGGCTGCTTACGACGAGGCTCTGAAGTATGCTCGCGAGCGCAAGCAGTTCGACACAGCCATCGTTAAGTTCCCGGCTGTTTACGACATGATTGCACGCATCAAGGCTAAGCTCGATGCCGGTCGTTCTATCCTCTACCAGACAGCACGCTACGTAGACATCTACAAGGCTCTTGAGGACATCTCTCGCGAGCGCAAGCTCACACCGGAGGAGCGCGCAGAGCTGAAGAAGTACTCGCGCCTTGCCGATGCATTCACCCCGCTTGCTAAGGGTATGAACTCGGAGTATGCCAACCAGAACACATACGACGCCATCCAGGTACACGGCGGTTCGGGCTTCATTATGGAGTACAAGTGTCAGCGCCTCTATCGCGACGCACGTATCTTCTCTATCTACGAGGGTACGACACAGCTGCAGGTGGTTGCCGCTATCCGCTATATCACCAACGGCACATACCTCGGCATCATCAAGGAGATGCTCGAGAAGGAGGTTTCTGAAGACTTGAAGCCGCTGAAGGCTCGCGTCGTTGAGATGGTGAAGCTCTACGAGCAGGCTCTCGATTATGTGAAGCAGGCTCAGGACCAGGAGGTGCAGGATTTCCTCGCACGTCGCCTGTACAACATGACTGGCGACATCGTTATGTCGCTCCTCATCCTCGAGGACGCTACACGCTCCGCAGAGCTCTTCTCTAAGAGCGCTAATGTATACGTTCGCATGGCTCAGGCTGAGGTTACGGCAGAGCATGTCTACATCATGAACTTCGTAAAGGAAGACCTTCCGAGCTTCCGCGCTGAGTAAACGAAAGTAATATAAATAATAGAAAAGGGTATGCAACTATCTGCATACCCTTTTTTATTTGTTTACATGAAAATATCTACCATATCTTCCAGTTCTTGTGTAGACGGTTGTTTATTAATGAGTTAAAGGCTGGCAGATATACGTTCTATCTACCAGCCTTTGACGATATCTACCAGCCTTTGACGATATCTACCAGTCATTTGCGATATCTACCAGCCTTTATTCGATAAAGAAGTCGTAGTCTTCTTCCGTGTCTTTCTTCTTATCCTCCGACGGCTGCTTGGGTTTCGGTTCCTCCTTCAGCTTTCCGTCCTTGTCGAACATGCCGTACGTTGTGCGCAGCACGATAAACTCGGTGCGGCGGTTCAGCTGGTTGCAAATCTCCTGCTTGTCCTTGTCGAGCTTCAGGATAAATTCCTCAGAAAGTACGTCGCCTTCCTTCAGCCACGGATACTTCTCGGTGAGCTTCTTGCGGATAGTCTTCGGTTTCTCCTTGCCGTAGCCCACGGGTGAGAGACGGTCGCGCGAGATTCCCTTTTCCGTGAGGTAGGCAACCACCGACTCGGCGCGGCGCTGCGAGAGTCCCTTGTTGTACACCGCCGAGCCTTTATAGTCGCAGTGCGACGAAAGCTCTATCGTCACGTTCGGGTTCTCGTTTAGCAGTTTCACCAGTTCGTCGAGCGCAGCCGTCGACTCCGGTCTGAGTGTTGCCTTGTCGAAGTCGTAGAAGATGTTGTCGATGAGCACCGGCGCTGTTATCGATGCCAAAGCGAACTGCAGCACGTACTCCTCCGACTCCTCTGCCGGCTTTACGCGCAGTTCTTCTTTATGGTTGAGGAATCCCTTGCACGTTGCAAGGAAGATATAGTCGACGTTCGGGTCTATCACGTACTCGAACGATCCGTCGCCCTTCACGCTCACCTTCTTGTTTGTGCCGTCCGATCCGACGATGTACACAAGCGCTTCTGGCAGTTCGTAGCCGTCTTGCTCGTACACCCATCCCTTCACGTTCTGCACAATCTCCGGGTTCTCGAAACTGTAAATCTTGTCCCAACCGCGTCCGTCGTTGCGGTTCGACGAGAAGTAGCCGCGGTTGTGTACGCCTTCGAACGTCATGCCGAAGTCGTCGCCCTGCGAGTTGAGCGGATAGCCCGGATGCTCTATATCGTAGCCGCCTTTGTCGTTAGGCGAAGCGATGTAGATGTCCAAGCCGCCCATGCCTACATGTCCGTCGCTCGAGAAGTAAAGGTCGCCGTTGGCACGAAACGTAGGGAACATCTCGTTGCCCGGCGTGTTAATAGGTTCGCCCAAGTTCTCCACACCGGCAAGACCGAGCGACGTGATGCGTGCTCGCCAGATGTCGAGTCCGCCCAGTCCGCCTGGCATGTCCGAAACGAAGTAGAGCCACTCGCCGTCGGGCGACACCGCAGGGTGGGCATAGCTTGAGAGCGTGTCGTTCGTCACCTTGAACTCCTCGGGTTTTCCCCAAGCCGCATCGGCACGCTGCGAAGTCATAATCTGTGCAAAGCGCGGATACGACGGGTCGGTCTGACACTGCGTGATGTACATCGTCTTGCCGTCGGGCGTCAGCGCGCATGCACCCTCGTCGTACTCCGTATTCAGTCCGCCGTTCACCGGTTCGGGCTTCTGCCACTTTCCCTTCTCGTCTTTCTGCGAGACGAATATGTCGGCAGCCTTCGCTCCGGTGATGCCGCTCAGTTCGTTGCCCGTAGCGTCGTTGCGTGTAGAGGTGAAGTAGAGGTAGTCGTACTGGTCGCCGCCGAGCACCGGACTGTAGTCGTCTCTTCTCGAGTTGAACACATCCATGCGCTTCACCTGATAGCGCGAACCATCCTTCTTCCATTGCGGAGCGTTCTCAGCTGAGGCAAGTCCGTTCTTTGCGAGCACGTTGTCTGGCATCGAGTCGAGCACAGTGCGAAACTCGGTCTCTGCCTGCTTGTATGCGCCGTTCTTCAGCAGCAGTCGAGCGTAGCTGAGTCGGTCCTGCGTCGACGCCTGATTGTATCTGATGGCGTTGCTGTATGCCGCAAGCGCCTTCTGTGTAGAGTTGATGCGCTCGTTGCAGAAAGCCACCTTCAGCGCTATCTTGCCGCGCTTCTCACGCTCCTTCGGCGCTGTGCGCTGGTAAGCACGCTTGAACTGCGTCGCTGCGTCGTAGTATTCGCCCACGGCAAGATACTTCTCGCCCTTCTTCATATTCTTCTCTGCGCCGCATCCGCTGAGCATGAGCGCAGATAAAGCGAGGATGAATAGGGTAGAGTAGAGTTTTATTTCTTTCTTCATTGATATTTGTCCTTTAATAGACTTAACGTAGAACAGCGTTTTTTATTGTGTACCTGCTTTATTTTGTAGTTTTGACACACCCAATAAAAAATCCTCGCAAACGCATCAGCGTCTGCGAGGATGATAATAGTATTGTTAAGCGTTGATTAACGCTTCAAGTTCGGGTTCTTCTCAACCTCAGTTGTCGGATAAGGACAGTAGATAGACTCGTCGCCAGCCCATGTAGACTTAACAACCGGAACGCTCTCCTTTGCTGTGTACTCCTTACCGTTCTCAACAGCCACAACAACAGGCTTGTTAGCAACGCGGTAGTCGAAGTTCTTCTTGAGCTCGTTCATACGGAACTCGTCGGCGCGGCGTGTAACCATCTGTGTCCACTGACCTGCAACCTCCCATCCGTGCTCGATGTAGCAAGCCTCAGCGAGCTGGTCTGCAGTCATGTTAGCGATAGCAACCTTTGTGCCGTCTGAGAGAGTTACGTTCTCTACGTCGGTAACGGCGCGCTTGCGTACCTCACGCAGATACTCCTTAGCCTTAGCCAAATCGCCACCAGAACGAGCAGCGCTCTCTGCGTACCAGAGGAGGAGCTCTGCGTAACGAATCAGACGATGACGACGACCGTTAGTCATGTTGGTGTAGTTAGGCTCGAGATAGTTGTACGGAGCGAACTTCTCCTTAGCGAGGTTGTCGCCGTCGCAGTTTACAGTGTAGATAGCGAACATCGGGTGATAAGCCTCTACAACCGGCTTGCCTTCAGCATCGAGATCCCACCAGTTGCAAACCTTAGTGATTGTAGCATCTTTCTGGAAAGTGATTTTCGGAGCATACACAGCATCCTTACGCGGTCCTTCCGGATAGCGCTTCCAGAATGCGATTTCGCCCCATGCATCGCCCCAGCCACCATCGCCGAGACCCTCGAAGCGGCAGCAAGAAGTAAGCTCAGAGTCGTGATCCCAAGAACCAGAGTTCCAGTTGTTGTCGATACCGAGGATGGTCTCCTTGTTGTAGTTGTGGCCCATTGAGTAGACGTGGTTCCAAACAGGATCGTTGTAGAAGCCGTATGTGCCGTTGTTGTCGATTACTTCCTTAGCCTTTGCAGCAGCGAGAGCGTAGTACTCCTTGCCCTTGTTGAGCGGGTAGCCTGCCATTGCCATGTATACAGCAGTGAGTGTAGCCTGAGTAGCCTGCTTTGTAACCCATGCGTCAACGCCGTCGTGGTTGCGCGGAGCCTGGCTGTAGCTTGTAGGCAACCAGCCTTCAGCCTTCTTCAGATCCTCTACGATGAGGTTGTAGATTTCCTCAACGCTTGACGGAGCAACGTTAGTTGCGCTCGGGTCGGTAGTTACAACCATCGGCAGCGGACCGAACACGCGTACCAGATAGAAGTAAGCGTATGCACGCCAGAAGTGTGCGTTGCCGAGAGCGATGTTGATCTCCTCCTGAGATGTAGGAGTCTTTGATGCGTTCTCGATTACCCAGTTACAAGCCTTGATAAGAGCGAAGTGCTGGCTCCATGCGTCCTTAACACCCTTGTTTTCGCCGTCAGAGCTGAATACGTCAAGAGCTGCAACAGCCTGCTTGTTAGAGCTTGGGTTGGCTGTCATGTCGTCGCCCTGCCACTGCGGGTACATAGGGTTAGTCCACGACTGTGTCTGGTTCAACTTCTCGTAGATTGTATGGATGCTTGCATCAAGGTCAGCCTGACTCTTGAATACGTTGGCCTCTGACATCTGTCCCTTCGGGTCCTCGTCGAGGAAGTCGCTACATGATGTTGTTGTTGTCAGCACCGAAGCAGCGAAAAGGCAACCCAGTAATATCTTTTTATTCATTTTGTTTCGTTGTTTAGATTGTTAATTGATGGTTTTAGAAGTTCAGACGTACACCGAATGTGAAGGTACGCGGGTTAGGATAAGCACCCATGTCGATACCGTTGTTGTTGTCGACGTTGTGCTCAGAGAATGCTGCGCCAGCAGGATCCATACCCTTGTAGCCTGTGATGGTGAAGAGGTTCTGTGCAGAGACTGACAGACGTACGTCAGCGAACTTGGTCAGCTTGCGCGGCAGAGTGTAAGCTACGCTCACGTTCTCGCAACGGAGATAGTTAGCGTTCTCGAGCCACTTGTCTGAGTTACCGTATGCCTTGTTGCCTGCTGCGTCGAGAGACGGCATTGTCTTGCCAACCTCTGAGAAGTATTCGTTATCGGTTACGAACATTGATGCACCTACTGATGTGTTCATTGTGAAGCGAACGAGGTTGAGGCGCTTAGCACCGAATGCTGCATTGAAGAATGCGTTGAACTCCCAGTTCTTGTAGTTGATGGTGTTGTTCCAACCTAATGTAACGTCCGGGTTAGAGCGTCCGAGAACGAAGCGGTCCTTGTCGGCGTCCGGAGTGCGTGTTGTCTTGCCGTCGGCTGTGTAGTATGTGTCATAGAACTTGCCGTCGTCGCCCTTCTCAAGGCCTGCCCACTTGTAGCCGTAGAATGTACCGATAGCCTCACCCTCGGTGATGATGGTACTTGCTTCTACTGTACCTGGCGACGGGCTTGCACCGTAGAGACGCGGAGTCTGAGCTGTAAGCTTAGTTACCTCGTTCTTCAGGTAGCTTACGTTGAGAGTAGATGTCCACTGGAGGTCCTTCTTCTGCAGAATCTGTGCTGTCAGGCTAACGTCAACACCCTTGTTGCTAACTTCGCCTGCGTTTGTCCAGTAGCTCTGACCACCGAGGTAGCCCGGAGTGCTCTGCAGGAGCAGGGCGTCTGTAGTGTTCTTCCAGAAGAGGTCGACACCGAGGCTCAAGCGGTTGTTTAAGAAGCCGAAGTCGAAGCCGAGGTCGAACTGCTTAACCTTCTCCCATGTCAGGTCTGGAGTAGCGATGCCGCCAGCCCAATAGCCTGAGTATGTGTTCTTTGTACCGTAGTTGAAGCCGGTTGTAGAGAGGCTTGCGAGTGTAGAGTACGGGGTGATATCCTGGTTACCGATTTCACCGTAGCTTGCGCGAATCTTGAAGTTGTTAACAACGTTGCGCATCGGCTCCCAGAACTTTTCGTTAGAAACAGTCCATGCAGCTGCTACTGACGGGAAGTAGCCCCACTTCTTGTTTGTGAAGCGGCTCGAACCGTCGGCACGGAGTGTACCGGTGAGCATGTAGCGGTCAGCGTAGTTGTACATAACGCGAGCTACGCCAGAGAGCATTGTCCACTTGCTGTAGCCGTTGCTTGCGTCGCGTGTAGCGGCGTTCTTCACGTTCCAGTAGCCTACGAACTCCTGAGCCAGGTCCTTACCCTCGATACCCATAGAGCGTGTCTCGCGGCTTGTTGCCTCCCATACGCCGGTAGCAGTAAGGTTGTGGTCGCCCCAAGAGTGCTGGTATGTAAGGTTGTTGGTCGACTGCAGACCCATCACCTGAGCGTTGTTGTTGCCCATGTTTGTAGTACCGTTAACGGTCTTGGAAGAGAGGCTGTACCACTTGTAGTCGTTGAAGTCGATACCGTTTGTTGTGGTGAATGTCAAGCCGTCGCAGATGTTGAACTTCAAGTCGACATGGCCAGTAACCATTGTACGGTTGCGGTCGCTCTGGTTAGCGTGAACCAAGCCCCACGGGTTCTGCTGGATGTTGTTGTACTGGTCCTTGTTGTAGTTGCCGTTAGCATCCATCATCTCCATTGTCGGAGAGTAGTTAAGACCTACCCAGATCGGGTTCGACTGGTTCTGAGCGAAGCCTGCCGAGCCGCTGTTCTCTGTGCGAGAGAGGTTTGCGTCGGCTGTGAGCTCCAACCAAGAGAAGAGCTTGTTGTGGATGTTGAACTTTACAGAGTAGCGCTTCGACTCTGTGTCGCGAATAACACCCGTCTGGTCCATATAGTTGGCAGAGAAATATGTCTGTGTGCCGGTTGTACCCTTAGAGATAGCCACCTTGTAGTTCTGTGTAACACCGGTGTGGAGCAACTGGTCCATCCAGTCGATACCCTTGTTTGTGCCGTTGATATAACCAGCGAGATCGTTAGCGTCAGCACCCTTGTACTGCACCAAAGCCTTTGCGTAATCCTGAGCGTTCATAGCTTCAGGAACGTGGTATGCGTTAGAAACACCGAGCGAAGCGTCGAATGTAACCTGAGTTGTGCCGGCCTTACCCATCTTGGTCTGAACCATTACAACACCGTTAGCACCGCGTGCACCGTAGATAGCTGTAGAAGAAGCGTCCTTCAGCACCTGGATGCTCTGGATATCCTCAGGGTTGATACCCTCGAGACCTGTCTCGCGAACGATGCCGTCAACTACGTACAACGGGTCGTTGCTCTTGTTTACAGAGCTTGCACCACGCACACGAATCTTCATCGAACCGCCAGGAACGCCAGAAGACATTACCTGCACACCCGACATACGACCGTTGAGGGCGTCCTCAACACGTGCTACCGGCTGGTCCTTGAACGACTTGCTATCCATGATGGCTACAGAACCTGCCAAGTCGGCCTTCTTCACTGTACCGTAACCGATAACGACAACGTCGCTCAGCATCTCGGCATCCTCATGAAGAGTAATGTCAAGGGTCTTCTTGCCTGCTACAGACATTTCCTGAGTCTTATAGCCTACGTAAGAAACTACAACTGTGGGCTTTGAAACGCGGAGAGTGAAGTTGCCATCAATGTCGGTAACTGTACCGTTCGACTTGTTGCCTTTTTCTACAATGCTAACGCCAATAAGCGGTTCGCCAGCGGCATCAAGTACGCGACCAGTAATCTGCTGGTTCTGTGGTGTTTGAGCTACATTGTAAACCGAACGTGCGAGTTCGTCTGCTGCTGTTGCGTTTGTTGCGCAAAGCATCATGCCTCCTCCCATCAACAACGAAAGCGCTAACTGCTTTGTCATAAGCGGAAGTAAAGGTCTCTTTACTTTTTCCATAGATTTGGTTTTTAAGTTTAGGACATCGTCCGCATTGCCGTAGTTTCCTTAGGCTGTGAGCTGACACATCCTTTTTCTTGTTAGTAATAGTTATGTAGTATATATTTTATAACTCGAAATTAAACTAATTGTCACTATCTTTTCACCTTGTGTGTTTTTACAGAAGTGATTTGTTTAAGTAGGCGATTGGTTTTTAATTCGGGTGCAAATTTACAAAAATTTCTTTATGCACAAAAAAAATCATTAAAATTTTTTATGAAAACGTTTGTTCTGCACGTTTTTTGTGCAGCAATCGTTCGTCGGTTTGAAACAATTTGCGTAAATTTGCAACTGCAAAATCGCAATGGTTCCGTAGCTTAGCTGAATAGAGCGTCAGATTCCGGTTCTGAAGGTCGTGGGTTTGAATCCCACCGGAATCACCAAGGGGGTGCAGTTGTCTCAACTGCACCTTTTTCGTTTTATGAGTAGAAATTTTGTTTTTGGAGCAGAAAGACTTGGTCGAGAAAAAGTTCTGAAGGTCGTGGGTTTGAATCCCACCGGAATCACCCAGGGGGTGCAGTTGTCTCCGCTCGGCTTTGCCGCTTGCCAGAGCAAGAACTGCACCTTTTTCGTAGCGGAGGTCTCCGGCCTCCGCAGCACCAGATCGGGTAGTATAAACGTGCTAATGGAATTTTTGTTTGCTGCGGAGGCCGGAGACCTCCGCTACGGTTATCGATCCGCATTCAATGTTTTTTGAGCATAAAGACTTGTTGTATCGGAAACATTTTATAAAATTGCAATAATATGGGAACATTAGAAGCATTCTTGGTAATATTGGCAGTGATTAGCGGCGGGCTTGTCATTTGGTCTTATACCAAATCTGGCAAGAAGTGGCTCAACAGCCTCTAACTTTATGTACTATGCTCTATTCCCGCGGTCTGGTAATAATACTTTAGATATGCGGTAATAGTATTTTTGCTATGCGGTAATAAGATTTTTGCTGCATGGTAATATCATGGTTCTTTGCAAGAACATATTAAAGGCTCACTAAAAACATACTAAGGACTAAGTATAAACACAAAAAGGCTGCACACTTCGTCGTGTGCAGCCTTTTTTTAATCTAATAATTGTAGGAGTAAACGTTACTTCACGAAAACCTTTGCCGTGCGACCGCCCACCTTCACGATATAGCATCCGGTTGTAACGCCGACTGCGGCATTCTTCTCGCCGGCTGAACGCCATACGCACTTGCCGTCTACGGTCCAAACACCTGCCGAGAGGCTGCCGATTCCGCTCAGAACTATTGTTCTGCCCGCTACGTAAACCTTGCCCTCAGACGCTGTGGTCTCGGTGATTGCAGAAGTGGAGTTGACGCTGAGAGCGTTTGAGAAGTCAGACTCGCCCTTGTCGTAAACCACCGTCACGCGGTAGGTGTACTCGCCCGTGCTGCTTGCCTCGGTGTCGTCGTACGAGGTAGCCGAAAGCGGAGTGGCGTTGAGCAGCGCGCCGTTGCGGTATACGTTGTATCCGTTGATGGCGAGCGTCTGCTTCTGAGCGCCCGCCGGCACGAAGCTGATGTCGTCGAGGAAGAGCGCCGTGTTGATGCCCTCAACGTAGATGGCGAAATACTTGGCGCCTTCAGGCAGGTCGAACGAGTATTCGGTCCACTGCTCGGGTATGTCGGTCACTTCCTTCAAGTCAATGAAGTCGGCTGTCTCGTTGCCCGTTGTCGAATAGAGTAGGGTGAAGCCCTCGAGTCCGTCCATGCGGTAGTTGAGGCTCTTAGCGTTGATGGTGATTCGCTGCTTGCCGCCGTACAGCTCGGGCGAGATGAGCCAGTCTTGCTTCATGCTGCCGCAGTAGGGCGAGATGAGAATCTTGTCGCCGCTCACGCTCGACCATCCGTCTTCCTCGGTTCCGATAATCTGTGTGAGGTCGATAACCTGGAAGCTGATGCCCTCGCCGCTGTTCGGGTAGGTTATCCATCTGCCGTCGTTGGTCTGGAACTCCATAGAGTACTGGTTGCCGTGAACGTCTACCACCTTCCACTTGCCGAAGTCGGTGATGGTGAACGCGTCGTACTGCTCGAAGCTCTCAACGCTCGACTGCGGAGTGAGGCTGCTGAGGTCGGGAGCCGACCACTTCAGACTCATTGCCGATCCGTTCCAGCCGCCGCTGAGGTCGCTTACCGTGGGATAGGTAGGCGCCACGAGGTCTACTACGGTCTTCACGGTGTCGTTCTTCGTGTTCTCGTCGGCGCTGTATTCCACAACAGCCTTGAGCTGCATAGCCGGAAGGTCGCGCACCTCGGGAGTTACGCTAAACTCGAGTTCGGCTGTCTCGCCAGCCTTCAATGTCGTGCCCTGCTTCTCAGCCAGCAGTCGGTCGGCGGCGTAGAGCTTCACGCCGTAAGCTGCGGCGTCCTTAGAGCCTACGTTCTTCACGACGGCAGAAACGGTCTTCTCCGTTCCGACGTTCATTCTCGACGGAGTCTTCAGCTCAGCCATCTTCAGGTTGTGCTTCAGGTTGTCCGACATGCGGATGTTGTCGATATAGAGCTTCTCGTTCGACTTGATATTGTCGGTGCGGAACGCCAGCTGCACGAAGCGGTTGGCGGCGAACGTCGAGAGGTCGTAGCTGTATTCGGTCCATCCGTCTACGCTCTGGCTGAGGTCTACGGAAGCCACCTTGTGGTATACGTTGTCGGGTGTGAGCACCTCGAAGTCCATGTTGTCGTCGATAGCAGAATGTTTCACCCAGAACGAAACGACGGGCTTCATCGTGTCGTCAATACGAATCTTCGGCGATACGAGCAGCAGTTCGCCCGTGCTGCCCACGTTGGTGTAGCCGATGCAGCCGTTGTCACCATCCTGCGATTCGCTTGTGGTGCCGCCCCAGCTGCGTTCGCCCATTCTTGGCACGGCAGCCCACTCAGAGTAGGTGGCAACCGCATTGCTGAACGACTCCGCTATCGGCGTCTCGTACGGCTTGCCGGCAGAGATGGCGTAAGAAGTGGCGTCGGCGCTTGTGCCGGCTGTCGATACGGCGTTCACAACGTAGATGTACGAGCCCTGCTTGTTGCCGAGGTCGCTGATGACGTCGGTAGCCGAGCATTCGCCGTCCTTAACGTCGAGCGCCATCCAGCCGTTGCGTTTCACGGTGTAGGTGAGCGCCTTCGGGTCTACATATCCGCCGTTGGCACCCTTGGTAGGAGCCTCCCAGCTAACGACTACGGTGCCGTCAACCGGTTCGCTTAGCGTGATGTGCTCTACCGCAGCCGGTGTGTCAACGCCTACGTATGCCTTCAGCGACGCGTCGTCGCCCTTGCCCTTGGCGTTGCTCACAACCACCTTGTAGGTGTTGAAGCCGTTCTGCGGTTGGTTGTCGGTCAGGGTGAGTTTCTTTCCCGACAGCAGAGTCTCATCGCCGCTTGCGAACGACTTCAGCAGGGTGCCGTCTCTGTACACTTCGGCTGTGGTGAGTGTGCCTACAGCCGCACCGCCGATGGTCTTTGAAGGCAGCGTGAACGATACCTCCGACTTCAGTTCGCCCTTTGCGGCAGGCTTCACTGCGAGGTCGGCTACTGCGGCTGGCGTGTCGGTTGTGGTATACTGCTCCACGCTGATGTCCTGTATCTCGAACGAGTGCATGAGAGCATCGCTCAGCAGGTGGAAGCCAAGATAGTAGTCGCCGTCTGAAGGTACGAGGAACTTCGCTTCTACCTTCTGCGTCTCGAACAGCGTGCTAAACTCTGTGGCGGGCATCACGCTGGTAGTCATGTTCTCAGCCTCTGGCAGATTGCCGAGAGCCACGGCGAGGAGGTGCTTGTTCTGCGAGTTGCATCGCACGTTGAACGTCACCTTATAGTAACCGCTCTTGTTGAGCTTGAGCGGCGGCAGGATGAGCCAGTCGTCTGCCTTCACCGTAGCGTCGCCGGCATATTCAGCGGTCTGCGAGTACTCGTTGTAGCTCCATGTCTTGCTGTCGTTGTTGGCATCGAGCACGGTGAAGTAGTCGAATGCTTCCTGCTTTTCGAAGTTCTCGCTGTACGGCGTAGCCTTGCCCGGACCCACGACTACCTTGTTAGAAGCGAGTGTCTCGCCCGACTTGCCGTAGGCAGAAGGTGTCACCTCATACCAGTATTTAGCCAGTTCGCCGCTCTCTACGTTGTCGTAGAGCACGGTAGCGGTGGTGCTCTCGCTCACGGTCTTGGCGTCGGGCTGTCTCACAACCTTGTACGTTACGCTTGCCGGGTCTACATATCCGTTGTGCGCACCCGTCGAGACGGCGTCCCATCGCAACTGCAGTCCCTTGTCGAGCGTGCGCTTCAGCGAGAGTCCGCTCACCGTTGCCGGAGCGTCCTTGCCAATCCACAGCGAGGTGGCAGTGCGTTCGCTTTCGCCCTTAGCGTTCGACGTCGTGACTACAATCTTGCAGCGTCCTTCGGGCAGGGTGGCGTCAAGCTGCACGGTCTTGCCTGCTGCAGCCGTTCCTTCCTTCTTCTGGTCGCCCAGATACACCTTGTAATTAATGTTGCCGCTCAGCGTCTCTCCGCCCTTTGTTGCGGAAGGCATGGTGAAGCTGACCTTTCCGGTGGTGCTGCCGTTGCTGAAACTTGCCTTCAGGTCGCTCACCTTTGCAGGTGCACCCTTGTCGACGTGCGGCAAAATGTAGAGGCCGGTTATCTCCTCCATACCCGTGAACTGTCGGCAAAGCGTTAGTGCTCCGCTCTGCATGTTCACCTCGTAGAGCGCCGACGTGAAGTCAGACTTCATCGAAGCCCAGTAGCACTTGCCGGTGGTGGGGTCGACGGTAGCCGACTGCGCGTACATCGGCATGATGCCAGTGCTTCCCACAACCGTAATTTCCGCCGTGTTCTTGTCGATCTTCACAAGGTTTTCCATGCTTATGCCGTAGAGCTGTCCGCTGTTGTCGAAGAAGAGTGCAGAGAACGTAGTGTCGAAGTTGGCGATGCGGTCGAAGTCGCCCTTCTCTACGTTCAACGTACCGAGACAAATGCCGCCGTCAACGTAGCAAGCGTAAATCTTGTCGGTGGTAGCGTCGTAGGCAAGGTCGAGAGCGGCGTGCGCCATCGTCTTCTCCGAGAGCAGTTCCCACGTGTCGGCGTCGTACACGCTCAGCAGCATCTTGTCTACATTGATAGAGTAGTACTTGCCGTTGGCATACGCGCCACCGCCTTGTGCGGTTAGTCGCTGGTCGATCTTCACGGGTGTGAACCCAGAGGCAGACGTTGTGCCGAACGAGTAGATACCCGGTCCGCCACCTGCGCCCCAGTTCATTGAAGACACTACACTACCGTATATCACGGTGTCGTCCTGCGCGAGAGCCTGTCCGCCGTAGGTGGCTGCGAGAAGCAGCGCCAGGGCTACCGACTTGCGCATCATTTGTCTGGTGTCGATTTTCATAAGCATATATATTAATAATGTATAAGTTGAAATTCTGTATGCTGTGGTGAGTTGAAACTCCGTGTATTGTATGAGTTGAAATCTGCTTATTCTTTCTCTTCTCTCTTGTTCTTTTGAGCCAATATCTAAATGTGATTGCTAAATTACATAAAAAAGTTAATATGTATAACCTTTTGTTAGAAAAATGTGTTGCAATATGGAAAAATGTAGGGCTTTTGTGTTTTCTGCTGTATTCTCTGCAATCAAATCTACTTGGACGTCGATTTAAGCGTGTTGTGGTACAGAAGTTGTACAAAAATAGAGACGGTGTAAGCATAAAAAAAGAGGCAATCATTTGAATATCAAATAATTGCCTCTTTGTGGAGCTGGTGGGATTCGAACCCACGTCCAAACAGGGAAACCATACGCTTTCTACATGCTTATTCTGGCCTTCGGTTTTCGTGACGCAACAAGACCCAGACCACCAATTGCGCCCTTATCCTCTAAAACTTCACCCGTGCGGCGAGGCACACACTGGCTATTTCCGATTTACCTGCACCGCTTTGTCCTCAGATTCGGAACAACATCCTTGGAGCGATGTCTCGTTCCGCCAAACCTTGTGGCGGAATAAAGCTAATCTACTATACTTCGATTAAGCAGCGAGAGCGTAGTTGTTTTCGCCAATTAAATTTTTGATCACTCAGATTAAGGAGCTAGCCATCGAGGCTCCGCATGCTTACATACCATTTCATCCCGCTGTCAAATCCAGTCAACCCCGAGATGTCGTACCACACTGAAATTCAGTACTTTGCGTACTAAGAAACCCCATCGTGTGGACAATATGTGGACATAAATCCTTGATTATCCTCCCCATTTCAAGCGATTTCCTATTGCAAAATTAGTACAAATGCACGAAACTGCAAAATAAAATGCTAACATTTTGCATGTGTGTGGACAAAGTGTGGACACACAGAAGTAAATACTCATGAGAGAACGGATTATTTCGCTGTACTGATAACCGAACGATCTACATCTTAGACCGAGGGTTGAGTCGATTACAGATGACAATGTGGAGTCAAATTGATCCATAATCAGAAATATTCCTCCAAAAGGAGTGAGTTTCTCAGACTTAATTTGTATCTTCGCCATTCCTATCGTCGGATTCTCTTGTTTGTTTTTGCAACACTAAGATAAGTGAATTCTTCGATATGGTAAAATCATGAGCAACTTATTGTTGCTCAGGGTTTTATAAACAATGTTAAACTAAAGTGTTGCGGAATTAAGGTTTATCATTAACCAGACAATCTCATTTTATCAATGGATATACTCGATAGAATAAAAAAAGAAATAGATTCTGAAACTCTCATCGGTTGCTTTCATAAAGCTGTCGATGGGAGTGGTTATTTCTCTGAAATACGCGGTAATGAAGGCGAAATATCAAAAGACTATAGTTTCGCAAATATCCCATACAACGCAGATTTAATAGAAGACGAGTTTTATGAATTCCAGTGGAAGGTCATCAATGACCATTCCCCACTCCTTGTCTCTGTCATAGGTGAACCAACAATAATAGATAAAGCAGAATTTCTTCATCGCCTCTATGCTGCCAAAGCCAGTCTTCGTGGTAGCAATAAGGAATACTTTATCAATTCACAGGAGAACCTTTTTAAGGAAGTAACAGGCGCCGACCACACCTACATTTATGAGCTTTTGCAAAATGCAAATGACTATCCTTCAGAAATTGACAATAATATAGTTAGGGTTAAGTTTGTGGTTACGCCGCACTACCTGCTATTCCTACATACAGGTAGAGAGTTTAACTTAAAGAATATCACAGCTATATGCACTGTCAATCAGGGCGAAAAACGTGGCAACACTAAAACTATTGGTTATAAGGGAATAGGCTTTAAGACCGTGTTCGTGAATAACGATTATGTTTATCTTCGTTCTGGTGATTGGAGGATGCGTTTCGACGAACAATATGTTGAAGAGCATGAAGGAAAACGTCCCTGGGTTTTCATGCCTATTTCCACGCCAGACACAGAGCTTGACAACGAATTATCTGATGCACTTGCTGGGCTACCCAAAGATTACAGGGTCGCCTTTGCATTACGTAATAAGCGTGGCGATGCATCTGAGAACATGCCACAATTGGACAAAGTATTCTCTGATAGTCAGATACTGCTCTTTATCCCTAACGTTTATGAGGTTGAGGTTGATGCAAATGGCGAACGTAAATACTCCGTTACCAAAGATAAGGATAAGTGGATAGTTGAATCATACGAATGGCCTATTGCGCCCGAATTGCGCGACTTAGTCGAGGAAGACATAAAGAAAGGAGGAAAAATACCAGAGAAGTTTCGTGAGATAGACAGCATCAATATATCATTTGCCGCAGCCAAAGATGGAAACAAAATTGTACCCATCGACGATGCTCGTGTATATAATTATCTACCAACAGAGCTTCGGCTCAACTTTGGATTCCTGATTAATGCTGATTTCGTACCTAATGGAGCCCGCAATGGTCTTCATGATACAAAATGGAACGCTGAGGTTATGCTTCAATGTGGCAAACAGTTTGTCACATGGCTAACAAACTTGCTTTCAAAAGAGGGTGAGTGGGATGCTAATGCCGTATTGAGTCTAATCCCAAGATTTGACACATCTGAATTTTATGCCAAACAATTCCAGGTTGGTTTCGTTAGAGCCATTAAAGAAGCAGCTTTTATTCCCACAAAAAAGAATGGGAAGTATAAATTGGCAAAGATGTCTGAGGTTATATGGGATGAACTTGCTTTGACTTACGGTGACAATCAAATGTTTACCGACGATGAATTCTATAAATTTACAGAAACATCCAAGTTACTTCCTATTCAAGAACTTAGGAATAACCAAGTACTCCGCTCATTGTTGAAGGATCAGTATAAAAATTCTGATGCAATTTACGGTGGCACCAAACTAGGTTCTTTGCCTTTCAACAAACACTTTCTGATATGGCTTACTAAAAAAGAGAACAATATAAAGTTTAACTCTTTCTTGCTCAGGGAAGATTGGATGATGAATCTTACAAGTCGAGACATCCTCTTGAGTTCTAAAGGAACATTACAGAGTTTTGAAAAGCTTTATGCTGATGTAGACGATTATGTTCAAGATTTACCGATTTTAGACAAGTGCCTTGAGAGAATAGATACGGAAGTACGTGACGAGCTTTGTAAAGTCGAACATTGGAATAACTATATTTCTAAGTTTAAGCAACTTAACCAATATCAGTTCGCGAATGAAGTTTTAGAAATATATAAAGGTTATCCAGACTCTTTTGTACAAGAGGATAATAGCGTTGGTTATATTCGGGTAATAGCCGCATTAGGTGTTAGAGCCAGTTCATACCTACCGGCTGAATTTACTTTTGTTACAACAGATGGCAAGGTTGTTAAAAAATCGGAAGATCTATACATTAGATCTGAGTTTGGCCAGGAGTTTATGTCTCATCCATGGGTAAACCCAGAGTGGACTACGTTTATCTCAGATAAATATTTTGAGAAGAATTCTGAGCGAATTAAGGCATTCCTGTTAAGTGCAGGTATATCGGAGTTGAATGCAGATCTTATCTATAGAAAATTCCTGAACAATGAAGAACGTGGAACTCAAATTGCAGAGCGCATCAAAGACAGGGCTGTCAATATAGACTTTTACCGTTATTTAGCCATCGACTTAAAGCTTGACGCGTCTAACAACAAATTCACTTCTGGAATGAAAGCTCGTTATTCTGTTGTTAGCACCGACGGAAGCACTGAACACCAGACCTTGTTGAGCACTACAGTATTCTTCCAAAGTGAAGGATGGGAAGAGGCTATACACTTCAAATGGATGCCGGCGTCAATCTGTATGGCTTTATCTAGTTGCTATGTTGATGGACTTAGCGAAGATGACCAAAGCCGAGTGCGCAGCTTCTTTGGTCACGACAACTTAATATCACCAGTTACAGTAGGAACACTCAAAACTCTTATTCGTACTCAAAAGAATTTAGAAGCCATCTGTAGCCACATTAATTCAGTAAACACCAGTAAGAGTTTCTTAAAGTATCTCATAGACAACCAGCAGGTTATATTCAAGGAGGAAAAACCTTCCACTGCTTATCGCGCCATTCCCATATTGGTTGATGGTGCTACAGAATTATGCCCATTAGCTTCCTTGAAATCCCGTTGTTATTACCATAATAACGACTTAGATATGTTACTCACTCAATCTTGGATGAGTGAGAAGAATATCCCCGTATGTTCTTCGGAGTATAATGATTTGTTCACTACTCATGAGGGACGAAAATTTATGGCAGAATTAGGCCTGTATGCTTTCGAACTCATACCTTACATACAAAGGCATGTCCTTGCTGTTCCTGACATGTTCAAGAATGTCATAAACGAAAGAGAGGCAAATGTAGCATTTCACAAATTCTTTTTCGGTATCAGTCAAAAGCTTACTGGAGATGACTTTGAGACACTAAAAAACTTTCCTATCTATATTGTATCTCCAGACAACCCTGAAGGTGAAATTGTTAATAAGTCGACAGATCATTATCTCCCCTCTGATCTTTTAACTGATATTATCAGTAAGGATATTGTACCCATCGATATTCTTGATTGTATTCATTTAGACTATGTTACATCTCCAGAGGAAAGATCGTACTATATCAATTCACTAGGCAATTGCGAGTTAGATACAGCAAACTTCCTTGAATATATATTGCAAGAAGGATGTCAAAAAGAAATAAAAGAATATATCACAGACCAGGAGCGGAATGTTCGCTTTTGGAGATGGGTTTGTGACTCTAAATTCAAGCAAGACGACAATAAGAAATTTAAAGTATTCCCTATCTTTGGCCATGAATTAAATTCTGTGGTAGATATTGTCTGCAAGCCAGAAGAGCTATTCATCTCTTCGGCTTACTCTGATACATCAAATATTGAAACATTCTTTGCTGAGTTTGCAGTTAACCCATATTTTGTCAGTGATGCTTACAAAGAGGACAATGATGACGATCGCGATTGGTCAAAATTGTTCAAAGCACTTCATATTACGACTGATACTGGCGAACTTATTGCCAAGCATGTTCTCCCCAATCTATCTCAACACCAACGAGTAGATATAGTAGATTTACTGGCAGATCAAGAGAATACTTTAAGTAAGCAACTCAGGGAACAAGATAATGATGAAATAAAAGGTCAATTTGCCGAATTACTTCTTTTATGTGCAGACGGTAACTATCGTAAACCTTCTGCTGCAATTCTTAGTGGCCGCTATTTCGATATCGAAAATATGCCGTTCCCAGATATCAACATGGCCAATCTTGTATCTGAGGAATATATCACTCGTAGCGATATTTCGTCGGATAAAGTAAGTAGAATTTGCCGATTGCTATGCAATGTCGCTGATGTATGCGGAAATACGCTATCTAACCATACGCAGATTCGCAATGAAAAGCTCAACTATTTCCTGGCCCATCAGGATTTATTCAAAGAAGAAAGACATCTCAATATAATTCGTGAGTTAGCTCAGGTATATACAGAAGATCCTGATGGTATTAAAGTTTTGTACCGTCAAAGTAACAAACTTATACGTTTGTGGGGGAAAGATGGAAAGTTGCACGATAGTGCAGATCTGTACTTTGGTTCTGCTTATCAGCCAGAATGTGACTTTGAGGCAAATGGTATTACATACCGTCCATTTATTTCAGATGATTACATAAAGGGGCAAGCCAATAAAAACGTCATGTTCGAATTCTTCAGATTTTTGAATGTTTGCGGAAGATTCCGTGAACAGGATATTCAGCTACTTGCGAACGAACGGTTCTCTATATATTTCTGGTCAACATACGCAACGAACAAAGAGATTGAACTTGCAAATATCTGTACTTGCGAGAAACTGAGAGATGTTGCATGTATACCATCGGCAAATGGCAATAAAAAGGCCATGGAGTTATACAATTATCGTAACGAACAACTCCAGAAGATGGTGCTGGCCCTCTCTGATGGTGCAACAAAGTTACCTAATGTTGAATTGCCCGAGTGGGTAAAGTATATTGGCTTACGATCTCGACTTTGTCTTTCTGATTGTCTTGAATATCTGAAACTTGATATCCCAGACTACAGACGTGATGTCATGAAATGGGTAATTGAGACACCAGATGATATTTTAAGACAACGCCAACATGAAATCAATAAATTTATAGAATCCGCTAACTGGTTCAATGGGCAAAAAAAGTTCGTCCCACTTAAGGAACTAGTAGCGTTGCAGTGGCATAATGAGACGTTAACGGGTAACTTTAGCAGTAGCTCATACGTGTGCAACCCGGCATATATGCCAGAATTTCAGTCAGACTACAACAGACTGTGTTCAATCTTAAAGATCCAAGTAATTACAAACAATGATTTTAAGAAAATCAAATCGGGTAAATATTTTGATGACGAGGAAGCAAAAACAGAAATAGCAAAGCGTCTCTTGTATATCTCTTATAAGTCTGGCCGTGATGAGTGGAAGGACATTTATATGCAACGCAAAGCAAAACTTGATGCTTGTGAAATATGCTCTTGTGATCTCATTGAATACAAATATGATGACAACATAAAGACAGACTTACCTTCTTATATTGAAGATGACGAACATCTTTGGTATCAAGGTTCTTGGCTAGGCCCATTATTCCTTGACATACTTACATGGGTAAAGCGTGTCTTTGGAATCAAAGGATTCGATGATGCATTGCTCAAAAAGATGTTCCTCACTCCTTTCAGCAAGTTCTTACAGCAACAAGATTATGATTACTCTCCAGAGTTTTATGTCCTTCTTTCACAAGAGGATAAGGCTGGTCTTAACATAGCCGAGGAAGATACAACTGAGGAGTTTGTAGAAGACTACGAGGATGATGCTCAATTGGATGATTCTCTTAACCATGAGAGCGACAACGCCGCTCAAAATATAGAATCTCCTCAGCAGCCAGTTAATACACCGACTTCTGATGATAAAGGCTCTGGGCTGCCAGATCCCGATGAAGAAGACGATGGTATTTATGATCTTGATGGTCTTAACGAAGAGGAAGAATACGATAATGAGTCCTCCACTCCTGCCACACGCAAGACACGAAGTGACAAGGGTGGTCATCACCAATCGTATCAACGTTCCGCAGAAACTCAGCGCCCAGAGGAGCACCATAGCAATCCATCATCAAGTGTTGAGCATCCTAAGGAAAAGAAAGACGTCAAATCAAAACTGATAGAAAAGTGGAAGCAAGAAGCTGCAAAACCAGTTTCTCGCCCAGCGGCCCACTATTCAGGAGATGGTTCATACCAGCCCCAAGCAGAATCGTATCAACCGCCACAGCATTCGAGCAACGATGTATTTGGTAATCAGGAATATGACTCTCGCAAGTCTAAGTCAAGCTTTGCTAAATCACAGTCTGACTTAAAGGCACGCAATACAGAGGCACAGCGTCATGCAGAGGAAGCAGAAGAGAATCTTGCTATTAGTGATCTTCTTGATCAGACGGAACCTTACACATACCTGTGGTTCAAGTATCTCACCGAGCTAGTTTATTCAGATTGCTCAAAGTCACAGAAACGGTCTCAGCAAGTAGACTTCTATCAGCGTGAATTCATATCTGATAAGAAGATTTTACGTCTGTATAGTCCTTCATCTGTTGTTCAGGCATGGGTTGAAGGTGCTGGATATACAGAGGTGTTTGCTTACGACAATAGGGCAAGCAGAAAAGTGAAAGGCACTCTTGTCAAGGTGGATAGTGTATCGATTGATATCATGTTGAACGACAATGTTGATGATGACGATATGAAACTCTATCACAGAGCAAATTTCTTCCGTCTGAACGCAGAGAGTGATACCAACTTCATCACTTCTCTAACACGTCGTTTCCTGCAACTTGGTTATCCTGATGATTATAATCTAAAAGATAATCTGCCAGATGCTATACGATTCATCTATGGTCCTCCAGGAACGGGTAAGACCACTCGTTTGGTTAAAGAGATTAGCGATATCCTCAAAGGTGCTGATGCCAAAACTAATATTTTGGTACTCACGCCAACCAACAAGGCTGCCGATGTCATTGCTAAGCGTCTTACTGAGGATGAGGATTGCTTTGATTGCTTAAGTCGTTATGGTTCAACGGAAGATCCGGCTCTCATTGAGGATTGTGGCATCATGACGACTCGTGACACCATGGACATGGATTTGTACGACAACAACATTGTAGTTACAACCGTGGCCCGCTATGCTTATGACACCTTAAAACCAGATGACACGGTCATCTGCGAATTCCCTTGGGATTATATAGTGATTGATGAAGCTTCAATGATTGATATAGTCAACATCACCTATATTTTACATAAGGGAAAGGAATCTCAGTTTATCATTGCTGGTGATCCTAAGCAGATTCAACCTATTGATCAGAACCAGATAAATCTGGAGAACATCTATCAGATGGTTGGTATTGATAATATCAGATCTGCCATTCAGGACTATAAGCGTTATCCAATCGTACCTCTGTTGACGCAGTATCGCTCTGTGCCTGTCATTGGCAACCTTGTAAGTCGATTCTCATACGACGGTATGGTGAAACCTTTCGCATATCGTGCTCCTCAGAAGCCTTTGCAATTGGACGGCATACCGACAAAGACACTGAATTTCATTGGCTTTGATATCCAGGAGTTTGATAGTCTGACTGGTATTGGCGCTATCAATGAGTCTGCCTTCCATCTCTATGCTGCAATCTTCACCTATAATATGGCGAGATACATGGCAGAGCAAATTGCTGCCAAATATTCTGGTACAGATTACACCATTGGCATAGTCTGCCCATATGGTGCTGAAGCTAAAGCTATCAGCCAGTTATTAGAGCGTCGACCTATCGACCAAGCCAACTGTAAGATCTCTTGTGGAACAGTACACAGCTTCCAGGGTGATGAATGCGACATTATGCTTGTTGTGATGAATCCACCTGCCAAAGTGTCTGCTGGTACTCATATAAACAATGAGAATATTGTCAACGTTGCAATGAGTCGTGCTCGAGACTATTTGTTCCTTGTTGCTCCCTCAAGTGATGGATATCAAATTCCTGTCATGAAGCACATCGGTAATATCACCAATGACTCCGACCGACAGTTATTAAAGAGTTGGGAGCTGGAGAAAACAATCTTTGGCGATGATGACTATATACGCAATCACACGTCAGTCACCTGCCACTTACCGGTCAATGTCTATTATGACTCTGCAGCAGAATACGAGGTTCGTATTGATGACCATGCGCTTGATATCCAACTTAATGAAATGGACTAAATAAAAGAGTTCCGCAGATCAACATAGATTTCCGGAACTTTTTTATTTAGTAATTAGGGCGTTCAGTTCGATGTTCCTAAAACTCGGCTAAAATCACCCGGTTGATATTATATTTAAGATCCAGAATCTGTTTCTCATTCACGTTCCTATTATTGTACTTTAACCCAAATCGGTCATTAGAGATTTTCTCGTACAAAAAGTCAGATTGTAGTAGACCATACTATCGTTATAGTATCTGTATACTAACACAATATGCATCTTTCGTCATGTTTTAAGACAAAATGAAAGCGATTTTTCTAATGACCGATTTGGGTTTAACAGACCTGTAATCTTACGTCCATTTCCAACTTGCGCAACTGTATTGTTCACCGTAGATGTAATTTCTGTGATAAAGAACGATAAATCCTTACAACAAACTCCTAAAGGATTGGATTTAGAAACAATGCCATCACAAGGATAACTGCTCATTTCGTTAGGTGAAATATTCTCTGCAGAGTCAAGTGTTCTCTCCTCAATATCTTCCTTTTGCTCACCTGCTACCAATAGATGGAATACCTGCATGGTTAACTCTCTGCTGGATTCTTCATTGAATAGTTTGGTAACGAGATTAGAATGTGCTTCAAGAACAGACACGACTCTATTGTAAGAACGCAGTTTTGTCCTTACGGTCCTCTGCATCATATTCACTCTTATTACCTTATTACCACTGTCACGCCGCGTGCAGCCTGCGCTCCCATTACCAGCGCCTGCTCGATGTCGGCAGTCTTTGATGGTCCAGAGATGAATGTGCCGAGTCCGGTTTCTGGCATGCAGATGCGGTCGTATGCCTCGTGCATGTTGTTCACGATGCCGCTCTTCGGGAGGACGATGACCAGGTATTCGCTGATGAAGCATACTGCTTTCTCCTTCATGTCCTGCGGAATCCAGACGCAACCATTCTCCGCCACTCCAATCTGTCCGTACACCACTCCTACGTCGGTGCCGTTAAGGTCTTGCGCCTCTGCCACGGTGTCGGGATTGATGGTGGCGATGGTGAGTTCGGCGATGTTAGAGGCGATGGTCTTTGCTTGCGGATAGACGTTTCTTACGATGTCGTCGAGCTTTTCGTTCGGCTTGGCCATCACCACTTTGCTGCCCACCGACATGCTCATATCCACAAACTGCTTCACCGTGTCGTCGTACGATATGCCGTCTATCGGTGTGTCGGGCATCGGATACTGTTCGTGTGTGTTGCGTCGCAACTTCTCCAATAGTTCGTCTTTGTATGTCATTGTTCTTTCTGTTCGTTTTGGTTCAGTTTTCCTTTCTTCCACATTGTCTGGAACGACTCGTTCGCAAATTTCGGCATTGCGTGTCCCACGCCCCACGGATTGAGTGAGCGTATGTGCGTAAGGTTGTCAGGTATGAGGTTGGCAAGAGAAGCCAGTCGCAAGGCTGAAGAATAGAGGAGGGGATGGTTGAAGAGCTCTTCCATTCCCTTTGACATGCACTTCTTCATCGTGTCCGCCTTGTGCAGCGAGTCGAGCTTCTGTCTCCACATATAGACCTGCGAACCGGGGTTCACCTTAGCCGGGCATACATTGTCGCATGAGAGGCAGAGCGTGCAAGCGCTGACATTGTCGCTGTAGCGTGACGCATCGTGCAGCATACCAAGGTTGATGCCGATAGGTCCGGGGATGAAGTAGGTGTATGAGTAGCCGCCCGAGCGGCGGTATACGGGGCAGGTGTTCATGCAGGCTCCGCAGCGAATGCACTTCAGCGTTTCCCAATGCTCGTCGTTGGCAAGGATGTCGCTTCGTCCGTTGTCAACGAGGATGACGTGCATCTCCGCTCCCGGTCTTGCCTGGCGGAAGTGTGAGGTGTAGGCCGTTGTGGGCTGTCCGGTAGCAGAGCGGCAGAGCAGTCGCTGGAATACGGCGAGCGACTTGTAGTCGGGCACAATCTTCTCTATTCCCATTGCCACGAGATGTAGCTTGGGCATTGATGTTGACATGTCGGCGTTGCCCTCGTTGGTGCAAACCACGATGTCGCCGGTCTTTGCCACACCGAAATTGCATCCGGTCATTCCTGCTCCTGCTTCCATAAACTGGTTGCGCAGATGCTTGCGTGCGCATTGCGTAAGGTATGTCGGGTCGTAATTGCCTTTCTCTGTGCTGATGCCTTTCTCCTCGAACATCTGTCCCACCTCTTCTCGTTTTAGGTGTATGGCAGGCATTACGATGTGGCTCGGTTTCTGATGTAGCAGTTGCAGGATGCGTTCGCCAAGATCGGTCTCCACGACGTCGATGCCGTGACTCTCAAGGAACGGGTTCATGGCACACTCCTCGGTAAGCATCGACTTGCTTTTCACCATCTTCTTTACGCCATGACTCTGCAGTATGTCGAGCACGATGTTGTTAAAGTCGTTGGCGTCCTTAGCCCAATGCACAATGACGCCACGGCTCTCCAGTTGCGTGCTGAACTCCTCCAGATAGTCAGCCAAGTGCGTTATGGTGTGCTGCTTTATCTGGCTGGCATGTTCGCGCAGCTCCTCCCATTCTTGCAACCCTGACGCCATGTTGTCGCGTTTTTGTCTTAACGACCAGAAGGTGGCGTCGTGCCATGTGGTCTTTGCTCTGTTGTCGTTGAAGCGTCGTGCCGCTTCTGAATGTATTGTGCTCATAGTCCTGCTGCTAATATCTCTACCACGTGTATGAATTTTATAGGCTTGTTCTCCTTCTTTGCAATGCCCTGCATGTGCATAAGGCATGACGAGTCGGGACCGGTGATGTATTCCGCTCCCGTAGCCATGTGACGTTCTATCTTGTCCTCTCCCATGCGTTTCGACACGTCCGGCTCTTCTACGGAGAACATTCCTCCGAATCCGCAGCACTCGTCTTTTCTCTCCGGCTCACGGATGGTGATGCCGTCCACGAGTTTAAGCAGGTCGATAATCTTGTTGAACTGTGGCACCTGTCTTTCTGAGGGCGACGACAATCCCAGTTCGCGTACGCCGTGACACGAGTTATGTACGCTGACTATGTGCGGGAAGTGAGCCTTTAGGCTTGTTGGTTTTACGACGTCGTGCAGAAACTCCACCACGTCCATAATCTTCTTTGACGTGAGGCATTCGTGATTGCCCTTGGCAAGTCGTGGATGATAAAACTTGACAAAAGCCGCGCACGATGCCGACGGTGCAACCACGTAGTCGAACTCCTTGAAGAGGTCGTCGAAGTGGCGTGAGATGTCCGTAGCCATCTTTTCAAAGCCGGCGTTTGCCATCGGTTGTCCGCAGCAAGTCTGCTTGAGAGGGTAGGTGACGTCGAGTCCGAGGCTTGTCAGGAGCTTGTACGTAGCCACTCCCACTTCCGGATACAATGCATCGACGTAACATGGAATAAACAATCCTATCTTCATAATGTCTTTAAAACTCTATTAGCGTGTAAAAAGTGTTCTTCTTTTTTGTTGTTTTTATTTGTTGGCAAAAGTAATAATAAAAAATGAAAATGTTTATCTGCTATTATTTATTAAAAGTTAATTTTACGGTGTAACGACTGATTGGCTATTTAAAGTGAATTAGAAGAATTGGAATCATAATCATAATATCATCATCTCGTCATATAACACCCAGTATCTGAAAAAATCCTCCATATCTCCCAGCATCGTCGCAACCCGCACAGTATAAGAACAATAACGGCTGGCAGATACGCTCCCGAAAGCGATATCTTCCAGCCTATCTTCCAGCTTTAGATGGGTTTGTATTTAATGTTGTAACGGTAAAAACTTACAGATGCGTTTTAATCATAGTATCTATTATTAGTTGATTATCAGTATTATACGTTCTAAACGGTAGAAAAGTGGCAATGTGGATTCTATATAGATACAAAATGAGTGGTATTTAACATATTTAACTTTCGTTTAGGTAAAAACAGGACTGGTTTCTGGAATCGAACCAGAACAAGACATCCATGTACCAGTCTTTTGAAGATTACATCTCTAACACATCATTACTTTTCTCTCTGCCACTTGTCTATCTCATTGGCTAAACCAATGACATCAACAATCACAGGGATTTGAGTTTCAACGGATGGTCTACAGAACAACTAACTGCAGTCGTATCCGAAAATCAACGTGTTAGCAACAATACAGATGGACACCATATTGGTCTTACACCATCTCAAAGCAGCTTGAGCGAATCTTCTCAACTCAAGCTACAATTTCTGAAATTTTACTTTCTTCATTGTATTTAAGATTGGAGTCTGTTGTTAATACATAGGTTGCCGACTCGTATTAAACATCCTATGTTATAAGTTACAAATGGCACAATTCACTTACAAATTTCTCTTCATCTTGCTTTTTACCACTTCAATGGCATCAAGGCTTAGTTCGTTTTCGCCTTCCAAAGCATCCATAACTTTGTCTGCCAGCCATAAGGTGAGCAATTCATTCTCATTGATATGGAAATATTTTGCTAATTGAATCACTTGATTCCTTTTTGCTCTGCGGTCACCACGCTCTATCTTACTGAACATGGGGTATCTATCTCCAAATATGCAGCAAGTTGACGTTGCAGCACCTCATACTTGTCTCTTAATTCTTTTATCTTGTTTCCTAACAACATATCTTTTTGTTTATCTATTTCGACTAAACAGTTTTGATTTGAGCTAAAAAATAATTGCAATAAAATGCTGAATATCAATACTTTGCAAAAATGTAGCTAAATACTTTGGCTTGAACTTCGACTAAAGTTGGACTAAAATTCGACTAAGATTCGACTATAATCCACTTCTTCCCTTCTGTTAGCTTGATAACTCCGTCTTTCTTTAATGATGATAAGAGATTGCCAATTTTACGGATTTTTTGTTCATCACTAAGTATGTCTGACAACTTTGACTGGAGCAGGGTATTTAGTTCACCTCTGGTCGCTCCCCCAAACGAGCGTAAATAGGCTATTATCATATCCTTAAAATGGAGGTCGTTGAAACTTTTGTTCTTGATGTATTCAGTTTTCAACTCGTCATTGTTAGCAGTCTTGGCAACATATTCAGAAAGATACAACTTAGGGTATCGTCCCTCCACAAGATGTAGCTTTCTTAATCTTGCAGCAGTCTCCTTTTCTACAGACTCATGCTTTTGTATCATATCTAAAGCAATGCAGTCGTTTAGAGAGAGGGTTGGATTTGCTCTCAACAAACGATAATATTTCTCATTGATGAGCTTACCATAGATTTTTACTGTAACTTCTTTCTTCGCTTGGTCTATTTGGTAGTCTGGCATCGGGAAGAAACGTTTCTGCTGTTCTGTGAACACCTTACGTATTCCACGCCCTATCGTGTCTATCATATTGAAGTTCACCATACCTTGACATAGCACATAGTTTCGATAAAACTTCTGTGGTCCATTTTGTTCTATTGCATTTTTGACGGTGCCTGGCAAGAAGAAACCTCCGTTGGCAAATGTTACCGAATTGGGATTTTCAACCATAGTGATACGCTCTTGCATGGTATAATCCTGATGAGCAATACAATTATGCATCACCTCACGTATGCTGTAGTCATCATACTGCTTCACTATATCAGGAAACAGCGTTCCGCCAGGAAGAATGCGTTGGTTGAGATTCCGAATCTTAGACAGAGCCTCATTTACAGTCAGAATAAATGGCGTATGGAAATGCTCATAGTCAATTTTCTCATCATGCTCATCAATCAACACCCATGTAATGGTTGCTACAGCTGGACTAATAAGATGAACAGAAGTCTCTTTGCCCAATAGCAAGATAGCAGCACGTGTCAATTTATTCTTTACTGCCACACCAGCACGACTTAGCAGTTCCATATCATCCCATGTGTCTACTTCTTCCGCTATGCGTGGATGCACGCTCTTATATTCATTCCTTGCCTTTCTCAAAGCCTTACTGTCGAGGTCATTCAAAGTTGCGTCATCAACAATCTCCGCTGACCAATCAAAAACAGGACTATTCTCTTCCAAAATGGCATTCAGCCTTTCCTGTGTCAGTTCAACCAAAGAATCTTCAATACGTTGCCATGCCTTGTTATGGGCATATACAGGCAATTTAGGAAGATGCTTTGGAATGTGGATTACCCACGCCTTCTTTTGCGTGTCATCCGTTACGAACTCTTCGACATCCAGTCCCTCTGTTGACAGGTTGACGCAGCGTTCTTTCAATCTCAGAATAGCTTTCTGTCTATCATAGTTATAAGTATCCGTACCAATGATTTCCAATGACTTGTCATGTACACCTATCACAAGATGTCCTCCCTCCATGTTGGCGATAGCAGACACGTAGGATATGACATCATCTTTCTCGTCCCCACAGAACGAGTTCTTCAAGTTCTTAAACTCTTTCCATTCACAGCGAGCATTCTCTTGTGGGTACTCACGGAGGAGGTATTGTTGTAATTCGAGTTCTGTCATTGTAATTTACCTTTAGAAAGCATAGAATTTCTCTTGCATTTTCTCTTTGAGGTTGAACTTCTTTGTGGTATCCAAAGCACGTTCGATGCAGATAAACTTCTTGTCTGTATGCTGCATGAAATATTCTACTGTTTCATCGTTGAGATTTGCATCCACTGTAATGTAGGCTTCCTTTTCTCCGTCTGTAGCCCAATAAACTATATTTTGGGTAAAACGAGATTGCTTCTCCAATTTATATGTGAGCATAAAGCCTTGCTTTATCAGAATCTCTGTTATCAGCTCTTCTTCATTGAAAGCTATTGTGAGTTGGCGCTCTTTTTCTTTGATATATTCTTGGAAGAGGGCAAGATTCTCTTCTTCGTTCTTTGTTGGGTCTGGTGTAAAGTCGGTTCTTGGGAAACTTGACTTTGACAGGGTGAAGACCTTGAAGCCGAGCTGAGCGAGTTGCTGCTTGTAGTCCTCGTCTATGATTTTTCCTTCGCTTTCTTTCTGATACTTTTCTACTACTGCTTTATTGCGGGCAATGGTTAAATCACTAATTTTTTTAAAACCTTTATTATAGGCTATCTTTTCTTTAGAAATAGCTTCAGGGAATTGTACAAGAATATATTTTCTATGTCCATTATCTTTGATATTACAATTTGATATAGCATGACCTGTTGTTCCGGAACCTGCAAAGAAATCCATCATAATGAAATCTTTTTCGTTATTCATTTTGATTAAATATTCTATAAGTTCTGTTGGCTTAGGATATCCAAAACCATATATACCCAATCCTTCAAGGACGCTAGTTGCGCTTTGAGTACCGCCCAAATTTTGCAATAGAGATATAACATGGCTTTTGAATCCTCTGTCCTTAATACATTCTATAGTTCCTGAGTTTAAGAGAATAAATCGAGTATTTTGTCCTTTTGTATCTTTAACATCTGCCCAATGATTTTCTTCTTTCATAAACTCATCAAATTGTCCACGAGCCGCCCAACCGCTTTCAATTTCTACATCGAATTTGACTTTATAGTTTTCAACGATAATGTCCTCCTTAAAATGTGGCCATTGATCTTGACGAGCAGGAATAATGCCATTCTCAAATTCACAAGGAAAACCTGCTTTTAAAGTTATCTTTTGAATTGGATTCTTGGGACCATTTTTTACAATAGTGTTTCGAATGAACTCATTATGTAGTTTACTTTTGTCTGTAATGTTGGGATCAACTAAGTGAGGAAAATCAAATTCCGCAGCATTTTTGCCATATAGTAAAATATATTCATGACAAGTTTTAATCTTTGCTTGATTATCAAAGTTTCCATCTGTTGCCCATACAAATTGTGCAATAAAATTGTTAGGAAAGAATACTTCATCGCATATTCTTTTCAAGTGTGCAACTTCTTTGTCATTGATTGAAATGAATATGATTCCGTCATTTGTTAGTAATGTTCTAGAAAGGAGCAATCTAGCATAGATGTCGCTCATCCAAATACTGTGAAGACGACCTTCAGGAACCGTTTCTGTATCAACGATAATACCATTTTCTGTAATACCGTTTTCCTCCCAATATGCTTTTTTATCTTGGGAAAAATTATCATTATAGGCGGTTAATGCATCCGCATTATATGGTGGATCAATATAGATACACTTCACCTTATTTCTGTAAATGGAAGTCAATACTTTGAGCACTTCGAGGTTTTCACCTTCAATGATGATATTCTCGGTAGTCTCTGCATTTACGCTTCTCTTCTCGTCATAGTGTAATGTGGCACGTGTTGGAGTGAAGGCATTACGTTTCGCAGCTGATTTACCAAACCAGCGGAACTCGTAACGCTCTGTTTCTTCTACATTATTAGGGTTTACAGCCTTTTTCACCTCGTTTATATCAAGGTATCCTTCTTGTGTAAACCAGTCCGGGAACAACTCACGTAGTTTGCAAAGTCGTTCCTCGTTCATATCGGGTGATAGGGTGATATGGTCTTTATATGTTTCCATTTTCTTTTTCTGTATTTATAGTTTGGTCGGCTTGCGACTTAAATGTATCATACTCTCGTATAGGTGCCTTATAATAAGCTTCGATGCCTATTGATTGGAAATGCTTGATGGCGCATTTTATTCTTGCTACTTCGTGAGGTGAAAGGGCCTTGGTGTCTGAAATGTCGTTCGTGCCCTTTATCTCTACAACGAAGTAATACTCCCGCTTGTCGTTCGTATCTTTTAATGATACTCGCTTCAACACCACCCCAAAGTCTGGATTGTATGAACCTATAGGGGTTGGAATCTTATACCACGCAGGGAATTTCAGGAAGCATACCACATTTGAGTTTTCCTTGTCTGCATCTTTTGCGAAATCTCGTTCAAACGTACTATCGTACAGAGTCTTGTCCCATACGCCATGATTAGGAGTGGAGACATAATTCTCACATCCGTCCTTTGTGAAATCCTCAAAGTTGAAAGGAAAGCGCTCTTTGGTAGGTGAGTATTCTACGCATCTGGTTAACTCCTCCAACTGAATCTGCTTGATTTTAAATACCGCCTGCTCCGTATACACAGGCGGATTCTTTAAATATTGTTCTTTGTTGGTTATACCGAGCAGAATCTTCAACACCGAGTTGTAGCATAAACCTGTCTTCTCACTCAAATCTTCAAGTAAATCCTGTGGAGCAAAACGTCCATGCAACTTGTAATCTTCCGATCCTATGTATTCGCGAGACAAGTCTTCGATATTGTTCACTCTATAGCTAGCCACCTCCGCTTTATAATCGCCGATGCTTATCTTGCTCAGTGCTTCTATAGAACGGCGGATGATAGCATCTTCATCGAAATGTACACGATAGGTTGTCTTCTTAGCAATGACATTCCAAAAACGGCGGAACATGCTATTAAAGGACTCGTCCTTTTTCAGTGTGAATGTTACTCTGTTTTTGTGCATTCCTTTATGAGTATGCTTCAACTTGGCAGATGCATCCTTGGTGCCGAAAGCCTTCTCATTCTCGTTCTGATAGCTGCGAGCGAAAGTTTCATAAGTTTCGTTTGGAACTACCGTGAGTTGGTTGATGATTTTATCATCTGGTGCATCTTCAGGGTCATATATGCGCTGACCTTGTTGGTTCACGCAAATACGAAGACCACGCCCTATCTCTTGTCTCTTCTTGTTCTCAGAGTAGCTTTCGTTGAGAGTAGCTATTCCGAACACATTTGGATTGTCCCATCCCACACCAAGTGCAGAATGAGAGAATATAAACTCTATAGGACTGTCGAACGACAATAGCAACTGCTTGTTATGCAGTATCTGGTCGTAAATATCTTTATTGTTTTTGTTTGTCTTCTCATTGTCTGTGTATTCGCCTGTGGTGGTTTTGGCAAAATAGAATCCTTGAACTGCCTTGATTTGCTCTTCTGTAGGACAAGTGCCATCATGGAACTCCGCATACACTTTGGCAAATTGCTCCTCAAATATATTCTTTATGACTGGATTGGTGGTGCTCATATAGTTTGCCACCCTATCAATGAATATGAGAGACAGATTCTTAATGCTTAACGGCTTTAGACGAAGTTGGTTCTCAAAATGGCGACGAATAAGCCATTCCAACTGTAAAGCCCAAATCTGTTCCTTATTGGCGGAAGATTCTCCTTGAACTATACTTGTTCCGTTGGTAAACTCTACGATCCATTTTCGAGTACTCATCTTCTTGTAGATGCGGCTGATAGTGAAATCGGCATATGAGTCATTACCTGATTTTACAGCAAGATTATCTCCTTTTTTTAGGAAATTGGAATCCTGGAACTTGAAATTTTCTTTTGTTTTATTGAATTTCCAAAGTTTTAATTTTATCTTAGGTTCACCTTTTGCTTCCTGTACATCGCTGATTTCTATTTTCAATGTTGCCTCATCATTTTTCTCTGTAACAGTAAGTACTTCTATCTTCTTAACCAGTCCAAGGCGATAGCTATCATTTGGTGTGAGTTGGTAGAGCATGTTCATCTTTACCGCATGGGTTGCAGAATAACGAAACTTGAACAAAGGGCGCAACTTAGAAAGCCATTCCTTGGAATTGTCAGTATCCATACCCTCTTGTGGTTCATCCATGAAAATGATAGGGTGTGTTCTACCAACGGCTTCGATATGAGGTTTGTTGTTGAACAAGTCTTCACGTACGGATTGGTTAAGGATCTTATCTTCAGAGTTGAACGAAGCCATTGTCATAATCATCAACTGTGGAGTCTCTGACGTGATGAAGTCTCTTAGATAACTCAACTTAGAACTGTCGTAAACAAAAGCATTCAGTGATGCCTCATATCTGTCTTCCAATTGTTTTCTGAAGTTCTCGAAAGTATCAATAACTCCCTGTCGGATAGGAACAGAAGGAACTAAAACTATGAACTTCGTAAGACCATATTCTTTGTATAGTTCGTATGCTGTCTGGATATAAGTAAGTGTCTTACCAGTACCTGTTTCCATCTCTATGCAAGCATCTTGAGAATCTTGCAAGTATGCATTACTAATAGAAATATTATTCTCTAAGATGATTTTTTGTATATTGGCATGCAATTCCTCCGGAGACAATGAGCAATAGTTTGCCCTAATGTCTTCGTCTGTAGAATTGTCGTACGTATTTTTCTCCATACCTCTAAAGACTTCCACAACGCTATGTATGGCTATCTTTTGGTGTTCGGGGTTTTCTAATCTAAATTGCATTTTGTTATTATATAGAATATTCTACATCTGTGTCAGTAGGCTGCCCATTATACAATGAAGCGTCAGCCGTTAAAGGCTGTTTGGTGTTATCTTCCAATGTTATTGCTCAGAGGTTAGATTAAACCAATAGACTTTTTTTCTTATAGAATTGTCATTTATTTACCACAAAAGTAGGAAATCTTATTCAGATGAAAGAAAAAATAATTGGAAATCTTTATTTTGGTCATCACATTTCTGTAATTAGAGGCGATTTGCAGTAACCAATGCAAAAACCGCCTCTCATTGTCATTATCTGGATAAACCTTGTGGTTTCTTTTTTTGATGGTGCTCCTAACCCCAACTTCTGTGTTCCGTCTCAATTCGTAAGTTGGTCGGCACAACCATTAGACTCACAGAGCGAAACGTATGTGTCGCTCGAAGATGGCTGAGGAGTATAACGATGTGGGTATTGCTACGTTCTATATTGTAAGAACTTGGCACACTTTTTGCCAAGACGATATTTGCATTTTTTGACCGCTCATAACTCGCGAAAAATCAAAAACAAAATCGGTTGTCGGTTTTTTGCGAGTTTTGAGTGTGCAGTGCCAAGCGAGTGGGTTACAGAGCGTTGCGGCGTTTTGTCAGAAAGTGTGCAGTTTTTGCTTCGTCAAAACCAAACTTATCGTGAGACTTTACCATGTAATAGCTATGCTTTTACTGGGTAAAGTCTCAAGAGTTACATGGTAAAGTCTCACGAAAAGTTTGTAAAACTCGTCGTTTTACACCGAAAAGTCTCAATTTTTATGGTTTTCGGGCTGCGAAGTCAGATGAAAAGGCGCGTTTTTGAGTATGCGAATCTCCAGAATGAGAGTTTTGGTCGAGGGTACTTGGACTATATTTGCGTATAAAAACAAGAGGGTAAAAAGCTAAAAAAGTGAAAAATCGCAGATGTTCTCATCAATGCAGATTGAAATAAAAAAACGCGGATTAAACCGATTAAACGGATTTATATTAACAATAGGTTAAACTGATTTTTATTAACAACTCTACACCTATTAAGCGGATTTTGTGTGCATCCATCCGTAGCGGAGGTCTCTGGCCTCCGCAGCACCAAGTGGGTATCGTTTGTGAATGTTCTAAACACATAATATCGCTGTAAAACGAACACGAATACCCCGAATTATACGAATGTAGCATTTTATATATTCGTGATATTCGTGTTATTCGTGTTCGTTAAAAATTAATTTGTGTTGTTGCTTGCTGCGGCGGCAGGATACCGCCGCTACGGCTAATTGATTGTTTCCGCCGCCACCGAATCTGCTTAATCCGATAATTGCGCAGCAAGCCGAATCTGCTTCGTTAGCAGTATCAGTTCTTCACGCGCTTCACACCGTCAACGATGTAGATGCCGGCGGGCAGGTCGTTCCATTGCTGGGTCAGCTTTACGCCGTTAAGGTTGTAGATGCCTTGCTTGCGGGCGGGCACGTCGGCTGTCACAGTGCCGATACTGTTGGTGATAGGCTCAATCACAATCTTCGACTTAAGCAACTCGCCATTCAGGACTACCGCCTTTTGGTCGGCATCGAACTCCGCACCGACGGGCTGTGTGATGGCGCAGTTGTCGAGGATGAGATCGCTGATGAGTGAGATAGATCCGCTGCCGGTGCCTTCTGCCTCTACGTAAGAGTTGCGCACGGTGAGCACCTCGCTCTTTGCTCCAATATAACCTGCTATGCCATAGCCACCCTTGACAAACAGACTGGTGTTGTCGATGGTTACGGAAGCGCTCTCCATGTCGAGACCGCAGAATCGCTTGCTCGTGAGATGGAGCGAACCGTCGCCGGTGATGGTAGACGTCTGGTTCAACACCATGCTTGCCAGGTCGGCTGTAACGGTGTTATTGCCAATCAGCTTGACGGTGAAGTCGGAGACAGTCTTGTTCACAATGCCCGTTCCGTCGGTAGTTGTATATTCCTTACAAAAAATAGCCAATAACTATCATTTTGGTGTTCGAGGTGTTAAAGAACTTTAAACGGGCGAGTAGAAGAGCGTAAAAAGTTCGCAAACATACAAAACGCGTGTGCGTTCAGCGATGGAAGCCTTTGGATGGAATAGTGCAGCGAGTTAGTGAAACAAAGGCGCTTTATTGTTGAAAATTTTTCGTCGCACGGGATATTATTCGTATATTTGCAGCCTATTCGAGGTTTCACCTTTTAAAGATGTAAATAATTCAATATCACCTAATAAATGTCAAAAAGATTTCTAACACTCGCTGCAGTGTTTATGCTTGCAGCCTCTGCTTTTGCCGTTCCGGCGAAGCGTGTGAAGCGTCAGGTGCAGCAGCCTGACGGCTCCGTGCTCACTGTGATGTTGCGCGGCGACGAGAATTTCCATTACACAAGTACCGAAGACGGTCAGCCGCTGGTGCAGCGTGCCGACGGTGCCTACTGCTATGCTACGCTCGACGCTGGCGGCATGCTGACAGCCTCTTCGCAGGTGGCGCACAACGTGGAGAGCCGTGGTGCGGCTGAGCAGGCGTTCCTCAGCTACTACTCGACAGAGGCGCAGAAGGTGCGCTCGCTCGGCATGGAGCGTGCGAAGCAGCGCAACGCCCATCGCATGGCGCGCCTTGCGAAGCGCAACGCTATGGACGCTGCGGGCAAGCCGATGATGCGCGAGATTATGGCTGGCGCTACCGGCGGCGAGGGTATCGGCGTAACGGGTAAGCGCAAGGGTCTGGTGATTCTTGTGAACTTCAAGGACAAGCAGATGCAGTCGAAGCACTCGCTGGAGGAGTGGAAGAACTACTTCAACAAGGAGGGATACAATAACTATGGCAACAACGGATCGGTGCACGACTACTTCTACAAGCAGAGCTACGGCAAGTTCGACCTTGAGTTTGACGTTGTGGGACCGGTGACGGTTTCTAAGAATATGGCTTCTTACGGCGCCAACGACGTATACGGCAACGACGTCGATCCGGCGGGCATGGTTAAGGAGGCTTGCGAGCTGGCTTACGCTCAGGAGAAGCTCGATATGACACAGTATGACTGGGACGGCGACGGCGCTGCCGATCAGGTTTACGTTATCTATGCCGGCTACGGCGAGGCTTCGGGCGCTCCGGCCACCACCATCTGGCCGCACGAGTGGGAACTGGAGTCGGCAGGCCACAGTCTGCGTCTGGGCGGCGTGCGCATCAACACCTACGCTTGCTCGTCGGAGCTGAACGGCGCTTCTGGCACGTACATCAGCGGCATCGGAACCGCCTGCCACGAGTTCAGCCACTGTATGGGCATACCCGATATGTACGACACGAAGAATGGTGGCTGCTTCGGCATGGACGCTTGGGACCTGATGGACTACGGATCGTACGGCGGCCACGGCTATGCGCCGGTTGGCTACAACACATACGAGAAGTGGGTGAGCGGATGGCTCGAGCCTACGATCCTCAGCGAGCCGTGCTACGTGAAGGACATGAAGCCGCTGGACGAGGCAGAGGAGTCGTACGTGGTGTTCAACGAGAAGAACAAGAACGAGTATTACATCTTCGAGAACCGCCAGCTGCAGGGCACGGACAAGGCGCTGCCCAACCACGGCATGCTTGTGATACACATGGACTATAACCAGGATGTATGGGAGAGCAACGCTGTGAACAATGCGTACAACCACCAGCGCTTCACGGTTGTGCCGGCTGACAACAAGCTGACGCCGGAGACCGTGACGGGCGACACATGGCCTGGCACAACACGTTCTACGGAGCTGACTGACACATCGAAGCCTGCTGCTACGCTCTTCAACGCTAATAGCGACGGACGCAAGTTCTTGGGCAAGCCGGTGACGGAGATTGTGGAGAAGAACGGCAAGATCTCGTTCACGTTCATGGGCGGACTCTCGCTTTCGGCGCCGCAACCGAAGCTGGTAGACATGGCAGAGACTTCGTTCACGGGTGGCTGGAACGCCGTGGAGAATGCGGAGAGCTACACCATAGAGCTGCGCGAGAAGAGCGCTCAAGGTTCTGCTGACGAGGCGCTTATGCTGAGCGAGGACCTGAGCACATGGGGCGCTAACCTCACAGCCGACGGCACAATCGACATTTCGGGTGCGCTTGACAGCAAGATGCAGAACGTTGGCTGGACGGGCGAGAAGGTGTTTGAGTGTCCGGGCTGCGCAAAGCTCGGTTCGTCGAAGAAGCAGGGCAACCTCACTTCGCCGCTCATCACCGACCACTCGGCTACGAGCGTCACAGTAAGATTCTCGGCGAGCGCTTATGGCAGCGATGCTGCTGAGGCTACGGTGTCGCTGCTCGACAAGGACGACAGTGTTATCTCGGAGGAGACGGTAGGCGTGGACGGCACGCTGACAACCGTGGTGCTTGCGAACGCTAACATGGAGGACTATAAGGTGAAGGTGCAGCCGAAAAAGCGTGGCTACGTCTTCTCTATTGGCATCTACGACGGCGACTTCTCGGCTGAGGACTTCCAAAGTATGGGCGTGGCTGAGAAGGCTGTGATGAAGGCTTCGGCGCAGCGCTTCTCAGAGATCAAGTCGACATCTTATAAGTTTGAGGGTCTGAACGCTGGGGCTACATACCTGTGGCGTGTGTGTGCTGTTGCTGGCAACGTGCTTTCGAAGTGGAGCGACTGGCAGACTGTAGACCTCAGCGCTTGGAGCACTATCGACGGCGTGACAAAGGACGCAACGCAGATGGCTGCGGATGACGTGGTGAAGGTGTTCTCTTCGGTAGGCACACAGCTCGGCACGATGACATACGGCGAGTTCTGCGGCAAGAATATGCCGAAGGGCGTGTATGTAGTGAAGGGCGAGAAGGGTGCGCTGAAGGTTGCGAAGTAAAGATTTATTAGTAGCGGAAACTTTCCGCTACGGATAACAAAAATGCTGCCTGGCAAACTTGCCGGGCAGCATTTTTTGTAAATATTATTTAAAAACTATGAATGCGAAGGTTGCAACTTTTATACTTCGACGGCGCTTGCTGCAATCTTCTTTTGCTTGAGGGCGTCGATAATTGTCTTGACGTTTTCCAGCGTGTCCTCTACGTGGATGGTGTGCTTCTTAGCCTTCAGTATGTTGTTGAGCGCTGAGGGCGAGAGCTTGTAGCTCGAGCGGCAATACCTGCTGACGATGTTGAGTATGTCGGACTTCTGTGCGTTTGTTATCTTGCCCAGCAGCAGTATGTTGTACTTCATTTCGGGCTGCTTCACTTCCTCTGTCTTCGGCTCTTCAGGCTTCTGCTCCTCCTTCTTCTCTTCCTTTTCGGGCTTAGGAGTTGTGGGTTGTGGGGCAGGAGGCTCGTGCTTCTCTTTATTAGATGCAGGAGGAGTAGCAGGCTTGTTTTCGGTAGGTTGCTCTGTGGGCTTTGGCTTCTCTGTTGGTGTTGGCTCGGGCAGCACTTCGGGCTCGTCGGGCTTCACCTCAACGAGTTGGTTATTGAAGATTTCGAGGAGCTTTGAGATGCCCATCGGCATATCGGCTGAAGTAACGCTGAGATTGATGTCGATGCAGCGTTTGTTCATGTACTCGGCTTTCGTCTCCTTGCTCACTTCGGCAGAGTCGCCAGGCGCGGAGTATTTGGCTTTCAGAGAGAGCTTTCTTGTGTCGTGATTCATCCGGCTCTCTGTGACGGTGGCCTGAAATGTGAGGTCGATGCGGTCTATCTGCAGATAAGGTACGGGCACGATGAGGAGCAGCGGCATGACGATGCGATGAACTTGTCCTGCTGACTCGAAGTAGAACGAGACGGTGACGGGTTCGAGGCTGGAGTCGTCGTCGCCAGCCTGTGTGAATACCACCTCGTTGAGGTATTGTAGTGTGACCTGCGCCGCTTCTTCTTGCGCGTTGACGCAGGCTGAGAGCGGAGCGCCGAGTATGCGGTTGAAGTCGAGCTCTTGAAGAAGGCTTTCTTGGTTGTCAACGGGTAGAGCCATATTCTTGGGTTTAGAGGATTATTGTAAAAAATATTATTGTTCTTATAGGGTGTTGTTGGGCGTGTCGGGCGGCGTTGCAGAGTGGAGCGGTCGGATGCTCATGCCGTTTGCGGCGGCAATCTGCAGCAGTCGGGCGAGTCCTGGTGAGGGCAGTTGCGCTTCAGCCTTTATCTCGACACGTATGTTGTTGCGCAGGTCGTACTGAGAGACGGCAGACTCCTCGAGCTGCTTGTTAGATGGCGAGAGCGAGACCTTCAGTCCCTGCAGTCGGTTGGTCTTAGAGGACATGATGCTGACGAAGAAGCTGAGGTTGGCGTTGTCTATCTGTAGGAACGGCAGCGGCACGAGCGAGAGCAGCGGCACACGCATAGTGTAGTTTTGTCCGTTCATCTGCAGAGCAAAAGCCACCATGACCGGCTCTGCGCGTTCGCCTTTGTCGCAGAATGTCTCTCGCCCGATTATCTCCATCGCCATCTCCGTAGCCTTTTGCTGTTGTGCGTTGCAAACGGAGAGCGTATTGCGTATCATCTCGGAGAGCCAAAAGTTGTCGTGCTTTTTTTCTTGTTCGTCCATTACTTATTGCGTTTGCGTTCGTTTTCTAATACATAACTAACGAACTCCGTGTATGCCGTGTCGATGGCACCGTTTCTACGATAGCCGTTGGTTATGGTGTTGTTATATGGTTCGCCATACGTATACCATCCGTTGGGGCGTTTTTCGAAAGCCTCCAATTCTCTTTTAAGAATACGTTTGCCTTCTTTTGAGTTGATGTCATACGGATATATGTAGTATGCCGTATAAAGTGCACGTATCAGATGATTTCGCAGCCAGTCTTTCTTCTTGCATGCTTTGCGCAGTTTTTCCTGGCGGTCAATGTTCCATTTTATGCTTTGAGTAGGATCGAATGTACAGCAAGGGTGAGCTTTTCCGCTATTGGTCGGAGGCAATGCGAATGGTTTTTGAGGGTCAACATGCACTTTGCTTATGCGGCTTGCAAGGTTGGCCTTCTTTCTTTGCTCAATGAATTTGTCCCAATCTCTCTTCTTTTGCTCTTCTTCTTCCTTCTTCTTTCGAGCTTCCTCCTCTCTGCGCAGTTTCTCGAGTCTTTCCTGTTCTTGCTTCTTCTGCAGTTCAGCCTCTTTGCGCATTTTTTCGAGTCGTTCTTCTTCCTTCTTTCGAGCTTCCTCCTCTTTGCGCAGTTTCTCAAGTCTTTCCTGCTCTTCCTTCTTCTTGCGTTCCTCCTCTTGCTTTATCAGTTCTTCTTGTTTCTTCAGTTCTTCGTTTTTTCTCTGCTCTTCACGTTCAGACCCTTGCTTTTTGTATTCAGCCAAAGCATTTACAAGAGCTCCCACCATACGCTCTTTCTTGTTTTTAAGTTCGAGGCGTTTGCGTTCAGCTTCTCGTTTTATGTCCTCCACCTGCTGTGGTGTGAACGTGTCGTGTACGATGAGGTTATTTGTGAAGAACTCGAGCATTTTCGCCATGCCAGACGGCATAGAGCTTGCTGAGGCGCGCACATTAATGCCCATCTTGCTCTCAACAGATACCGATTGCTCGTCGTCTTCGGTGCGTGTATAGCCTTCCGTAGCATATTTCGCCTCCATCTTTCCGTCATCGCATGCTGTGATGTCCGCAGTGAAGTTCAGGTTGACATAGTCGATGTGCATATATGGAATAGGCACGATGGTCATAAGCGGCACTGTCATGCGTGTTTTCTCTCCATTCATTATGAATGTAAAGGTGACGGTGATTGGCTCGACACCTTCCGGGTCGAGTTCTGAGTTGGTCATTGTAAAGCCGCGGATGAAGTCGATGGTGGTTTGCGCAGCCTCTGCTTGAGCACGTACGCACGCAGCCAGCGGACCGCCTATGATGTTTCCAAAAGGAATGGAATTGAGGGCGCTCGCGACCTTGCTACCAGAGTTTGTATTAGGTCCATCTGCCATAGTCTATAGTATTTATCGTTGGAAAGAACTTGCCTTGTTCAGGTTTTGCTGTGCATCGTTTACGTTTTTCAGTATCTCCATCGCACGTTTCGATTCGTTGCGGTTTATAGTGAGTGTCAGACCGCAATGCATACAGTGAAGTCCGCTTGAATAAAGCAGTTCGGGGATGGATGTAGGAATGAATGCTCCACACTGCGGACAGTTGAGTCCTGGGGTCTTTTGCTGATTGTTGTTCATCATAGCTGAAAGTGTTAATGGTTTTTGTTATTAATTTGTTAGTTCTGTTTATCCACCACCTTGATAGTGTTCTCGGTGGCTTGTAGCAGACCGCGCATGCCGTCGGGCAGCAGCACAGGTTCGAGTTTTATGTGCACCTTCACGTTCGTCATCTTCTGCATCGAGGTGGATTCTTTCGTTGTGGTCTTTCCGCTGCGTAGCAAAGGATTTCTCTTTTTCTGCGTGCGTTGGTTGCCAAGTCGTACACGAATACCTGCAAGCGACTTGATTTTTTTCAGCAATATTTCTTGTTCTTCCTTGCTGAGGTCGTCAATGCTCGTCTTCTTCTTTTGGTTGTAGATAGGGTAGTTCTCCTCGAATTCCTTCACATCCTGCTTTGTCGCAGTAGAAATGTCGATTTGCGCTTCGATGTCGAACGTAGCTTCTGCCACACGCAGCAAAGGTAGTGGCAACAGCGAGAGTTTCGGAATAGACACTATTTGCTCGCGTCCGTTAGAGTCGGTCATCTCGAAGTCGACCATCTTCAGCCGTTCGTGTCCGTTCGAACCGTTCGCAGGTTCCAACGCATACGTACGCAATACATCCAGATAATCCTCGGCTGCTTTTTGGTCGGCTGCGATAGTCGACTCAATCAATGCGCTCAGCATGTCTGCCAAGTTCATATCAGTCGAATCGTTAAATTCGGCTGGCAGTTGCGTATTCTCCGCATTTTGGTTGTTATCAATATCAGCCATAGTCGTATTATCAGAGGTTTATGTTTCAGAAATCTTTACGCCGTTGCGCGTAGACACCTTCAGCGTGATGTTGTGTATAGCGCTCTCTGGCAGTTCTGCCAGCTGTTCGGCGTCCACAATCACGTCCAACGCCTTTATTTCGTCTTCCGACTTTTCTTCGAACAGTTCGCAAGTGTCTTCGATTGCGAAACGGAACGACAACTCAAGGTCGCCGATTGTCACGGCGGGCAGATTGAGTTGGTGCATGACGCCCGCTTCGCGATACTGGTCGGCGAGCGACTCTGTTAAGAGATTTGCCTGGTGCTGCGCAGACAGAACGTCGCGCAGCACTGAGGCTATTACATCTTGTAATCTTGCCATACTTAAATGGGTTTTTATGATACAAATACAATGCGGTGCAGTTCGCCGGCGGAAACCATGTAGACACCTTTCGCCTTGAAGATAAGCAGCATTTCGTCGCCACTCTCCAGCATGTCGGGCTTTGCTTCGCCTTCAATCGGCTCGCAGGTGACGTCCGTCGGTGCGTAAGCGCCTTTGCCGTTGCGGTATGATACAGATATGGCTCCGTAGTTGTTCACGAGCGATATACGATCTGCCGAAACCTGCAGCGTTCCCTTCGGGTCGATCACTTCTGTCGAGTCGTCGAGCACTCCAAGCAGTCGGTCGATGCCACGTGGCATCTCGCCTTCGCTGGCTGTGATGCTGATGTCCATTGTCGTCTCCACGCTGTAGCGCGAGTCGCGAGTTGCGCCGGAGTCTTTCTTCGACGAGTAGCCGACTGACATTGTCGGTGTCGTAGCTATCGTAGGCTTAGCGCCAGTAGCACTTGCAGCAGTTTTGTTTGATGAAGCAGCGGAATTGTCTGTTGAAGCAGCAGGCTCGTCACCCGTTTTTTCGTTATTGCCTTTCGCAGAAGAGTCCTTAGCCGGTTTTGCCGAAGCTGCCGACTTGCTGCCGTTGTCTGTTGACATTCCGGCGTTGATGGGTGTGCCACCGCTGCCTACCGAAGCAACAACTCCAGACATTGCGTTCACCTTAGCCTTGAACGTATAGCTCATCGTAGAGATGGAGAGGCGCGGAACTGGCATCAATGTGAGAAGCGGCACACGCATCTTCACCTGCTTGCCGTCGCGGAAGAAGTTCATTGTAACGTAAGTTATCTGTCCTTGTCCGTTTTCGTCCACTTTTATGCCTTCTTCGCGTATGTAGCTAAGCGTTTCCTTTGCCAGGTCGCGCTGCGCTTTCACAGCAGCACGGAGCGGATTGCCGATAAGTTCGTCGAAAGAGATTTTGCCCAACAGATTTATAGAGTCGGAAACGAAAGCTTTGTCAACCTGCACTTCGTTCAGATCTTTCATCTGATCGCCTAAGGAAGGAGTTTTTTCATTTTTCTGAGCTGCATTATGGGCATCGCCCAATGCTCCAATTACGGATGTAGTTGTGTCTACAGTCTTGTCGAGCGTGCTCTTTTCTTCTTTCTTCTTGCTATCGTCAGACTTATTGTCTTCGTTCTTTTCAGACTTTTCGCCTTCATTAGACTCATGACTTTGATTTTTGTCATTGTCTGTAGAAGGAGCCTGTTGGTTCTCTTCTTCCGCTGAGCTTGTGTCGTTGTTTTCAGAGCCAACCGCTGGTGCATCAGTTTGTGAAACTTGATCCGTAGGTGGTGATGATTCACCTCCCGGCTTCAAATCTTTGTTGTTATTCTCATTATCTGACATAGTCGGTTACTATTTAGTTACGTTAATGACCAGCATTCTTTCGCCAGCCTTTGCACAATAGAATCCCTCGTTCTTGAACACACACAGAATGCCTGAGTCGTCAGCTGCCTTTTGTAAGTCAGTAGATGTCAATTCTTTTGCAGGTTTAAAGTCCTCATATTTGTATAACTTGATATCTTGTGGAGCGTAATACCCCTCTGTATTCTTGTATGAAATATAAGTGCTGCCGCCATCCTTCAGGCTTACCACCTGGTTAGACACGTTCAGCTCACCCTTTGTGTTGATAGAGTCGATAGAGGTGTTCAGCATTTCTAACACTTTAGCCATGCCAGCTGGCATATCGTCCTGACCCGCCTTAACGTTCACGTCCATAGTGTACTCCACGCTGTACTTAGATTCGCGTGTAGCGGTGGAGTCCTTCTTACTCGATATGCTTGTGCTCAGTTCCAAACTCGATTTCACAATGCCGATATTGACACTGGTGTTCGATTTCATTCCCATCTCCATAGCGGTCGACTTCTTGTCGGTCTGCGATGTGGCAGATGCCGCCGAGATGCGCGCCTTAAATGCGATGTCAATCTCGCGAATTGCCATGTATGGAATAGGCACAATTGTCAGCAATGGCAGACTGAGAGTCACCGAATGACCGTCTTTACGGTATTCGAAGTTCACGTATATAGCCTTTTTCCCGCCGTCTTCAGTGTCTGTGAGTCCTACGTCTCGTATGAACTCCCACGATGTTAGCGCCGCTTGTTTCTGCGCTTCGACACAAGCAGAAAGCGGTCCGCCGATGAGAGTGCCAAAAGGTAGTGACTGTAAGGCATTGTTCGCGACGGTAGAAGGTGTCGTATCAATCTTTGCCATAACCTTTAGAGTTAAATGTTAACGAATAGATGCTCTTTTTGTGAGGCATCATTTGATGGTTTATGCAACTTCTTAGGGTTTGGGCAACACGGTTATTGTAACCTTCTGAACATCACCACAAGAAATCACATATTGTTTACCCTGCGTACCAGTGTTTTTGGGAAGGGTAATTTCAAACTCTCTGGTCTTGTCCATCTTGTTTTCTTCACCATTGACACCATTGTCACACATGATGTTTGTTGCATCATACAAGCCTTCAGGAGTCTTGTATTGGGCAATAACCTTGACTGGCAGGTATAGAGTGTCATTCGGTGTACTACTCGGGGACTTCTCAGCGTAGAACGTTGTGTCGTTCACGCTCAGTTCGCCGTCGGGTGAACAAAGGTCCATAGCCGCTCCGAGCATCTCGAGAATCTTTGCCATGCCAGCAGGCATTGACTCCTGACCTGCGTGTACAGCAACGTCGATAGTTGCCTCTACGCTGAACTTCGAGTCCTGCGTGCTCTTAGAGTCGCGCTTTGTAGAGAATGATGTGTTTATTTTTGTCTCTTTCTTATTTTTGTTAAGAAAGAATCCTCTTCTCTTTTGGCTCTTAGTGTTTGTGTCTCGTTTGTACTCTTCTGAATACGTGTCTTCGTTAGATTCGCATTCTACACCATTGACTGTGGCTTTGAAATTAATGTCAATGCTGTTGATTGCGATATACGGAATCGGAACGATAGCTATCAGCGGAACGTTGATAACCACCTTGCGACCATTCTGAATAAAGCTGAAGCTAACATAGATAGCCGACTTTTCGCCAGTCTCCTTGTCTTCGTTCAGACATACATTGTTGATGAAGTTGATACTTGTCATTGCTGCATCGTTCTGCGCTTGAATACAAGCGCTAAGCGGACCGCCGATAAGGTTTTTAAAAGGAATACCCTGCAGCGTACCGATAGATTTGTTTGCTACATCCATAGGTTTAAGTTTTAAAAGTGATAGGTTCTTTGCTTAGACCTACTGACAAGATAGAACCCTATAAATTCTTGCCAAGTCTGTTTGTGTTAATGTCTTTTTGTCGTGTTGTTGGGGTGTTTGTTATGAGAGTCTTACTTAGCTGCGTACGCCTTGTAAGCGTTGAGCAGTTTTGTGTCGTACTGGTTTTTTGCGTATTCGCTTCCGTTGTACAGTCGTGCGAAGGTAGCCCACTTCTTTGCTTGTAGTGCGGCGTGCATCTGCGGGTTCTTTGTTATGAATCGGCAGAAGGCGAGCAACTGACTGCGTTCGCTCTGGCACATAGCGCTTACGAACTGCGCTACGGTTTTGAATCCGCAGAGCTGATACTGGAAGCCCATAATCTGGAACATTCCCCAACTTGCCGAAGCGTTGGCTGCGTCAGCGTTTATCTTGCGTGCCTGTTCGAGGCGTGCGTATTCGCCGATGCCACCTTTGTAGTGGGTCTTTGTCCACTTCGGGTAGAGTATGGAGGCGTTTGCTGCCTGGTATTTGGCAGGATCTATTTTGCGCAGCTGCAGCTGTCGCCAGAAGATATGACCTTCAAAGAGTAGTTGCGGCTTGCCTGCGGCGAGGAATCCTCCGCGTCCGGCTGTCTCCACTTTCTGCACCGACTTGAGCGCTGCTGTCTCGCAGTCGAGTAGGAGAGCGGCTAATCTGAAGTCGTCTTCAGTGAGTCGTGCGGCTGCCGGGCGCTGATTGAAGAAGAGCGCCTGCCATGTAGAGTAACCGACGATGCCGTCAGCTACGAGTTGTAGACTTTGCTGGAATGCCTTTACAGCGGCGAGTGTGCCGGGGCCGAATGCTCCGTCAGCGGTTAGCTTGTTACCAATACGGTTGAGTTCTGTTTGTAGTATCTTTACTGCGGCGTCACGCATTCCGAGTTTTAAGGTTTTCATAGTGGTTGTGGTTTTAATTTAACGTTTTTGTGTTTGGTTGGCGCAAATATAGCGAAAATATGAACGTAAAAAAATAAAAAGGTGAAAATTTCCGCCATTCTCTTCGACGGTGGCTACGCAAGTATGGATGACGACAATGGAATAGTAATGCATTTTTAAATACAAATTCAAATGAAACCAATTTACATATTGTTAATTCTTGCTGTCACAATCTTTGTAGGCTGTAATAAAAATAAAACTGATGCCGATCGGCTTTATACAGATACCGTATGGGCATATGTATCAGACAATCATTTTTATGTCATGGATGATACAACAGTGTGGAAAAATGGTGAACATTTTTTACAGAACGGAATGGAATACCGTAATGTATCAGAAACAGAATTATGTAATGTAGAAAATCTTATCTCAACTTTTTTAAAGAAGGAAAAATGTAAAGTTGTGACAAAGCGAAATAGAATATTGGATAACTATTTCAAACAATGCATTGGTTTTAAGTGTAAGCAGACGAGATATGTCTTTGTGAATTTGTATGCATTCGAAGTTAGGCAGAAATTTAAGCCAACAGATGATGGGTATTATATACTTGCCGTTCTTGCACAAAATCCTTATAACACAATAATAAATGCTTTTCCACCCAAGACACATAATATTTATAATCTCATGTTAATGGTGAATCTTACAGCACAAACAGTTGAATGGTATAACCCGCAAAAAAAATAGGTTATGAAGACATTGGTATTCTTTGTGTCTTTTACAGAGGATAAGTCTTAATGTGATGTTGTTTGCCGATTTCAATTAAAAGTTATGCCATGTGATTGTTTGCCGAATAGCAATAATGAAAAAACCGCTTAATCTGCTTAAAACGTTGTATAAATAGGAATACAACGGATTAAGCGGATTAAGCGGATTTTCTTTGTGGTTGTAATTGTGGGGTGTGGGAGGGTGTGTCAAAACTCATAAATAGCACGCCCCGAAGGGGCAGAAGCACATAGCCCAGGGCAGCGCCCTGGGTAAAAGGAACCCACACGCCACCTACGCCCTGTAAGGGCAAAAGCCTAATTATTAAGGTGTTGCCCTTACAGGGCGCACTACTCAATATATACACTCAATACCCAGGGCGCTGCCCTGGGCTATGTGATTATTGGGCTTTCAGCCCGCATTAATTGAGTTTTGACACACCCTCCTCCTACGGGGTAGGCTCCTACGGTTACTTCACGACGATTTCGTCGGTGAAGAGCCATCCACCGTCCTCGGTAGTGCTGCCCTGCACGCGGATGTAGCGTGTGCTGGCTTTGCCCTTCCATGCGAAGTTGCGGAAGCCGAGCTGTATGTCGCGGTCGACGGGAGTAGACTTGCTGTAGACCTCCTTGAAGTTCTTGCCGTCCTCGCTGAACGAAATCTTGTACTCAGACGGGAAGAACACCCATGCTCCGTACGCCTGCATGAAGTCGGCAGCCACAGACGAAATCTTCTGCACCTTGCCGAGGTCGATGGTGAGGTCGAGACAGTAGCCCTTATTGCCGAGGAACCCCTGCCATTTCTGGTCGCCGTATGTCCATCCGCCGTGCTGTCCGTCTACGAGAGTCTTGTCGCCCTGCGCCTTGTACTTGTCCTCATAGCGGTGGTTGAAGGTGATGTTGCATCCGAGCGCCTTGTGCTTGGTAGTCTTGAACGACTCTGGGCGTTCGCCACGCTCCTTCTTGAGGTCGAAGGTGTTGACGCCCTGCTTGTGGAGACGCTCACACTCAACGATGGCACGCTTGCGGAACTCGGGGTAGTTCTTGGTCTTTGTGCCGTTCCATCCGATTTCGGCGATAGCCAGAGCACGCGGATAGAGCATATACTCTACATGCTCTGCTGTAGGCACGTATTCGGTCCAGAGGTTAGCCTGCACACCGGTGATCTTGTTGCGTACGTCCTCGGGCAGAGTGCCGCCAGGGACGTAGCTGTATACCTTTTCGAGCGGAAGGAAACCGCCGATAGCCTCAGGCTGAGTGTCGGGTGCATCCTGATAGTAGTCGAGATACCAGTAGCCGCTGGGCGAGAGCACTACGTCGTAGCCGTGGTCGATGGCCTCCTGCGCCTTTTCGAGTCCGCGCCACACCATCACGGTGGTGTTCTTCTCGAGGTTGCCCGCAATCACTTCGTCCCAACCTACGAGCTGGCGTCCATGTTCGGTGAGGAACTTGCCGAAGTGGGCGATGAGGTGCGCCTGCAGACCGTCCTTGTCTGTGCCGAGCTCCTTCATCTTCTGCTGGCAGAGCGGACAAGAAGGCCATGAAGCCTTGTCAGCCTCGTCGCCACCGACGTGGATGTACTTAGAGGGGAAGATGTCCATCACCTCTTTCAGCACGTTTTCGAGGAAGTCGTATGTAGCGACGCTGCCCGGGCAGAAGTCCATCTGCTTGTAGGGTTCGTGCGTGCAAGAGAGTTCGGGGTAGGCGGTGAGCACCTCAGCCGAGTGGCCCGGCATCTCGATTTCGGGCACGATGGTGATGCCACGCTCAGCAGCGTAGCTCACGAGGTCGCGCAGCTCGTCCTGAGTGTAGTAGCCGCCGTAAGCGCCAGCTTCGCCCTCGTGCATATATTTGCATCCGAGCTTGCTCCACTCCTTCCATGTCTTTCCTTCGCGCCACGCAGCGAACTCGGTGAGGCGCGGGTAGCGCTTAATCTCGATGCGCCATCCGGCAGCGTCGGTGAGGTGAAGGTGGAGTCGGTTGAACTTGTACTGCGCCATGACGTCGATCTGCTTCTTGAGGAACGAAATGGGCTGGAAGTGGCGCGACACGTCGAGCATGAGCGAGCGCCACTTGAAAGCCGGAGCGTCGACGACGTCGCATGCCATGACGGCGTTCTTCTGCTTCAGCTGGTTTATGGTCTGCCAAGCGAAGCGGAAGCCGTCGGCAGAAGCGGCGCTGATGAGCAGCGTGTCCTTAGTGACATGAAGGCGGTAAGCCTCGGGCGATGAAGCGCCGTCGAGACGTGTGAAGCGCACCACCTGACGAGCGTCGTCTGCTGTGTTGGCTGTGAACTGCTTCGAGTAGATGTTCTCTGCCTCGGCGCCAACCTCATTGACAACCTTCAGCTTTGCGTCGGTGCTGAACGCGCCCTTGCCCGCAACGAACGACTGCGGCTTGGGGAGCAGCGACTGCGCAGAAGCGGCAGAGGCTGTAAGGATGCAGCCGAAGAAGAGGGCTGCTAATGATTTGTTTGTCATCTTTGTAGTGTCAGTTTTTAAAAGTTATACGGGGTGAGAGTTTCTTATTTGTCGAGGAAGTAGGCAGCGTATACCAGCGCCAGCATGAGAGCGGCGATTATCGACACCACGACGAACATTATTCGTGCGTACTGCTTCCTTCTGTGTATAGCGCGCAGATTGTTCTCGCGGAAGATGTCTATCTCATCGCGGCGATCTCTGCGGCTGTGCTTGTGTTTATGTTCAGGCATCGTATGAGAGTTTTTAATTGTTTGACAAATCAAGAAAAGCGTTTAAGGCCGTATGGAGTTTAGAACTTCACGTCGAGCTGCAGGTCGAACATGTTATAGTTCGACTTGTTCAGACTTCGGTCGTTGACGCGCGCGTATTCGGCAGCCACCATGACGTGCTTGCCAATCCAGTAGTTGGCACCGATCTCGTACTGAGTCTTCGAAGTATGCCAATCGGCTTGCGGACGGTAGAGGTCGTAGCGAGCCTTTGCATAGAGTTTCTTGCTGATGACCGGCGCAATCATGAGCGCGTAGAAACCATCAGCCTTGTCGCCAGCAGCGTAGTTGATAGTGCAGTCGGTCTCCTTGCCCGAAGCGTTAGACGTCTTGAAGCCGTAGCCCTGACTGTGGATATACTCCGAACGCACGGTCCAGTCGTGAGCTGCATACTCGGCGCTGATGGCATAGCGGTTCTTCTCGAGCGAGCGCACGCCGTTCTTTGCGACAGCGTTTCCGTCAGCGTCAAGCTCCGTCCATGTGCCCTTGCGAGCGTAAGAGCCGGTCCAGCCGAAAGCGCCGATGCGCAGACCCTTCACGGGAGCCACCCATACGCCGCCGATGACGTCCTTGCGCTGGTCTACATCCTTCATGTTAGTGCCCTGACCGTTGAACACGCCCACCTGATAGTGGAGGTAGTGGTGTCCGTCGGCTGCCTTGAGCAGATCGCCCTGCAGCTGCACGCCGATGTCGCGTCCGTTGCTTGAGTGTTCGCCGTTGCGGTCGCTGAATCCGGCGAGCTTAGTGACGTTCTGCGAGTAGCTCATAAAGCCCTGCGTAATGGGGTGCATTGGGTTCTCGAAGGTGAACGGACGCTTGAACTGACCCGCCTTCACCTTGAATGCGTCGTACTTCTGCCACTCGGCGAACGCGTCGACCATACGTGGCGCCACGGTGAGGTTAGAGGTGTTGCCGTTCACCTGCAGCTGCGCCTTCCAGTAGAAGTCGCCTGCGAGTCGTCCTTCGAGCGCCATACGCACCATGCGTATGTTGAACGAGTTGATATCCTTTTCGCCCTTGTTGCTTTCCTTGTCGCTGTACTGATACTGCGACATGATGTAACCGCTGAACTTGATGTCGCTGAGCACCTTCAGCTTAGCTTCTTTCTCTTGTGCTGACACACTGCCGAAAGTGAGAGCGGCGAGTGCGAGAGTTGCTAATGTTTTCATTATGAGTTTTGATTTTTGAGTTTTGAGTTTTGAATTGTTGCGACATGCGTCGCAATTTTGAATTTTGAGTTGAGAGTTGCGAATTCAAAATTCCAAATTGATTAATTCCTAATCGGCGTAGCCGACAATTCAAAATTCAAAACTCAAAATTCAAAATTGTTCTTTTGGAAGAAAAACCTACGGCTTTTCTTCCAAAAGAACTACGTTCTCCACGTGCGGCGTATGCGGGAACATGTCCACCGGCTGTACCGCCATCACCTTGTACGCCACGTCGAGCGCCTGCAGGTCGCGTGCCTGCGTAGAGGGGTTGCAGCTGACGTAGACGATGCGCTTCGGGTGAGCGCGCAGGATGGTGTCTATCACGTCCTGATGCATACCGGCGCGTGGCGGGTCGGTGATGATTACGTCGGGGCGTCCGTGCTTCTCGATGAACTCGTCGTTGAGAATGTCCTTCATGTCGCCGGCGTAGAACTTGGTGTTGCTGATGTTGTTCACCTGAGAGTTCACCTTTGCGTCCTCGATAGCCTCAGGAACGTACTCGATGCCGATAACCTCGCGTGCCTGACGAGCCACGAAGTTGGCGATGGTGCCCGTACCGGTATAGAGGTCGTACACCAGTTCGTCGCCGGTGAGCTTGGCGAAGTTGCGAGCCACCGAATAGAGGTGATAAGCCTGCTCGGTGTTGGTCTGGTAGAAACTCTTCGGACCAACCTTGAAGCGCAGGTCCTCCATTGTCTCGAAGATGTGGTCGTTGCCCTTGAACACAGAGAGGTCGAGGTCGCCGAAGGTGTCGTTGCACTTCTGGTTGTCGACGTACATGAGCGATGTTATCTCGGGGAACTTGTCGGCGATGTGCTGCAGCAACGCCTTGGCGCGCTGCTCGTCGCCCTCCTCGTCGTAGTGGAACTGTATGAGCACCATCCATTCGCCCGTGTTCGAGTTGCGTATCATGATGTCGCGCAGCAGTCCGTGCTGCTGTCTGAGGTCGAAGAACGTCATGCCGGTAGAGAAGGCATAGTCGCGAATGGCGTTGCGAATCTTGTTGTGCAGGTCGTCCATGAGCCAGCACTTCTCGATAGGCAGAATCTTGTCGAAGGCTCCGGTGATGTGGAATCCGATGCCGTTCATGTTGTCGAACTGCGTGCCCTCGGCAATCTGCTCGCGTGTGAGCCATCGCTTGTTGCAGCAGCCGAACTCCAGCTTGTTGCGGTATTCCTTGATGTGCACCGAGCCCATGATAGGCATGAACTCCGGCAGATCTATCTTGCCGATGCGTGTGAGCTGGTCGAACACCTGCTTCTGCTTAGCCTTCAGCTGTTCCTCGTAGGGCAGGTTCTGCCATTTGCATCCGCCGCAGATACCGAAATGCTCGCACATCGGCTCTGTGCGTACCTCGCTCTTCTTTATGAAACGTATTACTTCCGCCTCGCAGTAGCTGTGCTTCTTCTTGCGCACCTGCAAGTCAACCACGTCGCCGGGTACGGCGAACGGCACGAAAACAACCATGTCGTTGACGTGTGCCAGTGATTTTCCTTCGGCAGCAACCGCCTCAATAGTTACGTTCTCGAGTATTGGTAGTGGTTTCTTCTTTCTTGACATTATTATATATGTATTGTTTTAAAATGCAAAATTAGAAAAATAATTTGAGATTTTAAAATAATATACAAAAAGTTGGAATAAGAAGAGTGAATTGCGCAGAAAACAAACAATAGGAGGCTGCTGCATTCTTGCCGTAGCCTCCTACCATTAGTATTGTTATCTTAATATTACTTGACGCCCAGTTCGGCGAAGCCCATTGCCTCGCCAGCCACGACCATGCGCTCGGCGCGCAGCTTCACGTAGCGTGTCTTTGTAGCGTTGAACGATACGGTCTGTAGAATAGGGTTGTTCTGCAGGTTAGAGAACTCGCCCGACTTCAGCACGCGTTCGTTGTCGCCCTTGGCGTCGCACGCCGCGATGGTGTATGTATGGATGAGTCCGCGTCTGCCTTCGCTCTGGTCGGGCAGATACTGCAATGCGGAAATCTCCTGCTCGCTGCCAAGGTCGATGAGCACTTCGTTGCCTTTGCAGAACCAAACGGTCTGCGGGTTGCGGTCGGTAGCCTTCTCCCACTCGGCCTTGTCGGCGCCGAGGATAGAGAACGGCAGAGACTTGATAGCCTCGGCTGTGGGGTTCCATGTGAGCTGTGCGTCCTTGCCGCCGTAGTAGATGCCCACGTTGTTGAGGCAGATTGGTCCGCGCGAGTCGATGATGCGCACGCGCACACTCTTTGCCTCCACGGTGCGGAAGCGCAGCAGGCGCTTGTAGCCGATGGTGGTTGTCTCCTCGCCCTGCTCAACGCTGCGCCATGTCTTGCCGTCGAGATACTCCACGGCGAACTTCTTCACGCGCTGTCCGAGCGGTATGTACTCCTGCAGCATGATGCGGTTCATGAGCTGCGGCTTCTTGAAGTCGAACGTGATGGTAGCCGATGTGACGCCGTCGGCAGTAGCCCAGTAGGTGTCCCACGAGTCGTCGGTCATCGCCTTTGCCGCGAACGCCTTGCCGCGCTCGTTGCTCACCTTCGGCGTCATGCCAGCCACGAGGTTGTGCTGCAGCTCGCGCTGAATCATCTTGTGGAAGTTGACGGCGTTAGCCGAGTCGATAGGGTGGATGAGACCTTCGCGGTCGACGGGGAAGTTGAGCAGCAGCGTAGCGTTGTGTCCTACCGAGCGGTAGTAGAGGTCGGCAAGCTGTTCGGGCGACTTCACACGGTCGTCCTCCTCGGGGTGATAGAACCAGCCCGGACGGATAGACACGTCGCACTCGGCAGCCGTCCACTGGTCGCCGTCGGCGTGTCCGTACTGCAGTTCGGGGTAGTTGGGATAGCCCGGATAAACTGTGTTTTTGCGCAGGAACGCCCAGTTGGTCTCGCCTGCGAAGCCCTTCTCATTGCCCACCCAGCGGCAGCCCGGACCGCCGTCGCCGAAGACTACGGCGTTGGGCTGAATGCTGTCGAGCATGGCGAAGATATGTGGGTAGTTGTAGTAGTTCTTGCGGTCGATAGTGCGCGAGTCCTTAGCTCCGCCATAGTAGCCGTCGCCGCCGTTGGCTCCGTCGAACCACACCTCGAACACGTCGCCGTAGTTGGTGAGCAAGTCGTGGAGCTGAGCGTAGAAGTAGGGCAGGTAGCCCGGCGTAGCGTAGTCGGCACGCGAGCGGTCCCACGGCGAGAGATACACCGCGAACTTCAGTCCGTACTTCTTGCAGGCGTCAGACAGTTCGCGCACGATGTTGCCCTTGCCGTTCTTGTATGGCGAGCGTGTCACGTTGTAGTCGTTGCCCTCGAAGGGCCAGAGGCAGAAGCCGTCGTGGTGTTTTGCTGTGAGGATGACGCCCTTCATGCCCGCTGCCACGAGCGTCTTTGCCCACTGCTCGCAGTCGAGGCGTGTGGGGTTGAACGTAGCAGGGTCGGAGTCGCCGTAGCCCCATTCGCGGTCGTTGAAGGTGTTCAGACCGAAGTGGATGAAGGCGTAGGTCTCCATGCGCTGCCAGTCGATCTGCTTCTGCTCGGGGAGCGGCAGGATAGGGGCAGGCGCCTTTACTGAGCTCTGTGCCGACGCGGTGAGGCTGGCAAGAGCTATTGCTGACGAAAGGATAAGTTTGCGGTTCATTGCTTGTATATTTTGATTTTTAATACTTCGTGTAGATTCTTTCAGCCTTGTATGCTGTTTTTAAAAAGTAGCTGTTAATTCTGCAAATTTACTGCTTTTTTCTGACAATATGCTTGTTGTAGCCACTTTTTTGTTGTGCTTATATTATATAATGTGTGCAAAGCTTTATGGTTGCCAGCGTTTTGTCATCGTGCTCCGTTCGCCGTCCGATCGGATTCCGTCCGCCGTCCGATCAGATTCCGTTCGCCGTCCGATCGGATT
>ERZ857629.380-NODE-380-length-64450-cov-10.061076_pt1 | contig 64450 bp, 67 predicted proteins | sample MGYA00519700_ERZ857629 | MGnify/ENA primary metagenome ERZ857629 (study PRJEB31778, sample SAMEA3449351) | human gut metagenome | biome: human gut; feature: human-associated habitat; material: faeces | place: United Kingdom | collected 2010/2012 ... | reverse complement strand
TTCTCTAATAATTAACTTTAGTGGTTTATCTATATTATTTCAATCTAAAAGTATATTAAATGATTATAATATAAATATAAAAAGAATATTAATTATTAAACTAATATTCTCTATAATAATATCTATTTTATTATATATATTCTTATATTATAGTGCTTTATATTCATAATTTTTATAATTTGAATATAATTTTACATCATAATTTCTATCACTAGCAGTTATAGTTATAATAAATACTTTTTCTTTATTACTTATATCTATAGTAGTATTAGTAATAGAAGCAAAATGATAATTATATACATTTATAAGTTTACTAGCACTATCATTTCCTTCATAATTAGAAGTTGATTTAATAGTTTTAATAAACATATTTTTATCATTTTTACTATCTCTATATTCAATAGTACTATAAGTTTCAATACTAAATCCATTACTTCCTCTATTAGTATAATCTTTCTTATCTATTTTATTTCTAAGAGCAAGGCTTCTCTCTTCTCCATCCATTAGTTTAATACTGCACATATATCTATTATCATTTTCTTTATTACAAGAAACTTCTCTTATCCCATCATGTGCTATAAAATCATCATTTATAATATTACTAGCAAGACTACCAAACACTTTAATATCAGTATCATTATCGCTATCATTATATACTTCTCTAAGTCTTATTAAACTAGACATCATAAACACAAGTATAACACTAACAAGAGTAATACTAACAAGTAACTCTATTAAAGTAAATCCTTTCTTATTCATATATTTACTCCATTTCTATAGAAGCATAATAATATTTCCCATTTCTATAAAATACTCCTACTGCATAAGTCTTATTATTATCTTTCTCTTTATCACTTATATATTCCAAATAATTAATAGTTCCACTTTGATATCTACTATAATTATTTTTAACTTCATTACTTATATTTTTAATAACACCAGCATATAATAAATCATATTTCTTCATAACATTATCACATGAACTTATATATTTATTTATATCACTACTACTACAGTTATCTCTTCTAGTAAAGAAATTACTTCCATAAGTTATATAATTATCTTTAAGTGTAGTACCAATATTCATAAAAGTATAAAGAGCATATATATCACTTGAATTATCATAATATGTATTAATATCTACTCTTTTCATAATAACAGTATAATTAACAAGTAACATACTAGTAGCTATCGCAACCACTGTAAGAACAGCAATAGTTTCTAAAAACACAAATCCTTTTTTCATAGTTTCACCACATATGGACTATAATATTTTCCATCTCCTCTTTTAACTCTAACACTGCTTTTGAAAGATATAACGCCCCTTAAATAAGCATTAGAAGTATAACTTGTACTAACTAAAGTATTATTATATACATATATATTATTACCACTTCTTGACATAGTCCATATATTATTAGGAATATAAGAATTAGATAAACCACTAAGTACTACTTCACTAGCACTAACAAGCCCCATAGGATATTTAAGTTTACCATTTCCATTATAACTAGAAACACTATAAAAATAATTAGAACACTTTAACGATATACTAGAATTATACATATCAGCACAATAAACACTATCTTCTAAATAATCTTTATACTTTAATATATTATTTTCATAAAAACTATCTAAATTATTTTTAACATTACTACTTTCATATAAATTATTACTAGTAGAATAACTAATTAAACTTCCATCATCATTAGAGCACATATCATTACTATATTTTCCATAATATATTGCCCTAACTCCAGAAGAAGTATTACTTCTAATAATTCTAAAACACATATTTCCAAGAGCCACAAAATTATTAACATCTTTTCCCCTATAATAATATATCTTATTACTATCTAAAGTTCTATATAAAAGCCCCTCTCCATTAGTACTACTACTATTTTTAGTAAAATCTACAGAAGAATCACTAAGTACAGGATTATTATCATTAATTATTCTGCATAAAAGAAAATCACTATCACTAGTACACATACCATAATTAAGTTTAATCTTGCTTTCTACTTTTTCATTTATAGTATTTAAATAATTAAGTTTCCTAGTATAATTAAGTACTATTATTACATTAATAAATACAAAAACTATAAAAAATGAATAAACAAGTGTAGTTGAAACAAATCCCTTTTTCATATACTCTCCTAATATAATTATATATTTACTAAAATATTTTGTAAAGCATTTATTAAATAAATGAGTTTGACTTAAGTATATATATTATGTTATAGTATCTCTAAATCAGGGAGGTGAAAATGAAAAAGAAATTAAATAGACTTTTATCTAGTATTTTATGTACTCTTAGCATTTTATCTTTAAGTTCATGTGCTAAAGATACAAACTGTGATATTGATATTAAACATTATCATATTTATAAAAATGAAGAAACGGGTTATAGTAGATTTTCTAAAGGTGAAAAAGAATATATAACTTCTATAGAAGGTACTTTATATAAAACTGATGCTTATGCTTATATAGATGATTATACTAGTATGCTTTATAAAAATAATTTATCCTATGTATTTGATAATAAAGATTATTTAAGATCTAAAATGACTTATATAGATGAAAGAGAAGAATATAAACTTGTATCTAAATATGGCTATCATTATTCTTATGAGTATGATTATAATCCAGCAACTGAAGAATATGAATTTTTTTATGGTAATCATTACGGATATTATGAAGAATATGATTGGGTAGAAATATCTCCATATGAATACACTTATAATAAAGTAAGAGATATACACTACACTTATAAGTTTTATAAATATGAAGATGGTAAATTAATATCAAAAACATTTGATAAATTAGAAGATGTACCAAGTGAATATAATTTATTTAATTCCTCTTCTCTAATTGTAAAAGAAAAATCTGATGATTATTATTTAACACCCGAAAATACAAAAACAATAAAAAATAATTAAAAAGGTATTGAAAAACATGTATAATTATGATATATTTTATACATGTCTTATGGCGATGTAGCTCAGTTGGCTAGAGCACACGGTTCATACCCGTGGTGTCGAGGGTTCGAATCCCCCCGTCGCTACCAAAAAGATATTTACCCAAAACATTGGGCCCAATAAATACTAATTCTTTTTAGAATTAGTTTTTTATTGTTCAAAATAAAAACTATAACTATAAAGTCATCTATAACACTTCTATTATAACTTCAATATCACCACCCTTCACTTAACAAATCATATATCATAAATTGACAAACATATCAAAAAATGATAATATAATTACCAATTTGGAGAAACACATTATGGAAGAAAGAAATAAAGAAAAATTAATAGAGCTAAATAATATAGCAGATATGATAAGACTAAGTTATCTTAAATTAGAAAATCTAGAAATGGAAGGAAAACAAGATACTAAAGCTTACCATGAAACTATTGAATATTTAAAATCTCAAATAGAAATGGAAGAAAATACTTATAAAAGATTTTGTTCTACTTATGAAGAAGCTCGCTCTCTAGCAGCAATAGTTTGCAAAAGACTATATAATGATGATGATATAGAAAACAAAAACTCTATTACGTTAGAAAATGGTAGTATTTTTAATGGTAAACTAGAAGATTCAAATAACAAAAGAATATTAGATAAATTAATGGACTATATGGATAAAGATACAAAAGGGACTTTAAAAGCACTTACCAATGCTGATAATATGGTAGCATTATTATCAATAATAAATAGTTCACTAGAAACAGAAATAGCAAGAACATCTGCAATACTAAAATCAATCAAATATGATATAACTATTCTAGTTCTTAAATATTTAGATGACTATATAAATGACGATAAATATAAAAATATAAGAGAAATACTTGTAAGAACGAAATACTACATAATTTATACAAAGTCAATTATGGAATATAGTTTAATTAATAATTTTTTTGAACTTCCAAAAGATATAATTTTAACATCTAAAATGGTTCATGAATATAATACAGCAAAAGGCATGGGTGAATATGAAGATAATACAGATACAGTTATAACCAACAATACAATAGTTATAATGAATGATATTGTTGCTTTAAACGATTCAGAAATAACCGATCCAAGCAATATATGTGCTATCATGAAAATATGTTTCTTTAAAGCATATATGACATTAATAAGCAGTTCAACAAGTGAAACATTAAAAGAAGCATACTTACAATATACAAGTTCAAAAGGATATAAAAAGAACAATAAAAATTATAAAATAACAGAAGAAACAATATTATATATTATAAATGAAACAGAAGAATATAAAAAATGTATAAGTAGATTCACATTAAAAAGATAAAAAAATTACTAAATATATTAGTAATTTTAATTTATAACGAATGGATTATCAGTAGTTCCATCACCGCTTACATAGTTTAGATTAGTATTAAGATAGATAGACTGACGCAAGCCACCGAAACTGAAAGTCGCAAAGTTGCTGTACACGTAACCGGAATTGTGCACAGTCAACGCAAAGTTCGAATTGCTAGAACAAGGTGCCATGGTCCAATACCACTTATTTATATCAAATAGCCAGTTAGTACTAGTGCAAGTTTCACTTCTATAATCTTTGCTTGAATCGGAAGTATTATAGCCTTTTATTGTGTCATCATTATAGCATGCGCTACTTGCATATATATAATCACTTGGATATATTAGTGCTACTTCCCCATCCCATGTTTGTTTATTTCCACTATTTACATTTGTGCTTCTCTCTTGAATGTATATTTCTTTTGCATTTCTATCATAATTAACACTTCCAAGATACCATTTTGTACTACTTATCTGATTTTTTGCTTCAGATGTTAAAGCATTACTTTCATAATTACAAACTGACGGTTTACTCCTTGTAGTGTCATGCCATTTTGAACAAGTGATTTCTATATATTCTGAAATTCTATTATAATATGGTCTACTATTATAATAAAGTGATAAATTACCGGTAGTTACAGTTATATCTTTAGCTTCTTCATTACCATTTACAGTAATACTAAAATACGCATAAGACACACTAATTACTAGTAATAATCCTAATACTATAGATAAATAAATTGTTGTCTTATTTTTAAACAGTTCTTTTAAATTAATATTCTTCATATGTACCTCTATTCTCTATTAAGAGTATGCTATAATTAAATCTATATTTCAATATCAAAATAAAAAGCAAGTATATTTGCTCGCTCCTTACTTTATTTCACATAATCACTAACAGGTTTAAAAGTCTTTCTATGTTCTTTAAGTACACCATACTTCTTAATAGCTTCAATATGTTTTTTAGTTCCATATCCTTTATTACTTTTAAAATCATACATAGGATATTCCTTATCAAGTTCCTTCATCATATTATCTCTATATACTTTAGCAACTATTGAAGCAGCTGCGATTGATTCACTTTTAGCATCTCCCTTAATAATCGCAGTATATGGTATATCTATATCTAATTTAACAGCATCTATAAGTACGTGTTCCGGTTTAACACTAAGATTATTTATAGCCATTTTCATAGCCATCTTAGTTGCATTTAATATATTAACTTTATCAATAGTTTCACTATCAACAACGCCTATCCCAACACTAATAGCTTTTTCCATAATAATTGGATACAATTCTTCTCTTTTCTTTTCACTAAGTTTCTTAGAATCATTAATTTCACTCATATAAAACCCGGAAGGTAATATAACTGCTGCCGCAACTACACTACCAATCAAAGGTCCTCTTCCAACTTCATCAACGCCCGCTATTAAATTAATACCTTTACTATTTAATTCTTCTTCATACTCTCTCATTATCTTGACCTAACACATTTAGATTCTATTATAGTTACATCAACTCTATAATTACCATTATTATTTTCATCAATATATACAGGAAGTTCACTAATATTATTTTCTTCAATTATCTTTCTAACATCCATCCACATATTCTCACTTCTATAATTCTCTTCTTTTGAAGTAAACGGATTTACACCAGTACATATTACATAAAAAGGATTAACAAAATCTCTAAGTTCTTCTTCATCTACTTCTACTCCAGTTATCTTAGCCATTATTTTACCTTTAGAACTTATATTAGTATACTTTTTATATTTATAAAGTGTAGTTATTAAACCAAATAAACTAATTATAAATACACTACTTCCCGCTATTATAAATACATAAGATAAATCATTAGAATGCATAGTAATACATCTATTATTTTTACAATAAATATTAATTTTATCATTAACATTACCTTTATTTATAAAAGCACTATATTCTATTTTATTTTCTATATTATCTTTATTATATATTGCTTCTATTTTATATTTATCTATATTTTTAATAGTTCCTTCATATATATTTGCTTCTTTAATAAACTTATTATTATATAAAAGTAATAATAATCCTGTTATTAAAAATATTAATCCTACTACTATATATGGTATAGATGCATATTTACTTACACTCTTACTATACATAAAACACCTTCTATTCTTTTATTATTCTATTTCTATTAATTCATATTCAAGACTACCAACACCAAGACTAGCCGCAGTATTTGTAGTATGTATTCCATTTCTTGATTCTATTCTTTCTATTAAATGATCTTTTCCTTCATCATTTGAATTATATATTTTATCAAGACATGCTTTATCAAGTGCTACTGGATCAAGACTTGCTAGTATCCCTATATCTTTCATACATGGATCTTCTGCTTTAGCACAGCAATCACAATCAACACTCATATTAGCCATAATATTAATAAATGCTATTTTATTTTTATATTTATCCATTATTGAACTAGCTGCTTCTGCCATTGATTCTAAAAATTTATCATGATTAGCAGTCCATAATTTACTAACATCACCTGCTTCATGAATATATGCTTTTCCATGTGATGAAGCAAGTCCTATAGATATATTTTTAAGTGCACCTCCATATCCACATATCTGATGACCTTTAAAATGGGAAACAACAAGCATGGAATCATAATTATTTAAATGACTACCTACATAATTAACATGTATATTTTTACCATTTCTAATAGGTAATTCTATTTCTCCATCTCTATCTAAAATATCTACTTCACCTATTGTATTCCATCCATGTTTAACAATTAACTTTTCATGTTTATCAGTTGTATTTCTCTGTCCATCATATGCTGTATTACACTCTACTATTGTTCCATTAACACGCTCTACTATATCTTTAAGTAATACTGGTTTCATATAATTTTGATTGCCATCTTCTCCACTATGTACTTTAACTGCAGTATTCCCATCAAGTTCTATTCCTAGCTTTTCATATAATTTAACTATATTATTACTATTAATCTTACTAATAAAATATACTTTTGATTTCATATAATTTCCTTTCGCATAAATAAATTATAGTCACATAGTACTATAATTACCTATAGAAATTATATCATTAATTGTTTAATATGTCACATACTTTTTATTCCATTTTAAAACTATCTATATTATTTACATCTTTAGTACTAAATACTACTTCTTTAACCCCATAACTATCTATAACAGAACTACCTATAGTATATTTAACTTCTTCAAGTATTTTATCAGTACCAATACTTTCAAATATATAATCATTAAATATAATATTAATGGTATTCTCACTCTTACTTATATTATAAGCATCTAAATCATTAGAAATATAACTTTCTAAATTATCAACGCTATATACACTACTTTTAAGTTCATCAAGTATAATACTTATCTTTTCATCATTAGAATTATATACTTTACTTATCGGAACATAATATTCCATATTACCATTATCTTTTACAAAATACATTGTACACATATTTATATCTTTTAAATCATTTACATCATATCTCTTATTAATACCAATATGTCTATTAAGAGGATTATTATATAAACTATATTTATTTATATCTTCTTTATCTATAGTAATATATATATTATTAATACCATTTATTTCTGTTAAAGAATAAACTATTGCTTCTATAACATTTTCAAAATCATTAGACTTTATTATATCTTTACTAATCTATATATACATTATCTTCTTTAACTTTAATATCATTTATTTTAGTTTCTTTTGGTATAACAGTTTTAAAATCTAATACATCTTCACTACCATCTCTTAATATAATAAGTTTTTCTTTAATAATATCTTCTATATTATCTTTATCTATAAATATAGATACTTTAGATACATAATCATCTTTATCAAGTAAATAAATAACACTATTACTTTCTTTAATTACTTCTTCATTTACATAAGGAATTATTTTATCTTTTCCTCCTAGTGATAATATACATATTAAAATAAGAGCACATGTTGCTATATTAATTTTATTAATACAATATCTTTTTATCATATTAAATATTATGTTAAACAAATAAAAAAATGACTTCTTTTAAAAGTCATTTAACACTTATTTCTCCTAGTTTAATAAGTTCAATAACAGCACCTGCTCTACCTTTACATCCAAGTTTTTGCATAGCATTAGATATATGATTTCTAACAGTCTTTTCACTTATAGATAAACTTTGTGCTATTTCTTTTGTTGTTTTATTTTGTATTAATAATTCAAATACATTTTTCTCTCTTTTGGTTAATATATTATTTGTCATAAACACCTACCTTAAACATATCTTTTCTAATATCCCTCTAAAGTAATTTATGTTTAAAATAGAAAAATGTTACGAAACAAACTATGCTTCAAACTTAACCGTAATATTCTTTTTATCCTTAAACTCTTCTTGAACACATCTCATTATATTATTAGCAAGTTCTACATTATGTTCTTTTGAGTTAATTGATATTTTTATATTATCATTGTCTATTTGTACAAATGATTTAATTTTAAAGTTATCTAGTATTTTATCTTCTAGCATAGTTTCTTTTCCTTTTGCTAGATTTAATATTTGTAATTCTTCAAAAGCAGCATTTCTTTCATCTGTTGTTATATTTGGTGATGTTATTTTAGTCTGTAAATCTCTCATTGTTCCTTCTATTTTTTCATTTCTCTCTACTCTTAAAGCAACTAGTTTATCACTTTCACTTACATTTACATCTACTTGCTTATTTACAGTTTTAGTATTTTCTGCATTAAATATTTCACTTGGTAATGTAATATAATAAACACCTAAAACTAAAATAAGAGAAAATAAAGTCAAAAACCATAGATTCTTTCTATTAATCATATATTCCTCCTGATAAATATTATTACAAAGAATAAAAAATATGATTAATTTATGATAGTCCTACATCAAGTACCATCATTACGCTAAATCCTATTAATGTAAATAGTGCCATTAAACTTTTTCTTTCATTTGTTTGACTTTCTGGTATTAATTCTTGTGTAACTACATATATCATAGCTCCTGCTGCAAAAGCAAGAAGATACGGAAGTAACCATCTAACTTTTAATACAAGTAGTGCTCCTATTACTGCAGATATTGGTTCTACTATTCCACTAAGGCTTCCATATAGAAATGCTTTACCTCTAGAAAACCCTTCTCTTCTTAAAGGTAAACTAACTGCTGCTCCTTCAGGAAAGTTTTGAAGTCCAATACCAAGAGCTAACATACATGAATTTGTAAGAGTAGCCCCATCTAGCGAATATGCAAGTGATCCAAACGCAACACCAACAGCCATTCCCTCTGGTATATTATGAAGCGTTATTGAAAATATTAATAAAATTATTCTTTTAAGTTTGCTATCACTTCTATCAGTTACATGTTCATATATTTTATCTCCAGTAAATAAAAGAATACCACCACCCATAAATCCAATTAAAATCGTAAACCAAGCACAAAGTCCAAGAGAATTACTCATATCAATAGAAGGACTTAAAAGTGACCAAAAAGATGCAGCAATCATAACACCAGAAGCAAAACCAAGCATCGCATCCATAATATTTTTATTAACTTTTTTAAACAAGAAAACAATTGCTGCCCCACATATAGTAACAAACCAAGTAAATAAACTAGCAATTAAAGCTTGAATAGTAAAATCTAAACCATTAAAAAAACTTATCATATAAACCCCTAAATTATTCTATGATAAGATATTTATTGTGTTATTATTCTATTATAACTAATTGATATTTAGCATAAAATATAGTTTATTATTGTATTTTAAAGAATGCAAAGCTGAAAATGTTCTCACTCCCGGATGGTGCGAGTAATAAAATATTCCGGGTGACAATGTTTCTCGCTCTCGGGTGGTGCGAGTAATAAATTATCCCGAACGACAATGTAAACTTCTATCTTTTAATAGAGTTTTTTTACAAGCAAAAATAAAAAATGAACATAAGCTCATTAATTATTCTATAACAAACAGATTATTACTACTACCATCACCTGACATGTATTTGACACTAGTATCAAGATATACAGACTGACGCACGCCGCCGGAGCTGAAACTCGTATCGCCCGTATTCACCTTACCGGAATTGTTCACATACCTCGCACCGTCCGAACTGCTAGAACTAGGCGACACGGCCCAAAACCAATTATTCGTATCTAATAACCAGTTAGTACTTTTACAAATTGAATCATCATAGTTAAAACCTATTGTTCCATTATTGTAGCAACTGCTACTCGCATACATATAATCACTTGGATATATTAGTGCTACTTTTCCATCCCATGTTTGTTTATTTCCACTATATACATTAGTACTTCTTTCTTCTTGATATGTTCCTTGACAATCCTTACTACTACTTCCATAAGTAACATTTCCTAAGTACCATTTTGTACTACTTATCTGATTTTTTGCATTTTCTGTTAAACCGTTGCTTGCATATGTACCTGTTCTATTGTAATACTCCCCACTATTTAATGTGGTCATTAATGTAGCGGTCGTCCAGTCATTATAGTTTGTAGCTGATTTAGTTGCATTCCATGCTGCTGTTCCTATTCTATCTCTTACTATTTTAACTTTATTTTCTTTTATATATGTTCCGTCACTTTGTGGTGTTTCCACTTCGAATACTCCAATTATTCTCCATACTCCTGTTTCACCATTGAACGTTATATAGTTGTTTGGTGTTTTACCTTGATACCTATATTCACTTGCTGCATAATTTTGATTACCTGTTGCTGTTTGGTCAATTTTTGTTAAACCTAATGTACTATAATTATCTATTAAGTAGTTTGCAAAAGTTTGAGTTTGTTCTTTTCCACTACTTTCTGCTGCTCCAAGAACTCCATAGAATCTTTTGCCTTGATTATAATTTTGTGCTTTATCTTCATAATTTATGAACTCAATAGTTACAGTATAAGTGTGTTTCTCACCTGGTAATATTAATACATTTTCTTTATACGGATATAATACTTTATTTGCTGCAGCATTTACTTCTGATGTTTGAGGGATAGCTACATTGTCTGTACTTGAGCAAGTCCCTCCTGTTGCTCCACTACTTGTACATGTACTTCTTATAACAAGTTCTTCTTTTTGAATCTCATTATATAGTTTTTGCCATCCCAAGGCATAATATGCTTCTTCATTACCGGTATTTTCTACTGTAATAGTTTTAGTAGTAGTCCATTTAGGCTCAATACTATCTACTTTAATTTCATTACCATCAGTATAAATTAATTCTATTTTAGTTGTACTTACATTAATAGTCTCTGCTACATCATTACCACTTACTACTAAACTAAAATAAGCATAAGTAATTCCTGTAATAATTAAAAATACACTTGTAAGTAATACTGCTAATAATATTCTTTTATCTTTCATATTCTTTGTACCTCTATTCTCTATTAATAATTATACAGTTTCACTATTAACATGTCAATCTTAATATATAAAAACTCTACTTTTGATAGTAGAGTTTAAATTATTTCTTAGGTCTTACATTTATATTAATATATTTATACTCTTTATATAAACTTTTTATATCATATTTTATTTTTTGATCAAGTTCATAAAACTTATTTATACTCATTCTTCCATTTACTTCTATATCAATAATAAGCATTCTATAAGTACCATATTTTAATATAGTAATTCTTCTTATATTCTTAATTCCTTTATACTTGCATAATACATTTTTAATATTATTTTTACTTTCTTTTTCTATATCTACTTCACCTAGTGAAGAATTAAAGTTTAATATAAACAAAGATATACCTACTTTAAAAGTCATAATAGATATAACTATACTACCTATAGTATCTGCATACTTAAGTAAACTACATTTGTCTTGATAAAAACTAAGTAATATAAATATAAAAGCAAATGTACTTGATAAAACATCATATTTACTTTCAGTACCACTAGTAACAAGTATATTACTATTTAATATTTTTCCTTTTTTAATTAATAAATTACTAATAAAATATTTAGTTACTATAGATATAAAAGATATTAATAATATATAATAATTATCTATTTTATATGTAGGTGTAAATGAATTAATAAATATTTTTATAGATAAAATTATAATAAAAATACTAATAAATATACTAGTTATATATTCTGCTTTTCCATGTCCAAAAGGATGATTTACATCTGGTTTCTTACTTGATATTACATTACCTATATATCCTATTATATCTGTAAGCATATCACTTGCACAGTGTACTCCATCTGCTATTAAAGTTTTACTTTTTGATATATATCCAAAAAATAATTTTATTAGTGTTAAAAAAACATTATTAGCAAAACTTATCTTTATATATTTATTAACATTATTCATATTTATTTAGCGTTATACCAGTTATCTCCTACATTTATATCTACTTTTAATGGTACTGATAAACACTCTACCCCTTCCATAGTATCTTTTACCACTTCTTTAACTATATCCATTTCTTCAATGGGAACTTCAAATATTAATTCATCATGTACTTGAAGTATCATTTTAGTTTTTAATTTTCTTTTATTTAATTCGTCATACATTTTTACCATAGCTATTTTAATTATATCGGCAGCAGTACCTTGTATTGGAGTATTAAGTGCTATTCTCTCCCCCATATTTCTTATTATATAGTTTGTATTTTTAATTTCTTCTATCTCTCTCTTTCTACCAAAAAGAGTTCTAACATATCCTAGTTCCTTAGTTTTATTTACTATATCTTTCATATAAGCAGCTACATCTGGATACATAAGTAAATATTTTTCTATATATTTTTTTCCTTCACTTACTGGTATATTTAAGTTTTCAGATAGTCCATAGCCACTAATTCCATACACTATACCAAATATAACACTTTTAGCTATACGTCTTTGTTCACTTGTAACATCTTTTTCATCTATTCCAAATATATCACTAGCTACATGTCTATGTATATCTTCATTATTAATAAATGCATTTTTAAGTTCTTTAGAACCAGTAATATGAGCAAGTACTCTAAGTTCTATTTGTGAGTAATCACTTGATAATAACATTGATCCTTCTGGTGCCAGAAACGCTTTTCTTATTTCTTTTCCTTCATTTGCTCTAACAGGTATATTTTGTAGATTAGGTTCGATAGATGAAAGTCTTCCAGTTCTAGCTACATTTTGTTTATATATAGTATGTATTTTTCCATCACTATGCACATAATCATTAAAAGGTAATATATAACTACTTTCTAGTTTATTAAGACGTCTATATTCTAATATTTCTTTTATAATAGGGTGTTTATCTTCAAGTTTAACAAGTACTTCATGAGCAGTAGAATTACTCTTACCAGCAGGCAACTGTAATTTTTCATAAAGAATACTAGCAAGCTGTTTTGGACTACTTAAATTAAACTCACATCCAGCATACTCATAAATATTATTTTGTACTTCAAGTATTCTCTTTCTTGTAACTTCTTTTAAATTATCAATAACACTAGTATCTACAAGAACGCCATTAATTTCCATATCAGAAAGTACATATATTAAAGGATGCTCTATTTCATAATATAGTTTATCTAATTCTTCTTTTATAAGTTTATCTTTAAAATCATTATAAGAATCATATAAAAACTTAGCTTTTAATACTATATTACTTCTTATAATTTCATCACTTATAGTAACTTTACTATTAAATATATTATCATAATATTCTATTTCTGTTCCAAAAATCATAGATAAATATGCTATATCATCTTTAGTATTATAGTTTAATAGGTAAGATACTATCATAGTATCAAAACTACTTTTTATTTTAATATCATATTTATTCAATAAAACTATATTCTTTTTTAAATCAAATGTTACCATAGAATCACTAAATAAGTCTTTATTTAATATTAAACTTGGTAAATCAAAGTAATATAATTTATTTCCATCATATATAGATGCTCCGATTATTTTGCCTAAATTATAGTTTGAATTATTGCATTCTATATATGTACTATAATTTTTATCATCTAGGTTTAATTTTCCTTCTACTATTTCATATACTACTTTTCCATCTTCATTTTTCATTGATGGTATAGTTTTTAAAAATGAATTAAACTCTAGTTCTTTATATAGATTTATTAAATTACTATAGTCTGGTCCGTTATATTTTATACTTTCAAATGTATATTCAAAGTCTATATCCTTATATATAGTTGCTAGTTTATATGAAAAATAAGCATTATCTTTATCTGCTATTAATTTAGCTTTAGCTCCTGGTGATACACTTTCTATATTTTCATATATTCCATCTAAACTTCCATATTTTTGTAATAATGCAAGTGCTGTTTTCTCTCCTATTCCTTTAACGCCTGGAATATTATCTGATGCATCTCCCATTAAAGCTTTCAAGTCCACCATCTTTTTAGGCTCAATTCCATATTCTTCATAGAATGTTTTATTATTCATCATAACATAGCCTTTTTGCTTTAATAACTTAACATCTACTTCATCACTAATTAACTGTAATAAATCTTTATCACTACTTACAATCGTAGCATTAAACTCCTCATTTTCATCTGCCATCTTAGCAAATGTCCCAATTATATCATCTGCTTCATAATTATCACATTCTATATATTTAATTCCCATATAATCACATAGCTTTTTAGCAACTGGAAATTGTTTCTTTAAATTATCAGGAGTAGTAATTCTACCAGCCTTATAATCATCATACATTTCTCTTCTAAAGTTAGATCCCTTATCAAAAGCACACATAACGTACTCTGGTTTTTCTTCATTAATAATTTTATTTAGCATATTAACAAGTCCATATAACCCATTTGTAGGAAATCCTTTTGAATTATTCATAAAGTTATTAGCATATGCAGTAGCATAATAACTTCTAAATAATAAATTATTGCCATCAATTAAAATAACTCTTTTTTTCATATACACTTCCTCATATAATTATTTTACTACATAAAGCTAAAAAAATATAATAAAATTATAAATCCATATTGTTTTATCAAGTAAAATCTTCTTAAATTAATATTTTACTTTATTTTTTACTATTAAAAATATTCTTATTAAATATACGATAAATTAATATTTCCATTGAAGATTTTTGCCACTTGTGGCAATTTTCTTCAATGAAATAAACTAAATAGCATTAATTTTTTTAAAAATGGTACATTGAAACTCTTAAAAATGGTACATTGATGTTAAACAATGTGGTTAAATAGATTATAAACACATACAAAAAGCATAGTATTTACTATGCATTTATTTAATTATTTATCTAAGAAAACTAGGTCCTTTAAATCTTAAAGTGTACTCACTCTTATCACAAACCTTAATATCTTCAAATAAACTATTTCCTTCTTTTACAGTATTACCATATATACCATCTACTAAATCAAGAATCTCATACATACTATATTCCATATAACCATCTATTTCATTTTTAAATATAACATTAATAAGAGAAGGATTTATATCAAGAACATCTTTATATTTATTTTTTATTGCTTCTACCCCTTCACTACTAAACTTAACTTTAAATCTTATTTGATTATTCATATATTACTCCTTCTACTTCATACTCTTTTTTAATATCTTTATCTATAATACATGTAACTTCACTAGGTGCAGTATCTAAATATTTAGAAATATCCATAACATGCTTACTATCTTTTATAATATAAACTATATCATTTATATTAACACTCTCATCTATTTTAACAAATAAATTACACATACATATATTACCAACAATATAGTATTCTTTATTATTAATATACACACTTCTCTTAGTATTCTTTTTTATAATACCATTATTATAACCAATCTGCACTACAGCAATCACTTCATCTTTTTCTGCACTATAAGAAGCATCATATCCTAAAGTATCACCTTTTTTAAGATACCTTATTTCACTTATTCTACTTTTTAAACTATATACACTTTTAAACTCTTTTAGATACGTAAGTCCATAAAGTAAATCACCTATTCTAATACCAGTTGTATATTTAAACTTATCATAATATAATAACCCTTCACTATTCATAACGTGCACTATAGGTATATCTTTTTTATCTATATTTTCTAAAATACTATAAAACTTATTAATTTGATTCATAGTTATATCTTTATTACTAGCATAATATAAATGAGTATATATTCCCTCTATAATAGCTCCATTCAAAGAAGAATAATTTATAATATCATTTATTTCTTCTATATCACTTATTCCATATCTATTCATACCAGTATTTATACTAATATGTATTTTAAGATTCAAAATACAACCTATCCCCTTTAAATAATTAATGCTATCAACCATTACACTATAATTATCTTTAATACATTCATTAATATAATATTTAGGTATATTACTCATAATTAATATACCAAGATTTGTATACTTTCTAACTTTTCTTGCTTCATCTATATTAGTAACTGCAAAAAAATTAATACCTGCTTCTTCCATAGTTTTTATAGTATTTAAGTATCCACATCCATAAGCATTAGCTTTAACTACTCCAATATAATATTTATAATCAGAATATTTATTTTTAATATATAAAACATTATTCTTAATACCACTTAAATCTATATTATAAATACTATCATCAATCATCTACTTCACACTACTTTCTTTTATCATTAAAAGTTTTCACATAAACATTTATTTTTTAATCTCATCACCAAGTAAATTAATTACTTTTTCATAATAATTCATTTTTTCATTCGCTTCATGCATTAAATAATATTGATAATTTGTATAACATGGATATGGATTAACTTCTATTATATCTGCTCCATCTGGTGTTATAGCTATATCCCATCCTATAAATCTTATATTAGCAATTTCTCTAGCAGCACTTTCTATAAGTTCATAAACACTCTTAGCATTAGGTATCTTTATTCCCTCAAACTTAAATCCAGTTACTGGATGAGTCTTATATATATTTAAATCATCATCAACCATATCAGATATTAAATTAAACTCTTCATCAAGTCTACCTTGTATATCATGAGAACTAATCGTATCAGTAAGACCATCATTTATTCTAAGTATTCTTTCTATATAATACACTTTATTATCTTTAAGTAAAGTAACTACTCTTATATTATTAACTGCTGCTGGATTAATTTCAGTAAGAGTTTTATGTTGTTTAATTTCTTCTTCTACTAAGAATTGTCTATTTTTACATAAATCATCATATAATTTCTTATAATCTTTAATTTCATTTACTTTGATCTTAACAACTCCTGCTCCCCCAAAACCATCAACAAGTTTAGCGAAAACATTCTCTTTTCCTTTTAAAAACTCTTTAAACTCTTCAAGACTACACACTCTAAGATCAATATAACTTCTCTTTAAATATTTACTAAATATCTTATTACAAATAATTTTATCATCCATAACAACCCTATATTTAATAGGATTTAAATAATGTAAAAGTTCTTTATAATTTTCACCAGTAAATAATTTCTTAATATCTTCATCCTTTAAATTAACAGCGTTACATTTCATATAATCAACATAACCCATCTTATATTTTAAAGCACACTTTAAAAAGTCAAACTTAACAGATATCTTACTCTTATTATTTCTTTTAGCTTCCCTATTTAATACTTCATTCATACGTCCAAACTCTATAGACTTAATTCTTTTTACATAATATTTTAAACTCATTTATTCCTCCTAATTTACAATTGTTATTTCATTTGCGTAAGCAGTTTTAATATCAATTTTATTATCTATTGCTTTTCTATTTGTTTCATATGCTTTTTCATATGTATTATCATGTTCACTTATATGAATTAATACTATTTTTTTAGTATTATTCCCTATAATCATATTTAAATACTTAGCACAATCCTCATTAGATAAGTGTCCTGTATCTCCTATATTTCTAAGTTTAGTTTGAAAGTCTTTACTTCCATTCATTTCCATTTCTACATCATGATTACTTTCCATTAAATATATTTTTTTATTTCTCATTTTATCTAAAAACTTAGTATATATAAGACCAGTATCAGCAATATAACAAAGAGAGTCATCTAAATATTCAAAAGTATAACCATATCCTACCGCATCATGACTAATAGGTATTTTATCTATTTTAATTCCCATTATATTATCTAGTTCATCAACAAATATTACATCTTTAACTTTATCTTTAATTTTAACCTCTTTATATGTATCTATTCCTATATATATAGGTATATTTAATCTATAAAAAGTATATAAACTATTTATATGATCACTATGAGCATGTGTAATAATTATAAAATCTAGATTCTTAACTTCTTCATTTATTTCTATAAGTTTATCACTAATATATTTAAACGAAAAACCTACATCTATTAAAAACTTAATTCCATTTATTTCTACAAACGTACTATTACCTTTACTACTACTTCCAAGAACTACCACTTTCATATTTTACACTCCAAAATCAAATATAGATAACTGACTACTTTCAGGAAGTCCTTCAAATATATTCATTCCTCTCATAATATCTATTAATGTTTGTGATACTTTTCCTCTATTTTGAACATCTTCAATTGATACAAATGGTTTCTTATCTCTTTCTTCAGCAAGTTTTCTTGCTCCTATATCTCCCATTGATGGAAGAGATGAGAATGGTGGAATTAAACCTTTACCATCTTCAGTTACTCTAAACATAACCGCATCACTCTTTTCTAAACTAATATTCTCAAAATGGAATCCTCTTTCAAGCATCTCATTAGCGACAAGTAAAGTATCATATACAGCTTCATCTTTAGCCTTACGATCATTATCTTCTTCTATTTGTTTAATCATCTTTTTAACAGCATCTTTACCTTTAATCATAGTTTCAATATCAAAGTCACTCTTTCTAACAGAGAACATGACTCTATAATAATATATAGGATAATATACTTTAAACCAAGCAACTCTAAATCCATTTATAACGTATGCCGCAGCATGTGCTTTTGGAAACATGTATTTTATCTTCTCACATGAACCAATAAACCATTCAGGAACATTATGATCTTTCATAATTTGAGCGTAAAGTACCCAAGTTTCTGGATCTTTAGCAACTTTACCTTTACGAACAAACTCACTTATTTTAAATGATTGTTGACTTTCAATACCATAACTTATAAGAGAAACCATAATATCATCTCTACATCCAATAACATCTTTAAACTCACATATACCTTGCTTAATAATTTCTTGAGCATTGCCAAGCCATACATCAGTACCATGAGATAAACCAGATATTTTAATAAGTTCAGCAAATGTTTTAGGTCTTGTATCTTCAAGCATCTGCATAACAAACTTAGTACCAAACTCAGGAACACCTAAAGAACCAACAGTAGTCCATATTTGTGATTCATTAAGGCCAAGAGCTTCACTACTACTAAATAAACTCATAACTTTTCTATCATCAAGAGGTATATCATTAAGTTTAACACCAGTATCATCACTTAAATATTTAAGTACAGTCGGATCATCATGTCCAAGTATATCTAATTTTAATACATTTTCTTCTATATCATGAAACTCAAAATGTGTTGTAAGCCATTCTGCTTCCATATTTTCAGCAGGTTTTTGATAAGGTGTAAAATCAAATACATCTTTATAATTTGGAATAACAATAATACCACCCGGATGCTGACCAGTTGTTCTTTTAATGCCAGTTATATTTTGAGCAAGTCTTTCTATTTCAGCTCTTCTTAAATGTATTCCTTTATCTTCTGTATATTTAAGAACAAATCCATATGCTGTCTTTTCTGCTATAGTTGTAACAGTACCAGCTCTATAAACATACTCATCTCCAAATAGTACACGAGTATATTTATGTGCTTCAGCTTGGAACTCACCAGAGAAGTTTAAATCTATATCCGGTGTTTTTTCTGCTTTAAATCCAAGGAATGTTTGAAATGGTATATTTTGTCCTTGCTTCTTCATCATACTGCCACATTCACACTTAAGATCCGGCATATCAAAACCACTACCATATTTCTTATCAAGGCTCTCCCCATCTACTTCAAATAAACACTTTTTACATTTAGGACATACATAATGAGGAGGAAGAGGATTAACTTCTGTAATATTCATAAAAGTCGCAACTAATGAAGAACCAACACTACCTCTTGAACCAACTATATACCCTGATTCATTAGAATGTTTAACTAGTCTTTGAGCAATTAGATAAATAACATCATATTGTCCACCTATAATACCATTAAGTTCTGTTTCAAGTCTTGTTTCAATTATTTCAGGTAACACCTCTCCATATATAGAATGTGCAGTTGTATAAACAATATCTCTCATTTCTTGTGCAGAGTTTTCCATTTTAGGAGCACATAACCCTGGTTTAATAATTTGTACATCTCCAACCATATCAGCAATCTTATGAGTATTATCAATAACTATCTCACGTCTTTTTTCTTCATCTATAAAATCAAACTCACTAAGCATTTCATCAGTAGTCCTAAGATAAGCATTAGGTATAGTTTTAATTGCACTTCTGTTAAGCGGATGAACGCCACCTCCAGGTTGTTTTTGAGCAACTAATATTTCTCTATATATATTATCATTTGGATCAAGCGTATGCACATCTCCACACGCACAAACAGGTTTATTAATACTATCAGCTGCACATATAATCTTCTTTATAGTTTCTTTAATCTCAAACATATTAGCAAAATCACTAGTTTCAGTTAAATGTGTTAGTATACTAGGAGGATTAACTTCAATAAAATCATAATACTCCATCACATTCCTAAGATCATCTTCACTCTTAGTTTTAGCTGCTTCAAATACTTCTCCAGTATAAGAACCACTACCTATAATTATACCTTCTCTTAATTTAGTAAGTTCACTCTTAGGCATCCTTGCCCCTTTAAAGAAATATTTAGTATTAGCATAGCTAATAATCTTAAATAGATTCTTAAGTCCAACATTATCTTTAACTATTAATATAATATCAAATGGTCTACTAGTTTTCATAATAGTATCTATATTAACTAGTTTTTTTAAATCACTTATAACTTTAAAATCTTTTTTATCTACATGTTCAAGCATTTTATAATATGCTTTACCAGTACCTGCTGCATCATAAGTAGCTCTATGGTGAGCATCTGCTTCAAATGTAACCCCATATCTTTTAGTTAACGATTCAAGATCATGACGTCTTTCATCTGGAGTAAGCGCTCTTGACATTTCAAGGGTATCTATAACAGGATTATCAAACTCCCCAAGATTATATTTTTCATAACAACTCTTAATAAACGAAACATCAAACTTAGCATTATGTGCTATCATAGGTTTATTTCCATAATACTCTTTAAATCTTAAAAATACTTCTTCTTCAAAAGGTTTATCTTCAAGCATATCATCTGTTATATGAGTAACATCTATAATAGCTTGTTTAAGTTTACGTCCTGGATTAATAAGTTCACTAAACTCACTTATAATTTCACCATTTTTAATAGTAACTGCTCCTATTTCAATAATAGAATCTCCAGCAAACGCATTAAAACCTGTTGTTTCAAAATCAAATACAACTATCTCATCATATAATGATATATCACTATCTCTAGTAATAATTTTATTAACATCATCTACAACACTAAGTTCACATCCAAAAAGTACTTTTAAATCCCCTTTATTTTTATATAATTTAGGAAATACTTGTATACTATTCTTATCAGTAACAGCAACTGCATTCATACCAAAATCTTTTATTTTACTAAGTAATTTCTTAAATGGAATAAGTCCATCCATCTGACTCATATTAGTATGTAAATGAAGTTCTATACGTTTATTTTCTGCATTATCAGTTCTTTTTTCTTTACTTCTATTATGAGTTTCCATATCATTAACACTAAATACATAATCTCCACTTCTAGTATCAAGTTTAACATATCCTCTAAAAGTATACCAAGAACCAACGTTTATTTCACCAAGTACTCTATCATATTCACTTTTAGCTTCTTTTCTATAAAACATATTAGCAACTATACTATCACTATAATCACTTATCTTAAGTGTAATTATATTCCATCCACTAGGTGTAGTTTTACCCTCTATTCCAAATACAAACCCAGTAATAATAACATTATCCATCGCAGTAATAAGATTCTTTATAAGAGTACTCTCCCCCTTAATAAAAGAACCCTTAATAATCTTTTTAGCATCTTTAGGAGCACTTTCTTTACTATTACTTACTTCAAGATTAATTTCTTCCTTAAGTTTCTTATGTTCTTCTTCATTAATATTAATTTTAATATCCACATCAAAGCCCATTAATTTCATAAAAGAAATTATTTCATCTTTATAAGACATAATCTTATCTTCTTCAGCACTATTAAGTACTTCAAAAGTAATAATATTATCTTCATACTTAACTTTATTTAAATCTGTAGAACATAAACTAGGACATTTATTTATAATCAAATTAAAATAGTATTCAAGATACTCTTTTATATATTTATTTTTATCTTCTAATATAAATACATATTCTACACTGCTAGCACTAGTAAAGTTTTTACTTTTACTAACAAGTTCTTTATATGCATCTACCGCCATTATCTCATGCATTTTAATATATAAAGTCATACTATTAAGTTTTTTATTTAAAGTAACTTTATCTAGTAAATACTCATTAAAATATGGATATTTATTTATATCAAAATCTATCTTATTTAAAAATCTTTCAAGTTTAACATCTTTCATAAGTACTCCTATAACTAAAATAATTATACAAACAAATTAAAATTATATCAATTATAAATCGATATAATTTAAATATTTTTATTCAATCACAAAAGGATTATCACCAGTTCCATCACCACTTACATATTTTATGTTAGGACTAAGATATATCGAAGGACATAAACCAGCTGTAGAACTTTTAATTACAAGGCCATTCATCAAATTACCGGCATTGTTTACGTATAATGCACCAAGTTCATCCGCGGAAACTGGTGTTACACTCCAGTATCGTAATCCACTATATAACCAATTGGTACTTGTGCATGTAGAATCAGAATAACCATTTCCCAAAACTCCACTATTATAACATGTACTACTTGCATACAAATAATCACTTGGATACATTAATGCTACTTTTCCATCCCATATTTGACTATTACCACTATGTACACTTGTGCTTCTTTCTTGTACATATAAATCTTTTGCACTTTTATTGTTATCTCCATTTCCTAGATACCATTTTGTTGTGCTTATTTGGCTTTTTGCTTCAGTAGTTAATCCATTACTTAAATACGTACCGGTTCTGTTATAATAATCACCAGAATTTAATGTTGTCATTAACGTTGATGTAGTCCAATCGTTGTCGCCTTCACTACCATTTTCATTCCAAGCTATATTTGTTTCAATACTATCTCTTATTAATTTTACTTTGTTTTCTTTTGTATATGTTCCATCCTCGTTAGGTGTTTCTACTTCAAATACGCCTATTATTCTCCAAACATTATCTTCCCCATTAAATGTTATATAGTTATTCAGAGTTTTACCTTGATATCTATATTCTGTAGTATCATAACTTTGATTACCTGTTGATGCTTGATCTATTTTTGTTAATCCGAGTTTACTATAATTATCTGTTAAATAGTTTGCAAGAGTCGGTAATTTTTTAGTACTTTCTGCAGCTCCAAGAGTTCCATAGAATCTTTTGCCTTGATTATAATTTTGGGCTTTATCTTCATAATTTATAAACTCTATTGTGACAGTATAAGTATGTTTCTCACCAGGTAATATTTTCACATTTTCTTTATATGGATATATTACTTTATTTGTTTCTGCTGTTACTTCAGCTGTTTCAGGAATAACTACATTATCAGTATTATCACATGTTCCTCCTGTAGCTCCACTACTTGTACATGTACTTCTTATAACAAGTTCTTCTTTCTGAATCTCATTATAAAGTTTCTGCCACCCTAAAGCATAATACGCTTCTTCATTACCAGTATTTTCTACTGTAATAGTTTTAGTAGTTGTCCATTTAGGCTCTATACCATCCACTTTAATTTCATTTCCATCAGTGTATATTAATTCCACCTTAGTTGTACTAACATTAATAGTCTGTGCTACATCATTACCACTAACTGTTAAACTGAAATAAGCATATGTTAAACCAGCAGTTAATAAAAAAGCAACCGCTATTATGCTTCCATAAATAAACTTCTTATCTTTCATAATATTCTCCTACTCTATATATTTTATCATCTATATTTAAAATTGTAAATTGTCACAACAAAAAAACTCTATATCAAAATATAGAGTCAAATCAAGCACAATTTAAGCATTTTATTTAATCATGAATGGATCAGATATCTCACCATTTCCAGATAAATAAATAGTATCAGCATTAAGATATAAACTAGGACGTGTTACACCCTGAGTAGTATCAACTATATATGCATTAAAAACTGCACCATTATAAGTAATAACCATCGCATCTGTCTTCTGATCTAAAACAGGCGAAATAGTCCAATAAGAAGAATCGCTAAAAAGCCAATTTGTACTAGTACATTTTTCATTTCTATAATCCTTACTAGAACCAGAAACAAAAAAACCGAACATTGTATCATCATTATAGCATGCACTACTTGCATACATATAATCACTTGGATAAATTAATCCAATATTCCCATCCCATGTTTGTTTATTATCATCAAGTATATTAGTGCTTCTTTCTTGCGTATATATATTCTTTGTATTCCCATATCTATTATTTTCCATATAATAAACACTTCCTAAATACCATTTCGTACTACTTATTTGTCTTTTAGCAGCTTTTGTCAGTCCATTACTTTCATAATTACATAACGCCGTATCACTTACTGTAGTTTCATACCCAGTTGAACAATCTAGCTGTGTATAGCCAGAAGTTCTATTATAATATGGTCCATCATTTAACATAGTCATCAAAGTAGATGCTGTCCAGTCATTTTTAGAATCTCTTAAACTGCTGTAATTCCAAGTATTTTGTTCCAATTGATTTCTAACTATTTTTACTTTATTTTCTTTAGTATACGTTCCATCTCTATTTGGGGTTTCAACTTCAAATACTCCAATTATTCTCCAGACATTCCCTTCACCATTAAAAGTAATATAATTATTAGGGCTTATTCCTTGGTATCTATATTCAGTGGTGTCATAATTTTGATTGCCAGTTGCTACTTGGTCTATTTTAGTTAAGCCAAAATTTTGATAATTATCTATAATATAATCAGAAAAAAATTGAGGTTTATTACTTTCAGTTGCTCCAAGTACACCATAGAACTTTTTGCCTTGATTATAATTTTGTGCTTGATCAGTATAATTTACAAAGCGAATCATAACAGTATATGTATGTGTTTCACCCGGTAATATCTTTTGCGCTTCTTTATACGGATATACAATTTCATTTTTTTGTGCAACAACTTCACTAGTTGTCAAAGGTAAAGCTATGCTTGAAGTACTATCACAACTACCGCTATCCACACCACTACTGGTACATCTGCATCTAATCATCAGTTCATCATTTTCTATTTCACTATAAAATCTCTGCCACCCTAAACTATAATATGTTTCTTCGTTACCAGTATTTTCTACTGTTATTGTTTTTCTCATTGTCCATCCAGGCTCAATACTACCCTCATTAACAACATCACCATCAGTATAAATTAATTCTAGTTTTGTAGTGCCAATATTTATACTTTGTGCCACATCATTACCACTAACGGTTAAGCTAAAATATGCATAAGTTAAACCAGCAGTTAATAAAAAAACAACCGCTATTATACTTCCATAAATAAACTTTTTATCTCTCATATTACATGTACTCCTATCTTCCATTAATAGTATACATGAATATTAATCTAACATCAATAGTTTCTTCCAATTTACCAAAAGTGTGTAAATACACAAAAAAAGTAAATGGAATTATTTTATATCCATAAACTTACTTATTAAATCAATACTGTCAACTACATTATCTACTTTATCAATAACCCTAAGTTTATATTTTTCTTTCATTTCTTTTTTAAAAGTATCATAATACTTATAATCTCTATTAAGTTCTTTATAATAATTAGAGTTTTCTCTTAAAAATAATCTATATTTTTCTTCACTAATTAATTTATCAAGAACACTTCTATTCATTATATATATCCTCTATTATTTCTCTTTTAGGAACTACTTTCTTCTCTTTTTCTTCTTCCTTAGTAAACTCTTCTACTAACCCAACAGCTTTTTGTATAGAATTAATATTTTCTTCAAGTGAATCTAAATTAATATTTTTAAGAGTATTTAAAATACCTTTAAAATTAATACTCTTTTCACTACTAGTTAAATATTTATCCCAAATACTATTATTTTCTCCATAAATATCATAAAGTTCATATAATTCCTGAAAAGAAGTATTATTATTTCTTATATAATCTACAAACTCAGGATGTTTTGAAACAAACTTTTTAAAATCATCTTTCTTACTCATATTAAATATTATGAAAAAAGAGTAAATTAATTACTCTTTAATTTCAAAATAATTACCACTATCTAAATATAGTATTCCTTTATTATTATCTAGTTTACGTACTATATCTACATATTTATTCATATTTTCAAGTTTAGATATATTTATATAAACATTATTATAATCATTCATATAAAATAAGAATCTCTCTTCATCATAGCTTGTCTTACTATATTCTATTTCACTTATTTTACTTATTATATCAAAGTCAAGTTTACTAAACTTATTTGTAAACTTAGTAAGTATATTACTTGGTACATAATTTATTAATGTAGGAACTTCATATGGAACATTTATATTTCTATATATATTATCACTACACATATATTCATTTGTTTCTTTTGACTTAAATAAAACTTTCTTTTCTTTAACATCTACTTCTAAAACAAATCCATATTTCTTACGTATCTTAGCACTTTCTATAAGTTCTAACTTCTTTAGTTTATTTACTCCACTACTTCTATTATATAATATAAATCTAGGATAATCCTCTATTCCTAAAGTCTCTATTATCTCTTCATCACTATAATAATTATTATTTAATATAACTATATTTTTAATTCTAATACTAAATAAATAAGTAGATAAATAATAAAGTAAATATAATATAAGTAAAAATATAATAAACTTTAGTAAATTAAACTTCTTTTTCCTTTTCATTCTTTCCTTTTATTCTTTTATTAACTTCTTCCATTATTATACTAGAAGAGGCTCTATCTTTTATTTCTTTTAAATTATTTTTATACATTTCATATTTTTTAGGGTCAAATATTTTATTTATCGTATCCACTAGATTCTTTTCATTTAAGTCTTTTTCTTCAAGCATAACTGCTACATTCTTATTTACTAGTTCAAGAGCATTATAATATTGATGATTATTCGCAACATATGGACTAGGCACTAGTATTGAAGGTATTTTAGTTGCTACTATTTCTGCTATTGTAGATGCTCCTGCTCTTGATATTATTAAATCAGCGCTTTTCATTAAACTAGGTAAATTATCAAAGAAAGGTACTAAATGTGTTGATGATGGAACTATTAAATTATTATCTAAATCTTTAAAATTATTTTTACCAGTTATAAATAATATTTCTACATCTTCCTTATGATAATTTCTTAAGAAATCTAATATTTTTTCATTAACACTACTACTTCCAAGAGAACCCATAACTATAATAATTAGTTTCTTTTCTTTATTAAATCCAAGTTTAGTCTTATCATATTTTTTACATAAACTTGCTCTTTGACTTACAGGATTTCCAGTATATATAATATCTTTACATTTTAGTTTTTCATTTCCTTTATCAAATGAAGTAAACACTGCTGTTGCTTTTTTAGATAAGAATATATTTGTTTTACCAGGTAACATATTTTGTTCATGTAAGAACATAGGAATACCTCTTTTATGAGCTGCAAGACATACAGGTAAAGTTACATATCCACCAAAAGCAATAACTGCATCAGGTTTAAACTCATCCATTATCTTAAGAGCTTTCTTATAAGAATCTTTAATATATTTAATATTCTTAATATTTCTTATCATATCACTCTTAGAAAGACCATAAATAGTAAGTCCTTCATATGGTATACCCATAGATGGTATTAAATCTGCTTCCATCCTATTAGTTGTACCAATATATAGATATTTATTATTTTTGTCTTTCTTTATTTCCTCTAATATTGCCAGTGCAGGATAAATATGTCCACCAGTTCCACCAGCCGTTAATATATATTTCATATATACTTCCTTTCTGTCATTATTATATACTATTTTTGCATTAATTCCAATATTTTATTTCTAAGTAATATATTTGCATCCCCAAGTTCCATATCATTTACATAAAACGCTTTACCTATATGAGTTGTAATTCCACTTCCATCATATCTACCACTAATACCAAACGGAATAATAGGTACATTCATTTTTTTAGCTAAAGAAACAGCCCCATATTTAAAATCTAAAAGTTTAACTTCATCTTTAGTACCAATGGTTTTATTACGTGTCCCCTCAGGAAATATTCCAAGAGCTTTACCACTTTTAAGAATACTTATAGCCTCACTCTTAGCATTCTCATCATGAATACTTCTATCAACTCTAATACATCCAGCAAATCTATAAAACCAAGCTGTTTTTTTATTATCAAAATATTCTTCTTTAGCCATATAATGTATAACTCTATTAGTAACCATCATAACATTATATTGATCATCCTTATGTATATGGTTTCCACATATTATAAATGCTCCATCAAGAGGTATATTTTCCCTACCATATACTTTAGGATGATATTTAAGTTTGAACTTTAAAAGTACAAAAGGTTTCATTAATCTGTATCCAAACTCACTTCCAGGTTTAATCATCTTCTTCATCCTTTAAATCATTATACGCTATTTTACCTACTTTAGTTTTAGGAAGTACTTTTCTATATCCATAAGCATAAGGTAAAGCATAAGTAGGTATATTTTTTTCACATAAAGCTTTAATACTCTTTTTGACTTCACTAGTAAGTTCTATTCCATCCTTAAGAACTATATATGCTTTAGCGACCTCTTTTTTATATGGATGGGGCATCCCTACAACAGCACATTCACGTACATAAGGGCTTTTCATAATAACTTCTTCTATAACACTAGGATAAACATTATATCCACTAGAAACTATCATTCTTTTAATTCTACTTTTAAAATATACAAATCCCTCTTTATCCATACATCCAAGATCACCTGTATGAAGCCATATTCTTCCATCACTATGTTTTTTAAGTATGTTTTTAGTTTCATCTTTTTCGTTATAATATTCCCTCATAACACAAGGTCCACTTACGCATATTTCACCATCTTTAAGTATTTCTTCTTCTTTAGTAGTACCACATTTGCATATCTTAATAAGTACTCCAGGAATAGGCACGCCAACACTTCCTTCCCTGCATGTTTCAAGAGGCATCATCGTAACTCCAGCAGTACATTCAGTAAGTCCATAAGCACATCTAACTTTAGCTACGCTTCCTTTATCTTTCAAGAAATCATTTACTCTATTTAAAAGCAAATTACTAATGCTATCTCCCCCACAGACTACACACTTAATAAAATCAAGACTTTTATCTTTTAGTTTCTTACTATAAGTAATACCCTCAAGTATACTAGGTACACAAGCTATTACATTAGGTTTATTATTAATAAGAACTTCATCAAACTTCTTAGGATCAACACTAGGAAGTATAATAGCTCTAGCTCCACTTACAAAACAAGCATGAAATGTACATCCAAGGCCAAATCCATGAAATATAGGCATAATCGCAAGCATACTAGTTCCATGTCCAAGCACTTTATTAATAGATAGTTCGCTTAAAATAAGACTATTAAAATTATTATTAGTTAATATAATACCCTTACTTTTACCAGTAGTACCACCACTATATAATATAGCGGCCACATTCTCTCCATCACTAATGCTTTTAACTTCACCCTTTTGATAAAATTCTTTAAAAGAAATAACATTATCTCCGTAAGGAGTAAGTATCTTAATCCCACGAGTAAAGAAATATCCAAACTTAGTAGAAACATCCATACTATCACCAACACTTGAATATATTATTTTATTAAGTTTTACATCATTGATAATATTTCTTACTTTAGGAAAAACCATATCTATCATTAAAAGATATTTACTTTTAGTATTATTAATATAATTTTTAATCTCTTCTTCACTACTCAAAGGATGTATTATATTAGCTTTAACTCCTAATTTATTAAGTGCATAAAAACTAAGTATTGCCTCCGGTGTATTAGGCATACATATAGTAACTATATCATCCTTAGTAACTCCTATTTTAGTAAAAGAATATGCTATATTATCTATTTTCTTAAGCATTCTTTTATATGTTACATCATTTTTAAAATAAGAATATGCTATACTTCTAGGATACTTTTCACATGTCTTTTTAATTAAAGAATACATACTCTCATTTCCATAAGATATGTTTTTATCCATATCTATATAATATTTATCCCAACTATTTTCCATCTTTTTCCTTTCTTTTAAGCATATTAATTATTGTATTTTGTAGTTTTTCATTTTCTTTTTCAAGATCTTCTCCTACATAATATGCTTTTCCATATTCGATAGTAATACTTTTTCTAAATAGTTTATATTTTCCAGTAATAACAAAAGGTACTATAGGACTATGTGTTTTAGATGCAAAGCTCACTGCTCCATATTTAAATGGTAGTATTATTTTATCAGTTTTATTTACAGTTCCTTCTGGAAACAACGCAATAGCTCCTTCATTATTAAGTACATTTATAGCCTCACTCTTAGCATTCTCATCATGAATACTTCTATTAACACTAATACATCCCATACTCCTAAAAAAAGCATTTCCTATCTTACTATTAAATAGTTCTTTTTTAGCAAGAGTATGAACTATTCTATCAGGAACACTTATCATAAATGCAGCATCTAAATTACTAGTATGATTGCCACATATAATAACTCTTCCATCAAGAGGTATATTTTCCTTACCTATAATAGTAGGTCTAAAGATTAATTTAAACAAAGGTGTACCTACACATTTAACAATTTTATATAATCTATACTTCATACTTTCACCTAAATAATTATACATCAAAATAAATAAAAAAAGAAGTACAACACTTCATTATTCAATCACAAATGGATTACTTGTACTTCCATTTCCTGATACATATTCTACATTAGTTGATAGATATAAAGATTGGCGTGTAACAGTTCCAGAACTATTGCTTGTGCCATAACGATTAAGCAATGCACCCGCAGTATATATAACACAAGCAGTTTTTGAAGAATCTGAATTCGGTGATATAGTCCAATATGTGTGAACTATATCGGATTTATCTGCACTAAATAGCCAATTAGTATTTTTACATGTTTCGTTTCTATAATCTTTGCTTGTGTCAGAACTATTAAGTCCTTTCATTGTATCATCTTTATAGCAACTACTGCTTGCATACATATAGTCACTTGGATATATAAGTGCTACTTTTCCATCCCATGTTTGACTATTTCCGCTAAATACATTTGTGCTTCTTTCTTGTGCATATATTTCTTTTATACTTCCAGTGCCTATATTATCAGTCCATATTATATTTCCTAAATACCATTTTGTAGTACTTATCTGATTTTTTGCATTATCTGTTAAACCGTTGCTTGCATATGTGCCAGTTCTATTATAGTAATCTCTGCTGTTTAATAAGGCACAAATAAAAACTTGTAAAACATATTTATCATATATCTTACAAGTAATATTATTTTATTGTTTTTTAATTTCATACCCGTCTTTCTTATCAAGTATTTCATATCCCATATCAAGTAACTTATTACGTAATAAATCACTTTTAGCATAGTCTTTATTTAATTTAGCATTCCATCTTTCTTCTGCCATTTTAACTACTTCTTCTGGTGTTTCACTCTTTTCTTCACCCTCTTCTTTATCAAGTTCAAGACCAAGTACTTTATCAAAATCAATAATTAAATTATAAATATCAATAGATGCTTCTTCTTTTAATATAGTAAACATTTCTCCAATTGCTAAAGGAGTATTTAAGTCATCATTAACAGCATCTAATAGTCTTTTCTTATATTCATCTATCTTTTCACTACTAATCTTTCTATCACTATTCTTATGTTCAAGTAACATTTTCTTAAGACTCTTTCTAGCACTTCTAGCACTATCTAAAGCATCAAATGTAAAATTAATAGTCTTTCTATAATTAGAGTTTAAACAGAAAAACTTAAAGTCTAAAGAACTATATCCTCTTTCTTCTAAATCTTTAAGAGTATATATATTATTTAAACTCTTACTCATCTTTCCACCATCTACCATCAAGAACTCACAATGCATCCATCTCTTAACTACTCTATGTCCCATAGCACAATCATTTTGAGCTATTTCATTTTCATGATGTACACTTTTATGATCTACTCCTCCAGTATGTATATCTATATTTTCCCCAAGTATATCATTACTCATAACAGAACATTCTATATGCCATCCAGGACATCCAACTCCCCAAGGACTATCCCATTTCATAATATGATTTGGACTAACTATTTTCCATAATGCAAAATCAAATGGATGATGCTTATTTTCATTTTCTTCTATTCTACTATTTCTACTAGCATTCATATCTTTATTACTAAGCATTCCATATCCCTCAAACTTCATAACATCAAAGTATAATCCATCATCTAGCATATAAGTATACCCTTTATCTTCAAGTATCTTTATAAACTTAATCATCTTATCTATATATTCTGTAGCTTTAGTAATATGTTCTGGAATATCAATATTAAGTCTATTTAAATCTTCCATAAATATATTAGTATAATATTCTGCTATTTCATAAGGACTTTTCTTTTCTCTTTTACTAGCAACTTCCATCTTGTCTTCCCCTTCATCTTCATCACTAGTTAAATGTCCTACATCTGTTATATTCATAACTCCATCTATTTTAAATCCATTATATTTAATAGTTCTTCTTAAGTTATCCATAAATATATAGGCTCTCATATTACCTATATGAGGATAACTATATACAGTAGGCCCACATGAATACATCTTAACTACTTCTCCATATGGAACAAACTCTTCTTTCTTTCTACTTAATGAATTATATAAACTAAGCATATTATCACTTCCTTTACCCAATTATAACATATCAAAAATAACTTGTCATTTAATTTTATAAATCAAATTAAAAAATAGAACTATTTAGTCCTACGTTTTAAATATATCTTACTATAATATAAATATAAAAAGAATAATATTACTAAAACACCTATTCCTATTCCTAAAGATAACTCTAGTATATTAAATGTACTAGTATTTTTATTTCTATTATTTTCCATTTCAGTTATCGCATCTATCGCATCCATACCACTTATCTTATCTTTATTTATATTAAATCCAAATATTGATTTATCAAATAGTATTCTATTTTCTATATAACTTCCTTTTTTATAGTTAGTTATTTTATTATGTACTATAGATTCATTTTCATCTATACTTGTTTTCATATTTTTATTTCCATGAGCCCATACTTTAAATAATTCTGATTTATATGGAAGTCCAACTATTATTTCTATATTATCTACATCATAATAAAAGTTATCTAAAAATCTATAATATAATTCTGCACAATCATTATGCTGCACTAATATATTAGTAACTACATAGTCTAAATAATATACACTTTCTTCTTCATCACTTTTATCTACTTTAATAGTATACTCATTTTTATTATCATTTAACTCTACATCTATCTTTTCAAAATCATCTGTTACAAACTCATCCATTCCAAATGCTTCATAATTTATTTTATCGCTATTCACTTTATATGATCCATACATACCTACAGATGTACCATTATATATTTCACTTTTATTAAAACTTTCTTTAGTTCCATCAAATACTTTAGCATTCTTGTTTTTAAGATAAACATTTACAATTAAATCTTCATCCATATTTTTAACTTTAATAAGTTCTCTTATTCTAATACCACCAGCTATTTCTGCTTCTGCATACATCTTAATATCTTTAACTTCCATAGCACTTATACTACTAATAGAAATAAATAAACTTAATATAATAAATAATAACTTTTTCATATCTTCACCTATTTAATTTTAAAACACATTATAAATTAATGCAAGAAAAAGTGAATAATATATAATTATCCACTTTAATATTTATTATCAACATCTTTAAAATCAACTTTATCAAGTTCATTTATTACTTCTAATTGTGTTTCTATAATTTGTCTTATTCTTCTCTTTAATATATTAGTGTTTCTTTTCAATTGATCTGCTTGATCTTGAGCTTTCTCTGCTTTAATAAGAGCATCGTTAATTATTCTACTAGCATTACGTCTAGCTTCATTAATCATACTTTCGCACTCACGCCTAGCACTACTTTTAATTTCATCACTAGCATTCTCAGCCACAAATAATGCCCTATTTAATGTTTCTTCTTTCTTTTCATAATAAGAAAGTTTTTCAAGCAACAATTTATTATCCGCTTCAGTCTTTTTACTCTTATTAAGAAGTCCTTCATAACTCTTGATTATTTCATCAAGACACTTATGTACTTCATTCTTATCATACCCACGGAAAACTGTATTAAACTTTTCCATATCACACCTCTATATTAAATCTATATTAATTATATACTTCTACCAATTATTATCTTCGCTTTGTTTACTACTACTTTTTTTATTGTCATCCTCTGATATATTGCCTTCTATTTCACACCCTTTAGGAGCACAAATAACAATACCAGGCCCAAGTTTTTGCATAGTTCCATCAATAGCATACACTATTCCATGTAAAAAATCCATTATTCTTTTTGATACATCAGTAGTAACTCTTTTAAAATTAACAACAACTTGATTTTTACTCTTTAAATAATCAGCTATTTGTTGTGCTTCACTAAAAGCTCTAGGTTCTACTAATATAGTTTTATTTCTTATATCCTTATTTATTTTAGCTTGTTTTTCTTCATATTCATTTTCTAAATCATCATCTTCAGTAGCACTCTTAAATATATCTTTAATTCCCATTGCATCCTCCTTTATTCTATACACTCTAATTCTAGCACATATAACTTATTCATTCAAGTACAAATTATTTTATTTTTAAAAAAGTAGTTTATATTAAAAACTACTATAACTTATCACTATCAAATGGATATGGACATATTTCTTCTACTGTATGTTCTTCCATTTCTCCAAGTATATTCATAAATATAACTTTAGCTGTTTTATCAAATAATTCACTAATAACTTGTCTACATAAGAAACATGAAGGTCCTATTTTATCAGTACTATTCATAATATATATACTATCAAAGTCTCCTTTAGTATACCCATTACTTATTGCACTAACTATTGCACTTCTCTCCGCACATATACATGCTCCGTATGATGCATTTTCAACATTTACTCCTTTAAATGTCTTCCCATCTTTCATAACTACAATAGATGCTACACTATAATGAGAATAAACACTATAACTATTATTAAGTAAACCTTTTAATTCCTCTACCATATATTCTCCTATTGATATTTTTGCATTTGTTTCATTAATTGATTAACTTGTTTTTGACTTGGATTTCTACCCATTCCTCTCATTAAAGTCTTTATCATTTCTTCATTAATAGGTGGATTTTCTTTTAATTGTTTAGTAAACATTTTCTTAGCTATTAAAAAGCCACTAACTAATCCTACTATTAAACCTATTAATACATATAATATATCCCATAACATAATTATTACTTCCTTTCATAAATATATTATCATATTTTTATACACTTACGCAAGAATTATAAACTGTTTCTTCTAGTAAAAAATAATCTTTATTATTAAAATCACATACAAATATATTGCTAAACTTTCTTATATTATAAAAGAATGATGGTGCATTTTTATTACTTTTGATTTTTATATGTGAGTTATTTATTATCATTTTAGTTGATTCATCATTATAAAAATCATTTATTATATGTGTATAGTTATAACATATATAGTTTTCATTTTCTATATTCTTTTCTTTTATATAATTATTTACTATATCTTTCTTCATAGGATTTACTATTTTTTCAAATATATCATATCCTAGTACTAAATCTTCTTCTTTTAGTTTATATACACTTTCTAATATTTCATATAGCTCATCATAATTATGTTTATAGTTTTTAAGAATATTGTCTTTTATGTCAAATAAATAGTATGTTCTCATTTTTTCCTCCTAAGAACATACTATCAAATTATATTTAAAATATTTGTCGAATTAAATATATATTTTAATGTTTGTTAGTTTTATTTTTATCTTTATCAAGTAGTTCATTTACTGCAGTAGTTACAGTAGTTAAACTTTGTAAATCAGATGGTATTATAATTTTTGTAGATTTTCCGTTTGCTGCTTCAATAAATGCTTCATAACTTTTTAGTTTTAATACTGATTCATCTACATTTGCTTCTTTAAGTAATTTTAATCCTTCAGCAGTTGCTTTTTGTATTTTTAATATTGCTTCAGCTTCTCCTTCTGCTTCTTTTACTTGTGCTTCTTTTTTAGCTTCTGCTCTTAAAATCATACTTTGTTTTTCACCTTCAGCAGTAAGAATAGCGGCCTTTTTCTCACCTTCAGCTTGTAAAATCTTTTCACGTCTTTCACGTTCAGCACGCATTTGTTTTTCCATAGCCTCTTGTATATCACTAGGCGGTAAAATATTTTTAACTTCAACACGAGTTACTTTTATTCCCCATGGATCAGTTGCTTCATCTAAAATAGCGCGCATCTTAGAGTTTATCAAATCACGTGAAGTTAGTGTTTCATCAAGCTCTAACTCACCAATTATATTTCTAAGAGTAGTAGCAGTTAAGTTTTCAATAGCGCTAATAGGCATCTCAATACCATAAGTATATAGTTTTGGATCTGTTATTTGAAAATAAACAACTGTATCAATTTGCATTGTAACATTATCTTTTGTAATAACTGGTTGAGGTGCAAAATCCCTAACTTGTTCTTTTAATGTAACTTTATTTGATATTCTTTCTATTATTGGAATAACAAAATTAAGTCCATTATGTAGTGTCCTATTATATGAACCAAGTCTTTCTATTACATATGCTTTTGATTGAGGTATTATTTTAACACCACTTATTACTAATATTGCAATTACTATTATAAGAATTATCATTAATCTTCCTCCTTTTCTTTAACGATCAATTTCACTCCCTCTATTGAAAGTATTTTTGCTTCACTTCCAGCTTTAATTTTTTTATTTGCTTTAGCGCTCCAATATTGTCCATTAACTTTAACTTCTCCGGTTTCATTCCTAGTTATTTCTTTAGTAACTACACATATTTTGCCTATTAACATATCAGCATTAGTTTTAACTTCTTTATTAAGTAAAAACTTTTTCACAATAGGTCTAGTAAATATCAAAAGAATAATGCTACTTACTAAAAAGATAATTGTTTGAATCATAATATCACTTACAAAGAATGATAAGATGTATGCTACCAAAGAGCCAAAAGCAAACCATATTGTTGTTAAGTTTACAGTTAATAGTTCTATTATTATTAAAACAACAAATAACAAAAGCCACAAACTCACAAATATCACTTCCTTACAATCCCATATTATCATATTATTTATTCATTTACAATATTCATAATAACTAACAAAAAAATAAAATGTTATTAAAATTAAACATTTTATTTCTATAATTATTTTATTATAAACGGATCACTAGCACTTCCACTACCACTCATATATTCCACACTTGCACTTAAATAAAGCGTAGGACGTAGCTTAACTTGAGTATACCTAGCACTATCAATAGTTAAAGAACCATTATTATAAACAAAAGTAACATTTGAATCCTCGATAGAAACAGGTGATATAGTCCAGTAAGAATTTGAGTCATATAGCCAATTTGAACTTGTACATGTTTCATTAGCATAATCACTATCTGAACTACTCATGTCATACCCTTTTTTACTATCATCATTATAGCATCCACTACTTGCATACATATAATCACTTGCGTATATAAGCCCTACTTTACCATCCCAAGTCTGACTATTACCACTATGTACACTAGTACTTCTTTCTTGAGCATATATTTCTTTTGTATTTCCAGTGCCTATATTACCAGTCCATGTTATATTTCCTAAATACCATTTTGTACTGCTTAATTGACTTTTAGCTTTAGTAGTTAGTCCAGTTTTAGAATATATATCACCCCTATTATAATAGTCTCCACTATTTAATGTATTCATTAACTCAGCAGTTGTCCAATCATTACTACTTGTCGTATTCCACTGCTCTTCATCAAAAGCATCCCTTACTATCTTAACTTTATTTTCTTTTTTATACGTTCCATCACCATTAGATGTTTCCGCTTCAAATACACCAATTACTCTCCATACTCCTATTTCATCATTAAATGTAATATAATTGTTTGGATTTGCTCCTTGGTATCTATATTCAGTAGTATTATAGTTTTGATTTCCTGTTGCTACTTGTGATATTTTAGTTAAACCTAAAGTACTATAATTGTCTACCAAATAAGAAGAAATCTTACTACCTTTCACATATATATTAGAAAGGCTATCATTACTTGCTTTCACACATAAATTAATATCTTCTTCATTACTTTTTCCTTTTACAACATAATTATTATCATTTTTCTCAACAACACTACTATTAGAACCTTGTACTTTTATCTTAGTATTCAATGTCTTATTGTCTGTCTTTACTTCTAAACTATGATCGCCTACTTCTACATCATTAAACACTACTATTCCATCACTATCAGACACAGATGTTTTAGGTTCAGAATGTAATGTAACTTCTTTATTCGCTAGTGGATTTCCACTATCATCTTCTAAACTTAATGTTAAATTAAATGTTTTCGTACTTTCTGCTATTCCAAGTACTCCACTTACTTTCTTACCTTGATTATAATTTTGAGCTTTATCAGTATAATTTATAAACTCAAGTTTAATTGTATATGTATGCGTTTCGCCACCTGCAATAGCTATTCCACTTTTATATGGATTAACTACTTTACCAGAACCTGCTTTCTGATTTGACACTAGTGGAACTATACTCACATCTATATCTTCACAGCTTCCACTATCACATGTACCACTTATTTTAAGTTCATCTTGTTCTATTTCATTAGTTATCTCTTGCCATCCTAAATCATAATAAACTTCTTCACTCCCAGTATTTTCAATAGTTAAACTCTTAGTTATAGTCCAGCCCGGTTCTATACTATTTGCTTTTATTTCTTTTCCATCAGTATACTTAAGTTCAAGTTTAGTTGTATTTACATTTATAGTTTCAGCTACATCATTACCACTTACTGTCAAACTAAAATACGCATAAGTTAGTCCTACTGTCAATAAAAATACTAAACCTAATACAATTACAAACATAAACTTTTTATCTCTCATATATATACCTCTATCTCTATTATTACTTTATAATATAAAATTATACAAATGCCTTATTCTATATGTCAAGAGTCAAATCAACTTTCAAAAAAATAAAATGTTTTTATGGACTAAACATTTTATTTAAGATTATTTTATTATAAACGGATCTGTTATACTTCCAGTTCCACTTATATAGTTTACACTAGAACTAAGATATAAAGCAGGCCTTGCATATATACTTCCATCAACAGTTACATCATCCGCAGACATAACACCATCAGAACTCATTGTTATCGAACGATAAGTAATCAAAATATAAGGAGAAATAAACCAATATTTTGAACTATCTAGTAACCAATCTGTACTTGTACATAAACTATTTCTATAGTCAGTATTATAAGGTGATGAATCTCTATCATTAAATGCTACTTTTGAACTATTATTATAGCAACCACTACTTGCATACAAATAATCACTTGGATATATTAGTCCTACTTTTCCATCCCATATTTGACTATTTCCACTGTGTACACTCGTACTTCTTTCATACTCGTATATTTGTCTTGGAGTACCAAAGCCATTACTATAAACAATGTTTCCTAGATACCATTTTGTACTACTTATTTGATTTTTAGCATTAGCTGTTAATCCATTAATAGAATATGCCCCTGTTTTATTATAATAATCCCCACTATTTAATGTTTTCATCAAAGTTCCAGTTGCCCAGTCACTTAAAGTTGAGCCTGATAATTTCCCATTCCACACAGCAGTTCCAATATTTTCTCTTACTATCTTTACTTTGTTTTCTTTTGTATATGTACCATCTCCATTAGGAGTTTCTACTTCAATTACACCAATTACTCTCCATTTACCAGTTTCATCATTAAATGTTATATAGTTATTTGGGTTTGCTCCTTGATATCTATATTCTATAGTATTATAGTTTTGATTCCCAGTAGCTAATTGTTCTATTTTTGTAAGACCTAATGTTTGATAATTATTTACTAAATATAAAGCTAAATGAGAATTCTCTTTAAAATATAAACTACACTTAGTTAAAACATCAGATTTTATAAGTATCTGTCTAGTTAAAGAATCATAACTAACACTAGCTCCATTACTACATGTATAATTTACTAAGCTATAATTTTTATTACTATCAAGTTTATCTGTTCTCACATTATCAATGTATATTGCAGTTGTTTCATAATCATATTTCCAATAATCATCTAGTATTTCTGTATAAGAATTTAAAACTTTAACACTATCTAAATCATTAAAAGAATAGCCTCCAAATACCATAAGTGATAATGTTTGTTTTTCATTGCTTGTATTTTTTATTGTAAGAGATATTTTTCTAGTTGTTACAATGCCACCAAAAGATGGTTCAAGATAATCACTAGCATATTTAACATCTATATAATTATTATTTAAGTATGCAAGTTTATAATTAGTAGAAACAGCATTTAAACTAGTTATTTCAATTATATGTTCTGTTTCTCCTGGTTCAATATCTATTGTATATGTATTTTTATTATCTATTTTTATAGAATACAAAAGTTCTGAAATATACATTTCATTACTTCTATAACTTTCACTATTTATAGTAAACTTTGCATAGCTTATTGCTAAAACTGGACAAAGTCCAATCAACACTAAAACTATAAAAATGTTTTTCTTTATAAAATAAGATATATTATTCTTCATATTATCTAGTTTACCCATAAACATACACTTCCATTATATAAAAATTATAACAGGTACCCTCCCCCCTGTCAAGAAGCAAACAAAAAGAGAACACTTTTGTGAACGCATTTTAATATCATATTCCTTTAAAAATCACTTTTACTTTTTATCTTTTTCTATATAATTTCCTTCAAGTTTAACATTTAAAGTCATATCTTTAGTTATATCACTATCTTTTTTAATAGAGTATTCTTTTACATATCCATATCCCTCAAATGTAACATTAATACCATACATTTTACATAAAAGTTCTACTTCACCCCTGCTCCATTTATTAATATCAATCATTTTATATTTTTCACCATTAGTTACCAAGAATACTTTATTATCAAGATTAAGTATTGTTCCTTTACTTGGATATTGATTAATTATAACATCACCATCTCCTATTATAATAGGTGTAACTCCATCTTGTTTTAATAATTCTTCTACATCACTTACATTCTTATTATAATAATTGTCTACTGTATATGTTATTTCTTCATTTTCTTCATTATTATCATATATATTTAAATATGTAGATATATTCTTAACTAAATCTTTAACGGCACTATACATTACTTTAGATGTACTAAGTTTACTAGCTGCTACATATATAATTATTTTTGGATCATTACCAGGAAATATTCCTCCAAAACTTTTAACATAACTATTTTTTAAATATCCACCACTACCTGCTATTTCTGCAGTACCAGTTTTACCTACTAAATCATATCCCTTTAAATAGTATGATGTACCAGTACTCATTTTACTTGTTCCATCAACTACTCCTCTCATAAGTTCTATCATTTTGTTAACAGTTTCTGTGCTTGCTACTTTTTTAACTACTTCTCTTTCATTTTGTAAATATACTTCATTAGTAACAGGATTAACTATTTTATCTATTATATATGGTTTAATAACTTCTCCATCATTAGTAAGACTACTAAGAGCCTGCAGCATTTGTACAGCAGTTACTGTCATACCTTGTCCATATGAAGCACTGGCTATTTCTGAATTATATCTAATATTATCAAGATTACCTTTCATTTCATTAGCAAGCATAGTTCCAGTACTTTTACCAAATCCAAGAGAAGTATAATAATCTTTAAGTTTTGCTCTACCAAGAGATAAAGCAAGATTACTTGCAGCTACATTACTTGAAGCCATAAATCCTTCATCATAAGTAATCTCTCCCCATCCTCTTTTATTCCAATCACGAATAGTATACTCATCTACCTTAACACTACCACTTTTATATTTCTCATCTCCATTATATATTCCATTTTCCATCGCAGCCATGAAACTAAAAGTTTTCATAACACTACCAGGTTCATATTCATATGAAACAAAAGGATCATAATATGATTTTATTTCAAGAGTGTTATTATTAAAACTAGGACTACTAGCAACTCCAAGTATCTTACCACTTTTAGCATCCATAACACTTACTGTTGCCCATTCTAAAGGAGATGCTTCAAGTGCTTTAATTGCTTCTTCTGCAAACATCTGTATATTAGTATCTATTGTTAAATAAACATCACTTCCAGGAATACTTTCTACTTCTCTAGTAGGTGAAGTAGTTATCTGGAATCCATCTTTATCAGCCTGATATTCTATATATCCATCAGTACCAGTAAGTTTATCATTTAATGTATACTCTATTCCCATTTCTCCCTTAAATACACCTTTATTATTCATTCTAGCATATCCAAGAGTATAAGATAAAAAATCTCCATTAGGATAATATCTCTTAGTACTAGAAATAAAATCTATACCAGGAAGTCCAAGATCATCTATTTCATCTTTAACAAGTTCAGTAATTCCTCTTCCACCAGGTCCAAGTTCTACTTGATAAGGACTTACTTCCGTGCATTCTCCATTATCATCGCATGATTTAATCTTAGTATTTAATATACTAAGTATCTTTTCTTCAGTCATATTAATAAGAGGACTTAATTTTTTAGCAGTTTCTTGTTTATCTACAACATGATGTGGATGTTTACTATCACTAGTTCTACTAGAAGATAAATAAGCTATAACTGTATAACTATTAACATCTTTAGCAAGTACTTCTTTATCGCTAGAATATATAGTTCCACGCCTTGCTGCTATTACATCTTTCCTAGTATTTCTATTACTTGCAAACTCACTTAAAGATATACTTCCTACTTTAGTAGTTCCAAGTCCAATTAAAAAAAGTTTTGCTATAATTATAACAAAAATAAAAACAACAATAATTAAAAAACTGTTTGTTACATTAACTATTCTTGCTTTTTTCATATCTTCTCCTATTCTTCTATTACTTTTATATTACTATTATTATAACTAAGTCCATAATTATTTGCAACACTTAAAGCATTATCAAGACTAGATAATTCATTTATTTTCATTTGCATTCCAAGATTTAATTCTTCTTGAGTATTTATTTCTTTTAATAGTCTTTGTTTAGTAGCATTCCCTGATTCAATAGCGGCACTAAATATACTTTCACATAGTATTGTTCCTACCATGAATAGTACTATTAAAGCTGTAAACATCTTTTCATACTTTGATTTTGTTTTCATTATCTTACCCTTTCTATTACTCTTAGTTTTGCACTTCTGCTTCTATTATTTTCATCTATTTCTTCATCGTTTGGTATTATTTTTATTATTTGTTTTGCTCTTGCTTTCATATTTTCTGGTACCATAGGTAACTTACTTGCCAGTTTATCATCGCTACATAATTTTTTAAATATGCCTGCTACTGTTTTATCTTCTAATGAATGAAATGTAATGACTGCAAGCCTTCCACCTACTTTAAGTAAATCAAACGCATCATTAATAGCCTTATTTAATATATCTATTTCATGATTTACTTCTATTCTTATTGCTTGAAATACTTTTCTTGCTGGATGATGTTTAACTCTATAGCTCTCTGGAACACTATTTTTAATAACTTCTACTAGTTCTAAAGTGGTATCAATAGGTCTATTATTTACTATATTTTTAGCTATTTGTTTACTATATTTTTCATCCCCATATTTATAAAATATATTAGATAATTCTTTTTCACTATAATTATTAACTACATAGTGTGCATCAAGTGTATTATCTCTATCCATTCTCATATCAAGATAAGCATTTTTATGAAAGCTAAATCCTCTTTCATCTGTATCAAGCTGTGGACTACTAACTCCAAGATCAAACATGATACCATCTACATCTTTATCTATATATTTTTTAATATCTACAAAATTACTTTTAATTATTTTATAATTTTTAGATATTTTACTTAATTTCTGATCAGAATAATTAATCGCATCTATATCCTGATCAAAGGCGAATAAGAACCCCTTCTCATTCAATCTTTTAAGTACTTCACTAGAATGTCCTGCATACCCTAAGGTACAATCTATGTAAATGCCATCTGGCTTTACATTCAAATTATTTATTGTTTCCATAAGCATAACTGATTTATGCTTCATAATTATCCCCCTCAAATAAATCTTCTGCTATTTCTTCAAGTGTATTTTCATTATTTTTAATAAATGTATCAAACTCATCTTTATCCCATATTTCAAGTCGTTCATTAACGCCAATAATAACACATTCTTTATTAATATTGGCGTAATGAATGAGCGGTGAGGTAATACTAATTCGACCTTGTTTATCGAATTCATTTAAAGAAGCTCCACCAACGAAAAACCTTTCAAAAGCTCTTACATTTTTCTTAGTGAATTTTAAAGTGTTTAAGTCTTTAACAAGTTTATTCCATTCATCTACTGAATATACAAATAAACATTTATCAAGACCTTTAGTTATTATGTATTGATTTCCAAGTTCATTTCTAAACTTAGAAGGAATTATAAGTCTACCTTTATCATCAATATTATGATGATATTCACCCATTAACATAAAAACTCCCCACTTTCCTCCACTTTGTTTCACTTCCTACCACTATATTACTATAACAATATATAAAAGTAAATACTAAATCATAAAAAAACACTCACTTTTTGTAAAGTAAGTGTTAATTACGTACTCTTTTAAGAATATCTCCTAAGTCTACTTCTATATCTTTATCACTACTAAGCATACTATTTATATATTCACTTAATTTTAATAGTTCTTCTCTATCAAGAGTATCTTTATTTTCTTCTTCAGTTCTAGTCATAAAAGGTGTTACATTAGCATATGCTTCACTATTAACTTGTTCATTTAAAGAAGCACTTACTGGTTTAATAACATCTTCTTCTTGATGATACTCATCAGCCCCCTCAAGCACATCAATACGTCTTGCTTTATATGGCTCTACTTCCTCAAATGCAACCTTACTAAGAGGTCTAAATAAACTATTATCAGGTTGCTTAATAACACTGACATCATCAACATATATATCATTATTAGAATTAGTATTTTTAAAGTGTCCACTTAATACTTTACTATCTATAAAATCATTAAGACTCTTCTTATCATTAAGAAGTTTATTACACTTCATAACTGTATAAAATGGTATAAGACCTTTCATATAATCACTTATATCGAGTAAACTTCCTTTATTTTTCTTAAGTCCTCTATTCTTAAGTTCAAAATTAATTCTAAAATTAACTTCATCACTCTTATATAAATAGTAAACTATACTAACTATTAATGTAATTAAATATATAATCATTATATTGCTTAATACTTCACTCATAACTGCCTCCACATCAAAAATATATTATATATTATAGTATTCTTTAGTATAGACTTCAAGTATTATTACATAGCAAGTGCTAATTTCTCAAGACTATCATTATATTTGCTTTTAAGTCCTAGCTCTAATATCTCTCCAAAATGATCACATAAATTATCAAACTCACTAGTTGCATAACGATCTTGATTTGGACATATTTGGTAATTAAATCCATAATCCATAAGAAATGGTCTAATTAATCTATCTTGCCATCTTTCTCCTTGATATAAAATTACTCTTTGCCCACATACATTAACTTGCATCCATCCAAGTACTTCAGTAGCAAAGCTTTCTCTTATATCAGCAGTAACGTCACATACTCTTTGATATTCTTCATATTTTGCACTCATTCTATTAAACGAATCTATATCATACTCTTTAAGTCCATCCATAAATGTTCTAAATAAACTTCCATGATCTTGTCTTCCATAACCGCCAGCAGCTTTATCATCATATTGACTAACAAGTTCACCATTAGGAAGTATCCAACCTCTAAAACTACTATTTCCACTTTTAGATGTAATATCTTCCATAAACGAATCTATTATTTGCTTTTTATATTGTTCTCTTCTTTCTCTTTCAAGTCTTTCTCTTTCGAGTCTTTCCCTTTCAAGTCTTTCTTGATCAATACCATCACTTGTATTTTCTTGACTTTCTTCATTCTTAGTTTCTTCAGTAGTCTTACTAGTTTTACTTAAATAAAGTGCTATTCTTTCAAGCTCTCTTATAACAGAATCTATACTTTTACCTTTTGCAAGTCCATTTCTACAATAAGTTGTTAATTGAAATAAACTCACTCCAGTATCACGGCTTATAGTAAGCATTAAATCATTTAGTACTACAGCACTATTAATACCATCATTTAAATTACCATATCTTACATATCCTCTATCATCATTACTATAGATTATTTTATCATTATTAATATACTTTATATCGTTATACTTGTTTTTTTCAATTTTTATATTGTAATATTTTTTATCATCATAATATGACATAGATTTACCCCCTTAATAAAAGTATTTACATTATAGCATATTCCTTCCATTTTGTCAAATTATTGTTCGTACACAAAACCTTAAATAATATAATTATTCTATATCATCTTTCTCATATTTCTTCTTTTCTTCCATCATAAACTCAGTAATTTTATTTCCAATCTCAACAGCTCCATCAGGATCAATATTAGATAAATATACATTTTCCTTAACTGTATCTATTTCTATATCACTCCATATTAGATTCTTTCTAATCTTTAAATCATTATACATATCAGGAGTAATAGTTGTTAAAACATAACCCCACAATAATCCTTTTTGCCCTATTAATATTCTTTTATTAGTTAAAGCCATAACACAAGAATTAATAATCATAAAAGAGCTTTCATTCTTTTGAGCACAAAAAGCATATAATACTTTTTCCCCAGGATTTAAATGCTTACTAATAACTTTCGCATGAGATGAAATACGAAAAGCTACTGTCCTTTTATATTTCTTCTTAAACAACTTTGCAAGTTTAACTACATCCATTTTCTCTTTTCCTTTCATTTTCTTAAAGCCCTAACATTAACTCTATCAAGCACCTTATCCATATAAAACTCACCACTAAATATATCACTATTATCTTCTCTAGGATTATAAAATCTATCAAAAATATCAGTCATTTCCTTATCAAATACACTAGAAAAATATTCATAATTATCCCTTATTTCTCTACTCTTCATACCCATTATTATATTAGTACTTGTTATAAATAACCTCTCTTTGTCTTTAGACATATCTTCTCTTATTCTTCTAACACTATCCATATCGCATAATAATATATCACCATCTTTATAAAGTATATTTGAAGTATTAACATCCCAATAATTAAATCCATAAGATAATATTAATCTATATAATTTATTAAGTTTAATAACAATATCTATTCTTTTTTCAGGATCAAGTTCTCCCATTAAAAGTAATCTTCTTAAATTATCATATTCTTTATAATACTTCATCATATATCCAACGAATATATCTTCTCTATTATTCCTAACAACTATCTTTTTTAAAGGAACCACTGATGATGGTATATTAAGCATATTTAACTCTTCAATCAAATCCTCTCTATAAGCATATTCTTTAAAATCATTATATATTTTATAACAAAACTCTTCATCATGATATATAACACTTTCATAATGTGGCACTCTTATACTATCTAGTTTATATATATTTAAGTTTTTTATATTAACTGTTTCCATAAATATATAATATCATATAATTGTAAAGTATACAAAATTATTAATTAAAATTAAATATTTTAATCATTATATTATATAATTATATTAGAGGTAATTTATATGAAAAAAATATTATTTGCATTTTTATCACTTTTATTAACTATTAGTATTATCTATACTATATACCATTTTATTAGTAAAGATAATAATATTAATAAAGATGATAACAACATAACTATTAAAGAAGATGAATTAACTACTATTGGTTATACTAAAGAAGAAGCTAAAGAAATAAGAAAACTATTTACTAAAGAAGAAATTGATACCTATTTACTTAAAACTAAATATGATGATTTATTATCATATAAAAAATGTAAAGCATTTAAGATAGAAAACTTAAATAGATATATTACTTACAAAGAAAAAAATAATTATTCTATAGAAAACATAGTTAATTATGTAGAAATAAACTTAGATAAAGAGTTCTATACCGATATTAAAGAAATAGATTCTTCTTCTATTAATAAACTTACTTTAGTAAATAAATATAATAAACTTATAGATAATTATGAAGCATCTGATTTAATAACACTTGATAAAAATTATTCTTCAAATAAACAAAAGGTTAAATCTGAAATATTTCCATATTTAAAAAATATGTTTGATGATGCTAAGAAAGAAGGACTTTCTCTTAAAGTAATATCTGGTTATAGAACACATTCTCTTCAAAATACTTTATTTAATAATTCGAAAAAAAGAAATGGTTTAGATCATGCATTAATGTATTCAGCTCGTCCAGGTCACTCAGAACATCAGTTAGGTTACGCTGTTGATATAAATACTGTACAAGAAAAGTTTAAAAATACAAAAGAATATGCATTCTTAAAAGATAATGCATATAAATATGGCTTTATAGAAAGATATAAAGAAGGAAAAGAGTTTATAACTGGTTATGGATATGAACCATGGCACTATAGATATGTTGGAATAGATGCTGCTAAAATCATATATGAAAATGATTTAACTCTAGAAGAATATTTATTACTTTATTAAAATATTTTCTTAACAAACAATAAATAAAAGCATAAAACAACAAGAAAACTACAAATAGTAATTACACCAATAATTACTATTTTTTTAGTATTATAAGATAATTCCTTAACACTATCTTCTTCACTTTTAAATACACTCTTAGTTTTACTAACATGAATAACATATTTATTATTATTCATATTGTTATTAGAAGTAATATTTACTATAACATCATTATTTCCATCATTAAAGTTCCCATTATTTTCAATCTTAACTGTACTTATAGAACTATCTGTTTCATAATTAAATCTTAAATACTCATTATCATAAGCATCTATATAATAGTCATGTATATCATTCTTAAAATCTATATCATATCCATCTATATTAAAATATTTAAATGTAGCTATATTCTCATCATCATGACTATAATTTTTATATATTCTAATAGTATACTCTCCACTCTTACTACTATTAATCTTAAATATATTTTCTCCATTAATTATATTAAAAACTCCATATCCACTTACTTCTTCATCTTTATCTTTAGATACACTTATTAACACACTATCTTTATCACTAAAATAATTATATACTTTAGTATTTATATCAAAATAAGGTATAACACTTTCATTATTAATTTTTATATCAGATAAAGCAAATACTCTATCAAAACAAAAAGAAAAGATACACAAAATAATTATATAAAGTTTCTTTTTCATAGCTTCTCCTATATACTTTTTATAACTATATTATGTACTCTTTTCTTTTTATTATTTATTATAAATGCATTTTTGAATCTATTTTCCATATCATCTACATTCTTATTATAATATATAATTCCAAGTATATCATTACGTCTTATCTTTTTACCTAAGTTTTCATTTATATATACTCCTACATTATAATCTATATTATCTTCTTTTTTACTTCTTCCAGCACCTAAATCAAATACAAGTTTCGCTATTTCTTCCGCATCTATTTTATTTAAATATCCTTCTTTATCACTACTTACTATATATTTATTAGCTTTAATTTCAAATCCATTTAATGTTCCATGTTGTGCTTTTATCCATTCATAAAACTTAGCTCTTGCCATTCCACTTTTAATACTTAATATAACCATTTCTTTTGCTTTTTTAAATGTTTTATTAAGTGAAACACTTACCATAGTACTTGCTATATAAACACATAATTCATATAATCTTTTATCATATATTCCATCAAAGAACTTAATTGCTTCTAATACTTCAAGTTTATTTCCAACATATTTTCCAAGTGGATTTTCCATATCACTAAGAACACATATTAATTTCTTATTATATCTTTTAGCAATATTTTTCATAAGTTTACTAAGTTTAATAGCGTCTTTCCTATTCTTCATAAAAGCACCACTACCTACTTTTAAATCTATAACTATGCTATCGGCACCACAAGCAATCTTCTTAGACATAATAGAACTTGCTATTAAAGGTATAGAATTAGTAGCTCCTATTTCATTTCTAAGCGCATATATCTTTTTATCAGCTATACACATATCATCACTTTGACTAATTACATAACACCCAACTTTAGATAAAATGTTTTTACTCTCTTCATCGCTTATATTAAGTTTATAACCACGAATACTCTCAAGTTTATCAGCAGTTCCACCAGTAAGTCCAAGCCCTCTACCACTCATTTTAGGAACAGCCACTCCAAGAGATGCTACAATCGGAGCAACTATTATTGATACTTTATCTCCAACTCCACCAGTAGAATGTTTATCTACTATCTTTTTATCTAAAAAACTCATATCATTAACTTTACCACTTTTAATCATAACGTCAGTTAAATAATAAGTTTCTTCTTCACTAATACCATTATTATATATATTAAGAATAAACTTACTCATATCTTTATCATTTATTTTACCATTAACATACCCCATAACCATATATTCTATTTCACTATAAGTAAGTTTCTCTTTACCAGTTTTATCAATAATCTTATCTTTCATATATTCCCTTTCTATTCTATAACTATTATATAACAAAACTTAACATATTAAAAGATAGAATCAATCTATCTCCTATTTATCAAGAATTAATCTCGTTAGTGAATCTGAATAATTAATTCCATTACTAAACTTACTAGCTTTATTAAAAGTATCTACACTCATAGATGCAATCATATTATACTTAAGTTCTTTTAGTATCTCATCATAATATTTAGTAGTAGAAACAAGTTGATCATTATATTTTGCATTCTCTTCAAAAACTCTTGCATCTACACTATTATCATATTTTATTAATCTTTCTATACTATCATCTCCATATAAAAACCTAACAAACACATCTTCTAATCCAGTAGACCATAAAGAACCATTTTCATCTTTATATCTTGTATTTCTTTGAATATCATTAAGTATATCTACTATACGATCAAAATCATATGAAACCCTATATTTCCTAATCATATCACCTTCTACTTTTAAATAAGTATCATTACTACAATTACGAAATACAAGATACCTGATATAATCTTTTTTACTTATTTCACCTATTACTTCATAACTTATCGCTTCCATAACTGATTCATATAAACTTTTAAGATTAGGAAGATTAGAAGCTACATTTCTTTGTCTATATAACTCTCTTATTTTATATAATTCTTTAGCATTAGCATTATTAGAGTACAAATTATCAAGCCCTTCTTCTCTTTCTTTTATTTCTTTACTTATTATAGAAACTAAATCTTCTTCTCCATTATATTTTAAAAGTCCACTAATCGCAAGAGCTCCCATATATTCATTACTAAAGCATATATCATCTAAAAAAAATTCTTCATCGTCTTCTTCATCAAAATCATAAGCAACTCCGAGTAACATCGCAGTAAGTTTATAAAGTAAAGAATGATAAACTAACTTATATTCTATTTTTCCATCTTTACCTTCTTCTATAGTACTATCATCAAACTTTACATACTTAAAATCAAGATCTTTTTTATCAAGAACACCTTTATCTAACTTACTAGAATATTCAAAGTTACCTTTTCTAATCTCTAAAAATAAATCTTTAAGTTTATCATAATCAACATCTACTTTATATTTATAAAGCATTCCATCTTTTTCTTCAATATATTTCATTTCAAAACCTCCATTAAATACTATATTATTTTTTAAGAACTAATTTTGATATTTCTTCTTCACTTACATTATTATCAAATTCTATTATTCTTGTAACTATTTCCTTAGGTCCAGTTTCAATTAATTCAAATCTAAGTTCATTTAATATCTCATCATAATAATCTTGAGGTAAACCTACATTCATATTATATTTACTATTTGGAAATTCTTTTCTAGCATCCATTAATAATTTAATAGTTTCATCTATGTTACCATTGCTTATAGTAAGTTTATCAGCAATACCAAGTTGCTTAAAACGTTCTAAGCATCCACGTCTAAATATATTAATTTTTTCTTTTTTACTATCATATTGTATTAATGCTGAAATATATTCCTTTCCATTTAATACACCCCTTAATATCTGTTCTAAATTAGTCTTTGTCACAAAATATTCAGAATCCATAAATCCAGTATTTTCATCCAAATTAGCAAGTATTTCTTCCATCTTTTGTCTATCAAATGTTACTTCAAATTTATAATAAGAATCACCATCTATTTTTAAATATTGAGTTTCAGATAAAGCTAATACTTTTTTACCCTTAAAATACTCTTCTTTACTTATTTCATCTACTTTTTCAAAATCAAAGTATTTCATAAACTCATCAAATCTACCTACAAATCCAATAGGTCCAAATCGTTTAGCTATTGCTTCTTTTCTATCATATAATTTCTTTATTTCGCATAATTCTTTAAATGCATTATCAAAATCTAGTGCTTTTCTAAAAGCACATTTTCTTCTTTCAATATCTTCATCTATTGATAATAGTAGTTTATCTTCTTCCCTAGCTTTTACAAGATATTTATAAAACAATCCATCTTTTTCTTCAATATATATCATTTTAAACTCCCCTTAAATATAAAATTATTTACTAAGTACTAACTTAGATGCTACTTCTTCACTTATTCCACTTTCAAACTCTTCTACTTTCTTATATGTTTCAATATCCATAGAAAAAACACTTTCATAATTAAGTTCACATAATATCTTTTCATAATAACCATATGTTGGAACTGTACTCATATTATATTCTGCATAAGGAAAACTATTTCTAACTTCTTCTGTCACATTAATAAGATCATCAACACTATTAGAATCTAAAGCACCTATCTTTTTAGATTGTTCCATGCACTCTATTCTATATATATTTATTTTTTCTTTATTAGGTTCGTAACTCAATAATGAAGTAATATTAGTTTTACCATTAATAAACTCAATCAATAATTTTTCAAGTTCTGTACTTTCAAACTTACCAGAAGCATCTTTATACCTAGTATCCATCTGCATAAGACGAAGTAAATAAACAAGACGGTTCATATCAAAACATACTTTATTTTTATTAATATATTTTCCATCTTTTACCAAGAATGAATTATTATCACATTTACATAGTTCCTTATATTTAGTATAATCTTCTAAACTTATTTCATCTATTTTTTCATAAGTTATTGTATTCATAATATCACTATAAAACCTAGTAACATCAGGAAGACTAGTTGCTTCTTCTCTTTGATTATATAGTTCTTTTAATATATATAGTCTAGTAAGTCTACCATTAAAATCATATTTAGATAAACCACTATAAAGATTCTCTTTTCTCTTTTCTATTTCTTTATCTATTAAAGAAACCAAATCTACTTCCCCACTATAACTTTCAAGTTCATAAAGAGCATACATCTTATCATACTCATCAGAGCTACTTTTAGAAATTACATCATACGCTAATAATCTATTAGCAAGCTTATATAAATTAGAATAAAGAACTAATTCATAAGATAACCCTTTTTCTCTACTAATACTATCTTCATCAAAATCTATATATGAAGTAAAATCTAAATCTTTATATGTAAGTGTTCCTTCTTCTACATCATGATTATAATAAAAATTACCTTCTTCTATCTTTAATATTAATTCTTTAAGTCTTTCTTCATCTATATCTACTTTATACTTATAAATCATTCCATCTTTTTCTTCTAAATATATCATTTTAAAACCTCCTTTAAATACTTATACTATTTACCAAGCACTAATTTAGATGCTGCTTCTTTATTTACTTCACTATCAAACTCTTGAGCTTCGCTATATATTTCACTATCTAGTGAAGGGATAAAAGTATATCTAAGTTCCTTAATTATTTCTTCATAATATGAATCAGTTAAATCTATGCTCATATTATATTCAGCATATGGAAACTCATTTCTAAGTTCTTCCATTGCTTCAATCTCACCATCAATATTTTCTTCACTAAGTAAACCAATCTTTCTATAGCGTTCAGCACATTTCTTTTTAAAAATATTTGCTTGTTCTTCTTCACTATTATAATTAATCAATAAAGAAATATCCCCTTCTTCATCAAGTACACTAGCTAATATACGTTCTAAATTAGTTGATACTAATCTTCCATCAGGAGCTTTAAATCTTGTATTATCTTCAATACTCTCTAATATATTTCTCATTCTCTCTTCATCAAATGAAACTAAATATTTTCTAGTGCTTTCATTTTCAGTTTTACTAATAATTCTTGAGTTATAGTTAGATAAAACTAAATAAGCCATATAATCTTCTTTTAGAATCTCATCTATTCTTTCAAAACTTATAGTACTCATAACAGCATAAACAAATCTTCTAGCGTCCACAACGTCAGATGCCACTTTTCTTTGTTTATATAGCTCCTTTATCTTATAAAGTTCTCCGCACTTTCCAGCATAATCAAACTTAGATGGTTCATTTCCGAGTAAACTTTCTCTTTCCTTAATTTCCTCATCTATTAAAGAAACCAAATCCTTTTCACCATTATAATTTAAGAGTTCAAAAAGCCCAGAAGTCATTATATAATCTCTAATATCATCTTCATCACTAAATGGCTCCACGTAATATTCTTCAATATCTTCAATATCTTCTTCCATACCAAGTAGTTTATTAACAATCTTATATAAATTTGAATAATAAATAAGTTCATATCTAGAACTAAATAAACCGTCACTAAAAATCCAATTTATACTATCAAATCTTGTATAATCAAAATCTAATTCATCAAACTCTAACTTATCTTCATCTAGCGAATTAGAATATTTAAAGTTACATCCTTTCATCTCATTAAATATTTTTCTAAGTCTTTCTTCATCTATATCTACTTTATACTTATAAATCATTCCATCTTTTTCTTCTAAATATATCATTTTAAAACCTCCCTATTTAATACCATATCTTTTACTAAACTTGTCTATCATAGATAAACTTCTACTATCTCCTACTTCTTCAATAATCTCTTCTTCTATAACTTCTTGTGTTATTTCTTCACACACACTACTTTCTTCTTCTTTAAACTGTACATATCTTTTAAACTTATTTTCTGGACTACACACTATATGTGTCATAATACTACTCTCTCCAAGAGATATAACCTTATGATCATTATTTAACCATAGTTCCTTTACATTTACAAGTGATATAGTATTATTTCCAGTATTAATAGTTATATCTAAAAAACAAGGACACATTTCATTATTAATCATAATATCACTTAAAGTAGGAACTTTAATATATAAACTATTAGCGTGCTCTCTTATCTTAAATCTGTGTTCATGTCCACTAAGTACTATTCCACAAGCACTTTCTATATCAAGTTTAGTATTATTTTTATATGTTTTACCTAAGTCATGTCTCATAAATATATTAATTTTAGATAAAACAACTTTAGAAAGACCATACCCAGTAAACACCATATCATGCCTTCTAGAATTAATCATTTCCCCTATATCTATATTAAACTTCTCATAAAAACTCATATCATGATTTCCACCTATCATAAAATTAATAATATTTTTATCAAACGGATATTTCTTAATCGTACTATCAATCATATCTATAGGATCACTATAATTAACTTTATATATTGATGAAGGCATAAAACCTTCAAACACATCTCCACTATTAAATATAATATTTATTCCATTCTTCTTAGCATAATCATATACTATTTCCATATATCTATTATCTGAATACTTACTCTCTCTATGCTCATCACTAACAGCTATTATTCTATATATCCTATTAGTACTTTGCATAGGATTTCCAACTATAAATATATCTTTATCTTCATTATTAAAAACACTTTTAACTCCATAAGTAATATTACCATTATCATGATAAAATCTATCTAAATTAATACCATAACATTTAAGTCTATTAAGTTTAATATATAACTGTTTATTACTAATTCCAAGTGTGCTAGCCATCTCATTAGCACTCTTCCCGTTTTTAATCATTTCTATTATTTTAGCATTGTCTTCATCCATACCTATCCCCTAACATAATTTTAGCAACTAATATTTATATAATCAAGAATAATATTTAAACTTAATAAGCTTATATAAATGGACTAAAACAAGTGCACTATTTAAAAACCATACACTAAAAGCATGTATCAAAAGTCCGTATATAACAAAAAGTATAGCTCCTATTAAATTAACTATTCTAATCTTTTCTTCACCCTTAAGTAAAAAAGATATTAAAACTATTACGCTCGCACAAACGCCTATAACTTCATAATTCATATTTATTCCCTTTCAAAGCAATCATTTACCTCACTATAACTATATCCTTTTCTAAGTAAATAATTAATTATCTTATTTTTATCTTTATATTTCTTACTTGCTTTATTAAACTCATTAATTATATTAGAATTATCTATATTTATATTACTAAGTTTACTACTTATCATATCTTTATCATATCCCATATTATATAAATCTATTTTAAGTTTATTTATTATCATATAATTACTTTTATTCTTAAGTGTTTTAAGTTTCTTTTCTATTATTTTATTTATTTTGTTTTCCCATACTTTATCATCAAATGTATATAAATAAGCATCTACTTCTTCACTACTAAACCCATTATCTATAAGTTCTCTTTTAATTTTATATGGTCCATCATACCCAAGATTAACTTTATCATTTATAAAACACTCTATATATACTTTATTATTAAGTAGTCCAAGTTCTTCTATTTTATTTATTGCAAAATCTATATATTTATTATCAAACTCTTTCTTTTCTAAATATTTAATAAGTTCCTTTTTATTTCTAAGTTTTACTTCTATATAACTAAGTAGCATATGATATGCTTCATAATATTTATTTTCATCTATCATATTTGATAATTCTTCTATATTTATATCACTTTTTAATAATAAATTATATTTAAGTATAATTTCTTCATATAAACATATTTGACTATCTTCTAAATATACATTATATCTATTCTTACCTACTTTTTTATACTTAGTAATTTTCATAAAAAATCACCCCCTAATATTATTAATCATCTGCATAATTATCAAAATATCTTTGTACTAATACTACAGGTGTTCCCTTGTCTCCACTACCACTAGTAAGGTCACATAAACTTCCTAGTAAGTCTGTATAGTGTCTTGGTGTAGTACCTTGAGATGCCATTGTTCCAGCAAGATTACTATTTTTATTCTTAATGGCTTTTTTCATAGCTTCATTAAGTTCTTCTCCTCTTAAATCTTTAAACTCATTCTCACTAAAATATTTAAGTTTAATTTCATTAGGGCTTCCATTAAGTCCACTAGTGTAAGCAGGACTAACAACAGGATCAGCAAGTTCCCATATCTTACTTGTAGGATCTTTAAATGCTCCATCTCCATATACCATTACTTCTATATTTTTACCAGTCTTTTCCCTCATCATTTCTTGTATTTTAAGAACAAGAGTGTCCCCAGTTCTAGGAAATAATTTAACCTTTTCACTAGTAGAACGATTACTACCAAGAAGTCCGTAAGGAGAATAACCACTACCATCTACACTTCTATTAAGTATATCACTCATCATAATAACATTTCTAGCCCCATGCTTAAGTAATCTATTTTTAGTATATTCTCTTGTATGTATATCACAGTTTATAATATCACTAGTATATTCAAGAATAACCTCAGGCTTATTTGCAAATATCATTTCAAACTCACAGCCCTCTTTAGTAACTATATCTTTATATACTTGATACATATTAACACCAGTAAACATATGCTTAAAATGACTATAATTCTTCACATACTCTTCTTCACTAATAACATCATTACTTATATTTACATCATTCTTTATCAAATCTTCCATATACATAATATCATTACCAACTTCATCACTAGGATAACTACATAATAATGTAATCTTCTTAGTACTTCTAGCCATAGCTGATAATAATACAGCAAATCTATTTCTTGATAATATTGGATACACAACCCCAATATGTTCACTATTAAGTTTATTTTTAATATCTTTAGCTATTTGATCTAAAGTAGCAAAGTTACCCTCACTAATACCAACCACTGCTTCAGTAACTGCTATTACATCTTTATCATAAAATTCAAATCCTTCACTCTCACTTGCTTTAATAACACTATCTACTACTATAGAAGCTAAATCATCTCCTTCTTTAATAATAGGTGTTCTAATTCCTCTAACTATAGTTCCAACGTTTCTCATATAATCCTCCTAAATAATAATATCACACCAAAAGAAAAAACTCTACACATGTAGAGTAAATATTATAATTATTCTATAACAAATCAAGAAGCAAACAAAAAGCGAACAGTTACGAACGCTATTTTAAACTATCTATTATTTCAAGCAATTCTTCTTCTGGCATAAATCCAACTCTTTTTTCTGCTTCTTCTCCATTTATGAAAAATATTAATGTTGGTATACTAAGTATTTTATATTTGTTTGCTAAAAGAGGAAATTTATCTATATCTACTTTTATAATATTTATTTTATCTTCTATACCTTCAAGTATTGGTGATAACATTTTACATGGTCCACACCACTGTGCATAGAAGTCTACTAGATATATACCTTCTTTTATTAAATCTTCGAAATTATCATTTTCTTCTAAATATTTCATTAATAATCTATTTTTCCTTTCTCTATTAATACATCTAAATTATCTTTACTAATAATATTATATTTAAGGAATACATTTATTACTTCTTTATTATATTCTTTTGTGTTATTTCCATATTTATCTTTTAAATCATCAACTTCTTTGAATGCATTTCTTGCATCTGTTATATATGAACTTAATATTGGACTACTATCTAATATTTTATTTGTTAGTACTGAGTCTTCTACTCCTGTTATATGCATAAATGGTTGACTAAATAAGAATAGTAATATAAATATTACAATGTATGCCTCAATAAATCCTATTATAGCACCTCCTATTTTAGAAAAGAAGCCTAAAATTATAGTCAAGTCTAATAATTTTTCTAATATTCCTGTTATTTTTAATATTATTCTTAATACTAAATATAATATAGAAAATATTACTAAGAAAGCTATTAATTCATATAAAATTATATTATATATTGGTGGCAAGAGTTTAAATGATATAAATGGCATACTTTTATAAAAGAATGCTGATATTGGATTTTTTAAGTAGAATGAAATCATTAATATTAAAACTAGTCCTACTAGTAATACTCCTGATTTTATTAGTCCTCTTCTTATTCCTCCTAGAATACCTATTATAAAGCCTACTATTATTACTGCATCTAATATATACATTTTGCCTCCTATTATTTAGTTATTTGATATGGGCTTGTAAGACTTCCTGTTCCGCTTACATATTTTAAATTACCGTCAATTGTAATTACTGGTCTTATTCCTAGTTTTGTGTTTACTGCTGAAGTTCCTAGTGTTCCAGCATTTACATTATAATTATATGCTTTGTATGAATAGAAATATGCTGGGGTTAGTGTCCAGAAAGATGTTCCGTTATTTAAATAGTTATTAGCGCTTGCTACTCCTGGTATTAATCCTGCAAATACTGCTTCATCTGCTGATAATAATCCTACACTACTTGTTAGTTTTCCATTTCCGTTTGATGCATCTACTGTAAATCTATCATTTGTGTTTATACAATCATAATTTGGCTTACTACTAGTTAATGTATTTAATCTATAGAATGTTTCATATCCTGTATTTAAGTTTGCATTTCCTTTATTTCCATAAGATGCATTATTATACGTAAAGTCTTTTGTTTTTCTATTATTACAATATACACTATCTACTAAATAATTACTATTAGTAGTCATATTATGTTGCATCCATAAGTATAAAGCGTTTGTAAGTACATTTGAATTATTTGTATTCATGTGTTCACTTGCATAAGTACTACTATTAGCACTACCCCACATTAATCCAACATATGCATTATATATAGCGTTTGTATTAAATGCGATGGTATATGGATTAGTAGATGTATTAGAACATGTTCCATTTGAGGAGATTCCGTTATATATAAGTCTTATTCCTTTGTTTTCTGTAAATCTTACTATTTTAAAGCACATATTATTTATTATTATATTATTATTAAGAGTATTGCTTCCTCTAAAAAAGTATACTGTTTTACCATCTATAGAACTATTTGTACTATAAAGACCATTTACTGCTGATGCGTTATAATTTATATCTTTTGCTGATGTTATTGTGTTATCTGCTAATATCTTTTTAGCAATAGTTCCATCTTTATATAGGCTATTTCCTTTAAATATTCCTAGAGAACCTCTTATATATATCTTAGCTGAGAATGTTTTATCCATGTTTGCCGATTGATCTTCTTTTGTTTTTTTGAATGTTATTGTTATTTTATATGTATGAGTTTTTCCGCTTTCAATTGGTATATTAGCGGCTACTACTACAGAAGAATTATCGCTATTTGCACTTGGTGCTATTGTTTCTACTCTATTTGCTCCACCGTCAGTACTTACAATATCAAATACTAAATCATCTTTATTTACAAAACTATTAGCTAGTTCATCAAAAATAATATCATAGTATGATGTAGCACTATATAAGTTTTTAACAGTAAACTCTTTAACAATTGAATCTCCTGTATATGCTCCTGTCATTGATGCTGTACTTGTATTTTTAAACTCTAATTTAAAGTTTGCTAGAGTTGTGTCTAAATCTATTTTTTTACCTTCTCCAGTTATATTAACAGTATAATATGCATATGTAGCAAATCCCATAAATGAGATAACTGCCATAATACCTATTATTGCTATTATTTTTATACTTGTATATTTTTTCATAACTCACCTATCTATCCTATAAATAATTATATAATTATTATTACCTTTTTTCAATTATAATTTGCAACTTTATAAAAAAAATGATATAATCTCTCTCGGGTGAAGTATATGTTTAAGCAAAGTGATATATTAAATGAAAAGAATGGTAAAACATTAAGAGAAGTTAGCAGTGAAGTAACTTTTCCTATGGATAAAAAATATATAGAGTTAATGGATGAAATGATCAATTATCTAAGACTTAGTCAGGATGAGGAGTATGCTAATAAAAATCATATTAGAGCTGGTATGGGGCTTGCTGCTATTCAGCTTGGTGTTAAAAAGAGATTTTTTGTAATATGTTATAAGATGGATGATGGTAGTTTTGTTGAATATAAAGTTGTAAATCCTAAAATAATTAGTAATTCTAGTGAACAAATATATGTTGAAGAGGGAGAAGGATGTCTTAGTGTTACTCATGATATTCCTGGTATTGTACCTAGATATGCTAGAGTCAATGTTAGCTTTTATGATGAGAATGGTAAAGAAGTAAATGTTAGAGTACGTGAGGAAATAGCTGTTGCATTTCAGCATGAGATTGATCATTTAAATGGAATACTTTATATAGATAAAATTGATAGAAAGAATCCATATAAGGATGCAGATAAAATGAGAGCTATTTAGCTCTCGTTTTTGTTTGGCTGTTAATCTATTTTAGTTTAATAATATTTTTTCTATTTCAAGCCAGTTATTTACTCTAATAATTCCTTTTTCTTCTAATTCTTCTTTTGAAATATTTTTATTATGATAAGCTGTATATAATAGTTTTATATCACCATTAATTAGATTTTCTATTTTATCATCTATTTTAATATCACTTTTTAATATTTTTTTATTTCCTACAAATACAAAGTTCATTGGGTTTAAAAATGGAAAGTTTTTAAGTAAGAAATCATATTTATTCTTTACAAATATTCCGCTTTCATCAACTATTTCTTTAAATATAAATGATGTTCCGATAAACACTTCATATTTTTGATTTAGTTTTTCTATTACTTCTATAGCGTTATCATTTATCTTTCCATAGTTATATTCATTTTTAGTAAGAAAATATTTGAAAAAGTCTTCTTTGTTTTCTACGATATCTTGTTTATAGAAATCTTTAAAATCATCATCTTTGTAGCTTTTTCCTTCATATTCATTTATTATTTCTGTTAGTGTTTCTGATGTTATTACATCATCCATATCTATAACTATAGTTTTTTTATCCATTAATACCTCGTCATTTTTAGTTTAGCTTCTTCATTATTTTGTAGTTTTTCTTCTATGATTTTTTCTATTTCTTTGCTTATTTCTTCTATTGTTTTGATGTCTTCTAATCTTGTGTATTTTTCTTTATTAATGCAGTTTACTATATTCCATCCATATTTTCTTGCTATAAATAGGTAATTATCTTCTGCTTTTCTTTGATGCTCTTCACTATTTTCAAGACCATCTCCACTAATTCTACCTTTTCTTAAATCTCTTGATGCTTCAAATGGCATATATAAAAATACTACTAAATCTGGTCTTGGTAATTCACATAAATCAAACTCTAGTGTTTCAATAAAGTTCAATATTTTATCTCTTTCTTCATCAGTTTTTGCTTTACATGCTTGATGTCCCATATTTGATGTAGTGTATCTATCTAATATTACTACATCATTTTCATTAACTGCTGTTTCTATTTCATTTAAAAAATTGTATCTTCTATCGGCTGCATAATATAAACTACTTACTAAAGGATCTACATTTGCCGCCGTTTCAGGAAATACACTTTCTCCTAGTTCTTGTTTTCCTAAGTATGAAGCTCCGACTATTTTACCTGTTGGAGAACTATATACAGGGAAACTATATTTCTTAACTTTTAATCCTTTCATAGTTAAATATTTTTCCACATTATTACTTTGTGTTTCTTTTCCAGAACCATCTGTTCCTTCAATTACAATTATCTTTCCTCTCATATTTTACCTCACTATAAATAGTTTATCATATAACAATATTATTTTCATTCATTTATTATTATTTTTACATTTTAAAAGACTTATTTTTCAAAGTCTTTTGCTTGCAGCAGAGAAACACATTCTATATGTTTAGTTCTTTTAAACATGTTACATGCATTTATATCAATTAAATTATAATTTACTAGTAAATCTATATCTCTTTTTAAAGTATTTGGATTACATGATATGTATATTAATTTTTTAACTTTTTTATCATTTAAGAAATTAATTACTTCTTTAGATAAACCACTTCTTGGTGGATCTACTATAATAGTGTCATAAGAACCTTTTACATTTTTAGCATCATTTAATATAAAGTCTATATTAGAAATATTATTTAATTTTAAGTTTAATTTAGCATTTTCTATAGATGAAGGGTTTATTTCATAACCTTTTATGTTCTTTGATTTTTTATTCATCCATATAGCTATAGTTCCTGTACCACAATATAAATCAAGTAAACTATCGCTATCATTTATATAACTTAATGCTTTATCATATATAGATATCATTCCTTCTTTATTAACTTGATAAAATGATTCTGGATATATAGTAAACTTTAAATTATTTATTTCATCTATTAGATATTCTTTACCTTTTATATGTTTT